>Ga0228536_1000974_pt1 | contig 36309 bp, 22 predicted proteins | sample SJ1Smetagenome_FD_168611 | JGI IMG/M metagenome (GOLD analysis project Ga0228536, IMG submission 168611) | Enriched culture of PCE-dechlorinating microbial communities from Ithaca, New York, USA - SJ1.S | ecosystem: Engineered > Modeled > Simulated communities (microbial... > Unclassified...
ATCGTTTCTCGATTACTATCTTGAAATTCGATGATGGTGTTTGAACCGCCGTATACGCGACCCGTACGTACGGTGGTGTGAGAGGCGCACCGGTGGGCTTATGGCTCACCGGCCGTCTACTCGATTAGCGGCTGTACTTTTGTCAGAGTTGAATTGTCCGTTCTATGTTTGTCTGCTCTAAAAAGGTTTCATCGTGCGAAACCACAATCAATGTCCCCCGATATTCGTTAATAGCTCTTGTCAATATTTCAATGTTTTGTATGTCCAGATTGTTGGTTGGCTCGTCCAAAATAATAATGTCAGGCGATTGATTATTGATTGTTAAACAACACAACATTAAACGCATTTTTTCTCCGCCACTCAAAGCGTTGCAAGATTTGTCCCAATCTTCTTTGGTAAACAAAAATCGGTTAAGCCTGATTTTGATTTCGTGTTCCTGTAATGCCGAAGTATTGAATTGTTCGGCTTGTTCGTAAACTTTCAGTTTGTCGTCAATCAGCGAATAGTCTTGGTCAATATAAACCGATTTGTTGTCTGCTCTGTAAACTGTTCCTGTTTGTGGTTCTATGTTGCCTAAAATCAGTTTTATCAAGGTTGTTTTACCTGAACCGTTTTTGCCTTTTAAAGCAATGCGTTCGCCACTTGTGATTTTAAAATTTAGGTTTTCTGTCCAAAGCGGTTGTGTGTCGTAACTGAAATTGAGGTCATTAGCCGTAAATAGAATTTTGCCTTTGTGCAATGCAGAATTGTCAAAGCCGAATTTCATTTTGTCAATGTCTGGCAACGAAGAACGTAGTTCCTGCAATTCCTGTGAAACACTACCGATTTTTTCAGTGTGAACACTTTTCATTTTTGATGTGCTGTTTTCGGCATTGTTTCGTAATGTGTTCATCATAATTCGGGCAACACCTGCTTTTTCCTGTTTCTTTTTTCCACGACTGTCTAATTTTTGTTGCCGTTCCAATGTTTCCCGTTCTTTTTCTTTGGCTTTTCGCAATGCTTTTTCCTTGCTTTGTAGTTCCTGATTTAAAGCATTGCTTTCTATTTGTTTTTGCTCTGTGTAAAAGTCATAATTACCGCCATAAACAGTTATTCCACGTTTGCTCAATTCGCAAACCGTGTTCAAAAGGTTCAATAATTTTCTGTCGTGGCTCACTGCAATTAAAGTGCTTTGTGTAGATTGAATAAAGTCATACAAAAGTTGTCTACCCGAAATATCCAAATGATTACTCGGCTCGTCCAGTAAAACAAGTTCAGGTTCGTGAATAGAAATACCTGCAAGGAAAACTTTTGTTTTTTGTCCACCGCTTAGGGTTTCCATTTTTTTCGACAAGTCTAAATCTTTAAGTTGCCAATAGTCCAAAGCGTTATTGCAACGGTCTTCAATCGTCCAGTCATCGTCAAGAAAAGTATAGTTTTCTTCCGTTACATTTCCATTTAAAATTTCTTTCAAAGCATTGACCTTGTTTTCAATTCGTAACGCTTGTGCTACGGTCAGATGATTGTATTGTCCAAAAATCTGTGGCACATAATACGGTTTTGTATCAACACTTAATTGTCCGCCCGAAAGTTGCAACTCGCTGGCAATAATTTTCAGCAAAGTAGATTTTCCTGAACCGTTGTTACCTATTAAGGCTATTTTGTCGTGATTGTTTACTGCAAGGTTGATGTTGTCAAACAGTAAATCTTTGTTGGGGTGTATGTATGAAATATTCTGTAAAATAAGCATAATTTCTTTCTTTAAAGATTAATGAAATGGGTAAACCGCTTTGCGGATTTCCGTCTTTAATTGTCTGAAAGAAATTATATTTTACATTCTTGTCTTTAAGTTTTGTACCCGCAAATATACGAAATCTTTTTCGGATGCGGTTCATCTGTATAGCCGCTAACGGCTGCGTGTAAGTTTAGACACGGATTTCGGGCATCTTTCCTGTCGTGGTACGCCGCAGTTGGTGCGGGGTAGGGCGGTGGATTTAGCATCGCTGCCCGTGTTTAAATTTACACGTTGTTATAGCCAGAATTTTATTCTGTCAAATATTCGTCTTTATTGGTTTCACTAAACATCTCCTTAAGAAACAATCAACTCTAATCGTTGCTGACATTTATTAAAACCGTGAGTTAAATATAATACTTTATCCACTTTTACAGATTTTTCTCAAAAAAATCTGTTTTTTTCATCGCAACGGCTTGAGAAGTTTTACTCGTTTTTGAAAAACCAGTCTGTTTGAGAAAATGTCCTCACGCTGATAACGTATTGTAAAATATGCTTTTATAAAAATGTTTCTCAAAAATCGTTACGCGAATATTTTTTAAACACTAATCGTTTTTTCTCCTAATCGTTGAGCGGCAAAAAAGTCACGGCACAAATGCCCGCCACCGAAAAAGCTGTCTGCAAAGCTTTAATCCTCGTTAAACGCAATCCGTTTTTTTTAGCCGTCGTTTTGTTAAACCTAAATTTGAAAAGAACTCTCGCGGTATAATTTTAAAAAGTCAGCGAAAGACTGTCAAACCGATGAAAAACCTCCAACTTTTATAAAAATCTTCTCATCATGTTAAACCGCCGAACTTGAACAGAGCGACAGTCTGCCGATGACTTTCTGGGCTGTCTGAAAGTCCTTTTTAATTTTGGCTATAACTCGTTTATATCCTCACAAACTTACCACTTTTTTAAATTATTCCATCTGGTTTTCCTGAATTCTTATGCTCCTTCATCAGTTTATCCAGCGGACTCTCAATTTTATCAACGCCTTTTTTTGTCAGATGGGTGTAAATAGTGGTAGTCTTAATACTCGAATGACCCAAAAGTGCTTGTATAAACCTTAGATCGGTGCCGGCTTCAAGAAGATGGGTGGCAAAGGCATGACGCAGGGTATGCACCGTTGCCTTTTTCTCGAGTCCCGCCGCCTGTACGGCCCTTTGCATTACCGCAGCAACACTCTGGGCACTGTAAGGCTCCCCCTTGTACTGGCCTTCAAATACATACAGATTGCTTTTGTATAACTCCCGGTACGATTGCAATGCAGCTACTGCCGAATACGGCAGCATTACCATGCGGTCTTTTTTGCCCTTTCCCGAACGCACGTGAATTTTGTATTCGTCAAAAAGAACATCTTCCCATTTTAAATTTACAAGCTCGCCGCGTCTGAGTCCGGTTCCGTAGGCCAACATAAGCACCATTTTGTGTTTTGGATTGCTTAATTTGTTAAAAATGGCGATACACTCGTCCTGGGTAATAACCACCGGCAGCCTGTGTTCCTTTTTTGGCCTGGGCAGCTCAAGTTCAAAATGAGGGATGAGAAGTACTTCGCTGTAATAGATATTCAGCGCATTCACACAATTGTTGGCTGCTGAAGGTGAAAATCCCTGAAGAATCATGTTGCCAAGGTACTTTACAATCTCTTTCCGTTCTATGCCTCCTGGATCACGGTATCCGGTAAATCGCAGAAACGAAATAAAGGCATGAACGTACGTTTTTATCGTGTTTGCACTTTTATTTGTGGCAAGCAGCTGATCGGTAAATGCATCCACGTATTCCCGGGCAGCCGGAGGAGTCAGGTTTCTTACCTTTTCCATTGTCAGTGCCATCTCCACCTTTCGCCGTGAAGGCGTATAACGTTTATTCAGGTACGTGTCGGGCAATTTATTCTCTATCGCAAAGCCGTAATCTGCAGCAATTTTTACCAGATTTTCATATACCAGCGGACTGGATGGCAAAAGATAACATTCCTGCGATTTGCTGTAACGGCTTCCGGCAAAACGCTTTACAACCTGGATAACCGATGATACCCGTGGAAGTCGCACCTGAATCATACGCTTGTCGGCATCATGAACTTCAACTACAATTATCTCCTCCACATTTTCGGGAACGGTATTGGTCCAATAGTCATCCGGCAGCAGTCCCGGCATCCCAAGCAGAGCTTCCACACGCTTTTTTACGGTTACATGCCGGTATACCATCCATGCTTTATACGAAGTATTCCAATAGACGCCTTTAATTGCTTTCATCCCCTTGCTGAGCTGCTCATGGTAGGGAATTTTTACCGCCCAGTACTTTCCTGTGGAAGATATAAACTCAGCTCCGGTTCTGTTTTTGTCATCCGCTTTACGCAGATTATGTCCCAAAACATCGCCATGATGCGGGATTTCGCCGTTGGATCCGGCTGTGGGCGCAGTGTCGTGGTTGTTTTTCAAACCAGGCGCCGGTGTTGATTCGGAAAACGCTGAGTCTTTAATTACCGTATGTGCCGGAAACACCTTCTTAAATTCATAGTATGCTGCTGGGGTGTAGTCAATATGCCAGCACCTCAGGGCTTTGTTCCATATAGCCCCGAGTTCCTTTACTTTTTGCTTTATTTCGTCGTTGTACTCAAAATAAATACCTATCCGGATACTTCCGTCAATAACAATCTTCCTGATGCTGATCTTACTTTTGCCGGAATCCGGTAAAAAGGCTCTCATTTCGTTAAATTATTGTAATATATTGATAATTAACACGTAAAACATATATGAAATAGTTGAATTGATGATGGCTTATACAGCTCCGCCCCGTCAGTCCCAATTTACTGATATTGGCAAAGCTTGCTGCGGATTGGTTCTACGGATGCCATCACGCAACAACAGAAAAATCGGTGCTAATATAGGCTTTAATTTTTCACATGTCAAGCGAAAATGCCAAATAATATGTTTTATTTAGCCAGGTATACGTATCACATATTTAATACGTCGAAAGGCGTCTGATATCATTCAGTTATTATCGGACGAAACAGCAGGGTATTTTTCCTGTTAACATGTAAAAGTATATGAATCCGTTAATTGTATCTGGTTTTCAAAGCCGTTCATGAATTTAATGCGGGCAATCGTCAAATAGTTGTATTATAAAAAGAATTTCTGCGTAAACAATTATCCCGGATGCCGCCTTTCGCTGATTGGCATCCGGGATAATGCAATGGTGCAGGTTGTTCTTTAAGTCTGTGGTTTAAATATTCTGCAGACGTAACTGGGGCTGTTGTTTTGCCTTCAGCAACTGAAGAGATGATTAGAAGTGCTATTTCAGATAGGCATCGAGCCACTTAAAGAATTCGCGCTGCCAGAGAATGGAGTTCTGTGGTTTGAGAACAAAATGGGTTTCGTTGGGGAAGAACAGGAAGCGGCTGGGAATTCCCTGCAACTGGTTTGCATTGAATGCCTGCATGCCCTGCGTGTATGGAATACGGAAGTCGTAGCCACCGTGAACGACCAGCATGGGAGTGTCCCAGTTGCCGACGAAGTTGTGCGGTGAAAAGTCGTAGCTGCGGGGCCTGGTTTTTTCCCAGAACGCACCGCCGTAATCGTAGTTCACAAAAAACATTTCTTCTGTTTCCAGGTACATGCTTTCGAAATTGAAGATTCCGCAGTGTGAGATAAAGGTTTTGAACCGTTTGTTGTGATTGCCGGCCAGCCAGTAAACCGAAAATCCTCCATAACTTGCACCTACGGCGCCAAGACGCGTTTCATCCACCCATGGCTCCGCAGCCACTGCATCGATTGCACTCAGATAGTCAAGCATATTCTGTCCCCCGTAATCGCCGCTGATCTGATCGTTCCATTCCTGGCCGAAAGTTGGCAGCCCGCGCCGGTTTGGTGCTACAACCACGTAACCGTTTGCGGCCATCATCTGAAAGTTCCATCGGTACGAAAAGAACTGACTTACGGCGCTTTGCGGGCCTCCCTGACAGTAGAGCAGGGCGGGATATTTTCTTGCCGGATCAAAATCGGGAGGAAGTATCACCCATACCAGCATCTGTTTGCCATCGGTGGTGGTAATCCAGCGTTTTTCCGACTTTGCCAGTTTTACATTCTTCAGGAGGCTCCGGTTGGTAAACGTAAGCTGTTCCTCGTTTCCCTGCGGGGTATAGCGGAAAACTTCCGCCGGCAGATCGTGGCGGGTTTTTGTGATAATCAGATCGCTGCCTTCGATTGCGTACGACTGAATATCGTGATCGCCCCTTGTGAGCTGCGAAATTTGCCTGGTTTCGGTATCGATACGGTAAACCTGATAGGTGGCCTGAATTCCGCTTATAAAGTAAATGTATCTGCTATCGGCGCTGAATGTAAACGAAGAAGCGCTCTGGTCGAACTCTTCCGAAAGGTCGCTGAAGATCCGGTATGTGATTTCCAAGGGCTTGTTATTTTTGCCTTTGACGGATTTTATGGTTTTCTCAACGGCCGGATTGCGCAGTTCACAGAGCATGATACGATCTTTATCGGCTTCAAATCCTGGTGTTTGCATGCTTCTCCATACGATCCTGGAACCATCGGGCGAGAACACCGGATCCTGGTCGTAACCGGGGTTTCCTTCGCTCAGATTTTCCGTTTTTCCGCTGCCCAAATCGTAAAGGTAGATGTCGCTGTTGGTGCTCACAGCATAATCACGACCCTTCAGTTTTTTGCAGGTGTAAGCCAGATAGCGGCCGTCGGGCGACCAGGTCAGCTGTTCCATGCCTCCGGAAGGCATAAGCGGACTGTCCCATGGTTCCCCGGGCATGATGTCGGTTCCCTCTCCCGGTTTTCCGTCGTTGTATGGAGCAATAAAGATATGGCTGTAGGCGTAATCGTGCCAGTTGTCCCAGTGCCGGTACATCAGGTCATCGTAAATAAGCGCATCGGCCAGGGGCAGGTCGGGATACAGGTCGTGCACATCCTTCTCCAGTTTAACGTCTTTAATGTATGCGATGTTCTTCATGTCGGGCGAATAACTGAACCCGTTGATTCCGCCATCGATGTTGGTTATCCGTTCCTTGTTTTCTCCGTTGGGCCCCATTTCCCATAACTGAACGGAGCCGGATTCGGCCGAAAGGAATCCTATTTTTTTGCCGTCGGGCCTCCATACTGCATTGAATTCGCTTCCGCTGAAATCCGTAAGCTTTCGGGGCGACTCCGCATTCCGGTCGAGACGGTATATGTCGCGGTTGCCTTTATTGGTTGCGGCGTCGTACCATGTAACACCGTAAATAAAGCTGCCTCCACCCGGAGCAAGCTGCACATCACTCACACGGCCGAGCCTCCACATCAGCTCTGCGGTGAATTTCTCCTGGGCCGAAACCGTCTGAATCGTAACAGCCATCAAAAACACCCCTAAAAATAAATACGTTCTTCTCATTTCAATCGATTTTCTGTTTATGAAGCTAAAGTATGGAAATCCCCGTCACATTGCTGGTTTAACTGCGCCTTTTTCTCGGTGTGCCGGCGCAGAATGTCCTGAAAACGGAAAAAATGTCCCAAAATGGTGTTTTTCTTTTTTGCGCATGATTTATAATATATTGATAATGAGTAGTTAATAATTCTGGCTGAATGTTTGAGTGCATACTATCGGATAATAATTTACCGGAATAGGATTTATGCAGACAGGAACTCCATAGCAGGCAAGACTATGTTAGAGGTTAAAAAGGAATACAGGAAAGAAGACGGGATCAGGCGAATATCCGGGTATACGTCCGTAAGGGCGGAGGATAAGCGCGGTCCTTTGGTTTTTATCGTGAAAAACAAACGGATTCACGGCTTTAACCATGCCGTTCAGCTAATGCTGGGGTATTCTTCGGAAGAGCTGACCGGAATGGCCGTGGATGATTTATTTTCTTCTTCCGGGCCATTTTTCTCCTTTCCCCTGAAACGGGGAAGCAATGCCGGAAAGGTAAACGATACAAATGCTCCTGTATTTGTACGCGCAAAAAACGGGCGCAGGCACGGTGTTTATGCGGAACTCACGGTACTTAATACCGCAGGAGAGACCATGGAACTTCTTGAGTGCCGCGAATACGGCAAGCTTAACTCCCTGTCGGATACCGAATCGGTCAATCCGGGAAATGCACTGCTTAAAGCCGGTTTTTACTCGCTTGCAAGTCATGAATTGCGTACCCCTCTCAACGGTGTAATAGGGATGTCGTCCCTGCTTCTGGCAAGCGGGCTGGATTCCGTACAAGCTGAATATGCAGGCATTATCCGTTCGTCAGGTGAGGCGCTGATGAAGGTAATCAACAACCTGATCGATTATTCGCGCCTCGAGACGGGTGACCTTAGGCTCAGGCAGGAGTTTTTCAGTCTTCGCGAAAGCGTAAATGAAGTTATCGACCTGATTTCCGGATCTGCCCGGGAAAAGAGGCTGAATTTCCGGGCTGCAGTTGACGATGACGTGCCGGATATACTGTGGGGAGATCGCACCCGTTTGCTGCAGGTCCTGAATCACCTTACGGGAAATGCAGTAAAATTTACAGGCAGCGGTTCTGCTGGATTGCAGGTCAGTTCAGGGGTTAACAACCAGGGCAGGACGGAAATTATTTTCAGTGTGTACGATACCGGAATCGGGATTTCCCCCGAAATTTTTCCGGTGCTTTTTGAACCTTTTGTACAGGCCGACAGTTCATCAACCAGGAAGTTTGAAGGTTTGGGCCTTGGTCTTGCCATCAGTTCCCGGCTCGCAAAGCTTATGGAAGGTGGAATAAAAGTGCAGAGTGAGCCGGGAAGAGGCTCTGTTTTTACTTTTACGGCCCGGCTGGGTGTTGCAAATGCACATTTCAGTGATCGGGCAGGTAAATGCGCAGGAGCATTGCTGAAAGATAAAGAAGTTCTTGTTGTTGAGGACGATTTACGCAAAGCCGGTGCCCTCATTGAGTGTTTCCGAAGCTGGGGAATGGTGCCGGTGGTGGCCGGCTCTGCGGCCGAAGTCAACGCCCAGCTGAACGAAAGACCTTTGGTCAGACTGGTTGTAACCACTCATCCCATGCCGGGATTAAAGGAAATTTTTAAGGAGCAAAACGGAAAACAGGGTCGTAAACATCCTGAACTTCCAATAATTTTATTATCTTCGTCGGTAGAGTCCTTGCAAAACTCAGGAGCCGATACTCCCGGTTGCTTTGGCAGGCTCGTGCATCCCGGCGAATTATTCGATGCAGTAGTTCAGGAAATTACAGGTACAGAAAAAAGCAGGAACATGACCGAAAAGCATTCCACCGTAATAGATACGCACCTCAGCGAGCGCATTCCGATACGTATTCTGGTTGCTGAAGATAACCTTGTTAATCAAAAATTTGCGCTCTCTCTGCTCAACCTGATGGGTTATAAGGTAGATGCCGTTATCAATGGGGTTGAGGTTCTTCAGGCTCTGGAGAAGAAGGAATACGACATCATTCTGATGGATCTGCAGATGCCGGAAATGAATGGGATTGAAGCCACAGTAAAGATCAGAGAAATATATCCGCCTCAGCGCCAGCCATATATTATTGCAATTACAGCCAATGCCATGCTTGGCGATCGCGAAACCTGCCTGGAAGCCGGTATGGTCGATTATATGTCGAAACCCATTCGAATCGACGAACTTCAGGAATTACTCGAACGCTGGGGTAAACTCAAACTGGAAGAGACCGCAGGAAAAAGCTGACCTGTACCCGATCCGTGAATTTCACTACTCATTTTCCTTCCGGACGGTGTTTCCCGGATTTTTAAACGGATGGTCCGTTTTCCCGTTTCGGGACAAGTCTTTGGTTTTTCCTTTCGGGATATTTATATTATTTTCAGGTTAACGTACCGCTTTATAGTTTTATAATCCGGAGCAAAATTTCGAAGATCAATGCATAGCTGAATGTTTTTTAGTTCCATGAGAAGCCTGGCTCAGCAGCAGCAATTGCCATTCTGACAAATCCCAAACAGGCATCCCGGCCGAACAGCAGAGGTTACATTAATGGACACGAACTATTGAAGAGTCGGGCTGGTCCTGGCTTTTTTCGAGTGTTGGGAAGAATTCAAAAGGTTGAGTTGAAGCCATACGTCAACCAAGGCTAAATACCATCGGTCGGATGATTGAATTGAGAAAGATTGTTTTTAATGAAAAATTCCGATGGCCGGAATATATTATTTTCAGTAGTTCCCGTCGGTACTTAGCTCCGGACGTTTCAGCCCCTGTTCCCCGATACAGACCATCGTCCTGAGTATGGATTATTTTTATTTTTTTATCCCTCTCCGATAACCTTGTCCCGACATTCGTTAGTTCATTCAGGAAAGTAAAACTCCGGACTCCTTTCGGGTTTTCTCTATGATTTCTCCTTGATTCCTTTTGTATTTCTTTTGACTTTCTTTTACTCCGTATAGAGAAAGTATAGAGAAAGCATAGAGAAAGTATAGAGAAAGCATAGAGAAAGTAAAGAGCGAAACCATTGAGGGGTCATCGGGAAAACATGGAGTAAAGGAGTCGTAAAAAATGACGTGGTTTTAATTTTAACATGTGCGGATTCGATTTTTTGGATGACTTCGATTGGCAGATAAGGCCATTCCAAACCCGTAATGTAAGATTCCGGTTCTGTTGTTACCGCAGGGACTGATTTTATCTACCCCGAATAAACAAGGGGCCGGTTTCTGCAAACCAGCCCCTGAAAAATTCTTCGGATTATTCGCTTCTATTTAGTCGTCCATTTGATGCTTATGGCTTTGTTGCCAAGGTCAATACTTGTTTTCAGTGCTTCCACGGGGATGTGGGTGTTTTCCAGGAACTGAACGTCGCCGGGCTGTAAAGCATTGAACAGATCCACACTGCAGCGCTCCGTATCTGCTTTTTTACCGTTTACACGGAATTCGGTATTTTCGGGAAAACCATGAAAAATCAGTTCAGCTCTGCTAAATCGGGAGGTGTACTTTCCTTCGGTATCACCGATGGTAATTTCACGAGTTTCCGGATGGTAAGAGATTTTCCGGCTGATGTAATCGCCTTGTTCGTAATTGTAGGATATCCCATCGTCTTCATAATAATCGAAATCAGAGGATTCATAGCCGTGGTATACGTGCAGGCTGAGCGTATTCCCGGCCAGTTCGGCCGTACTTTGAACCGCTGGTTGCATGGGGATGACGGATCCACCGCGTACGTAAAGCGGAAGCCGGTGCAGCGGAGCTTCGGCTATGATTTCGCTGCTGCCTTGGTAGTGTTTACCGTCGTGCATGTCGTACCACGATCCGGCAGGGAGATAAACTTTTACCAGCTCCCGTGTGCTTTCAACTGGTGCAACCAGTATAGAAGGTCCGAAAAGGTACTGATTCTGATAGGCATAGGCGTAAATTTTCTCGTCGAAGGTGTAATCAATAGCCAGGCTCCGGCTAACGGGCATTCCTGTTAATGCCGATTCGCGAAAAGCGCTGTAGATGTATGGCAGCAGGCGGTAACGCAGACTTATGTAATTTCTGCTGATGTTTTCAACCATTTCTCCGAATGTCCATGGCTCGGCCGAGCGTGTATCGTGGTGGGTATGGCTTCGGAAGAAGGGGGTAAACGCTCCGACGCCGATCCACCGGGCAAAAAGGGCAGGGGAGGGGTCTTTGCTGAATCCGCCCACATCCACTCCGGAAAAAGCCACGCCGCTTAGTCCTATACTGTTTACCAGCCTGCATCCCAGCATCATATGTTCATCGGTAGCCTGATTGTCGCCCGTCCACAATGCGGTGTACCGCTGAAGTCCGGCATATCCGGCACGGGTGATGATCAAAGGCCTGCGGTTGTTCATCAGCCTGCGGGTGCCTTCAAAAGTGCTTCGGGCCATCAGCAGTCCGTACACGTTTTTAGCCTCCCTGTAGGATGTTTTTCTGCCTTCCCAGTCAAATTCCACCAGGCTGGGCGTGTATCCGTTGCCCCAGGAAGCAATTTCATTCATGTCGTTCCAGAAGCCCGTAACGCCCAGGTTTACCAACGGGGCGAATTTTTCGCCCCACCATTCCCGTGCAGCCGGTTTAGTGAAGTCGGGGAAGTGACACCACCCCGGCCAGACTTGAGCAGTGTAAGGCCTTCCGTCGGGGTAGGTTGCAAACACATTCCTGTTTAGACCGTCTTCGTACGCCTCATACCCTTTCTCAACCTTTATTCCCGGATCAACGATTAGGGTGGTGTGGATGTTCATATCCTGCAGTTTCCCTATCATCTGGCCGGGATTGCTGAAACGAACCGGATGCCATGTGAAGATTTTGTAGTTATCCATGTGATGGATATCGAGATACATTACATCCAGAGGGATTTTCCTCTCCCTGAAGCTGGAAGCTATACTCAGAACTTCGGTGTCGGGAAAATAGCTCCAGCGACACTGCTGATACCCCAGCGACCATAACGGAGGCATGGTCATACGTCCGGTCAGGTGGGTGTACAATCCGATAATCCCAGCCACTGAGGGCGCGTGCATGAAATAATAGTTCATCTCTCCGTCATCGGCCCCAAAGGAGCTGAAGCGGTCGTTGCTGGCACCGAAATTGAAACGGCTGCGATGACTGTTGTCAAAGAAGATTCCATAAACCAGACCGTTGTGAATTCCCATGTAAAAGGGAATTGTTACATACAAGGGGTCGTCGTTCGGACCATACCTGGGGTTGTCGGTATTCCAGTTTTCATAAGCCGTACCCCTTCGGTCGAGATTTCCGGTTTTCTCGCCCAGCCCGATGAACTTTTCACCATCGGATATTTGTTTGTAGGTAGTGATTTCACTTCCGATCCAGGAGGTGCCAAACGATTTGTCGTCGGCATTTAGCAGACGGTGGTCCCTTGTGTAGAAGGTAAAGCGGAGGGGGCTGCGATCCATTTCCAGGATCATGGATGATGTTTCCAGGATCAGACAATCTTCTTTCTCCGATAGGGTAAATTCCGGATTGCCTGGTTTTGCCGTTACAGCATACGAGAAGTCCGGCCCCGGTTCATGCCTGGTGATTCGCAGCCGGATGATACCTGGCTCGTACACGGTAAGTACCGCCGTGCCGTTGTCGGTATCAAGCCGGAGGTGCTGACCGTTTCGTGTATGGCCGATCAGGTTGCCCAGACTTTGGTTGAGTGTTTGAGCATTCAGCGACGGACTCACGATTCCAGTCAGGATGGTTAAAAGGATTAGCAGTTTTTTCATGTTGAAAGAAATTTTTCCGGTTTTGCAGCTGTACGTTGCGTCTTACCGGTAGTATACACTATACCCCCATGCCGGAAGGCTTTCGGAATGGTTTCGTTTGATTTGTTGCTTGCTACCTTCGAACAGTTTGGTGTAGTTTCCTGTATAGCGGTTTCCCGAAAGGGTTATATCTGCGGCTTCACCGCTGAGATTAAGGATAACGAGCACCCTGCTTCTGTCCTTTTCACGCATAAATGCGAATACCCGGTCTCCTGCGGAGGTGGTGATGCGTTCCCATGTGCCTCCCCACGGGCCGTTGTATAATGCCGGTGTGTTTTTCCTGAATTGCAGCAGGGTGGAGTAGAAGTCTTTCATTGGATAATTGTTCCAGTCGATGGGATCTTTCTCAAAGAATTCCAGGCGTTTGCCGAGTCCGGCTTCCTGACCCGAATACACGAGCGGCATCCCGGGAACGGTCGCGGAAAGCACGTAGAAAGCTTCCACCCCTTCGCCCAGCCTTTCAAACTCGGTACCGTTCCATGAGTTTTCATCGTGGTTGGTGATGAAGTACATCCGGTAGGCTCCGGCCGGATACAGAGAGTCGTTGCGTTTCAGGTATGCTTCTATGTCGCCGGCATCGGCTTCACCTCTGGCGATTTTGTTTTTGATGTTATGGAACTCCCATCCGTACGACATATCGAAGGCGGAGTGCAGCCAGGGTTTTTCTCCCTCTGCGAGCATGAATACGGGTTTCATTTTGTCGAGCCCGGCACGGGCCATGTCCCAGAAAGTCATGGGAACCATCTCGGCCACATCGCACCGGTATCCGTCGATATCGAACTCGCTCACCCAGTATTTCATGGCATCAAACATGTATTCGTTAACCTCCGGATTGGAATAATCGAAGGCCACTACATCGGTCCAGTCGAAGGGAGAAACCATATTGCCCAGGGAATCCTTCTTGTAGAATTCCGGTTTTTCAGTAACCAGCGGATTGTCCCACGACGAGTGATTGCCAACCCAGTCGAGGATTACGTACATACCCAGCTCATGGGCGCTTTTTACCAGGTTCTTAAAATCTTCATCCGTCCCGAATTCGGGATTCACGGCTTTGAAATCTTTTATGGAATAATAGCTTCCCAGTGTTCCTTTGCGGTTTAGCTCGCCGATAGGGTAGACCGGCATGAACCATAAAATGTCGGTGCCAAGCTCTTTAAGCCTTGGAAGATGTTCTTCCATAGCAGTAAAGGTGCCTTCCGGAGTGAACTGCCGTACGTTTACTTCATAGATATTCAGATTTTTAGTCCATTCGGCCTGTTTTACCTGGGTTATATCGCTGTGCGAAACGGCAACATAGCCTGGTTGTTCCCTGCACGATACTGTAAATAATACTACTGCTGTCAGCAGTAAAGCCATCAACGTTGTTCTGGTTCTGATCATGGTGTTGTTATTTTGATTTTCTGTTTTATACAAATATACGGAATCCGTTTTCCCCGAAAGGGGGTAATTTCAGCCGGCTGTATGTCTTTTTCTCAAAATAAAAGCAGGCCCTGTTAAGAGACCTGCTTTTATCCCGGAGTCGGTTCTGCGGATGTTCCTATTTCACGCTGAACAGATCGTCTTTGAGTTTGGAATTGACTTTAACGGAAAGGATGTTAAGGTCAATGGATTGCGGTCCCATCTGCTGTGTCATGGCAAAGGGGAATTTAACGCCGTTAACGGCACGGTAGTCGCCATAATTAACCGAACCCTGTTCGCCCGATTCCATGATCTTAAGACCGGTTTTTATATCGTAAAACTGAGTGCTTTGCTTACCGGAAGGATAGGTGAGAAGCAGGCGGTACGTTTCGGTTCCTTCGATCTCTTCTACGCCTTCAAGGGTGAGGGCAATGCCCAGGGCATCGTACTGCAGTTCTGGAAAGAGGGTTGCTTCCATTTTCAGGGCTTCAAGCTCCTCGCCTTCAACCATTTTGTTTTCTCCTCCCATTGGCGATTCCAGTTTGGCAGCCGTACCGTCGAAGGTAATTTTCTGGAAGATCATTTCTCCGGCTCCGATCTGCATCTTGTATTTATTGGGAGCCTTACGGTAGAAATCGAATCCTATTGCCATGCCCTGCATATTGGTGGTTGCCATCATGGTTACATCCTTTACCTTTTTCAGGGCTTTTTCCCCTCCGATGGCATTGATGTATGCCCGATTAACCATTTGCGCAGTCATACCTTCCGGAGCAGGCTTAACCTTTGTATTCGGATCGTATTCTTTCCCGTTGTTATCGAAGTAGCGGATAGCCTTGCCGCCGGTGAACTTCTCCAGTTTCGGCGCAATGTCGGCGGCCTTGCCTACTGCCAGAATGTAGGAATTATCGGGAAGTATGTATTTGACAGCCATGTCCCTGACATCGTCAGCCGTGACAGCAGCAAGGCTTTTCATATAATTGGCATAATAGTCGGCCGGCAGCTTATACCTAGCGGTATTGATCGCGAAATTGGCAACGGTCTGCGGGTTTTCAAGTGAAAGGGCAAAATTCCCGTTAAGGTAGTTTTTTACAAGATTCAGCTCTTCATCGCCCACCTGTTCTTCACGAATCCGTTTCATTTCGTAAAAAATTTCATTTAAGGCGCTGTCGGTAACCGGATTACGGATTTCGGTGTTCACATTGAATCTTCCGGCCAGTTTATCTGCCGAAAGCTGAGAGTAGGCTCCGTAAGTATACGCTTTGTCTTCCCTCAGATTATTGAAAAGCCGGAAGGTGCCGCCGCCGAGTATGGTATTCATAACGCGGGCTTTGATGGCATCGGGGGCGCCGGGTTTCAGGTCAACGGCATAACCGACTCTGAGTGTGGTTTGAACCGCATCGGGACGGTCGACGATGGCAACGGCAGTGCGCTCCGGTAACCGGGGCTTCGGGGGATTATACGCGATAACTTCCCCTGCCTGCCAGGTTCCAAAGTGCTTTTGGGTAAGTTCTTTGGCTTCCTGAAGGGTAATGTCGCCGACGATGGCCAGATAAGCAACGTTCGGTTTGAAAAATGCATCGTAAAATGCACGGCAGTGTTCGGTCGAAAGATTCGATACCGATTTTTCGCTCATCGATTCTCCGTAAGGGTGCTCCCTTCCGTAAACCAGCATTTTACTGATGCGGTCGCTGATGGCTGAAGGGTCATTCTGCGTTGCTTTGAGTCCGGAGATAGCCTGGGTCTTAAGTTTGGCCAGCTCTTCATCGCGGAAAGCGGGATTCAGCAGAACGTCCGACATAAGTTCAAGCAGCTTGTCGTTATGCTTTTTAAGTGCCGAGGCATAGATTCCGCTGGCGGAGGTATTGAGGCTTGCTCCGATAAAGTCGACCTCTTCGTCGAGCTGATCCTTGCTGAGAGAAGTGGTTCCCGTGCGCAGCAGTTGACCGCACATATCGGCCATCCCGGCAAGCTCGCCTTCCGGTACCTGGTTGTAATCGAGGATAAGCGAATACGTGACTCTGGGGATTTTGTGGTTTTCAACTACAAACACGTTTAAGCCGTTGTCGAGTTTAAAGCTCTCATATTTCCCTATGTTGATTTCAGGGGCCGGAGCTGCCTGTGGTCTGATGCTTCGGTCGAGTGCGGGTTTTTGGGCTGCAGACTTTGTTTTTGTCTGAGCATCCGTTAACTGGGGAATTGCCAGCAGAACGGCGGCAAGTGCGATACCTATGTATTTTTTCATGTTTTTTTCTCCCTTCGTTACTGGTTCTGTTTGGGCAGGCAATGCAGTACCACTCTGTTTTCCCTGGTAAGATATTGTCTGGCAACCCGTACGATGTCGTCTTTGGTTACGGCCAGATAGCGGTCGATTTCGGTGTTGATCAGGTTTGCATCGCCGAAATACATATGATAATCGGAGAGGCTTTCGGCGATACCTGCCATGGTTGAGTTACGCGAAACAAAATCGTTTTCTATTTTATTCCGGATTTTTTCAAATTCACGGTCGGAAATGTCGCCGTTACGGGCCAGTTCAATTTCCTTGTCAACGGCTGCTTCCAGCTCATCAACGGAAATGCCGGCATTGGCAATGCCCATAATCATAAACAAGCCCGGATCTTCAAGCGGAAAAGGCATTGCAGCCACAAAAAGGGCTTTTTGCTGCTTGTCGACAATGGATTTGGTCATGCGTGAGCTTTCACCATCGCTCAGCAGAGTGGTGAGCATGTTCAGAGCATAGAAATCGGGAGTGCCCATGGCAGGTATATGATATGCCTGTACCAGAGCCGGCAGCTGAACGTCGTCGTACATCACATCGCGCACTTCTGCGGTTTTTGCCGGTTCTTTTACAGAAGGCCTGTAGATCTCCTTCGTTCCTTTCGGGATGTCGGCAAAGTATTTGGCTACAAGCTTTTTGGTTTCTTCTATACTGATGTCGCCCGCAATGGAGAGGGTGGCATTGTTTGGCACATAAAAGATGGAATGAAATTCAAGGAATTCTTCCATGGTGGCATTATTGATGGATTCGGCCGAGCCGATGGGTGTCCACCGGTATGGATGCTCTTTGAAAGCCATTTTGAAAGTATTTTCCATGATAAGGCCGTACGGACGGTTCTCATACGATTGTTTGCGTTCTTCCTTCACGACGCTGCGCTGGGTTTCAACGCCGGTGCTGTCGATGCGAAGGTGAAGCATGCGTTCCGATTCCATCCACAGCCCGAGTTCCAGCTGGTTCGAAGGCAGCAGAAGATAGTAGAAAGTGCGGTCGAAACCGGTGTTTGCATTAAGGCTGGCACCGGCATTCATGGCGATTTTGTCGAATTCTCCGCGTCCGATGTATTCGCTTCCTTCGAACATCAGATGCTCGAAAAAGTGGGTGAATCCGGTGCGGTCGGGATGCTCGTTCTTCGATCCTACGTGGTAGGAAATGGTAACGGCAACGATGGGGGTGGTGTTATCCTGATGCAGGATAACGTGCAGGCCATTGTCGAGATCATACTCGGTAAAGCCGATCCTGTTCTGGGCACCCGCCGGCAGCACAAACAGGACAGCCAGCGCTGCGGTAAGGATTTTTTTGGTGAAGTTCATAAAAGATTGGGGGTATGGTTATTAAAGATTGAAAATTCGTTCCACGGCAGAGCAGTCCATTTCCGTAAAGTCGGAAATGACGCAATGCGCTTCGGTCAGTTCGGCCTGGTGATGGGTAGTAGCAACGCCAACCACTTTCATCTTTGCCTTAAGCGCGGCATCTATCCCCTTCAGGGTGTCTTCGAATACAAGGCAATTTTCAGGCCCGATGCCCAGCAGTCCGGCAGCTTTCAGAAAAACCTCCGGGTCGGGTTTGCCGCGCTTCACCATAGAGGCATCGGAAACGGCACTGAAATATCCTTCGAGACCTGCCTCCTGAACGATAAAATCCACGTTGGCCCGTTCGGCCGATGTGGCAACAGCCATGGGTATACCTGCATCCTTCAGTAATCCGAGGAAATCGCGCAAGCCCGGCAGCAGCTGAACGTTATCGTGGTAAAGATAACGGTAAAGCATCTCTTTTTCAGCCGAGTATTCCTCAATTTTTGCGGGACTCAGATTCTTTTTGAAAATGTAGTTCAGGTGGTCGGTATTGGATCCGCCAAACACATTTTCGCGAAAATCATCGGCAGTAATGCTTTTTCCATGACGGGCACAAAATTTCTCCCATGCCATCAGGTGGTAACGAAAATTATCGGCAAGCACGCCGTCCATGTCGAAAATAACTGCAATGCTGTGCTTCATTACATTTTGACTTCCCGGTTGATATATGTACTGTAATCTTTAATTTTAGGGCTGTATTCCTCATGGAAGAGGTGAGAGGAGATAATAAAATCGGCGGTTGAACGGTTACTGGCAGTAGGGATGTTGTATAAAACCGTAATCCTGAGCAGAGCTTTTACATCTACATCGTGCGGCTGGGGCTGCATGGGATCCCAGAAAAAAATCATCAGATCGATTTCGCCGTTTACGATCATCGCACCAAGCTGCTGATCGCCGCCCAGGGGGCCCGATTTAAGCTTGGTGACTTCAAAGGATTCACCCGGACCGAGGGAAGCCCGAAGCTGATGCTCGATAAGCTTTCCGGTTGTTCCGGTACAGATAATCTTGTGATCGCGAAGCTTTAGGGCATTGAATTCTACCCATTCGATAAGATCCTGCTTGCGGTTGTCGTGGGCAACCAGTGCTATTCTCTTATTCTTTTCCATAACTTGAAATATGGAGCGAAATTATAAAAAATGCATGGGATAGCACGTGATTTCTTCGATTATTGCGAACAGGAGCAGACAAACACAGGCGCAGGATTTTTTGTATCTTTGCACCGTTTTTTTTAAGACAGAGACCAAAAGACCTAAGTAATTCATTTTAAATAAGTAACTACATGAACAGAGTAATGGTACTCACAGGTGGCGGCGATTGCCCGGGACTGAATGCAGTAATCCGCGCAATCGTTAAGCGCGCCGCCCGGGAGAAAGACTGGGAAGTTGTTGGAAGTATAGAAGCATTCAATGGGATATTAAGGGAGCCAACCGAACTTGTTGTACTGGATGAGAAGAAAGTCTCGGGTATTCACTACCAGGGAGGTACGATTATTCAGACAACGAACAAGGGCGGTCCTTTTGCCTGGCCCGTGAAACAGAAAGACGGGAGCTACATCGCCGTTGACCGCTCCGATGAGATGATACGCAAAATACAGTATCTCGGCATCGACGCGGTTATAAATATTGGTGGCGACGGATCACAGAGGATTTCGCAGGCACTATACGAAAAAGGGCTGAATATCATCGGGGTTCCCAAAACCATTGATAATGACCTTTCAGCTACCGATGCAACCTTCGGATTTCAGACTGCGATTCAGATTGCCACCGATGCGGTGGATAAGCTTGTAACCACTGCTGCCAGCCACAACAGGGTGCAGATACTGGAAGTTATGGGCCGCAACGCAGGCTGGATTGCCCTGAATGCTGCCGTTGCCGGCGGCGCCGAAATCTGCCTTCTTCCGGAGTTTCCCTACGACATAAATAAGGTGATGGAATGCGTGGAGAGACGTTTTGAAAGAGGACGCGGTTTTGTGAATATTGTTGTGGCTGAAGGCGCCAGGAATACAGAGGGCGGACTGATTGCAGAAAAGAGTCAGGAAGTGGGCTATGCCAACATACGCCTGGGCGGGGTAGGATTCCGGCTGGAGCAGGAATTAAAGGCTGCCGGCTGCGAACACAGCATACGTACCACCGTTCTCGGCCACCTGCAGCGAGGAGGCATTCCCATCGCCTACGACCGCGTTCTGGCTACTCAGTATGGCGTGAAGGCATTCGAGCTCGTCCTTGCAGGAGAATTCGGACGCATGGTTTCATACAGGCATCCCTACATCACTTCCGTAACCCTTGAGGAAGCCATTCAGCAGCCCAATCTGGTTGAACCCGATACCGCACTGATGAAAACCGCCAGAGGAATCGGGATGTGCTTCGGAGATTAATCTGACGATCAATAAGTTAAAAGCCTGAAGCCTCAATACGGACTTCAGGCTTTTTTTTTAATAATACCTCTTATTGCAGGATGAGCCATGCTGCACCTCCCCCGGATTCTCTTAGCAGATAAAGGCCTGGCTTCAGATGGCTTGTGTTAATTTCCCGGGTCAGCGCTTCGGGGATTACTTCACGCCCCGACAGATCGTAAACGGCATACCGGCCGGTTCTGGAGATGCATATGCTGCCTATAACGGAAGGGTTGGGATAAATGTTGAATGGCAGCTTTAGCGCCTCTTCCATACCAAGCGAGCCGTTCGTGCTGCCGGGAGTAGGATTTGTGAAGAGTATCCATTCGGCTGCACCATCGGTTATCCTGCCCATAGAAACGTTGTTCGTTTGCCCGGTATAGGTGATGCCGTCGATGAGCGCATAGCCCGATGCGTCATTGTCGAATATTCCGATCTCTTCCTTGTCTTTGTCGAGTTTGTAGGTTGCATGCATGCTTCCCTGGACAGGCTGACCGTCGGCCCACACCAGAAGAAAGCCTCCGGCGGCAATAGTGGTATCGGGAAATGCCCATTTAACCGGGTTGTTCAAATTGTCGCTCAGGTACTTATCGCCCAGCCAAACCGCCTGGGTACTGCCATTGTAGATTTCTATCCAGTCGTCGTATTCACCGTATTCGTCCGCAATGGTAGAACTGTTGCTGGCCATAAATTCGTTGATGTACAGTTTGTGCGGATTGGGCGAAGGAATGGTGTACTGCACCGGATCGCAGGGTTTTGCAACGGTAACCTGGTTGTTGTCGACTGCAATAATTCGGAATTCCAGTAATGTGCTGGCATCGAGTCCACTGAGGATTGCCTCATACGTTCCGCCATCGCTGGCGGGCTGTGCGTTCACCCCGGTAGCCGTCATGGTCTGTTGCTGCCAGCTTCCGCCGTTGATGCGGTATTCCAGTTTTACGAAGCTGAGGTCTTCGTCTTCCGCGAAAGCGCGGATCATGATTTCCTGACCGGGTAGTGGGGTATTATGGCGGATATACTTAATTATCGGAGGGGTATTGGTGTTCATTGCCTGAGAAATAGCGGAGCTGTTGCGCGTTTCAAGAAATGGCAGCAATCCAACCGGGACATGGGCTCCCGTGCCGGTTTCAAAGGACTGATTGAACGATTCAACCGTGTATCCGTAGTCGAGAGGATAAAATGGATCGTTGATTACGTAAGGCCGCAGTTGCTCGCGGATCACAAAGAGATTATCGAGGAAGTCCTGACGGGAAGTGATTTGCTGAACCGCCTGTTTCACATAATAGGTGAATTGTGCCTTGTAATCCGGGACCTGCAGCAGGCGCTCAAAAAGCGGACGCGGCTCCGTGGGGTGCTCCCAGGTATATACGTTGCGCATTGCCCAGTCAATTCCAAACCAGTCGATTCCAAAGGTGTTGTCAACGTCGTAAGGAATATATTCAAACAATCCGCTGGCAGCATTGCGATAAAGGTAGAAGTTGTTTTTGTTATATATGTATCCGTCCCAGTTGCCCGTTAGCACATCCGTAGCTGCTATTTTAAGGTAATCCTGAACGTTGAAGACTTTTTCAAGGACGCAGGGGAGCTGTGCAATGGGGGTGTTGTTCAGTACATCGATAAAATGCGCCAGATCGCTGTAATCGTCGGTTTCTTCATTGGTTTTTAGCTCATACACGCGACGGCCTCCGGATTCGAATTTGTAGAGATCGGGATTGGCGCCGCGGTATGTGAGATCGGCGGGATACAGGCATTTGTATAGATTGCCGTCGTTGTTGCCGAACCAGGTCTTAGTAAATTCCTCGTCGATGTGCTCCACGTTGATGTACAGTCCGTAGTAATTGCCGTTGATGTAGACCTGCACGTGATTGTACCGGGGGCCGGCAAGAGAAAACTGCCTGAGAATGTCCCAGTATATGCCCGCACGGCTGACCGAGGGATCGTTGTGTTCTCCGTTCAGGTTCAGCTTCTCAACGCCGTAATATTTCCTTCCGGAGATAAATGTATTGAAAGAGATCTTAAAGGATTTTTTCTTTGAAAACCGCGAGGTGTTGCCCCTGAGCCGGAAGCCGGTGTCGCGAATGGTATCGTGCACGTTACCGTTGTCGTATACAAAAACGGCCCTGAACTCACGATCCGATTCCACGTTGGCGTAAATCCAGCTAAGGGTGTCGGGATGGATAAGCACGTCGATGCGCGGTACTATGGATTTGATGTAAACCTCCCCATCGTCGGGAAAGGATGGCTGACCGAGCAAAACCGAGCCCGGGCACAGGAGTATGGCGATGATGTATAGGAATGTGAAACGTTTCATAATTAAGGCGATAAAACCAAATGGTACTGCAAAGGTAGTGTATTCTGCAGCCCGGCTTTTGTCTTTGTTTTAGGAAATACGACCATTTGGTTCGATCCCGCTTGCCATTTTTTTTCTGGTGCGAAGGCATTAAGGAAATGTGCAGATTGTTAAATATGTGTTAAAAATCATTAATCGGATAAGCTATTTTATAGTCTTAATGTATTTATAAACAGTACTTTAAAAAATTTTCGAATTTATATTGTTTAAAAAAGGCAACTAAATATTAAACAAAAATGCATTGTGAGGGTTTATTTAATGTTTAACAAATTAACCAAAACATTAAACAAATTTAAGACCATGAAAACAAACTTCTTCAAATTCCGCTTCGCGGTTTTAGCCATTGCGGCCACTACATTATTTGCAGCCTGTTCAAAAGAAGAGGATAATCCTCCGGCCGATATGCCGAAAAACATCGTTGAGGTTGCTGTTTCCGACGATCGTTTTTCCATTCTGGTGGAAGCCGTTACCAAAGCCAATCTGGCCGATGCACTTCAGGGTGATGGCCCTTTCACCGTATTTGCCCCGACCAACGATGCCTTCAATGCACTCTTTGCACAGCTTGGTGTTGGCGGCATTTCTGACCTTGACGCAGCTACACTTACCCCGATTCTTCTTAACCATGTTGTTGCAGGATCCGTAAAATCATCTGAAATATCAACGGGTTACGTTACAACCCTCAACGCGACCGATCCGGCTCAGGCAGGAGTACAGGTTTACGTGGAGAAGGGCAGCGGCGTAAAAGTGGACGGAAGCAACGTTATTATTGCCGATGTTATGGCCTCCAACGGTGTGATACACGCAATCGATAAGGTGATTCTTCCTGCAGGTGTTGTCAATCATGCCATCAACAATCCAAACTTCAGCATTCTGGTTCAGGCAGTTGTTAAAGCCGGACTGGCAGATGCCCTCAGCGGCAATGGTCCGTTCACGGTTTTTGCTCCGACCAATGCTGCCTTCAATGCGCTCTTTGCAGCACTGGGTGTTTCCGGAATCGATGCACTTACCGCAGAGCAACTTACTCCCATTCTTCTGTACCATGTAGTTTCCGGCAACGTTCGCTCGGGACAGGTATCCAGTGGCAGCGTCCCCACCCTGAAGGATGGAAGTAACCTGAACGTAACCGTTAGTTCCATGGGCGTCAATATCAACGGAAACGCCAACGTGGTAGCCGTTGACGTCCAGGGTTCGAATGGTGTAATTCATGTAATTGACGCAGTTTTAGTTCCATAATTTGTTGTGTTTTTGGGATTAATTGGCTGGCCTGCCGGATTTTCCGGCAGGCCTTTTTCATTTTCCGGTAAACCGGCATCCGGTCACTAATACCTGGTAGTTTTTATATACTCCAAAATCTTTGTTTGAGAGTGCAACTTCAGCATTGACAATATTCACGGATATGCTCGGCATATTAATCCTGATTCCGACGGCTCAATGCGGTTAATTCTTATCTTTGCAGGGTTTTACTAAGTAGTTGAAGGTCCACATAATCAATGATTTATGAATAAACACCTCTTTGATGCCGTTATCTTTGATCTTGACGGAGTTATTACCAAAACAGCTCTCGTTCACAGCTCGGCCTGGAAAAAGATGTTCGACGATTACCTGATGCAGCGTCAGGTGCAGCACGGCGAGCCTTTCCGGGAGTTTACCCATGCCGGGGATTATCTGCCATTCGTCGATGGAAAGCCGCGATACAAGGGGGTTCAGGATTTTCTGGCATCCAGGGGAATCAGCATACCTTTCGGCGACCCATCCGATACACACGATATGGAAACCGTTTGCGGTCTGGGAAATCGCAAGGATTTTGCTTTTAACGAAATTTTGAAGCGCGATGGTGTCGGCGTTTACGAAAGTTCGGTCAGGCTTATCCATGAACTTAAAAACGCCGGAATAAGGGTAGGTGTTGCATCATCCAGCAAGAATTGCGCCCCGGTACTCGAAGCCGCCGGCTTGCTTTCCCTTTTTGAAACCCGAGTCGATGGTGTTGTATCCGCAGAGCTGGGGCTCAAAGGCAAACCCGAACCCGATATCTTCACAACGGCTGCCGCAAACCTTGGAATATCGTACGACCGAAGCGTTGTAGTGGAAGATGCCGTTTCGGGGGTACAGGCAGGACACAAAGGCGGTTTCGGCCTCGTAATTGGCATTGCACGCGAGGAAAACACAGCCGAACTGATGCGTAACGGCGCCGATTTCGTTGTGGAAGACCTTGAATCGGTCGACATTGACCGCATCAACGTCTGGTTTGCTGCTAATCTTGAAGATGAAAAATGGTCGATTACCTACCACGCTTACGAACCTAAAAAAGAACGCACCCGTGAAGCTCTGCTGGCCGTCGGAAACGGATATTTCGGTACCCGAGGTGCGATGGAGGAGACCGTTTCCAACCCGGTGAACAATCCCGGAACTTATATTGCCGGATTGTACAACCGGCTCACCTCCAAAGTCGGGGACAGGATGATTGAGAATGAAGACTTTGTGAATGTTCCCAACTGGCTCCCCGTTACCTTCCGCATCGGAGAGGGCGATTGGTTCGACTTCAGCAAGGCTGAGTTTACGGAATTTTACAAACATCTGGATTTCCGGGCAGGAATTTTTGAGCGTAAACTGCTGGTGAAGGATGAGCAAAACCGATATACACGAATTGAATCCAGGCGGATTGCAAGCATGGCCGATCCTCATCTGGCTTCATTGCAATACAGCATTACCCCGGTGAATTACAGCGGGTTGATTACCATTAAATCCGGTATTGACGGAAACGTCATCAACGACAACGTAGAACGCTACAAGCAACTGAACCAGAAGCATTTGCAAGGGGTGACGGAAGGTTCCGCCGGCAATATCGTGTGGGTTTGCGTGCAAACGGTTCAGTCGGCCGTGCAAATTGCCGAAGCTGCGCATCATTTGATTTTCCTCGACGGGAAGCCTCAGCAGGCTGTTCCCCTGGCCGGGAAGGGCGGGAGCTGGGCCTTTGTTCAGTATCAGGCCGAAGTTAAGGAAGGTAAGTCTTTAACTCTCGATAAGTTCGTTGCCATTTATACCTCAAAGCCCGACGATGTTGCCGATCCCCTTGCGGAAGCCAGAAAGGCAGTAGCTGTAAATCCAGGCTTCGAAACCGTAGCCGGTAACAGCCGGGAAGCCTGGCAGAGGATTTGGGATAAAATTGATGTGGTTGTTGAGGGCAATCGCATGGATCAGAAGTTGTTGCGCCTTCACCTGTATCACATGATGGTATCTGCTTCACCCCATAACCGGACGATAGATGCCAGCTTCACGGCCAGGGGACTCCATGGTGAAGCCTATCGCGGACATATTTTCTGGGATGAGCTGTTTATTCTTCCTTTTTATAACATACACTTCCCGGAAACGGCTAAGGCCAGCCTGATGTACCGCTATCGCCGCCTGCCTGCTGCCCGTGATTATGCCCATGCGCACGGTTACAAAGGAGCAATGTTCCCCTGGCAGAGCGGCAGCGACGGAAGGGAAGAAACGCAGGTTTTACATCTTAATCCCCTTTCGGGTGAATGGGGCGATGATTACAGCTCGCTGCAGCGCCATGTGTCACTCGCAATTGCTTACAATATCTGGGAATATTACCATACAACGGGCGATCGGGAGTTTCTTGAAAACTTTGGTGCTGAGATGTTTCTGGATATCTGCCGTTTCTGGATGGCCAAAGCAAAGCTGAATCCCTCAACCGGCCGGTATTCCATAGCCGGAGTGATGGGGCCCGATGAGTTTCACGAACAGTATCACGGTTCAACCGAAGGAGGCCTGCGCGATAATGCATACACCAATCTGATGGTTGTATGGGCCATAGATAAAGCTTTCCGGATCCTTGAACTTTCGGGAACCAAAGAAAAGAATATACGGGAGAAGCTTGGACTCAGCGATGGCGAACTCGAAGACTGGAAAATAATTTCGGGAAAACTGAACCTGGTGATATCTCCGGAAGGCATAATATCTCAATACGACGGTTATTTTGATCTGAAAGAGCTTGACTGGGAATATTACCGCAGCAAATACGGTAATATCTATCGCCTCGACCGCATTCTGAAAGCCGAGGGCAAATCGGCCGACGAATATAAAGTAGCAAAGCAGGCCGACACCCTGATGACGTTCTACAATCTGGATGAGGCGGAAGTCAGAACCATTCTGGAGGAACTGGGTTATCGAATGAGTGCGGATTATCTGAAGAAGAACCTCGATTATTATCTGGCACGAACCTCACACGGTTCCACGCTGAGCAGGGTGGTGCATGCCCGGCTTGCCAATATGATAGGTGAGCGCAGTCTGAGCCGGGAACTATACCAGGATGCACTTTCAAGCGATTACGATGACATTCAGGGAGGGACCACCGCCGAAGGAATTCATCTGGGCGTGATGGCAGGAACCGTTATCATCGCTTTGCAGGCATATGCCGGACTTAACCTCAGGGAGGAAACGATACGAATAAACCCCAGCCTTCCGGAAGGCTGGAAATCCATTGCATTTGGCTTTACATTTAAGTACAACAGATTGAATGTCAAGATTAAAAACAATTCAATCGAAATAAAAGGTGTAAAAACAGGAGCCTCGCCAGCATTGCTGGAAATTAACGGCAAAACGTACCATGTAGCACAGGGCGATGTTCTTAATGTTAAACTTTAAGTGAATTCACTTAATCAACATAATTCCAATATATAACAAAATGCTGAATGATATTTTGTTGCTGAATAAAAAGCATGAGGGGGCCGCCCGTACCATCCTCGACCGGGTGATTCAGGAGCTTACACCCAAATACATCATTACTATTTCAGGAGAAGTGGAAACCGGGAAGTGCGAGGTTGCGCACATGCTCGGCCGGCTGCTGAAGAAGGAAGGAATCGGGTTAAAACTGCTGCACATGGATAACTATTACAAAATTGCTCCGCTTGAACGAAACGACTGGAGGAGACGCCATGGCATCGACAGTGTAGGATATAACGAATACGACTGGGAGGTTGTTTCCCGCACACTCAAGGGATTCAGGGAAGGAAAACTGACAACCCTGCCATGCGTCGACCTGTTTACCGGGCAAATCGATCAGCTTACCACCAACTTTGCAGGTATTCAGGTGCTGATAATTGAAGGCTTGTATTCCGTTAAGATTGAAGAAGCTAACCTTAAGGTATTTATCGAACAGACCTACCGCGATACGATAGAGGAACAGAAACTGTCGGGAAAGGAGGAGCTGGACGATTTCCGCATGCAGATCCTGGAACGCGAACACCAGGTGGTGCAGTCGCTCAAGCCGCTGGCTGATTTCTATCTCGACTTTGATACGTCAAGCGAGATATTTCATTATTAATTAACTTAGCAAAAAACCATAACTATGTTAGGAGATGTACTTCTGATTGGAGAAAAGCACGAGAATGCCGCAAAAATCATTCTTCCGCACATTCTGAAAAACCGGAAAAATAAGTATATCATCGCCATATCGGGCGAATCGGGATCGGGTAAAACGGAGCTGTCGCACGTTATTGCCAGGATGCTTCGCAAAGAAGGCATCATTTGCAAACCCATTCACATCGACAATTACTACCGCATCCACCCGCTTGAGCGCACCGAATGGCGCAAGGCGCACGGCATTGAAACGGCAGTAGGGCTTGGTGAGTACGACTGGGATACCATTTACCGCAATATTGATGATTTTAGGAACGACATGATCTCCACTATGCCCTGCATCGATCTCGTTACCGAGCAGGTGGATCATCTGACCACCGACTTTAAAGGAATTGAGATGATCATCGTGGACGGACTTTATGCCATTCATACCGAAGGTGTTGATCTTCGTATTTTCATTGAACTCACCTATCATGAAACCAAGAAGGCACAGGTGGTAAGAGGCAAAGAGCCTCAGAATGAATACCGCATGCATGTGCTGGAACGCGAACACCAGGTGGTGCAGTCGCTGCGCGATAAGGCCGATATTTTCATCAATAAGGAATACCAGGTAGTTACGGCCCGGTGACACGTATTAATAAAACCTGCATTCAGGATCGGATCAATCCTTCGTTGCAAAAGTCCGGAGTAATTTTTGGAATAATCACCATTACAACAGCTTAGCATATTTTTGTGCCCAGGTATTTTGGTGGCGAATCCGGTAAAGTATTCTTTCGGTCATAATGATTCTGTAATTCACCTACTAACCAGAGTTATCAAATGAGCAAGTACATCACCGCATTGCTGATTCTTATGTTTGCATTCACAGCAAATGCGAACGATGCCGCAGGCAATAAAAAAAACGGCAATCGAAAACAACAGATAATTAGTGCCAAAGATCAAATCGGCCGGTTAAAGGGAGGAGCTTTGCTGGTAAGAATGCATACCCGCGGGAATTCAATAACTGCCCTGAGAAAATCGGGTAAAGACAAAATGGCAGATGAACTGGAAGCACATCAGAGGGAGTACAACCATGGAATTATTAAGGCCTTTGATGCAGAGTTTAATTTTTGTCCGGTTTACTTTTTCTACAGCAATCATTCGGAAAGCGTGATGAATGAGCAGTTTGACGATGTTGTTTTTCTAAACGCACATTTGCTTCCCGATACAACCATAACGTTTGCAGCCAGAACATTTCTGACAGCGGAGTTTGGGACAACGGAGTCGGATACTGCAAAGCGTTTCTCGCATTACAGCTACAAACCCGGCAGCAATTCGAATCCGAACAGAGTGGAGAATTATTACGGCAGTTCGAAAATGGGAGTCAGTGCCCTGATAATCAAAAGTGAGCAGTTTGTGCAGTTAAAACGGCCGTTCCCTTATTACGTGCGGATTTTTGAATCCCTGCCCTTTGAACGCAGAACGGAGAAAGCCGTTCGTAAGATGAACAGGAAACTGCACCGGTTTTACAGTAAAAACCACTGAACGAAAGGAAATACACGTTCAGAAATGGAAGATTTACCTAAAAGTCACTCGATCAGGGTTTGTTAAGCTTTTGAATTTTCATCTTCATCCCCGTTGGTTTCGGGGCATGAGCGGTTGAACAGCTTACTCATAGCCGACAGGGTACAGGCATGTTCATCAAGAAGTTGCCCGTCCAGGTAACGCCATTGCCAGTTTCCCGAAAGGGTTCCCGGTACGTTCATCCGGGCGGAAGTACCAAGCCCGAGTACATCCTGCAGGGGCACAACGGCCACGTCCGATACCGAAGCCCAGGCTGTGCGTATCATTTGCCAGTGGATGCCGTTGCCAATGGCGCCCAGGTACTGATGCAGTTTTAATTTATCCCCGCTGTCGAGTTCGTTGTACCATCCAAGCACCGTATCGTTATCGTGCGTTCCGGTGTATACCACGCTGTTTTGCGTGTAAAAATGCGGCAGGTAAGGGTTGGAAGTACTTTTGTCGAAAGCAAATTGCAGGATTTTCATGCCCGGAAGGCTAAACCGTTCGCGCACCTCGTCAACGTCGGGCGTTATTACCCCAAGGTCTTCGGCAATAATGGGTAGTTTGCCGAGTTTTTTACCGAGGGCTTCAAAAAGCTCAACGGCCGGAGCTTCAATCCATTGTCCGTCGATGGCTGTTTCAGCACCAAAAGGTATGGCCCAGAATGCCACAAGTCCCCTGAAGTGATCGATGCGAATGATATCTGCGAGTTCCAGATTATGGGCTACCCGTTTTATCCACCATTCGAAACCTGTTTCTTTCAGGTAATCCCATTTAAAGAGCACATTGCCCCACAGCTGACCGGTTTCGCTGAAGAAGTCGGGAGGTACGCCGGCAACCATTTCCGGATTCAGATCCTCATCCAGCATAAATACCTCCGGACTTGCCCAGGCATCGCTGCTGTCGAAAGAAACGTAGAGGGGGATGTCTCCGATAATATGAATATTTTTTTCGTTGGCAAAAGATTTAAGCTTCATCCACTGGCAACTGGCCACATACTGTAAAAATTTATGGTATCCCGTCCGTTCTATCAGCTCCGTTCCGGTTTTTTCAAGAGCATGTGGTTTTCGTAATCTGAGATCGTCGGGCCATTCGTACCAGGGAATTCCTCCAAGACTTTCTTTAATAGCCATAAAAAGAGCGTAATCGTCGAGCCAGAAGCGATGTTTTTCTTCAAAAGTGCGGAATGCTATTTTGTCGGCATCCGGAGCGATCTTACAAAATGCCCGGTACGCTTTTCCGAAAATATTCTCGCGGGAGCTGTTTACGAAGGCATAATCAACGATTCCAGTATTTTTTCGTCTGGCTTCCGCCAGATCTTCGTGCGCTATCAGTCCTTTTTCCACAAAATGCTGCAGATCGATCAGCGATGGATTAAGGGCAAAGGCTGAAAAGCTCTGGTATGGAGAGTCACCGGGACCGGTGGGTCCGAGCGGAAGAACCTGCCATAGCGTTTGTCCGGCCTTAGCCAGGAAAACAATGAAAGTGTATGCTTCCGGGCCAAAAGTGCCGATCCCGAATTCGTTGGGCAGGGAAGTAGGGTGCAGCAGAATGCCGCCCGATCGTTTAAATGTATTCATCAGTGATCGTCTTTTACAAACATTACGGTTGCTGCTGCAATAAACATCGAAAGTCCGCCCAGTACGAGGGCATACACGGCTTCACCACCGAAAAGATCGCGGGTGAAGAAGCCTAAGATACTGGCTGCCAGTATCTGCGGGATAACGATAAAGAAATTAAATATGCCCATATAAGTTCCCATCTTGTTCGATGGAAGTGCCCCGGCGAGTATGGCGTAGGGCATCGACAGTATGCTGGCCCATGCAAATCCCACTCCCAGCATGGATACCAGCAGGAGGTTTGGGTCTTTGATGAAATAGATGGAAATTAGTCCCAGTCCTCCGGCAATCAGCGCAACCATGTGCGTAAACTTTCGTGATGTGCGTTTGGCGATCACCGGAAGAAGAAATGCTACGGCAGCGGCAAATCCGTTATATACTGCAAAGCAGATGCCAACCCAGTCGGCACCCTTGTTGAAAAGTTCAGACGTTGGATCGGTTGTACCGTAAATGTGCTTGGTGACGGCGGCTGTGGTATAAATCCACATAGCGAAGAGTGCAAACCAGGAAAAAAACTGAACAACGGCGAGTTGTGACATCGTCTTCGGCATGCGGTAAAGATCGTGCATTACCACGGCAATGCCATTTTTGAGGTTTCCGCTGCGGATGATCAGTCCCGAGATCAGCATCATATGTCCGTACATTCCAAGCCCGGCCGAAAAGATATAGAGTTCGGGGTGGAAGCCGAAGTGGTAAATGACATAAGAGAGTATGAGCCCGACGCCCATCCAGAGTATGCTGCGGTTGAGGAAAACGCGGCCGACTCGTTCGGGCTCGGATATCTCTTCTCCGTGGGATTCTCCGGCGATATTACCTTCGGCTTCGGCGTGTGCTTTCAGCTCTTCCGGAGAGTATTCCTTCGTCCGGAGTACGGTCCACAAAACGGTGGCAAAGAAAGCGAATGCACCCAGGTAGAAGGAGTACTGCACCGAAGGCGGTATTTTCCCTTCTGGGGCGGTATTGGCGATGCCAAACCAGTTGGTAAGAATATAGGGAAGTGCGGATGCCACTACGGCTCCGGTACCAATAAAGAAGCTCTGCATGGCAAAGCCCCGGGTTCTTTGTTCGGAGGGGAGCATATCGCCAACAAAAGCGCGGAAGGGCTCCATGGAAATATTGATGGAGGCATCCATAATCCAGAGCATACCGGCAGCTACCCAGAGAGTAGGGGAGTTAGGCATAAAGATCAAAGCGAGAGAAGCGAGGACTGCACCCACCATAAAGAACGGCCGTCGTCTTCCCCAGCGGTTCCAGGTATTATCGCTCAGGTGACCGATTATAGGTTGCATTATAAGTCCGGTAACCGGGGCAGCGATCCAGAGAATGGGGATATTATCGACTTCGGCTCCAAGGGTCTCGAAAATGCGGCTTACGTTTGCGTTTTGCAGCGCAAATCCAAACTGAATCCCAAGAAATCCGAAACTCATATTCCATATCTGCCAGAAACTCAGGTGCGGCTTTTTACTCATGGCGAAATTTTTAAAATTAAGCGTTAAAATTACGGAAAAACTTCCGTTAAAAACGTCCGCGTTTGCAAGCAATAATTTGACTTCAATAATTTGTAAAAGGCAGCTTTTTGTTATTTTTGCAGTATGTTCGGGTACGGAAACGGCTCAGGCTGTCGCCCTTCCGCTTTCGGGATTCGGGGCTGAAGATTGGTTGTAAAGGATTAATAGCGGAAGTAGCTCAGTCGGTAGAGCATCAGCTTCCCAAGCTGAGGGTCGCGGGTTCGAATCCCGTTTTCCGCTCCACTTGAAAATCAATATTTTCCTTTAAAATCAGGTACTCTGGAGTTAGGGTGCCTGATTCCTTTTTCAGCAGATCCATCAATAAAAATGACATTCTCAGGCAATTATCGCAGAATAGTTGAAGGAAATATACCGCCAGCTAAGGCTAACAGAAAGGCTGAATAAGTTATCTGTAAATCAGCAAAGGCGTGAGTCTTCCCCCAGAATTCGCCCATCTCTGCATGATCTATCTTTTTTGTTAAAAAATATTGTCCAAATAAATTAGACCGTCTCACTGCACACTTTGTAACTCTGCCATCAACCACATTTCCGGAAAATCGCTTCCCTAACGCTCCACCTTCTAATTTCCCAACAAACCTTAAATTTATACTTTTTATTCTGCCTTTCCGTTATTCCGATGGTACAGTAAATGGTCCCTGCCGGATGTATCGGGAAGTTGCACGATGAAGCGACCATTCTGAAAAAAAATGGTTTTATTTTAATTCATACAAATGAAAAAATCAGCCCTCCTTCTCCCGGTATTGATCTCCCTGGTTTTTACACCGCTTTTTTACAGGCAACAGGCCGGTTTAAATGTGCTTTTGTTTAATCTGCTGCTTCTTGCTCTGCTGGTTGGCTTCAAACGATTGTCACTCCATAACCGCATGCAAACAATCTTTGGATCCGGAGCGCTGCTGAGTGCAGCGATGACTGCCGTTTTCGGTGAAAGTGCCGCCCTTTTTGCAAATGTGCTCTCGCTTATCCTGCTTGCAGGGGCGGTTTCTTACCCTGCCATGGTTGTTCCTCTCAACGGATTTATCGCAGCAGGTATTTCATTGCTCACCGGACCGATTACGTGGCTAAAACAATTGGGCAGCCTGGGCAACGAACGATCCAAAACAGCCGGTTTCTTTCGGCTTCTGACGCTCATTGTTGTGCCTCTGATTGTGCTGATCGTCTTTATTATGATTTATTCAGCAGCCAGTCCGTTTTTTCAGAAGTTCACAGGCAACATTGCTATGTGGTTCAGCGAGTGGATAAACCGTTTGTTCGAATGGATTAATCCAGCCATTTTCTTTCTTTCTTTAGCAGGGCTTCTGCTTGGCATGATCTTTTTCTTCGGAAAACACTTCAGCAGGCTTACCCTCTTCAACGAGGACAGGGGAGAGGTGCTCGTCCGCCACCGCAAGCCCTTTTCGGGAAGGAATACCGCCCTGAAAACCGAATTCAGAAGCGGCGTTATCCTGCTTGTATTGCTCAATCTGGCTCTCGGGGTCATGAATGTGCTCGATCTGATTCATGTATGGGTAAATTTTGAATGGGATGGCGGCTACCTGAAGCAGTTTGTGCACGAAGGTACCTGGTTGCTGATATGGTCTATTCTTATAAGCATCGCCATCGTCCTCTGGCTGTTCAGGGGAAATCTCAATTTTTACAGCCGCCACCGTATTCTGGTGATTTTATCGGGTATCTGGCTGGCTCAGAATGCTTTTCTTGCCCTTTCGGTAGCGGTAAGAAACATGTGGTACATCCATTATTTCAACCTTGCATTCAAACGCATCTGGGTGTTTGTTTTTCTCATCGTTGTTCTTTACGGACTTTATACGGTTACCGTGAAACTCAGGCGCCGAAGGACATTCCAGTACCTGCTGATCCGGAATACGCTCTTCGCTTTTGCAATGATTGTGCTGACCGGCTTCTTCAACTGGGATGCAATCATAGCCCGGTATAATGTGAAACATGCCGGACAGGCATTCTTTCATACAGATTTTATGATGTATCTCGACAGCAGTACCCTGCCATATTTGCATCTGGATACGGCAATACTGAGAAAAATAGATTCCGTCAATAAATCCGGATTCCCCGATCACCGCTATTATGCATCGGTTCAGATATTCCAGAAACACATAAGGGAACGAAGCCGGAATTTTAAAAAAGGATATCCCCGACTTGACTGGGTCGCATTGAATATTTCCGATGTCATAACATACCGGAAACTCAGCAGGCTTCCCGAAGCCGCTGACCCCGATCAAGACGCTAAATTAAAGAAATAGAGTGCTTTCCCGCTTATCTGAGGGATGCATAAACAAAATGCTGTTTCCGATGTCGACCTCAAAATCCGAAGTCTCCGGAATCAGGGTCAAACAAGATCTGAAACAGCCTTGTAAATGGTAAAAACCCTTATTTAACAGGTATTTTTAATTTCCATCCGATGTGAATCAGATCGGGATTTTTAATGATATTCTTATTGGCTTCGTAGATATCTTTCCATGAAATCCCCGGGTAATTTTTAGCAATTTTACTCAGAGAGTCAACCTTTACAACTTCGTAAATGATTTCCTTTGGAGCTGCCAGAGGATTAACGTCGATGTTCATGATGAGATCGCCGCCGCGCATTTCGGGATCAATTTTAGAATACGCATCCCAAACCATTTGTTTGTCGGCTTCGCTGTTTGCCATTCCGGTGATATACAGTATTCCGTTTTTCTCGATGGCCTTTAAATCTTTGAACCCAAGAACTTCAGCCAGGTTTATAATGCTTTGGTATTTTATTGTTGCTGACATAATTCGATTATTTTAAAACGAGATTGTTATTGATTTTCCTGGGCTGTAATTCGCTCAGTGTCTGAATCAGATCCATGAGGTCTGCTTTCTGTATGGTTCCGTTAAGTGTAACCTCTCCGTCCAATACAGATATGCTCACTTCTTTGTATTTCACATCAGTAAGCAATTCAGAGATTTTAACCGTCAGTTCCTGATCGGGCGAGATTACCGGTTCTTCTATCTTTACCGTAAGGTTGTTTATTACATTCTTTACTCCTTTTATTTCCTTCAACTTTGCCTCAAGTCCGGCAAAATCGATCTCAGCAGGCACTTCCCCGACAAGGGTTACAACGCCTTTTTGCGTTGTTGCCGTGATTTCAGATGCATACTGTTTGGTTATTTCCTGAACGGCTGTGGTAATTGCGGCATCTTTTGGCCCGCAGGATGTGATAATGGCGGCCAGCATAGCCAGAAGAAGGATTCTTGTTTTCATAATCTGATGTTTTAGGTGATTGATTAATTAGTTGTTTTCCCGATTGTTAAATGATTACTGTAATTTCTCTCGTAAAAAACCTTTCATATACCATTGGCAGTGCCGGTTGGTTGTGCCCGTCGATAACAATACCGGTCAGTTCCCTCATGAGAATAATTCAGGAACGAGCGGGATGTTTCACAAGGGATTAACAAATTTGGTTCTACCACGAATCCTGTGGGTAATTAACTTTGCATAAAAAAAGATGAGTCCAGAAGAGCTTTATAAGATCATTTTAGAGATAGACGAAAATTGGACAGTCCGATCAATTGAGATCGATGA
>Ga0228536_1000976_pt1 | contig 36190 bp, 27 predicted proteins | sample SJ1Smetagenome_FD_168611 | JGI IMG/M metagenome (GOLD analysis project Ga0228536, IMG submission 168611) | Enriched culture of PCE-dechlorinating microbial communities from Ithaca, New York, USA - SJ1.S | ecosystem: Engineered > Modeled > Simulated communities (microbial... > Unclassified...
TTTTACAACGAAAAAAGATTTCAAAAAAGACTAAGATGCATGGCTCCTTTGGAATATCGAAACCATGCATCTGGATGTGCATAAAGTTTAATTAAATTACCTGTCTACTTGACAAAGGTCAGTTCAAACTTTAAGCTATTTTTATATTTATTTTAATTCTTTCAATAATTCTCTTAAATATTCATATACTCTTTGTGCAGAAGATATTGAAGCTCTTTCTTCTGGAGTATGGACTTTTTCTAAATCCGAACCAATAGATATAATATCCATATCTGGATACTTCTCATTAATTACACCGCATTCAAGTCCTGCATGAATGACAGTTGTTTCCATATCTTTGTTGTACATGTTTTTAAATACTTTCACTGCAGTATCTCTTAATTCAGATTTTGGTTTATATTCCCATTTAGGATATTGATTTACTATCTTGTAATTTGCATTGTTCTTTTCAATTACCGAAACGATTTTATTTCTAAGATCATCCATAGATTTTTGTGAGGAAGATCTCATCGAAACTATCATGATAAATTTATCATCTTTAGTGTCAATTCTCGCTAAATTATCAGAGCTTTCAACAATTTCAGGGTTATCTGGAATCATTGTAAACACTCCAGTAGGAATATCCCTGATTAGATTCATGATAGCTTCAGTACTTTCTTTAGATAATACTTTATTTACATCTGCAGACCTAGTTATGGCTATAGTTATATTCCCTTCGATTCCTTTATTTAATTCTAACACTGTTGATTTTATTTTATCTAATGCTTTTTCCACTGATTCAACATCTGATTTTTTAATGCCTATTTTAGCTTCTGTTTCTCTAGGAATTGCATTATCTTTCGTTCCACCATGTATTTCAATGATCCTTAAATCGGATATTTTAGATATTTCCTCAAGGACTTGATTTAATACTTTGTTTGAATTTCCTTTTGGTTTATGAATTTCAATTCCTGAGTGCCCTCCAACTAACCCTGTCACTTTAACTGTATATTCAATGTATTCATCACTATTTTCATAGTTCAAAGGAAGCTCTACTTCGATCGTCTCTCCACCAGCAGACCCCATAGTGAGTATTCCCTCTTCTTCTGAATCAAGATTTATATATCTTCTGCCATTTAAAACTTTATCTGATAAATTTATTGCGCCATCCATGTTAACTTCTTCTGACACTGTTACTAATAATTCCAATTCAGGATGCTCAAGAGTATCATCTTCGATTAGTGCTAATCCCATAGCTACTCCTAATCCATCATCCGCTCCTAAAGTAGTTTTATTTGCTTTTATCCAATCTCCATCTACAATTAATTCAATAGGGTCTTTAGAAAAGTCATGAGGCGAATCTGATTCTTTTTCGCATACCATGTCCATATGCCCTTGCAATACAACTCCTACTGAATTTTCATATCCTTTTGTAGCAGGTTTTCTGATTATGATGTTGAGATGATCATCTTGAATTGTTTCGAGTCCAAGCTTTTCTCCAACTGATTTTAGATAGTTGCTAACTTCTCTTTCGTGATAACTACATCTAGGTATTTTAGTTAATTCTTCAAAATAGTAAAAAACTCTTTCTGGTTTTAGTCCATCTAAAACTCCCATTTTATCCCTCCTATAAATGAGAAAATCTACACAAGTCACTTGTGCATACCTTTTTTCCACTTTATATTATATACTCTTATATAAAGATAAACAATATATATACAAATATTGTAATGTGATTAACTAACCTAAAAAGATATATATATCAAATATCCTAATTGTAAACCAATGATGCCCGCGATATAATCATATTGTATATAATGTTATTTGTGATTTGAAAGGGGAGTCCAGTTATATGAAAAATAATTCTCAAGAAAAAAAGATGCGAAAATATATTGTCACAGGAGCTGCTGGGCACTTGGGGAGTACAATTATTAGGAAACTAATTGAATTAGATTATGAGGTATCTGGACTTCTTCTACCTGGCGAAACACCAAAAGTGATAGGAAAAAACATCACTTATCATATAGGTGATGTCTGTGATATCAATTCTCTCCAAAAACTATTTCAAGAAGATGAAAATAAGGAAATATATTTGATTCATACCGCTGCATTAATATCCATAGCAAATAAAATACCCCCCAAAGTACATGAAGTTAATGTGGGTGGTGTTAAAAACATTATAAAACTCTGTGAAGAAAAAAATGTGAAAAAATTGGTATATGTCTGCTCTGTTCATGCTATTCCAGAGCTCCCTAAAGGGCAGATTATGAAAGAGCCAGATTCATTTTCACCAGAACTTGTTAATGGTGGATATGCCAAAACAAAAGCTGAAGCTGCTCAAGCTGTTTTAGATGCTACAAAAAAAGGATTAAATGCTGTAATTGTATTGCCTTCTGGAATTATTGGACCATATGATGATGGTGGAAATCACCTAATTCAGATGATTTCTGAGTACATGCATGGTAAACTTCCTGCATGTGTAATTGGTGGATATGATTTTGTCGATGTGCGAGATGTAGCTTTAGGGTGTATACTTGCAGCAGAATATGGTAAAAGTGGGCAGAGTTATATACTAAGTGGCACTAATCTCAAATTAAAAGATTTGCTGAAGATAGCCGGGAAATATTGCGATCGTAAACCTATCCCCGCTATACCTATTTGGAGTGCAAAGTTAGTTGTTCCTTTTGTCAGTGTTTATTCACATATCCGAGATAAAAGACCCCTATATACATCATATTCCCTTACCACCTTGTCAGGAAATAGCCTCTTTTCAAATGATAAAGCAAAGCAGGAGATAAACTATACAGTAAGGGATATAGAGGAAACGGTAAGAGATATGGTGGAATGGATATATAATATTTAGACTTGTACTTTAAACATATGCCATGGCAATCAAACTAAAAAAATCGCTCAAAACTTAGCTAAAAAGTTAGTTTCGAGCGATTCAGCATCTACTCCCACTCGTTGTAGGGTCTTATGGCTTAAACAACTTTGTTTAGGTAATATTACACCAACGCTTCTGATTATTTTGATTATCCATATTATCATAGCTATACGATGGATGCTTATCAAAATCTTATCAGCGGTGATAAATTATAATTCGTATTACTGATTAATGGTGGGTATAATTAACCAAGAATATATGTTGCAAGAACTTTATCCAATGCACGAATATCTACGTCTTTTTGAAGATTGATCTTTATTTTGCCAGCTTTTGTCCACATTTCAACTTCGGCATTCCAGTCAAGGATTTTACCAGCATTTTCTGTAGAATACATAACGATGGATGAATAGGGAAGTGTGTACATTTCCACTTTTTTGCCGGTTAAGCCCTCGGCGTCTCGAACAATCAGGCGTTTATTTGTAAAAACGGCAACATCTCGGATAGTTTTATATGCACAAACGGGAGTTTCGCCAGAAACGAGCAGGGATGAAACATCATTGGGGACGGGACATTCCATTATAAAAGTCCATACTGCAAAGGGCTGTAAATCATTTGTCATAATTTTTCCTCCTCATCGTTTTTGTTTATGAACGCAGAAATGTGGTTTGGACATATTTTATCATAAAACGATGTTTCTTTCAAGGTATCGACTTATGATAAGAAGAAAAATTACAATGATAATTAAGATAATGGTGAAAATGGCAGGTAGTCAAAAGACTACCTGCCATTGTGAGCAATATAAGCTAATATGCAATTATTCCCACTCGATAGTTGCTGGTGGTTTATTAGTGATATCATATACTATTCTATTTACATGATCTACTTCATTTACAATTCTAGAGGAAATATGCCCCAATAGTTCCCATGGAATTTGTGCAAATTCAGCAGTCATAAAGTCTATAGTCTGAACTGCTCTTAAGGCGATTGTATAATCATAAGTTCTTCCATCTCCCATAACTCCAACGCTTTTTATATTTGTAAGCACTGCAAAGTATTGGTTGATATTAGACTCTATACCAGACTTTACTATTTCATCTCTGAAAATTGCATCCGCTTCTCTTAATATTTCCAATTTTTCTTCTGTTACTTCTCCAATAACTCTTATTGCAAGTCCTGGCCCTGGAAATGGTTGTCTAAATACCAAGTGATGAGGTAGCCCTAATTCAAGCCCAACTTTTCTTACTTCATCTTTAAAAAGATCCCTTAGTGGCTCTATTATTTCTTTAAAGTCAACATTTTCAGGCAATCCACCTACATTGTGATGGCTCTTTATCACTGCTGAGTCGCCAACACCACTTTCTATGACATCTGGATAAATTGTACCTTGTACTAAAAAATCCACTTCTCCTATTTTCTTAGCTTCTTCTTCAAACACTCTAATAAATTCTTCACCAATTATCTTTCTTTTTGTTTCTGGATCTGTGATTCCCTTTAATTTCTGTAAAAATCTATCCTTAGCATCTACTTTGATAAAATTTAATTCATAGTTTTTAGCAATTGCTTCTTCGACTTCTTTAGCTTCATCCTTTCTTAGTAATCCATGATCTACAAATATGCATGTCAACTGATTTCCAACAGCTTTACTTACTAAAACACTTGCCACAGATGAATCTACTCCACCTGAAAGTGCACATAATACTTTCTTATTCCCTATTTTTTCTCTTAATTCTTTTATTTTGCTTTCAGTAAAAGCACTCATTTCCCATGTTCCATTTACTTTTGCTACATTGTAAAGGAAATTAGATATTATTTTTTCTCCCTCTTCAGTATGTAACACTTCAGGGTGGTATTGCACAGCATATATTTTCTTTTCTGCATTTTCAAAAGAAGCAGTTTTGCAGCTATCAGTTTTAGCAGTAACAACAAATCCTTCCGGTAAGCTTTCTACATAGTCAGTGTGGCTCATCCAACATACAGATTTCTTTTTAACATTTTCATATAGTTTTGATTCTGCAATGATCTCTAATTCCACTTTTCCATACTCTCTAGCTAAAGCTTTCTTTACTTCTCCTCCTAAGGAATATGCTATTAATTGAGCACCATAGCAAATACCTAAGATAGGAATGTCTAGATTGAAAATCTCTTGGCTTATTTTAGGAGATTTCTCTTCATATACGCTATTAGGTCCACCAGTAAATATAATAGCTTTAGGATTTAATTCTTTTATTCGCTCTATACTTATAGTATGAGGGACTATTTCACAATATACCTTTAAATCTCTAACTCTCCTCGCTATCAATTGATTGTATTGTCCCCCAAAATCAATTATTAAAACCAGCTCTTTTTCCATTAACTTTCCTCCATATTTAAAGTTTTTTTAATATATTCATCAATGAATATTTTATCCAAATTCCATATTTTTTTAAATTCATTAATTTCCTCAGTCTTGTTTTTATCTACTACTTTTTTGCGATTTATCGCTCTAATCATTATATTTTTAGGTGTGTGCTCCATGTCGATAAACTCTAGCATGTTTACTTGATAGCCATATTTTTCAAGATACAGTCCTCTTAGACTATCTGTTAGAAGAGAATTCAGCCTCTCTTTTATAATTCCATGTTTAAGCATTGGCGTTAAATCAGGATTATCTATTTTATCAAAAAGCTCATGCTGACAACACGGAACAGACAATATCACTTTTGTGTTCCATTTTACAGCATTTACCAAAGCAATGTCAGTAGCTATATCACAAGCGTGCAAGGTAACTACAAGGTCTAAATCCCCTTTGAATTGATAATCTTTTATATCACTGCAGATAAATTTTAGTCCATCATAATTTAGAGTGTCTTTGACTTGATTGCAGTAGTTTATGACATCCTCTTTTAAGTCTAGGCCAACTATATCTGCTTCTAAGTTTTTAATTTGAATAAGATAATAGTAAAGTGCAAAAGTTAAGTAACTTTTTCCACAGCCAAAGTCAATAATTTTTAGTTTTTTCTTGCCTTCAAAATTATCATAAATATCCTCAACTATTTCAAGAAATTTGTTTATTTGCTTAAACTTATCATACTTCTTCTTATATACTTTTCCATTAGAATCCATTACACCCAAAAGTATTAAAAAATCTATTTTCTCTCCATCTTTTAATATATAGTTTTTTTCTCTATTGTGTTCTTTGTTTACTTCAAATGTAGTGTCATTTATTTTTTTTACTTTATACTTGTTCTCGCTTGTCTTTATCACTTGAATTTCTCCATTCACAGTTTTAAAAAGTCCTTGTCTAAAATCTCTTAATAAGTCGATAAACTTTTTAATGGATTCTTCTACACTTACGTTTTCATGAACCACTTTATTGTCAATGAAATACTCAAATTGATATTTTCTTATCCCTTTTATAGTAACAGGCTTTATATTTACTTTACTATACTCAATATCACTTCTTTTTTCTTTATCGCTCAATATAGCTTTGCTGAGTTTATCTTCTTCTAATAATTCTTTTAACATCTCTACTACTTTTTCCATTGCATCACCTATATTAACTTTGATAGGACTTCTCCTATTTTTTCTCTAAAAACATAATCTGCTCTGTTGTCATATGGAGTTTCATCTTTATTGATCAACACCAATGGATAACCTCTAAAGTAACTAATTAGTCCTGCTGCTGGATAGACATTTAAAGAAGTTCCTCCAACTATTAACATTTTTGCATTTGAAATATATTGTATACTTCTTTCTAATATAGAAGTGTCAAGCATTTCTTCATATAAAACTACATCTGGTCGCACAATACCACCACATTTTTCACATCTTGGTATACCTTGAGATTCTAATATAAACTCTAGAAAATAATTTTCATTGCAATCTATACAATAATTTCGGTGTATAGACCCATGAAGTTCCAAAACATTTTTTGAGCCTGCCATTTGATGTAATCCATCAATATTTTGAGTTATCACTGCTTTTAATTTCCCCATCTTCTCAAGTTCAGAAAGAGCAATATGTGCCTTATTTGGTTTTGCATCTTTATACACCATATTGTGCTTATAAAAATCAAAAAATTCTTCAGGATGGTTGACAAAAAATGTATGGCTCAACATGTATTCTGGAGGATATTGATAATCTCCCTTTTTATATAAGCCATCCGCAGACCTAAAGTCTGGTATATTGCTTTCAGTTGAAACTCCAGCTCCGCCAAGGAAAACAATATTATCACATTTCTCTATTTGTTTTTTCAAATTATCAATTGAATTATCTCTTTTCATTATATCATCTCCTTCTGGCTTTATTATATTTTAACACACTTTTTTAATTATGTTTATGAATTGTCACCAAGAAGAAGAATAAAATAATCGTTGGACAAATAAAAAATATAGAGAATAATCCTAAACTCTATAAAATGTAATCAATAGACTACAAAAGAAAGGATATTCTCTATTGGTTCTAATAACGGTGCTTTTAGAATTGCTATTTTTTTATTTTGAAAACTTAGTTTGTTGTTTTTCTGTATTCAAATTTAACTTTCATATTTAAATACTCCATGTAAAATGGTCTAACTGCTATAACCCAAAGAATTTTTCAAAGAGAACCATCAGTTTTTCGATAATTCCCTGCTTTTACTCAGTTTATCCTCACGTGGTAACTCCTTAATGTTTTCCATTTATCCATAGATCAAAATCATTTAAAGATAGTGTTTTTTCACAAAGTTTATATACACTGCCTGATTTATCTCTATTCAAAAAACCCATATCACAAAGCAATCTTCTTAGAGTTGCGTAGTCGCTAAAAGTATGCCAGCTATCTAAAATTTCGTTAACTTCACTTTCTTTATATTCTAGATTTGGATCAAATTTATCTGCTAAATATATAACACACAAATCAATTTTTTTCTCTTCCTCGGAATCTGTGTCACCTTTTTATCTTTATCAAGGAATGGTAATATACTAACTTCAACTTCATTATTCACTTAGAATTCCTCCTAGGCTTTATTGAAAAATCTTTTTTATTCTGTTGTTTTATTATATGATACAATCTATGAACAAATAGAGACATGAACATACATTAAGTTCTTCAGAAAACTCAAAATTCTAAACAAAAATTTCGAATTCCGTTTAATCTTTCTCTCTGCGTTCTTTTCTTTCCATTTTCCCCACTATTATAGTTCCTTCCCTTTTTTATTTAATTTATGCTGTGGTTTGCTAAGCCTTCAGGTAGATCATCATGACTGATAATGAAAGTTATCCTCTCATTTCTTGTTTCGTGCAAATATTTATAAATATCATCTCTGGATTCTTTATCAATATTACTGCATATCTCATCCAAGATCAGCACATCCGGATCGGACAATAAAGCCCGAGCAAAGGAAATCTTCTGTTTCTCTCCTCCAGATAAGTTAGCTCCATTGGCTAAGATCTCATCGTCCAAAGTCTTCTTTTCAAGAATGGTTTTTATAAAGGGATTGTTTTCCAAGTCCTTGGTATCTATTCCCCCTGCAGTCAACAACAAATTGGTTTTAAGGGTTCCATTAATAATCGGAGCATTTTGCACAACATATTCCACATTTTTACGAACATCTACATTGCTGCAATCCCCTATAGGTATTCCGTTGAGTTTGACATTACCTAAGTCTCTGAATTTTACCAAACCTTTCCCAAAAGTACTTTTCCCACTTCCATTAGCGCCATTAATATGTATAATATCGCCTTTTTTATATTTCCCGCTTGCCACAAACGGCAATACCATATCCTTCACCTTAAGCTGATCAATATTAATATCCACTTCATCAATGCTGTCAAGATGAGCATGACCATCCTTTTCAATATTGGCTATCAATTCCTGTTCAAATTCCTTGGCAATATCAAAGTTTCTCTTCTCAATATTGGCATTGGTAATTATATTGATATTATAAAAATAAAGAGGAAAGATCATAGTAACCAGAATGATGGAAAAAAGCCCACTATTGGCTGTTGAATAATCATAGACAACCAGCAACAGGAGGAGTATCTTTATTATCTCATTAATTCCTTCTAATACTACAGTCATAGACTGTGCATATTCATTGACCTTCGCCATGCTGCCGTAAATTTTTTCAGTGGCATTATCGAGTTTTGCATAAATAATATCTCGATCCGGGAGCTGTTTTAAATAATCAACCTCCTGAACATAAGATAGTATTTCTTGAAAACCTTCACCAGTCTGTTTTTGCATTTCCTCTGATTTTTTCTTAAGATTGTTATTTAAAAATTTGTATCCAAAATAGTTAATGGGAATGGCCGCCAACATAATAAGTGAAAGGACAATATTGATATTCGCTATCAAAATCAAACACACTATAGCCACCACAATAGAAGAGTATATTTGCAGATATCCCGTCGTCATAAAGGTGTATATGCTATTGACAGCTATAGATGCTCTTTCCAATAAATTCATAGGTCCTTTTTCGATAATGCAATCATAATCCATATCGAAGATCTGACTTAAGTATCTTTTAAAATTTGCTTTATTATAATCCTTCGCAAATCGCTCTCGAATCACTGTAAATAAAATGGTTAGACATTTTGATAAAAGTATTAATAATACAATAAACATTATTTTTTCTAAACTCAGCTGTGTACCTTCCGTTTTCCATATCTGAATAAATATTGGCGCAAGTAATGCAGAAAGACTGGAAAAAAGTATCAAAACAAACATGGTTATAAAAAATTTCTTGTATTTCATAATACACCCCTTTTTTTATACTGCAAAGTTTACTTATTCAATTTCGCGCTTAACTTTTTCTGCTATTAATTATACGATATTCTCTATTGGTTCTAATAAGGTTACTTTTAGAATGGCTATTTTTTTATTTGATGACTTAGTTTGTTGTTTTTCTGTATTCAAATTTAACTTTCATATTTAAATGCTCCATATAAAATGGTCTAACCGCTATAACCCAAAGTATTTTTCAAACAGAACCATCAGTTTTTCGATAATTCCCCGCTTTTTCTCAGCCCTGCCACCGCCAAATCGAGACATAGGAGGCATGATTTTATCAATAGCGGTACCAGTTGTTTTAAGAGTTCCATCTCTAAAAGCATTTTCAATTAAATGACGTGTTTCTTTAGGTTTTAATTTTTCTTCTTCTATAATTGCTGAAATATCCTCTTCTTTACGCTCAAGGATAAATTTATGCCAGTCCTCGTCCACTTTAGTAGATACATTCACTTGCTCAATAAAAGCCTCGATAAGCTCTTTTTTACTTCGAAGGTCAAAACTTGAATTTATGGCCTTGTCTATAGTTGTAAGAATGGTCTTATCCTTGCAGCTGGATTGTTGATATTTAGCTACAAGCATAAGTATGTAATCAATATTTACTTCTATTTGTTTTACCAGTTCAATCTCAAAAACTATGTCATCATTTATAATTTCTTTCTCCCCATCATCTCTTTTTCTGTATTTATGATACAGGTCAATATAAATGCTTTGATAGTCTTGAAAGTCCCTTTCACGTAAAATCTCTTTTCCTTCAAAGTCATCGAATGAAGTTAAAATATTCCTAAGCCTTAGTATCGCTCCATATAAGAGGATAAAATCTTTTTCTGCTTCTTCTCCGAGAATAGGTTGTCCTAGTGGGTACTGTGATGTAAGAGTCGAAATAAGTTCAGTATATCCTGGTTTATGTTCGCCTTTATCATCGTAGCCGTTATAGTATTCTTCAAATGTTTTTAACAGTACTATCCCACCTGCATCTTTGTTCCCAAAGAGGGCGATCGCCTTGTCTGTTTCTTCCTTTAAATCTCTAAAACAAACTATGTTCCCATATGTTTTGACGCTGTTTAAAATGCGGTTTGTCCTTGAAAAAGCTTGAATTAGTCCATGCTGCCTTAAGTTTTTATCTACCCATAGAGTGTTAAGTGTGGTTGCATCAAATCCTGTTAGGAACATATTAACAACAATCAATATATCAATCTCTCTATTTTTTACACGTAGAGAGAGGTCTTTATAGTAATTTTGAAACTTATCTGAAGATGTATCATAATTTGTGTTAAATATTTTATTGTAGTCCTTGATAGCTGATTCTAAAAAATCTCTATAGCTTTGGTCAAGATTTTCTATATTAAAGTCTTCATCAGGCAAAAGTCCTTCTGGCTCTTCTGCATTGGGGCTAAAACTGAAAATGGTTGCGACTATAAGGTTGCGATTTTTTTCAGCTAGCTGTTTTTTAAATTCATTGTAGTATTTGATTGCCATCGGAATGGAATCCGCGGCAAATATTGAATTAAACCCCGCTACACGCCTTGATTCACGCTTTTCTAACATTTTTTTAGGATTTGTCTTGTCAGGTTCTTCCCATTTTGCAGAGAGTTCATAAAAGCTATTGCGCTTCGTCTTCTGATCAAAGTGCTCAATGACATAAGAGACAATCTCACTGACTCGCTGAGGGTCGGCTAAAGCTTTTTCCTTGTCTATGCTATAGACTTTTTTATCATCTAGATAATCAGGCATCTTAATCGTGTTGATAAAATCTATTCTAAAAGGCAATACATTTCTATCGTTAATGGCATCTACTATGGTATAAGTATGAAGTTTTTCTCCAAAAGCCTGTTCTGTTGTCCTAAGCATAGGGTTTCCGTTGGAGCCAGCATTTGCCGCAAAAATAGGCGTTCCAGTAAAGCCGAATATATGATAATTTTTAAATGTCTTTGTGATTGCCATGTGCATATCGCCAAACTGTGAACGATGGCACTCGTCGAATATAAGCACAACATGTTTTTTATATATATCATGCTGTTTATTTTTTCTTATAAACATATCCAGCTTTTGAATAGTGGTTACAATTATCTTGTATTCATGAGGGTTTCCCTTTTCATCTCTATCTTCCAATTGTCTTTGAAGAACTCTTGTTGAGGTATTCCCATTGGCTGCTCCTTTTTCAAAGCGATCGTATTCCTTCATTGTTTGGTAGTCTAAGTCTTTACGGTCAACCACAAACAATACCTTGTCAATGTAAGGCAGACCAGAAGCTAATTGAGCTGTCTTAAAACTAGTCAAAGTCTTTCCTGAACCTGTTGTATGCCATATATATCCTCCAGCAGCAGTAGTGCCCATTTTTTTGTAGTTGGTTGATACTATAATACGCGACAATATGCGTTCAGCAGCAGCAATTTGATAGGGTCGCATTACAAGCAATAGATCTTCAGATGTAAATACACAGTACTTTGTAATAATATTCAAAAGGGTATGTTTTGCAAAAAATGTTTTAGTGAAATCCACAAGATCGGCTATAACTTTGTTGTTTGCATCCGCCCAAAAGCTCGTAAATTCAAAACTGTTGCTTGTTTTTTTGTTTCTTTTACTTTCGCTTTTGTTGATCTCCTTTATATGGGCATTTCTTGTAGTGTTGCTATAATACTTTGTCTGAGTGCCATTTGATATTACAAAGATCTGGACATATTCAAATAAACCTGAAGATGCCCAAAAACTATCACGCTGATAGCGGTTAATTTGATAAAAAGCTTCGCGTATAGACACCCCTCGGCGTTTTAGTTCCACATGGACAAGTGGAAGCCCATTTACAAGTACTGTAACATCATACCTAGTTTTATATTTGCCACCTGATTCCTCATATTGGTTGATAACCTGCAAGCGATTGTTGTGGATATTCTTTTTATCCAAAAGGTATATATTTTTAGTTGTTCCATCGTCCCTCTTTAGTATTTGAATATGGTCATCTTGAATTTTTCTCGTCTTTTCAACAATACCCTCATTGCTATTTGCTATGCACTCTGTAAAAAATCTCTTCCATTCACCATCAGTAAATGTAAAATCATTAAGCAGTTCAAGCTGTTTTCGGAGATTTGGGATAAGTGCATCCTCATTATATACTGTTATATACTCATATCCTTGGGAGATTAAAAGATTAATAAACTCCCTCTCAAGATCAGCCTCACTCTGATACTTTTCAGATCGAACGCTACTTTCAGCTACATATTCAGAAACTACAGTTGCTTCGTCAGTACTTGCGATTATGTTGTATGTACTCATGCTTTTACCTCCTTGAAGGTTAGTAGTTTGTCTCTGTAATATTCATATTGCTTTTTTCTTGCTTCAATCTCAGCAGGCAGACCACTAGTTAGATCGTTACAAAGTGCGTCAAAGCGATCGAGGATAGCAACAATGCGTTCTTGCTCCTTGAGTGGAGGGAGAGGGATTTTAAACCTTTTAAATTTGCCCATATCTATAGAAGCAAAATGTCCAACTGTTACATTGTCCTTGCACCATTCATCAAGAATGAAACAATAATAATAGAAGTATTTTATATTCAAACTTTTCTCATACTCTTTCTTGACTGTCAGCACCGTAAACCTTTGATTCGCCAAGAATTCTCTAGTTATAAGAGCATGTTCCCCAATAGTTGCCGATGTAGAGACTATAACAGAATTGGCAGCAAACGGAAAACCTTTTGCCGCTTTAATAGAAACTCGTTGTAACGCATCTGAAAGGATTCTTCCATTTTCTCTAATGTCTTCCATACGAAACCACGGAATTGTACCGTTTTCCCAATATTCGGCATTTGCTTTGTAAGGAGTATATCCATTACGAATGTTAAATAGTTTTTCAAGCGTACTCCTTTGCACTTCATCACCAAATGTCAACAGCTTATCCCTATAATACTCATATTGCTTTTTTCTAGCTGTAAGCTCTGCTGTAAGCTCTGCTGTAAGCTCTGTGAAATTGTCCAGAATACGGACAATTTCTTGCTGCACAGGCAAAGGGGGGAGAGGGATTATTAATGTACCCACATCTTTACTATATACATGAGGTACTCCTCCACCTTTTTTAAATGAATAAATTTGTATTTGTACATTTTTTAAATAATAAAATAAGTATTTTATATTTAATACATCTTCTGATTTTGGTTTAATTGTAAAAGCGTCTGACACAAATATAGGTTTGTCCCAGTACGAGACATATCCTGCAGCACCACTACTTGATATTACAATTGTTTCTCCAGTTCGGTTTGAAATATTACAATAATAAGCTGGCTTTTGTCCTCCTGCAATGACTGGTATATCTCCATCAATTAAATCTTTCTTAGTTATACTATCGCCACGTTTGAATTCACAAATTTCTTTTAATTTTACATACTCCACCCCATTAGGGCAAAGTTCAGCAATTAACTCATCTAACTTACTCATTTGCCCACCTCTATTTCTGCTATTATCTTGTCTATTTCTTCTCTTAAAATTTGTTCCCTTGCCACGATTTCCTCTATCTCCTTATTAAGAGCAATTATATCTATCTTCTCTCTATTGTCCTCCTTTTCTACATAAGTGGAGACAGAAAGATTGTAATCCTGCTTTGCTATTTCGCTGTTTGGCACTAGTTTAGAGAAGTAAGAAATATCTTTCCTTGTTTTAAAGGCATCTAAAATATGTTCAATATTATCTTGTGTAAGTTTATTGTTGTTAGTGACCTTAACAAATTCTTTTGAGGCATCTATAAATAAAGTGTTATTTTCTGATTTTGATTTTTTAAGTACCATTATGCAGGTAGCAATGCTTGTCCCATAAAAAAGGTTATCTGGCAGCTGAATTATGCAGTCAATATAGTTGTTGTCGATCAGATATTGCCTTATTTTCTTTTCTGATCCTCCTCTATACAGTACCCCTGGGAAACATACAATAGCTGCTGTTCCATTTGTCGCAAGCCACGAAAGACTGTGCATGATAAAAGCAAGATCAGCTTTAGATTTTGGTGCTAATACTCCTGCTGGTGAAAAACGCGGGTCGTTAATTAAAATAGGGTCGCTATCACCTTTCCATTTAGTGGAATATGGCGGATTTGACACTATAGCCTCAAAAGGCTCATCATCCCAATGTTGAGGATCAGTCAATGTGTCGCCAAGTGCAATGTCGAATTTGTCATAGTCAATGTCATGGAGAAACATATTTATTCTGCAAAGATTATATGTTGTTATGTTAATTTCTTGCCCAAAGAATCCTTGTCGCACATTTTCTTTTCCAAGAATTTTAGCAAATTTTAAAAGCAGAGAGCCACTCCCACAAGCAGGGTCGTATACCTTGTTGACTTCGGTCTTACCTACCAATACCATATGAGTTAACAACTCTGAAACTTCCTGTGGTGTATAGTACTCGCCTCCACTTTTCCCTGCGTTTGAGGCATACATACCCATTAAATATTCATAGGCATCACCGAAAGCATCTATTGTATTGTCTTTGTAATCGCCTAATTTCATATCAGCAATGGAATTAAGAAGTTTCACTAGCTTTTCGTTGCGTTTTGCTACAGTGTTGCCAAGTTTGTTGCTGTTAACATCGATATCATCAAACAAACCCTTTAAATTGTCTTCACTTTTTGTCCCTTGTGCTGATGCTTCTATGTTTTTAAATACCCGCTCAAGAGTTTCGTTTAAGTTCTCATCTTCTTTTGCACGAGCACGGACATTTTCAAAAAGCTCACTTGGTAAAATAAAGAAACCTTTTGTATTAACCAAATCTTCTCTAGCTTGTTCTGCTTCTTCATCGGAAAGCTTTGCATAGTCAAAATCTATATTCCCTGCTTCCCATTCACTTGTGTTAATATAAGCAGTGATATTTTCAGATATGTATCGGTAAAACAGCATGCCGAGGACATATTGCTTAAAGTCCCAGCCATCTACGCTACCTCTTAAGTCATTTGCTATATTCCATATGGTACGGTAAAGTTCTGCACGTTCCTGTTCTTTTTTGTTGTTTTCCATAAATCTACTTCCTTTCATTGTCTTTAAGTAAAGATGATCGTTGTGTAAATCATTAAAATAGCGTCTATCTTCAAAGTTTCTTATAGTTAGCAGTGAACATGATCACTACATCCATTTTCCCCATTATAGCATATTTTCTGTAAATTAGGCGTGATAATCTGTATTTTACAAAATGTAAACCATTAAAAGCTAAATCTATGGCATTGCGTTTCTTAGTTAAACAAAAGAGGCATAGTCCAATTTCAATGACTATACCTCTTTTTATAATTATAGATGATTTTAAGACTGTTTAAGCTCTAGTCTCTTTTAATTAGTTTCTTTCAAGTCTAATTCCTGTTAATTCGCCATTTAAGTCTTGTTTTGGTTCGATTTCTTCATCTACTTTGATGATATCTGTAGCTAAAGTCTCTGATTTGATGTATGCTTCAAATTTCTTAACTGCATTTGCTATGCTTTCTGGTCCGTTGTAATATATTTTAATAGTGTCTAGTATCTCATAATCGTTGTTTTTTCTCATCTGCTGAACTTTTGATATGAATTCTCTTGCATATCCTTCATCTATTAAATCTTGAGTTAATGTAGTGTCTAATATGACAAATAAATTGTTCTCCATCACCACATTAAATCCTTCTTTAGAAGAAATGGTTATTGTTACCATGTCTTTGTTTATCTCAACATCTTCGCCGTCTAAATTCAATGTTAAAGTCTCTCCACTCTCAAATTTATCTGAGACTTCCTTTGCATCTAATGCTTCTAAAGCTTTTGAAAAACTCTTTATCTTTGAACCCAAAATAGGTCCTGCCACTTTAAAGTTTGGTTTTAGTGAGAAATTCATAAATTGAGATAGATCCTTTTCAAATACCACTTCTTTAACATTTAATTCTTCTTTTATCAAATCTACTATATCTGATATTACATCTTCGTATTTTCCGTCAATCAATACTTCTTGTAAAGGTTGTCTAACTTTTATTTTTACACTTTCTCTAGATGCTCTCCCAAGGGCAACTAAATCTCTTACTAAATCCATCTTCTGTTCTAACTTTTTATCTATGAGCTTTTGATTAACTTTTGGATAATAATCCAAGTGAACGCTCTCGTTATCAGTTAGATTTCTATACAATTCCTCTGCTATAAATGGCACAAAAGGAGCAATTATTTTAGTTAAACCTACTAATATTTCATAAGTTGTATTGTAAACTGCCTTCTTATCATCATCTAATGATGTTGACCAAAATCTTCTTCTATTTCTCCTTATATACCAATTGGATAAGTCTTCTATTACAAATTCTTGTATGTCCCTTACTGCTCTCGTTAATTCAAATTGTTCCATATTCTCTTCAGTTTCTATTAGCAAACTGTTGAATTTAGAAAGTATCCACCTGTCTATTTCTGGCCTGTTTTCATATGGAATATTAAATTCTCTTGGATCTACTTCATCTGTGTTTGCATAAAGGCTAAAGAAATTGTATACATTTCTTATACTTCTAAAGAATTTCGATTCTACTTCTTTTAGGCCATCTTCGTCAAATTTAGTTGGTGTCCATGGTGGAGAAACATAAATTAAATACCATCTTAATACATCTGCTCCATATTCATCAAATAGTTTAAATGGATCTACAGTATTTCCTTTAGATTTAGACATTTTTTTGCCTTCTTTGTCTAAAACTAAATCATTTACTAAGACATTTTTATATGGAGCTTTTCCAGTGACAAAAGTAGATATTGCTAGTAGTGAATAGAACCAACCTCTTGTCTGGTCTATTCCTTCACATATAAAATCTGCAGGAAATAGTTTGTCAAAATCATCCTTATGCTCAAAAGGATAGTGATGTTGTGCAAATGGCATAGATCCACTGTCAAACCATACGTCAATGACATCTTTTTCTCTTGTCATCAAACCTCCGCATTCTGGACATTTGAAATGTACTTTGTCTACATATGGTCTATGCAAATCTAAATCTCTATCTATATCTTCAATAGCTTTCTCTACCAATTCATCTCTTGAGCCTACGCTTTCGATATGTCCACAGTCTTCACATCTCCAAAGTGGAAATGGAGTCCCCCAATATCTTGAACGAGTTATAGCCCAATCATTTAAGTTTTCTAGCCAGTTTCCAAATCGCTTTTCTCCGACAAACTCAGGATACCAATTTACACCATTGTTGTTTTCAATAAGTTTATCTTTAAATTTTGTCACTTCGATATACCATGAAGGTTTTGCATAGTATAAAAGCGGAGTATGACATCTCCAGCAATGAGGATAATTATGAAGAATTTTTTCTTTCTTATATAGCTTTCCATTCTCTTTAAGCCATTTTATGATATCCTCATCAGCATCCATTACAAATTTGCCTGCCCAAGGTGTAGTCGTGAATTTTCCATCTTCACCTACTGGGTTTACTACTGGAAGATCATATCTCAAGCCTGTATTGTAGTCATCTTCCCCAAATGCAGGTGCAGAGTGAACTATTCCTGTCCCATCTTCGGTAGTTACATAATCCCCTAGTGTTACAAAAAACGCTTTGTCATTTACTTTAATAAATGGAATTAATTGCTCATATTCCATATACTCTAAGTCTTTTCCCTTTAGTTCTTCTAATATTTCATATTCTTTTTCTAAAACTTTGTCTGCCAAATCTTTGGCAAGATAATAAATCTGCCCGTCTGAGTTGACTTTTACATAAGTTACTTCAGGGTTTACTGTCAAACAAACATTTGATGGCAATGTCCAAGGAGTAGTTGTCCAAGCTAAGAAATATTCATCTTTGCCTTTGAGTTTAAATTTGACAGTTACAGTTTCTGTCTTTATTTCCTCATACCCTAATGCTACCTCATGTGATGCAAGCCCTGTTCCACATCTTGAGCAGTATGGTAGAATTTTATGACCTTCATAGAGCAATCCCTCTTTGTTCATTTTGTCTAGTATCCACCAAACTGATTCTATATAGTCATTTTCTAATGTGATGTAAGGATTGTCCAAGTCAATCAAATATGCCATTCGCTCTGTCATTTCTCGCCATAATTTCTCATATTGAAATACTGAATTACGGCACTCTTTATTAAATTCTTCCACGCCATACTTTTCAATATCTTGTTTGTTCTTTAGATTAAGTTTCTTCTCAACTTCAATCTCAACAGGAAGTCCATGTGTGTCCCAGCCTGCTTTTCGTTTAACTTGATAGCCCTTCATTGTTTTATACCGACATGTCAAATCTTTTAGAGTTCTAGCCATTACATGGTGAATTCCAGGTTTTCCATTGGCTGTCGGTGGCCCTTCATAAAATATAAATGGGTTGTTTTCATCTCTCGTATCCACAGATTTGTGGAGTAAATCAATCTCTTTCCAATAAGAGGCTATGGATTTTTCTCTTTCACTTACGGGTTTGTTTGATAATTCATTAAACCTTTTCATTTTTTCTCCTTTCTATTGAAAAATCCCTAAGTCAATGACTTAGGGACGAATGTTCGCGGTACCACCCAAATTACAGCTTGTTTAAGCTGTCACTTTACGCATATATCGCATAGCTTGCGTCATACCTTACTAATCTTTCAGGTACAATGCTCAAAGGTGATATTCGCAAATACTTGCATAGCGATCTTGCACCGTCAATCGCCTCTCTGAAATGCTTATATAAGCTACTCGTCCTTTTCATGGCATATTATACTTTTATTAATATATCTTAAAATATCACACTTTGTCAACTAGTTATTATCATCTTGAAGCTTTCTCAATTTGTATAACATAGAATCAGTGTCTAAATTGACATCCTCATAAGTTAAATATTCACCCTTTTTAATATTTCTAGTTACAGTTGCTTTTTTATTTATCAGCCCAATTGGTACTAGATTTTCTTTTTTAGCTGTTTCATAACTATCAATTGATCCAAATACAGTATACTCGCCTATGCCATCTAAATGTTCACCTTTTTTTAGGTCTTTTTTTGCCCTTGTTATGACTTCAGCATATGGGTGATTTGACTTTGGCACTATGGAAGGTTCATTTAGTATTGCTGCTTTTGCAATTGATATAGGCGTTTCAAGACTTGTCAAATGATATGGTCTGTAAAGAATGTAGTTAGGGCCATCTCCCATTTTTAAAAATTGCATTTCCTTATGTACAACAGGTAAGTCAGTAGTAATGATAGCATATACACCAGGTGCAATCCCATGAGTATAATCTACTATGCCGTATTTATTTAGTATCCCGCCATTTTCCTTTAAACTGTATATTTTGGGCATGTCTTCGACTTTCGCTGTTACTCCATGTGCTCCTCTTATGTCGGGAACAAATCCAGTAGCATTTGCCATAGCTGCCAATTCTACCATTGTGTTAGTTCCATCTATAAAAGATGCAAGTCTAAGTGGCTTAAGCCCTTTTCTGATTGCTTCTTCTTCGACCATGTCAGGTGTAATGTAATAATCGAGCGGATTATTTTTGCCTTTTCCAATCGCTAGAACTTCAAATCCAGATATCGTAGCAAAATCATATAATTCTAATGCTGCTCCGGGTTCATCTCCAGCTGAGCCTGTATATACTACACCTTTTTCTTCAGCTAATTTATTTAAATACGGCCCCACCACAACATCAGCCTCTACATTTAACATGACTATATGTTTACCTTCATTTATAGCATTATATGCTATATTAGCCCCTGTCTCAGGAACACCGGTAGCATCTAATACAACATCTACAAGCCCAGATTTAACCGCTATCCTCCAGTCATCTGTTACTGCGTACTTGCCTTGTTCTAATGCTTTATCTATATCTTGAGTTTTTTTTGCAGTTATTATGTTTTCCTTCTCTATTCCAGCAAATTCTAAAGCTTTATAACAGTCTTCTATTTTATTGCTGCAAACAACAGAAGTTTCCATTCCTTTTACTCTAGTTACTTGACTAACAAATCCTTTCCCCATCATTCCTGCACCAACTAAGCATACTCTTATAGGATTGTTTTCACATTGCCTTTTTATTAAATTTCTCTTTAAACCTATCATCATTTCCTCCTTATATAAGGCATAAAATCTATACTATTTAATAGTATCATATTTTCTATCAAATTAAATGATTGTTTAAAAGCTATCATTTAGATGCATTTAATCCAGCAACATATCCACTTGACCAAGCCCATTGAAGATTGTACCCTCCACAATCTCCATCGACATCTAATATTTCACCACAAAAGTATAGCCCGCTTATTCTCTTTGACTCTAGAGTATCAGGATCTATATCATGAGATAATATGCCCCCAGCAGTGGTTTGAGCTTGACCCCATCCTTTGTCACCGATTACTTTAAATCTCCAACTCGTCAATATATTAGTTAGTTTGTCCAAATCAGCATTAGTTAATTCTTTAACTAATTTATTTTTATCCAAATTGATCTCCTTCAAAATCGGGATGATGAGCTTTTTATGTATAAGCCCTATGAGCCCAATTTCAACTGATTTATAAGGCATATATGAAAATCTTTTATTTAAATATTTTTTGAATTCTTCATTGCTTTTATCAAATAATTTTAGTTCTAACTCTACTTTTCTTTTTTCATTCATTCCCCTGACTGCTTCTCTGCTAAGTTGAAGAATTGGTGGGCCTGATACCCCATAATCAGTGAATAGTATCTCTCCTTTTTCTTCTCTTATTAATTTATTATCTATATATAGATTTGCTGATCCTTCAAATTTCACTCCATCCATTGCTTTCAATTTATCTGATTCTAATTTTAATTGTACTAGCGCAGGAGTTGGAGTATTTATGCTGTGCCCAAATTCTTTTGCTAACTTATATCCGTTGCCATCTGAACCACTTACTGGCATAGCCATTCCACCTGTTGCGATGATCACTTTATCTGAATGAAATACATCTTTTGTTTTTGTTTTTATAAGAAAATCTTTTTTCTTTGATATCTCAGTTACATATGCTCCTGTAACTATATTTACATTGAGCCTTTCAAGCTCATATCTCAATACGTCTAACACACTAGAACTTTGTAAAGACATGGGAAAAATTTTCCCACCATCTTCTGCTTTAGGGGCGATGCCTAGTTTTTCAAAAAATTCTAAAGTTTTATCTCTATCAAACTGTTTGATTATATTTTCTATGAAATTTATATTTGTCCCATGAAAACAATCTACTTTCATGTTTTTATTTGTATAATTGCATCTTCCATTCCCTGTAACTAATAGTTTTTTGCCAATTCTATCGTTTCTTTCTAGTAATGTGACTTGTGAATTTCTTCTACTTGCGATTATAGATGCAACAATCCCCGAGGCTCCTCCTCCAATCACTACAATATCTGGCAATTTAAGAACCCCTCCTTTTTTTATTTTACTCATATATTTTATATTTTTTCCCCTGCTTTGTCCAATTTAAAAGAGATGCAATTAAATGCATCTCTATTATTATATATCTCATCATAGAGTAAAAAATGTAGAATTATTTGTTTTTCAAGATCTGTCTTTAGGATGTTTTAAAAACTTCTTTTTATTGCTTATTTGTTTATTTTTGTATACATTATATAAATCTTTGTTGTAATATCTTAAAAATGGTAATAATAATATTTGTAATAATAAAAATACTCGAATATCAATATCAAAGATATTTAAAAAAAATTGATTTAGAGATAAAAATATACTTAACAAACTTGTATAAAAATACATCATGAATTTTTCTTTCTCAAATGATTTATAGATTGGAATGTATCTGATATACCAAATTAAAAACGGGAATGTAAAGCCACATAATAAAAATATGTTGTAAATTTTCATCATATTAATGGAAATCATAAGAGTAAATTGTCTGTCCAATTTGCCCAGTGTAGTTGCTGTATTTATAAAAAGTTGTAGGAGTCACAGAATAATTCTTACTCTCAATATTAATAAAACTTTGAGATAAATCTATGGCTTGTATTACATTTCTATTTTTGTCAGAAATAAAAAAACTTCCATAAGCAAATGCAATATTAGTCGTATTAAACATTAACGTCAAAACTAAAAACATAGATATAACTTTTTTAACCAAACAATCACAACCTTTCTTATATTGTTTGATACCTTAAATTTGCTTCATTATAACTCTTTTTGAATATTTCGTCAATAAACCGTAGCTAAGCGATAGTGTCAATTAATTGTTGGAAAACAATTAAATAGTTTTCTAAATAATATTAAAATTATAACCCCTTAATAATATAATGTAATAATTTATAATTTTAATTTACATTAATAAACCTATATTAATTTCATTTCTTTGCTTTTTCCATTTTGTAATGGAATATGGTCTTCGTCTGCTTCTATGTAGATTGTATTTATTCTTTTTTTCTCTCCTATTTTAAGTTCTAGGTTATCTATTGCTCCATTTTCTCATGATTTTCTTCACTGTTTCTCTACTAATATCCACAAGTGTTGATAATTCTGCTGCTTTTTCATAACTTACGTCAGTGAATTTATCTAAAATATTTCCTTCTTTTTATGTAGTTTAGACGATTACATTATATCAAATCGAGGATTATTCTCTATATTTTTTGTTTTTTGTCCAATTTAAAAGAGATGCAATTAAATGCATCTCTATAATAATTCAAATTTGAACTTTTGCCATGGTCTTACATAATCTAATAAGAACAATTCTTCTTCTCTTATTCTGCCAACTACACTGCTTTTCCCAGAATTTTTCATAGATTTTAATGCAATCTGAAGTTCTCCAGCATAATGCTCATATTGACTGCTTTCAATGATTATATCTCCTCTATTTATATCAACAGTATTTATTGGCTCAAAGAGGTGGCCCTTATATTTTACTCTGCTTTGAGTTGATCTTATCATGTACTCGTTTACATCGCCTCTATTAAAGTGCAGCTCATCTAATATTATTTTCTTTTCAACGCTTCCTATACCTTCAATTAATCTAACTTTAAATGTGAGTAAATCCTTGTTTAGATTGCCTAATAATTCTAACTCATCGTTTGAAGCATAGCAGTTAGAAATGATCAAATCATCAATTAAAAAAGTGTTTAACAAGTCTTTAGCCTGTACATCTATTGGTAAAAATCTATGTTCTTCAAGCGTTGGCAGCCCTTCATTTACATCCCAAGGGCCAAAAGCAGCATTGTTTGAAGATACAAAAGCTGCAGTTCTAAGACCGTATTCTTTAAATGCTAGCGAAGTTTCCATAAAGTGTTTTCTTGATAATCCTGTATATCTATGTGGATAAAAGTTGTGGCAGCCTATTAAATTGTCTTTATTCGGCAAATAGCTCATTATATTTTCAATATATTTTGGATTGCTGCTCATGTTGAGTTCAATCTTCAATCCATAAGGATTATATGACATTTCGCTTTCTTCGTTGCCGCTAAACCCCATATCCAGTCTAAGCCCTGTTAGACCTAATTGTTTAAAAGGTGAAAGATCCTTGTATTCAATATTTAAATATTTTAAAACCGAAGGCGAAACATCGGCGATTACCTCCATCCCTAAAGAAGAAGCATAATTAGCTAAATTTCTAAATTCCTCAAGCGATTTATCTTTTTTATTGTCATCGATAAATAATAAATTTGTAAATATTCTGCTAAACCCATAGCTATGTGCTTTTTCAATGTATTCAATGTCTTTTTGTCTGTCTGATTTATTTGGATAAATGGATATGCCTAACCTATGCATTTTTTTCTCCTCTCTTTATTTTTTATACATGATTTCGTATAGATCAACAAATTCTCTTGCGATATCTTTCATCATTATAGATCCCATCAAGTGATCTTGCGCATGTACTAAAAGTAGTGAAAATTCTTCTTTCACTCCCTTAGCTTCATTTTGAATTAATTTAGTTTGGCTTTTATGAGCAAGAGATATTTTTTCATCTGCTTTTTCTAAATAAATTCTAGCTGAATTTATGTCATTATCCTTTGCAAAAGCTATCGCTTCCATACATATGCTCTTTGCTTCGCCACTATTGTTAATCAAATCCATTATAATTAACTCGAGTTCTTCCCCCATATATGTCACTCCCAGCGTATTTAATCTTCTTATAAGTCTATATTATACTACTTAGTGAATAATATTTGTAATGCTATTATTTTATATGGGTAAGAATTGCATTCTTACCCATACTTTTTACTTATTTTGTAATTTTTGTTTATCTGCTAATTTAACAAATGGCAAATATATTAGAACAGCAACAACTAAATTTATTGCAGCCAATATTGCCGCTTTTATGCTAGCAGCGTTGGCACCAGTTGATAGAAAAGCGCCAATTATTGGAGGTGTAGTCCATGGGATGGCTATATATGTTGGAGGGGCAAATCCTATTGCTGTTCCAATATATGCGATTAAAGTAAGTATTCCTGGTGTTATCAAAAATGGAATGAATAATATTGGGTTTAACACTATTGGAATGCCAAACATCATTGGTTCATTGATTTGAAATATGCCTGATGGTGCAGACAACTTAGCAACTTCTCTGTAATCTTTTCTATGCTTTGCTGCTAACATTATGGCAATAATTAACGCTAGTGTAGCACCTGAACCTCCTAAGTGAACATATGAATCAAAAAATACTCTGGTTATTACATTAGGAGCAGCTTGTCCTGCTTCGATTGCTGCAGCGTTTTCAGTCAAAGCAGGTAAATACAATGCATTCATTACTGGATCAAATATATTTGCTCCATGTATCCCAAAAAACCAGAATAAATTGATCAGCATTGCCATAACCATTGCAGAACCCACACCTTGACTAAATCCTTGAAGTGGTTTTTGAATAGTATTATATATTAAATCATATAAACTTACTTGCCCTAATTTATCAATTATTAAGAATACAATCCCAAATGTAAACATCGTCACCATTCCGGGAATTACTGCTGCAAACGCTCTCCCAACTGAAGGAGGAACTTCTTCGGGCATTTTTATGGTAATATTTCTCTTCATAAGTCTAACGAATATTTCAGTAGCTATTATTGCTACTAATAATCCTGTAAATAATCCTGTGGCTTGTAAGTAACTCCAATGAATATACCCCCATCCAGCTTCTCCATGAGATTGAGGAAGGGTTGCAAAATATGATCCAACAGCAATAAGTCCTGCAGCTAGACCGTCTTGCCCATAAGATTTTGCTAAACTAAATCCGGTAGAAAAAATTACAAGCAATGTCATAATTGCTAACGAGCCCCACCATACTTGGTCACATATTGGTATTAGTACAGCTAAAGGTTTAATCCATGTGAATAATGTATTTTTTAATAAGAGTGCAGTAGATCCAGCAAGTATAAGAGGCATTATCGATACAAATCCATCTCTTATTGCCACTAGGTGCCTTTGACTACCTATTCGGCCTGCAACTGGTACAAATTTTTTCTCCATAAAATTCATAAAGCCTTCCATCTTAATCCCCCTAACTAAATATTAGTTTTCTAACAATTTCATAGCTTGCTCTAAAACTTTCTCCCCATTCATAGTTCCATAATTAACAGTTTCAATTATTCCTACCTTGACATTTGTCCCTATAAAAGTATCTTGCATTTTATTTAGTAAATACCTGACTTGAGGCCCTAATAGCACAACATCCACTTTGTCAACATAGTTTTTTACATCAGCCTCAGCAACAGCAAATGCTTCTGCATCTAAATTTTTCTCTTTTATTACCCGATTCATTTTTGTTACTAATAAACTAGTAGACATTCCCGCTGAACATACAAGCATTATTCTAGTCAAGTTCTCACCTCCTTTTTCTGCTATACATTATTGCAAATTCCATGCCACACACAGTTTAATAAACTCAAAAAAAAGACTAAATCATCAAGATTTTAGCCTTTAAAAAAGATTTTTAATTTATAAGTGTGTAATTTTATTTATATAGTGTGTAGTTTGTGTGTTTTTTTACACACAAGTGTATAAACTATTTGTGTTATTAAGTATAGACTTCAAGACAAACGCTAATTCATTATCTTTAATTTCGATATGATATTTTTCATTAATAATTTTGACACATTTTCGCAAAGTATCAAATTCAGCGCTGTGTTTAGACACAAAGTTTTCTAAGCCCTGAAATTTTTTTGTTTCTTTATGCGCCATCATATTGTCAACTAAAAATGCTATGTGAATTGCTATCCCCATTTTAACGTCATAACTTAGCTCAATGTCTAGATTTTTTTGTGCTTTTATTATCATGGACTTTATGTCTTTTATTAGCTCTTCACTGTCTATATGGTTTAGATGCTCTTTTAACGATAAACTAACTTTTGCATATAATTCATTTTCTTTTAAAATTTCATTTATCTTTTTTATGCCATTGCCTTTTAGTATGTCAATCGCACTAATAAAAGGTATTTCAATATTTTTTATGTTTAGTGTCGACACTAAAGCTATGATATCATATTGATTTTTCAGTTTTTTAATTCTGTCTTTTAAATCCTCATTGTCAATGATGTTTAAATTGATTACTTTTATTTCCTTTTTATCAATACTTTTCTCTATGATAGACTTGATTTTAGAAGATGCTCCATCACCAGTTAAACAAGCTGATATTATGACTTCCTCTTTGTTATTACTTTCAATTTGGTCTATCTTAAAAGTTTTCATATTTGACGACAAACTAATAACTATTTCATCTATGTCATATCCTAAAACTGCTTTGCGTGTCACTTCAAGCGCAATAGGTGTGCTAACTGAATCTATTGTCTTAACTGGTTTATCAGTCTCTTCTGATATAATATCTCCAAAAGTAGTTAAAGAGCCCATATCAGCTAGGATAATTACTCCTTTCCCCTCATCGATTGCTAATATCTTTTCTTTTACGAGTTCATACATGGTCTCAGGGTACATGCTAAGTGGCATATCAATGGCATGTGCGTGGTGTTCTCCGATTAATGTATTTGCTACATCTGCCATGCTAGTAGCAGTGGATTTGCCATGCATAATTATAAGGACTGCCACTTTAGGTGCTTTTTTATCATCTCTTATCTCAAATGCTTTCGTAAAGAACATAGTTATATAACCTATTTCATCAATAGGTACTTTAATGTATAACTTTTTATCGATTATGTTTGCAATTTTAGTTGCTAATATGAACTCCTCTTGGTACTGACTTCTTATAGAATCTAGTTTAGGGTTGATAATTTTATCTCCCTTTTTAATCCTTTCTATGCTGCTTTCAAGATGAAGTGCCAACCCAGTAAAAATTTGTTCATCGAGTTCTCGGTCTAAATATTTTTCTGCTACTTCAATAATCTCTTCTGTTATCTCTATGATTTTTTTGTCAACTATGCTCGAAATCCCTAATTTGTCATAGTTCTTAATATCTCCCATGTATTTTTTAAAGTGAGATTCTATATCTGCACTCAATATCATATTTATGTCTTCATCGTTTACTCCTGTGTCTTTCAATGCCTCATATTTTTCTTCAATGCTGCAATAGAAATCCTCTGTAGTGTTCAAGCTCAATATGGAGGGAATATCTAGCTTTTTATTATTAAATTTAAGTATTTCTGATGTAGTGTTTAAAATAGAATCAATTTCTTTTCTGAATTCATTTATTTTTAATAGCCCTTTTCTCACATGATTTGGTAAGTCACTTTGACCTATTATTATATAGTCTTCGTCTTCAGATTTATATTTTAAAAATGCCTTTGCACATGCTAGCTGTATGTCGGACTTTAATTGTCCAATATTGTTAGGGCAGTCATATAATAAATAAGATATTAATGAATTTCTATTTATATAGATACTCTTTCCTATCCTATATGCTTCTTCATTTAAAAAATTTTCTATCAACATGTATTTTTCTATCAGTGGTCTTTCTCTGATGGGTGGTAAGTTTATTATCATAGGAATTCTACGAGTAAATGTCTTTAAAAGATATGAATCTGGGTTTTCTGTTGTTGCTCCAATTATTCTGACATTTACTCTGATTTCTTTTTCTGTCTCCCCGAGTGGTCTAAAAAATCCATTATCTATATAAGTAAATAACATTTCTTGACCTTGAGGAGAAAGCCTGTGTATTTCATCTAAAAAGAAAAATCCTCTATGTGCTTTAAATAATAAACCCTCTTTGTCCCTATCCGCTCCTGTATAAGCACCTTTTTTTACTCCAAAGATTTGAGATATTAATAAATTAGGATTTTCTGCGTAATCAGAACAATTAAAAGTTATAAACGGAGCGTCGCTAGGTATTATGTGAGATTCGATTGCAAATCTATACATAAGCTCTGCAAACATTGATTTTCCAACACCTGTTTCCCCTAATATAAGACAGTGCAATCCACTTGGCGGATATATCACTGATGCTTTTGCTTGCTGTATAGGAGATTTTAAACTTCCCTTTGCACCTATCATCATGTCTAAGCTGTTTTCAAATGTATTGATTTTACTGTTTGCTCTTTCTTCAAACTGCGCTGTTTTAAATAAAACAGGCCTCCCTGATGATTTTATAAGTCTGCCTTCTGTACATAAGATATTTAAGTATTTACTAACATTTGATCTATCTATGCCAAGCATAGATGCAATATCTGAAGCACTTACTCCATCTTTTTTCTCTTTCTGAAGTTCGAACACTATTTCATAAATATCATCTATTCTATTCAAAGCTTTCACCTCATATTTACTTTGGCTTAGCTTCATTATATCAGATTAATTTTAATAATCTAATTATTATTTAATTTAGTTAAAATTAGATTTAAAACAATACCCACTAAGGCAGCAAAGCTTAGCCCTGTGATTTGTACAGTTTCTGATATAGGTATTCCGATGACTATTCCAGTCATCTCTGATATTTTAGTGGAAAATAAACCCAGTACTAAGATGGTAACCATCACCAATGTATTTGAAAAATTGAGTTTTACTTTGCTGTTTTTAACTGTCTTTACCCCTACTAAGGCAATCATGCTAAATAACATTATGCTTATTCCGCCCATAACTGCTTGTGGGATTGATGTGAGCACAGAACCTATTTTAGAGATGAAAGCAAGGATTATTGCAAATATCGCTGTCAATCTGAGTATGGATGGATCGTAGTTTTTAGTTATGGCCAACACTCCTGTGTTCTCTCCGTATGTCGTATTAGCTGGGCCTCCTACCAATGCTGCAAAAGCTGTAGCTAAGCCATCACCTAATAAAGTTCTATTAAGCCCCGGATCTTTAATAAAATTTTTTCCCACTACTTGACCATTTGTTGTTATATCTCCAAGATGTTCCATAAAAACTGCCAACACTACTGGGGCTATGATTGCTATGGCTCCTATATCAAATTTAGGCAATGTAAACGCTGGTATTGCAAATATTGATGCCTCTTTTACTATATCAACATTAACTATTCCCATTCTATATGATATGAGATATCCCACGACAACTCCTATGAGAATTGACATCTGCTTTAAAAACCCTTTTCCAAATATATTTATTAATAGCGCTAATCCTAAAGTTATTATTGCAATGATATAATTTTGACTTGCCATATTCAAAGCTACAGGCAATAAATTTAATCCTATAACTACTATCATCGGGCCTATTACTTGAGGGGCAAGCACTCTTTGTATTCTATCAATGCCAATTTTATTTATTAATAATGAGATTAAGACATAAATTAATCCAGCAACGAATATCCCACCTTGGGCGTATGCTAGATCTCCATTGTATAATTCTTTAACTGTTAAAATAACTGGGATAAATGCGAATGATGAGCCTAAAAACACCGGAACTTTTTTCTTCGTGCAGAAATGAAAGATGAGAGTGCCGACACCTGCACTAAAAAGCGCTACTGAAGGGTTTAAACCTGTTACGATAGGAACTAATACTGTTGCACCGAACATTGCTATTAAATGCTGTATGGCTAAAAGCCATTTTTTAAAATTAGCTATGCTTAAACTAAAAGCAGAGCTCTTTTTTATTACATTATCTACCATGATATTCTCCTTTCCAGCCTCACAGGACTGATTTAAAGTATTTTATTCTCATTGAGTATAGCATTGTTAGCTATAGTATGCAACTACTATTTAAAATAAAGGTATAGAGAATATTTACTCCTTAATAATACTCTCTATACCTCATTGCTATTTTTTTATGAAATTGTGTGAATAATAAAACTCGACATTTGTAAATTGTTTCAAAAGCTCTTCGTTTTCTTTACTTAATTTATTTGTGTATTCTCCATTTTCTTTATAATATACTTTATTTAAAACATCCACAGACTGTTTTAAATCATTTATATATTGCATGTACTCATTGCCTTTTAAACCCATTAAATTAAATAACTCTGGCATCAAAAAATTTGGGCTAATTGTGTTTCCCTGACCCTTAAACACATCTCCATATACCTCTTTAGCACTGTCATTGCCCCATATTACATATGGAGTTTCATAGTAGTTAACCATTCCTTGAGGAGTTTTCATATCTATGTCAATTCCCAACATCTTATAGCCGATATCATCATTGCCAAGCCATGGTTTATGGTCACCAAATAACACAACTACAGTAGGTTCTTCTTGATCTCTAAAATATTCTATAAGCTTTTTAATCGCTTCATCTGTCCTTTTTATACCTGACAAATAATTATTTATTATATTAAAAGCTTTTTCATCATAACCTTCCTTAAACTCAATTATGTCATTACCTTCTTTGTACTCATCTGAGTAAGGCCCATGATTTTGATAAGTTACGCTAAAATTAAAATAAGGTTTAGCTGAATTTTCATATCCTTCAATTATGAAATCAAAAAAATCATAATCCATAAAGAAGTATTCACTGATTTTACTGTACTTGTTCTCGTAATAATCAAAATTTTGAAATCCTAAGTATTCATTGACATTTCTCCTGTTGTAAAACCATCCGTAAATGGGATGCATTGCTTCTGTATAGTAGCCTTGTTCATCAAAATACCATACAAATGAATTAGTGTCTTTATAGTATCTAGGATGATTGTGATAACCTGTTAAAAAGCTTCTCTCTGTCTCAATAGTTCCACCGCCAAATACATCTGTTATTAGATTGCCATGATAAGATTCTAATTGTAGCTTATGAAAATACTCATATGGATCTTCTTTCCAACTTATATTCTCATATTTAGAAAAATCACTATATGATTCAAGCATTATTGCAATAATATTTACTTTCTTATCTTCAGGTATGTCGTTATATTTGTATGATGAAAGCAGTTCTTTTGCTTCTTCTTTATTGTATCCATCGGGTTCTTTTTCAAATGCTTCCCTTATGCTGTGAATAAAAGGATAAACAAAACCTTTTGCTTGATATTGCTGGGTTTTTGACCAAGGATTTATTAATGATTGATCACCTAACTCTGCATAGACTTTTGTATCACTATATGTGTTGTCGAATAAAAAGTAGCTCAATAAAATGACGAAAATAAGGCTTGCAATTCTAATTCTTGTCTTATCAATTTTATAGTTCGCAAAAAAGTACAACATCACTGTGATGAATATTATCCCTATAATCATTATTATCATGTTTCTACTAAATACAATAGGATATTTCTGAGCCATATCCATAGATTCTCTTACAAGTAAAATATCAATAAATTTAAAAGGATCATCTCTGTAAGTTAACTTAAATTTATTGATAATTGAAAAAGTGACCCACAAACCCGTCGAAATAAAATAACCTAAATACAATCTATTCGTTACTAAATAGATCAACGCAAATAAAAGAAAAATAGGAAGAAAATTCAATAGTAAGAGTTTGGGGCTTTGAAAGTAGCTTATAAACATTTCCATATCCCAAACAGCTCTCGAAAATACAAAAGTCAAAGCCATTGTAATAAAGCTCAGCACAGTTATTATGCTTAATACAAAAATATTTTCTGATATTTTGCTTTTAAAATTTATTATTTTTCTTTCTTTATTTTTTTTCATATCATCATCTCCATTTTATACAGTCTATATTATAACATATTTGACCCATTCATCAATAAGCTTGAGATGATTTTATCCCAAATGAAATGAGAGTTGATAATCAACTCTCATTAAAAATTACATTCTAATAGTGCCTCTAGTGCATATTTATAGCTATAAAATCCAAATCCAGAAATTTGCCCAATACACGCAGGTGCAATTACTGATTTGCGCCTGAATTCCTCTCTCTTGTATATGTTAGATATATGAACCTCGATAGTATTAATTTCAACTGATTTAATAGCATCATATATTGCATAGCTATAATGAGTGTAAGCTCCGGGATTTATTATAATTCCATCAGTTGATCCGTATACTTTCTGGATAATGTTTATAATCTCCCCTTCTGAATTTTCTTGATAGATGTTAACATCTACACCCAGTTTATCCGCTTCTTCTTTTATAAACTTGCATAAATCCTCATAAGTATTTACTCCATAAATATTCTTTTCCCTTATCCCTAAGAAGTTAATATTAGGTCCATTTATTACAGTTATATTCATCAGATGCCTCCAAATCTTCATCTATTTCAATGCACAAATCCCTTACAATCGTATCTATGATATTTTCTTCTATATATATGTCATTCCATATTTCTTGTGATTTTACTGCCTGTGCTGCCAACATATACAATCCATTTAATGCTATCAACCCTTCTTTTTGAGCTTCCTGTAAGAACAAAGTTTTTGTAGGATTGTAAACTAAATCAATCGCATATTTAAAATTCTTTAAAAATTTCCTTTCAATTGGTGATTTATTGACATTGGGATGCATCCCAACAGGAGTAGTATTGATTATTATTGAGTAATCAGTGGCTTTTGATATATCTTCATATCCAATAATATCGTATTCCTTGTATTTAAGCCTTGCAGTTTCAGGATTTCTTGATACAATTGTGATATTTTTTGCATTATTATCTCTTAAATACTGAACTACGGCTCTGGAAGCACCTCCTGTGCCTAGTAATAAAATGTTTTTACCATTTATTTCAATACCGTATTTTTTAAGCAACATTCCAAATCCATAATAATCAGTATTGTAACCGATCGCAGAATTGTCTTTGCCAATTTTTATTACATTTATTGCTCCAATTTTTTTTGCTTCTTCATTTAGTAAATCCAAATAATCGATTATATCAACCTTGTATGGAATAGTCACATTTACTCCACTAAATCCTAAGACTTTCAAAGCTAAAACTACATACTTTAAATTTTTTCTTTTTACTTCATAAACTCCATATTGGCCTTTTATGTTTATCATATTGAGTATTTTATCATGTATAAACGGCGAATATGTATGCTTTAAATTTTCTCCAATTAATCCAAAATTTTTATTCATAATAGCACCTTAACTAAATAAATATTCTTCATATCAGCTATATTATACTCTTTATTTTATATATAATGAGGATTTCTCGCCAAGCACATTTACTCTTTAGAAAAAATAATTTATTCTCTCAATTGGAACGGTTTCAATAAATGCTTCACCAATTTTTCTAAGAATTACTAGATTTATATTTCCCGATTTGTTTTTCTTGTCAAATAATATGTACTTTCTTATTGTTTCCATATCAACATTTGGCAGATCATAGTTGATATTAAAATTATCTAAGAGTTTTTCTAATTTGAATTTTGAACCTCGTTTTGTGTACCCTAGCTCTTCAGTTTTATTTGTGATATAGTGCATGCCTATGGCCACTGCTTCCCCATGAGTTATATTGAAATTCAAATACTTCTCCAAAGCGTGTCCTAAAGTATGCCCAAAGTTTAAAATCATCCTGATGCCATTGTCCTTTTCATCTATTTCTACAATCTCTTTTTTTATATTGCAACAAGTATATATGATATACTCCAGAGAATTAATTAAATCTTTCATCGTTTTTATTTCCATTAAATAATTAAAAAATTGCTCATCTTTGATACAAGCATATTTAATGACTTCACTTAAACCCGCTTTTAATTGCTCATTAGAAAGTGTTTTTATTGCTAGAGGGTCTATGATTACTTTCTTTGGCTGGTAAAAACTTCCTATTAAGTTCTTCCCTTGTTTCAAGTTTACAGCAACCTTACCCCCAATACTTGAATCTATTTGTGCAAGTAAAGTCGTAGGTATTTGAACAAACTCAATTCCCCTTAAATAAGTAGCTGCTGCAAAACCTGCTAAATCTCCTATTACACCTCCCCCTAAAGCTATTATGAGATCACTTCTAGTTAATCCAAATTTTAAAAAATTGTCATATAAGTTTTGCAGAGTTTCAATTGATTTACTGTCTTCTCCTGGATTTAGTATGATAAAGCAGGGTTTGAAATTATACTTTTTAAGAGATTTCTCCACTGTTTTCCCATACAGTTTATAGACATTATCATCTGTCACAACTGCTATTTTTATTTCTTTGTATATTTCCCTTACTTCTGCTCCAACATCATCTAATATTCCATTTTCAATGACTATATCATATTTACTCGATTGTAAATTTACGCTAATAACTTCCATATATTCTCTCTTTTCATAATTAGAATTTTAATATTAAAATTCGTACTAAATTTCTCTTCCTTCAAGCTGAGCTAATGGCTTTATTTTTTTCATTAAATTAGCGAAGTTGTCTGGCTTTAAAGATTGATTACCATCGCTTAAAGCTTTCTCTGGTTCATTGTGTACCTCAATCATCAACCCATCAGCTCCGACCGATACGGAGGCTTTAGAAAGAGACTCAACCATCCACCATAGCCCTGTACTGTGGCTTGGATCTACTATAACCGGAAGATGACTTAATTTTTTCAATGCTGGTACTGCACTTAAGTCCAATGTATTCCTTGTAAATTTCTCAAATGTGCGTATGCCACGTTCGCACAATATAACATTTTCATTACCACCTGCCAAAATATATTCAGCAGATAAAAGAAATTCCTCTATAGTAGCAGAAATTCCACGCTTTAATAGTATTGGTTTGTTTACTTTGCCTAATTCTCTAAGCAGCTCATAGTTTTGCATATTCCTTGCGCCTACTTGTATTATATCAACATTTTCAACAAATTGGTCTATATGATTTATAGACATTATCTCAGTTATTATCGGTAGCCCGGTTTGTTCACTTGCATATTTTAAAAGCTCTATTCCCTCGTCTCCTAGTCCTTGAAAAGTGTATGGAGATGTCCTTGGTTTGAAGGCCCCACCTCTTAGAAAATTAGCTCCTTGTTGTTTGACAAATTTAGCAATGGATAATATTTGATCCTTGTTTTCTACTGAGCAAGGTCCTGCGATTACTGCAAGCTTTCTCCCGCCTATTTTTTGATTCTTTACATCAATTATTGTATCTTCGCTTTTATATAGCCTACTAGCTTTCATCTGAGAAACTTCAATTGGCATCACTTTATCTACTGCTTTATTCTCTTCCAATTCTTTTAAATCCAGTAAATCAATATTGCCCTTTATCCCTAATATATGATAATCTAGCCCTATTAATTCATAAATTTCTAAACCTAAAGAATGTATTTTTTCTTTGATTTTATATATATCTGCTTCATTTGCAGAAGCATTTAAAGTTAATATCATATTATTACCTCCGGTTTTATATTGTATTCTTATTTCCCGGTTATTATAGATTAAAAAAGAGTCCTTTAAGGGCTCCAAAATTTCACAATAAATTAGTCTTAGCTTTCAATAATTCTACCACATAATCGCAAATTGTCAACTCTTTAATGTATTTATTA
>Ga0228536_1000978_pt1 | contig 36119 bp, 40 predicted proteins | sample SJ1Smetagenome_FD_168611 | JGI IMG/M metagenome (GOLD analysis project Ga0228536, IMG submission 168611) | Enriched culture of PCE-dechlorinating microbial communities from Ithaca, New York, USA - SJ1.S | ecosystem: Engineered > Modeled > Simulated communities (microbial... > Unclassified...
CGCTTCATGTGCGCGTCGGCGTTGTCCTCGCCCACGTTGTGGCGATAGCCGCCCACGGGCTCGTGCGGGGCGAGCTTCTCCAGCCAGACCTCGTAGTCGTGGTGCAGGCCGGACTCGTCGTCGTTGATGAACACGCTGGCCGTGATGTGCATGGCGTTCACCAGGCAGAGGCCCTCGCGGATGCCGCTCTCGGCCAGGCTCGCCTCCACCTCGGGCGTGATGTTCAGGAAGCCGCGCCGGGACGGAACATTGAACCAGAGCTCCTGGCGATGGGACTTCACGACGGGCCTCCGGTCAGCACCCGGGCCAGGTGCTGGGCCACGAGCCCAAGCACGAGAAGAAGGACATAGGCCCCCAGCCGCACCCAGCGGATGGTGGCATGCCGGGCCATGTCGCCCAGGCGGGTGTCCAGGGTGAAATGTTTGATCACCAGGATGACGCCCAGGGTGATACCGAAAAAGCCCGCCCACTCCAAGGCGCTCGCGATCCAGGCCTGCTGCATGGGATTCCCCCTGTCTTTTCCGCACGCTAGCAGAGGCCGCCAAGGCTGCCAAGCCCGGCGAGGGCCGATTCCGCTTGCCTTCCCGTCCCCCGGGCGTATGCTCGGGCCGCTTTCCGCCCCGCTTCATCCGTTCCGGGGCAACGTCCAGCCGCGAGGATCCGGCGTGCCCCGAATGTCGTCCGCGCTCCCCTTCCCATGAGCCTGCTCTGCGTGGGCTGCGGCTGGTGCTGCCTGGACGCCCAGTGCGGCGTATCCCACAGCCTGCACGGCTATCTGCCGCGCTGCCCGGAACTCTTCTGGGACGAGGCCGAGGGCCGCTATTTCTGCCTCCTGCTGTATTCTTCCCATCCCGGAGTGGACCTGACCGAACTGCGCCAGGGCCGGGGCTGCTGCGCCCCCCTCAACCCCTGGCGCGCCTGGGTCATCAGGCGCGAGAAGGAATAACGCCTTTCCAGGCCGGGGGCTTTTCCCTTACACTGCCCCCATGCCCCTGCCGCCGCGCCGACCGCCCAACCTCCTGCGCCGGGTCTTCCGGCCCTCCTGGGAAAACCTGGCCGCTCTGGTGCGCGGAGAGGACCGCCAAGATTTATCGCGGGCCGAGGCCAGGGCCTGGTCCCTGGCCCTGGAGTCCCGGCGGGTGCCGCACCGGGTGCGCAACCTGGGCCGGGGCTGGAGGCTGGAGGTTCCAGTCTGGTACGCCGAGCGCGCCGAGCGGGAAATCCGCCGCTATCTGGCCGAGAACCCTCGCCCGCAGGAAAGCCCGCCTCCGCCGCCAAGGCCGCGCGCGAACGATCTGCCCACTTGGCTGGCCATGCTGGCCCTGCTCTCCTTTCACGCCCTGGTCAGCCGTCCCCTGCCGAGCCTCGGACTCTATCCCCAGCAATGGCTCGAACTGGGCCAGGCCCGCGCGGAGCTGCTGCTCGGCGGCCAATGGTGGCGCGCGGCCACGGCCCTGACCCTGCACGGCGACGCGGCCCACGTGCTCTCCAACGCGGTCATCGGCGGCATCTTCGCCGGGCTCGTCTGCCGGGAGCTGGGCAACGGGCTCGGCTGGCTGCTCATCCTGGCCGGGGGCGTGCTGGGCTCCGTCTGCAACGCCCTGATCCAGAACCCGGAACACTCCTCCATCGGCTTTTCAACGGCCGTGTTCGCGGCCGCCGCGATCCTCTCCGGCCTGCGCGCCGCGGACGGCGCCCTGGACTTCCGCTCCTTCGTCGTGCCCGTGGCCGCGGGACTCGGCATCCTGGCCATGCTCGGTTCGACCGGGGAAAACACGGACCTGGGCGCGCACCTCACGGGCTTCGCCGCGGGTCTGGTTCTCGGGTTGGCGGCAGGAACGCTGAAACACGCCACGGAACCGTCCGTCCGGCTTCAATGGATGATGGGCGTGGCGGCTCTGGCCCTGCTTCCGGCGGCCTGGGCCTGGGCCTGGCTGGGCGGCTGAAACACCTAGCGGTGATAACGGATTTTCATGATCAGGATGGACAGGGCCAGGATGAAGGTCACGCCGTTGGCCAGGATGATCGACGGCGAATCCTGGAGCAGCCCGTAGACCAGCCAGAGGAAGACCCCCACGGTCAGGGACAGGTACATGGGCAGGGACAGGTCGCGCACGGCCCGGGTCCGCCAGGTCTTGAGCACCTGGGGCAGAAAGGCCAGGGTGGTCAGCACCCCGGCGGTCAACCCGACAGCCTCCACCCACGCCTCGGCCATGTTCCCTCCGCGCCCCGGATTCAAGGCGTCGTGCGCCCGATCTACCCCAACGGCCATTGACAGGCAACCGTGATGTTGTACCATTCCCGAACCCCGGAGGTCCGCTTGCAACGCCGGTTCCCGACGGTCCTCGCCCTCCTGCTCGTCCTGCTGCCCGCCGTGGCGGGGGCCGCGCCTCTGCGCCTCACGGCCGGGGTCGCCCCGCTGTCCTGGCTGGTCAGGGCCGTGGCCGGGGAACGGGCCGAGGTGCGGACCCTGCTCCCGGATCGCGCTTGCGAAACGTGGAGTCCAGGAGCCGAGGACATCCGGCGGGCCGTCGATTCGGAACTGGTCTTTCTCCTCGGCGCGGAGTACGAACGCCCCTGGCGCGAGGCGCTCCTTCGCGCGAAGCCGAATCTGCGGCTGGTGGATCTGGCCGAGGGCGTGGCCGAACTCGGCGGCCCGGACGGGACGGACATCCGCGCCCGGGGCCTGTTCGGGGTCTGGCTGGCTCCGGCCCGGGCCAGGGAACTGGCGCGCAACGCGGCCAAGGCCCTGCGCGCGGCGGACCCGGCCGGAGCCGGAACCTACGACCGCAACCTGGCGGCTCTGGAAGAACGGTTGGACGGCCTGGACGCCAGGCTTGCGGAGCTGTTCGCCTCGGCCGGGACGCGGAGGCTCTTCGTCAGCGGGCGGCCGGACTGGGCCTGGCTGGCGGCGGCCTATGGGTTGGAAGAACTGGCCGTGGCCGGTTTCGGAGAAGAACCGAACGCCGCCTGGCAGCGGAAGGTCTGGCTCACGGCCAGACAACGCGGGGTGGCGCAGGTGCTCGACCGCCCCCGTTGCGGATCGAAGGCGGCCCGGGCCCTGGCCCTGACCCTCAAGGCCCAGGTCTTTCCGGCCGATCCCCTGGACGGGGACTATGAAAACAATCTTCTGCGCGTGGCCCGCCGCATCCGAGCGGCCCTGCGCTGAGGGCGAGGTGGACGTGACCGCCATCGAACTGCGCGGCATCTCATTTTCCTACGACGGTTCCCCGGTGCTGGAGAACGTCGACCTGAGCGTGCCCGAGGGCGATTTCCTCGTGCTCCTCGGGCCCAACGGCGGGGGCAAGTCCACCCTGCTCAAGCTCGTGCTCGGCCTGCTCGCTCCCGCCTCCGGTTCGATCAGCGTCCTGGGCCTGCCTCCGGGACAGGCCGGCGCGCGCATCGGCTACCTGCCCCAGTACACCCAGATTTCCCGCGCCTTCCCCATCACGGTGCTGGACGCCGTGACCCTGGGGCTCGTGCGGCCGGGCCTGAACGGCGTGCGCGGTCTGCTGCCGCGCCGCGAGGACCGGCGAAAGGCCCTGCTGGCCCTGGAGCGGGTGGGCCTCACGGATCAGGCCGGTCGACAGATCTCCGCGCTCTCCGGCGGCCAGAAGCAACGGGCCCTCATCGCCCGGGCCCTGGTGGACCAGCCCAGCCTCCTCCTCCTGGACGAACCCACGGCCAGCGTGGACCCGCGCGCCCGCGACGACCTTTTCCGCCTGCTGCTCCAACTGAACCGGGACATGACCATCGTCATGGTCAGCCACGACGTCTCCGTGCTCACGCGCGGCGTCAAGTCCGTGGCCTGCGTGAACCGCGCCCTGCACTCGCACGCCGCTCCGGCCCTGACCCCGGAGATGCTCCGCATGACTTACGGCGGCGACGAGGCGGCGGGCTGCCCCGTGGACCTGGTGACCCACGGCCGGGGGGCGCGCTGCACGCTGGGCGGAATCCCCATCAAGGAGGACTCGTGAGCGTCCGCTACAAGGCCCCCGCCGTCTTCGTCTCCGACATGGCCGCCGCCCGCGCGTTCTATGAGGGCGTACTCGGACAGGCCGTGGTCATGGACCTCGGCGTCTACGTGGTCTTCACCGGCGAGTTCAGCCTCTGGCAGAAAGACGCGGCCCGGGAGATGATCTTCGGCAAGACCACGACGTCGTTCTCCTTCGGACCAGGAGGACTGGAACTGTACTTCGAGTGCCCGGACCCGGCGGAAGCCCTGGAGCGTGTGCGCGCCGCCTCCGCGCCCCTGGTCCACGAGATGGTGGAGCAACCCTGGGGCCAGCGCTGCTTCCGCGTCCTGGATCCCTGCGGGCACCTCGTGGAGGTGGCCGAACCCATGTCCGTGGTGGTGCGCCGGGCCCTGACCGAGGGCAGCGCGGAAGAAGCGGCCAAGAAGACCATGATGCCTCTGGAATACGTCCAGGCGGTAGCTCGTGGCGAGATCGCCGATTGACAGTTGATCGTTGTTGATCAATATTGATCATTGCTTTATATTCAATTGATTTTTTAAACTTTTATTGCTGATCACCATCACTGGGACGCGGAGAGACGGATGGTCGAGGCCCTGCAATTCGAGTTCATGCGCAACGCCCTGCTGGCCGGACTGCTGGCCAGCTGCATCTGCGGCGTCATCGGCACCCTGGTGGTGGTCAACCGCATCGTCTTCCTCTCCGGGGGCATCGCCCACGCGGCATACGGCGGCGTGGGCCTGGCCCTGTTCCTGGGGCTGCCCGTGCTGCCCCTGACCGCGGCCTTCGCCCTGCTCTGCGCCCTGATCATGGCCGCCGTGACGCTCAAGGCCAGGGAGCGGGCGGACACGGTCATCGGCGTGCTCTGGGCCTCGGGCATGGCGCTGGGCATCATCCTGGTGGACCTGACCCCGGGCTACAAGGCCGACCTCATGAGCTACCTTTTCGGCAGCATCCTGGCCGTGCCCCGCGAGGATATCTGGATCATGGCCGCCCTGGCCGCCGTGGTCATGACCACGGTGCTTTTCTGCTACCGGGGCTTCCTGGCCCTGTCCTTCGACGAGGAGTTCGCCCGGGCCCGTGGCCTACCCGTGGCCGCCCTGCACGTGCTTCTGCTGGCTCTCACCGCGCTTTGCGTGGTCATGATCATCCGGGTGGTGGGTCTCATCCTGGTCATCGCCCTGCTGACGATCCCGCCGTTCATCGCCGAGCGCCGGGCCCGCTCCCTGGGCGCCATGATGGTCCTGTCCGGGGTCTTGAGCGCCGCGTTCTGCGTTGCGGGGCTGGCCCTGGCCTATTCCCTGGACATCACCTCCGGCGCGGCCATCATCGCCGTGGCGGCCCTGGCCTTCTTCCTCTCCACCCTGCTGCCGTCGGCCAGATCCGGCGGCCGCGCATGAGGTCGTCTCCATGACCACGCGACTGGGCGACCTGGAACAGACCCTGGCGATACTGTTGGAGCGGGTGCGCGCCTGGAAGCGCGAAACCGTCCCGCCCCAGCCCGAGGGCTGGTGGGTCTTGGCCTATGGGGATTCTTTCGAGGGACTCTCACTCGAGGAACGCGACGAGGCCCGCGGCCGCCTGCGCGAGGCAGTGGCCGGGCACGGCATCATGCTGCCGGAGCTTGTCTGGGTCTGGGACGAGACCAACCGGGCGCAGCTGGTGCTGGCCACCATGCGCAGCAGGGAAATGGCCGCGCGGCTGGCCGAGAGGATTGGGAACAAGGGCCTGTCGGTGCGCATCAAACGCGCGGAGCCCTGAGCCTCAGTCGAGAAAGCCGAATCTTCTCAACCCGCTCAGAATCCTGTCCACCGACAGCGGCTTGGCGATGAAGGACACGGCCTGGTCCTGGGAAAAGGCCCGGGCCGCATACTGGTCGTCATCCAGGGCCGTGGCCACGACGACCTTGGCCCCGTTTCCCTCGACGCGTCCAGCACTCCGCTCCAGGTCACGGATGCGCTCCAGGGCCTGCAGACCGTCCATGCCCGGCAACAGCACGTCCATGAAAACGAGGTCGAAGGGCGTCCCCTCCAGCAGCGTCCTTTGAAACAGCTCCAGGGCGTCCTCGCCGGAGGGGGCGGTCGCGCACTCGCCGTGGCGGCTGAGCACCGCCAGCAGGAATTCGCGGTTCACCGCGTTGTCCTCCACGATGAGCACGCGCGGGCGAGACATGAAGGCCCTACGCGCCGCCCGAAAGATAGGGGTCCAGCTCAAGCACCGATTCGAACAGGAAGTGATCCACGATGTGGCAGAGCATGTGCCCCGCCGCGATGTGGATTTCCTGGACCAGCGCGGTCTCGCGGCCGGGAACCTGGATGAGGTGGTCGCACAGGGGCTGCATCTCGCCCCCCTGCTGGCCGGTCATTCCCACGGTGACCAATTCGCGTCGGCGGGCCTCGCGCAGGGCGGTCAGGACGTTGGGGCTGGCGCCCGAGGTGCTGATGCCCACCAGCACGTCTCCCCGGTTGCCCAGGGCCTGGACCTGTTTCTCAAAGACGCGGTCGAAGCCGTAGTCGTTGCCGATGGCGGTCAGAATCGAGGTGTCCGTGGTCAGGGCCAGCGCGGGCAGCGGCGGCCGCTCGAGCACGAAGCGGTTCACGAATTCGGCGGCCAGGTGCTGGCTGTCGGCGGCGCTGCCGCCGTTGCCGCAGAAAAGGATCTTTCCCCCACGCGCCAGGCACACGGCCATGGCGCGGGCGATCTCCACCAGTTGCCCGGAGCGTTCCTCGAAAAATTTCTCACGTATTTCAAGCCCTTTGCGGGCATGTTCGCGGATCTTGGCCAATGCTTTCTCGGACATGCGCAATCCCCCTCGGTGCCGTCGCACGGCCCCCGTGTACTGTACTTCACCATTTCGTGCAATCGATGAAAACGGCCTGAAATCGGCCACCTGAAAGCCTCGGCGCGGAACGGCATGACAAAAATGCAGATGCGCGCGACTAATGCAGAAATTTCTTTTTTTCCGGCGGGAATTGGGCTATGGAACATTCCTGCATTTCCATAGGACCCGATACCCAACATCTTTCCCCACTGAGAGGAGGTTGACGATGAAGAAGTTCGGCAGACTGTCTCTGCTGGCGCTGGCTCTCGTTCTCGGCGCTCTGCTTCTGGTCACCGGCTGCAGCAAGGAACCGGAAACGATCAAGATCGGCTTCAACATTCCGCTCACCGGCGACATCCCGAAGGTCGGCGAGGCGTCCAAGTACGCCGCCGAAATGCTCAAGGAGGACATCAACTCCAAGGGCGGCCTGGAAGTGGGGGGCAAGAAATACAAGCTTGAGTTCATCTACCAGGACAACGAATCCAAGGCCGACTCGGCCGTGAACTCGGCCCTCAAGCTCATCGAGCAGGACGGCGTCGTGGCCATCGTCGGCCCCAACTCCTCCAAGCAGGCCGTGCCCGCCGGCGGCATCTGCAACGAGCGTGAGACGCCCATGATCTCGCCCTGGTCCACCAACCCCGACACCACCAAGGGCCGTCCGTGGGTCTTCCGCGCCGCCTTCCTGGATCCCTTCCAGGGCCCCGTGGCCGCCAACTTCGCGGCCAAGCAGTTCGGCGCCAAGACCGCGGCCGTGATCTTCGACATCGCCAACGACTACTCCAAGGGCCTGGCCGACATCTTCAAGCAGGTCTGGGAGCAGAAGATGGGCGCCGGATCCCTGGTGGCCTTCGAGTCCCACGGCACCAAGGACCAGGACTTCTCGGCCCAGCTGACCAAGATCATCGACGCCAAGCCCGACTTCATCTTCGTGCCCGACAACTACAACCAGGTGGCCCTGATCGTGAAGCAGGCGCATGACCTGGGCTTCAAGAATCCCTTCATGGGCGCCGACGCCTGGGGTTCCGCCGAACTCATGACCCTGTGCGGCAAGGACTGCGTGGGCCAGTTCTTCTCCACCCACTACGCCGCCGCCGGCGCGCAGGGCGAGACCAAGGTCTTCATCGACCGCTACAACCAGAAGTACGGCTACGTGCCGGACGACGTGGCCGCCCTGACCTGGGACGCCACCCGCATCGTGCTCCAGGGCATCCAGGACGCCGGCAAGTTCAACGCCGACGTCAAGGCCGAGCGCAAGGCCATCCGCGACGCCATCGCGAACATCAAGGAGTTCAAGGGCATCACCGGCTCCATGAAGTTCGACGCCGAGGGCGACCCGATCAAGTGCGCCGTGGTCGTGCGCATCAGCGAGGACGGCCAGTTCACCTTCGCCGAGTCCGTCTGCCCGTAAGGGACGGCCTTTGATCGCGGCGGGGACCTTGAGGTCCCCGCCGTTTTTCAAGGGCTTTGCTTTTTCCGAGTAAAAAGGGCATGAAGGCGCGCAAAGGATTCTCGCCCCCGCAGCCTGCACAGCCCGGACACCCGAAAGAGGACCCGACGTGGAATTCGTTTTCCAGAACATCCTGAACGCGCTGCAATGGGGCAGTTTCTACGCCCTCATCGCCCTGGGCTACACCCTGGTCTACGGGGTGCTCCTGCTGATCAACTTCGCCCACGGCGACATCTTCATGGTCGGCGCCTACATCGCCTATTTCGTGGCCACCCTGTTCCTGGGGACCATGGGCCTCGGCCCCACGGCCACTCTCGTGCTGGCCGTGCCCCTGACGATGATCCTCACCTCCTGCGTGGGCGTGACCCTGGAGCGCGTGGCCTACCGCCCCCTGCGGCGCAAGGGCGCGCACCGGCTCTACGTGGTCATCACCGCCCTGATGTGCGGCCTGATGCTGGAGAACGGCAACCTGGCTCTGCTGGGCGCCAGCCGCAAGTACTTCCCCGAGCTGATGGAGAAGACGGTCTACTCCTTCGCGGGGCTCTCGGTGACCAACCTCAAGGTGGTGGTCATCATCACCGCCTTCATCGCCTTCGCCGTGCTCCAGTTCATCGTCACCAGGACCAAGATCGGCATGGCCATGCGCGGCATCTCCTGGGACAAGTTCGCCATCCCGCTCATGGGCATCCCGGTGGACAGCATCATCGTCTTCACCTTCGTCCTGGGCTCGGGCATGGCCGGGCTGGCGGGCCTGCTCTTCGCCATGGCCTATCCCGTCCTGGAGCCTTACATGGGAGCGCTCATCGGCTGGAAAGCCTTCATCGCGGCGGTGGTCGGCGGCATCGGCGACATCCGCGGGGCCTTCCTCGGCGGCTTCCTCCTGGCCTTCCTGGAGATCGGCGTGGCCGCCGTGTTCCCCTCGACTTTGCGCGACCTGATCGCCTTCACCGTGCTCCTGCTCATCATGTGGCGCAAACCCACGGGCATCTTCGGCGTGGCCAAACACCAGAAAATCTAGGCAAGCGGATAACCGACGATGCAACGATACGCCCTGAACGCCTTGCTCCTCGTCCTGGCCCTGGTGATCATCGGCCTCTCCCAGGCCGGGGCCATCGACCTCTACGTGCAGTCCGTGATCATGTTCATGGCCATCAACGTGATCATGTCCTCCAGCCTGAACCTCGTGAACGGCAACATGGGCGAGTTCTCCTGCGGCCACGGCGGCTTCATGTGCGTCGGCGCCTACGTGGGCTCACTGCTCTCCATGCTCCTCTTCACCAACAGCAAACTCTTCGGGGCCGCGCTCCTGCCCCCGGCCACGGCGGTCTTCCTCTTCCCCATCGTGCTGCTGGGCGCGGGCGTGGTCGCGGCCCTGGCGGGGATCATCGTGGCCGTGCCCTCGTTCAAGACCCGTGGCGACTACCTGGCCATCATCACCCTGGCGGTGAACTACATCGTCATCTCGGCCATCCAGAATCTGGACGTCATCGGCGGTCCCAGGGGGCTCACCGGCATGCGCCCAACCATCGCGGCCATGGGCGATGTGGTGAACCTGCCCTGGATGATGATCTGGGTTCTCATCGGCTGCTTCGGCTCGGTCTTCCTGATCCGCCGCTACATTTCCTCGACCTACGGCAAGGGCGTCAACGCCGTGTGCCAGGACGAGATCGCGGCCGAGATCATGAGCGTGGACACCAACCGCATCAAGCTGGTGACCTTCATGATTTCCTCCGGGCTGGCCGGCGTGGCCGGAGCGCTCTACGCCCATGTGGTCGGCTACCTGAACCCGGGCTCCTTCGACATCCTCAAGTCCACCGAGGCCATGGTCATGGTCTACCTGGGCGGCATGGGCTCCCTGTCGGGCTCGGTGATCTCGGCGGTGGTCTTCACCATTCTGCTGGAGGCCCTGCGCCCCCTGCAGATCTACAAGTGGGTCATCGTGCCCCTGATCCTCATCCTGCTCATGCAGTTCCGGCCCGAGGGCATCATGGGCAACAAGGAGCTGTCCGACCTGTTCCCCAGGATGCGCAAGTACTTCACGTTCAAGTAGCGGTCGGAGACGGAGACGAGATGACGCTTCTTTCCATCAACGGACTGACCCAGAAGTTCGGCGGCCTCCTGGCCGTCTCCGACTTCAACATCACCCTCGAGGGCGGCGAACTCGTCGGCCTCATCGGCCCCAACGGCGCGGGCAAGACCACGGTCTTCAACCTGGTCTCGGGATTCTACCAGCCCACGGACGGCGAGATCATCCTCAACGGGTCCAAGACCAAGGGGCTGCGGCCCCATCAGGTCACGGCCCTGGGCGTGGCCCGCACCTTCCAGAACATCCGCCTCTGGCACGACATGACCGTGCTGGACAACATCCGCGTCTCCCAACACTACCGCATGGGCTACAGCCTGCTGGACGCCTTCCGGCGCTCCAAGCGGTACCGGGAGAACGAAAAGCGCATCGACTCCATCGCCCTGGATCTGCTGGAGGCCATGGACCTGCGTCAGTACGCGGACGAGTACCCCAAGAACCTGCCCTACGGCCTGCAGCGCCGGGTGGAGATCGCCCGGGCCATGTCGGTGAAGCCCAAGCTGCTGCTTTTGGACGAGCCCGCGGCGGGCCTGAACTCCGCCGACGTGGACGGGCTCATCAAGCTGGTGCGTTGGATTCACAAGGAGTTCGGGATCACCATCTGGATGATCGAGCACCAGATGAAGGTGGTCATGAGCCTGTGCTCCTGGATCAAGGTCATCGACTTCGGCTCGACCATCGCCGAGGGCACGCCCGAGCAGATCCAGAGCAACCCCACCGTGATCAAAGCCTACCTGGGAGACGACACGATTTGAGCACGCTCTTGGAAGTGACGGACCTCAAGGTCCGCTACGGCAACATCGAGGCCCTGCACGGACTGACCTTCCACGTGGACGAAGGGGAGATCGTGACCCTCATCGGGGCCAACGGCGCGGGCAAGACCACCACGCTGCTCTCCATCAGCCGGGTCTACCCCCCCGAGGGGCCCAAGGTGGTTTCGGGCGACATCCGCTACAAGGGCCAGAGCATCCTGGGCGTGGCGCCGGACAAGGTCGTCTCGGAGCTGCACGCCGTGCTCGTGCCCGAGGGGCGGCGCATCTTCGGCAACCTCACCGTGGAGGAGAACCTCAAGCTGGCCACCTACGCCCGCAAGGATTCCGACGCGGACATCCAGCACGACTACGAACGGGTCTACGGACTCTTCCCGCGCCTGGCCGAGCGCCGCAAGCAGCGCAGCGAGTCCCTCTCCGGCGGCGAGCAGCAGATGCTGGCCGTGGGCCGGGCGCTCATGTCCCGCTGCACCTTCATCATGCTCGACGAGCCGAGCATGGGCCTGGCCCCGCTGCTCATGTACGACATGTTCCGCACCCTCAAGGAGCTGAACAGCCAGGGCCTGACCATCCTGCTCGTGGAGCAGAACGCCAAGCTGGCGCTCAAGTTCGCCCACCGGGGCTACGTCATCGACACCGGCGAGATCGTGGCCCAGGGACCGTGCGACACGCTCATGGATGATCCCGAGGTGAAGAAGGCCTACCTCGGCGGCTGAGAGCCGGTTCACGGAGGAACCACCCCAACAGCGGTGCTGAAAAAAAACCACGGCCGGTGCGTCTTGAAGGGACGCCCCGGCCGTATCTTTTTCGCCCTCCGCCCGCGCGTTTCGCAGGCAGCCGATACATGATTCGTGACGCCGCGCTAGGCCCCCTGTCCCTCGCCTGAGGACTCCCCCTCCTCCTTGCGGCCGGGCCGGATGCCGAAGCGGCCGAGAATCTCGGCCAGCTTGGCCTTCATGTTCGTGGTCGTGCGCGCGACCAGTTCCAGATCCACCAGCACCACGGCCTCTATCTTCACCGAGGCCCCCTCCCAGAGGGAAAGCACGGCCAGCTTGAGCGGCTCTTCCATCTGAAGCAGCCCCATGGCGGCCGCCAGTTCACGGCCCGTACGCTGACGGAAGAGCAGCATGTCCGGCCGCCCGCGGTCCGCGGCCCATATTTTGGTCTTGCGAATCTTGGTCAGACCCGAGGCGAACAAAGCATCCACCTCGGCCAGGGGCGCCCGGCGCAGGCGCAGGGAACGGACCACGAGCTTGCCTCCCTCGGGCGCGGCCAACTCCCGCAGCAGATGCAGGAATTGATTCTCCAGCAGATGGAAGAGCACTCGTTCCAAGGAGCCGAAGTCGAAGGTGCCGACCAGGGCTCTGACGCTCTCCGGGGCGGCCGGGAAAAAGGCGTTCAGGGCCTGGGCGAAGCTGTCCCGGGTCACGCCCACGGCGATGACCGCGCCCACGCCCGAGGCCACGGCCTGCTCCACCAGGAACTGCAAGACCCTGGGATCGGGCCGTGCCACGTCGTCCGTCGCCCGTCCTCCCTCGCGGGAAGCCCAGAGATGCTCCAGGTACCGATCCCGCAGCTCACGCATGGCCTCGTCGATGCAGACGATGCGGGCCACGAAATCCACATCGGCGCGCGTGAGCACACTCTCCGGGATGAACGCCAGGCCCTTGTTCAGGCAGGAGAGGACCACCTTGAAGGTCTTCTGCTCCTCTGAGTCCGTGCCCAGGCGCTCGATGGCGCTCTGGATGCGGGTCTTCTCCACGTTCTGAGCCAACGGGTTCAGCCGGGCCAGCACGTCGTCGAAGGCGTAGCGGATGCAGAGCTGCTGTCCCTCGCGCGTCAGGGCGTAACGGTCGCCGGAACGGATGTCCTCGAAGGCGTCCTTGACCTGCTGGGCCACGAAACGCTCGATGAAGGCCCGCCAGAAATTCTGGTCCAGCTCCATCTGCTGGATCAGGGCGTTGTACTTGTCCAGTCCGCCGGCCCCGAAATGCCGCAGCACGATCTCCTCGAAATTGTCCGTGATCAGGCCCAGGGCGTAGACCACTCCCTGGACGCACTTGATGAGCAGAGTCTCGGTGTTCTCCAACTGGACGCGCAACTGCTCGGCCCGGTCCCGATCCGGACCGTCCTTGCTCTTGCCGTAGTGCGTGAGCAGGACGATGAAGGCACCGGTGAGCTTGCGGACGTATTCGTAGGCTGGATGCTCACCGCCGCGCTGGCAGATGAGGTTGATGACGCTGTTTTGCTGCGTCTCCAGCAAGGGATATTCGTTGATGTTGGCCCGGTTGGCCCGGATGAACTCCAGAAGGAGTTCCCGCTCCATGACCTCTCGCAGGGCGCTGCGTTCCTTGAGCTGGGCGAGCTTGTCCAGGTAGGCCGAAAGCCGTTGACCGCGCTCCGGCGCCTGGGTGTCGTCGGAGACTTGGGAGGCGGCGGTTTGATTCTCGGGTGATGTGGTCGATTCCGGCATGACTCCGCTCCAGGGACGAAGAAAAGAGTACTCAGTGTCAGGAAAACGAGAAGAAAGTCAAGGGCGGTGACGCTCAAGACGCCTTGACGCGTCTGCTCCCCTGGGTCAGAAGGGGCGATGATCATCTGCAACCGTTGCGGCGCGGCCAACCTTGACGAGGAACTCGTCTGCATGGAATGCGGCCGCAAACTCCAATCCGGCATCCACGGCGCGGGCGTCGAACAGAAGAACGCCGAAACTCGCGGACCGTTGAGTCCCATGCGCGTCCAGCCTTCCTCCGCCATGCTGAGGAGACTGCTGCTCAAAGGCCTGGAGGCTTGGGTCTACGCTTTGATCCTGGGCGCGGCGGGCGTCTTCGCCGTGATCACCGGGAAATGGCAGGCCCTGGCTCCGGCCGTGGCCTTCATTGGGCTGGTGGCGTGGACCCGGAAGGTGTAGCCGGAGCGGGCTCCGCCCCGGTGGCGTTGCCGAAGGTGCCCGCGCGCAGTTCGTCCTGAAGGATGGTCGGAATCGGCCGGTTCCAGAAGGCGTTTTCCTTCTCCACGGTGAGCTGCTTGGCCGTCTTCTTGCCCACGCACCGGGCCTGGCCGCCGATGGGACAATCGGGCTCGGTCAGACTGAAGACCCCACTCATCTTGGCCGGATCATACGTGTAAGGGATGGTCCGCAGGAGCACCGGCACGGTCTCCCCGCGCACGAGGATGGCCTCGCCGGTCACGCTGCAGGTGAAGCGGGTGTCCTTGGCACCGTAATGCACGGTGTAGAGATAGACACCGGCGTCGATCTTGGCCACGAAGGCCAATTCGTTCTTCTTCTTGCACAAGAGCCGCGAGAGGGCCGAGGAGCAGAGGCAGAGGTTCATGTCGTCGGGACCGGCCTGCTGGGCCGACGCCGGAGCCGCCAGGGCGAACGCGAGGAGAAGGGCGAGGATGACGCGCATGGTCGTGGTCACTCCCGGAGCAGAAAGGTCTGAAACCCCTCGGGACTGTCGGTCTCGCACTGCTCCCGGCAGCCGGTGCACTGGTAACTGCCTTCCTTGTAGTACCAGACCGCCTTGGCCGGATCGGGGCAGTGAAAGCCCAGGTACACCGATTGGTCCACGTTGCCGCGGAAGCGGCGGTAGCCCTGGTCCCGGATATACTCCACAAAACGCATGGCGCCCCGCCTCAGCCCTCGAAGCTGAACTCCAGGGTGAAACCGCCGTGCTCGGTTTCGAAGGGAATGGCCATGATCGGCCCGGAAGAGATGTGGGAGATCACGTGGTTGTCTCCCATGATCACGGTGGGGGTTCCGGCCTGGAAGACCATGCCCATCTCGGCCAGGCCGCTGCGGGCCTGCCCGGAAACCATGTTGGTGATCTCGCCCACCGCGTCACGCACATCGGTGAGGATGTCCGTGATCTCGTCGCCGAGCATGTTCTTGACGATGGCCACGGCGCAGGCCTTCTCGAAGGACAGGGAGATGGTTCCGTTCTTGGCCCCGGTGATGCCCACCACGGCGGAGACGTCGCCCTTGGCCAAGCTGTCCCGCTTGACGTAGGGCTTTCCCGCCTTGGGCGAAATCATGGCCATCATCGAGAGCACGCCCACTGTGGCGCTGACGAAAGGCTTGGCGATATTGATGGTATCCACGTGCGGCAACCTACCTCATCGAAAACCCGGGGGCCCGGCGCACCGATTTCCCCATCCGTTTCACGAATCCATACAATGATTGCAGCTCCTTTGCCAAGTATAAAGCGCCCATGCGCGTTCCGGCGCCGGCCCGGCGGGCGCGAAGGGGCGTACGCCGGGGCTTTGGGAATGACAGAGAAATCCTTTCCCGTTTCCAGATTTACAGTGCGTACGGGTTTGTGTTACGCTTTCTTTACACGACAACGTAACCACCTGCCCTTTCACTCCCTTCTCAGCTCCTTGTCGAAAAATCCTTCTTGCGGGAAGGCGTGTTTTTTTTTCTAAACTATGTCTAGAAAACTCCCTGTATTTCCGACGAGTATCTTTGATCAGTACTGTTGAAAACTTTCACGGTTTCCAAATAATCTCCGATAACCGCCTTTATCAGCCTAATTCTGCCAAAGCTTTCATTTTATTTTCTCCTTCCCCTGTACAAAAAATACCGCCGGGCGTATACCTGACCCCACGTTCGCTGTGCTGTTTCGCTGTGTCGGCGCAAGCCGAGTTCTCCGCCGGAGCGGGAAGGGGATGCCTGTGGGGTTCCCGCGATGTCCGTCTTCTCCGTACCGGCCCCCTCAACCGGCGCGTCTCGCGCCCCGGCTGGACATGGAAGAACACGCCTCCATATGGACTCATGTGCGCGGTCTGCAGCGTCTGTCCCTCTGTGACTGGCCCGGCCGCTCCTGTTGCGTGATCTTCCTCGGAGGCTGCAACCTCCGCTGCCCCACCTGCCACAATTTCGAGCTGGCCTGGAACATGGAGAGCCAGCCCCTGTTCGCCCGCTCCAAGCTCCTGCTCTTCCTGGCCGAGCGCAAACGCTGGCTGAACGGGGTCACGGTCACCGGCGGCGAGGCCACCTGCGCCCCGGGACTGGGCGAACTGCTTTACGAAATCCGCAAGATCGGCCTGCCCGTGAAGCTGGACAGCAACGGCATGCGCCCTGAAATCCTGGCCGAGGCCCTGGATTCCGGGCTGGCCGAACACTGCGCCGTGGACGTCAAGGGCCCCTACGCCCTGTATCCCGCCCTGAGCGGGGACCGCGTCACCGCCGCCGAGGCGAGGCGCAACCTGGAGTCCGTCTTCGCCCAGGCCGAGCGCCGTCCCGGTGCGTTTTCCTTCCGCCTGACGCGCGTTCCCGGGCTGACCGGCGACGACATCGAGACCGCAAGGGGTTACCTCCCCGCTGGACATACACTCACGCTGCAAACGTACAGAGCCCCGAGGAGAGCAAATGCCCACGCAGATCATGAAGCGCGACGGCCGGTTGGAAACGTGGTCAACGGATAGGATCGCCCAAGCCATCTTCAAGGCCCTGCAGGCCAGCGGGATCAAGGATCCCATCCTCTCCAAGCGACTGGGCAAGAAGGTCGAGGCCAAGCTCGAAGGCATCGAGATTCCCGAGCAGGAATTCGTCCAGGACATGGTCGAACAAGTGCTCATGGAATCGAGGCTCTACACCGTGGCCCGCCGCTACGTGCTCTACCGTGAGAAACGCCGCCAACTGCGCAACCAGCGCGAGGCCTACCTGGACATCAAGGAGATCATCGACGACTACCTGGGCAAGGCCGACTGGCGCGTGTCCGAGAACGCCAACATGACGCACTCCTTTCAGGGCCTCATGCTCCACCTCTCGGGCACGGTGCAGGCCCGCTACGCCCTGGAGAAATATCCCGAGGAAGTGCGCCTGGCCCACGAGCACGGCTACTTCCACATCCACGATCTTTCCTTCGGCTTGGCCGGCTACTGCGCGGGCTGGAGCCTGCGCGACCTGCTCCTGGAAGGTTTCAACCTGGAGGGCCGCTCCTCGGCCGGTCCCGCGCGCCATTTCGACTCGGTCCTGGGCCAGATGGTCAACTTCCTGGGCACGCTCCAGAACGAGTGGGCCGGAGCCCAGGCCTTCAACAACGTGGACACCTACCTGGCCCCCTTCGTACGCCACGACCAGCTCTCCTACGACGAAGTGCGCCAGGCCATGCAGAAGTTCGTCTTCAACCTGAACACGACCTCGCGCTGGGGTGGCCAAAGCCCGTTCACCAACCTTTCCTTCGACCTCGTGCCGCCCAGGCACATCGCCGACGAGGCGGTGATCATCGGCGGCAAGCTCCAGGACTCCACCTACGGCGAGTATGTCGAGGAAATGGAGATGATCAACCGCGCCTTCCTGGAGGTCATGTTCGAGGGCGACTACAACAGCCGCATCTTCTCCTTCCCCATCCCGACCTACAACGTGACCAAGGACTTCCCCTGGGATTCGGAAATCGGCGAACTGCTGCTCAAGCTCACGGCCAAATATGGCGTCCCCTACTTCCAGAACTTCATCAACTCCGACCTCTCGCCCGAGGACGTGCGCTCCATGTGTTGCCGCCTCCAGATGGACCTTCGCGAACTGCGCAAGAAGACCGGCGGTCTGTTCGGCGCGGGCGACCTCACCGGCTCCATCGGCGTGGTGACCCTGAACCTGCCCAAGCTGGCCTACCTGGCCCAGAGCGAGGAAGACTTCCTGGAGCTGGTCACGGAGTACTCCGAACTGGCCAAGAATTCCCTGGAGTACAAGCGCAAGCTCATCACCAACAACCTGGAGAACGGCATGTTCCCCTGGTCCCGGAGGTACCTGCGCAACGGATACAAGGGGCACTTCTCGACCATCGGCATCCTGGGCGGTCACGAGGCCTGCCTGAACCTCCTGGGCAAGGGCATCGAAACCGAGGCGGGCATCCGGCTCATGCGCCGGACCCTGAACCATCTGCGCGACCTCACCTCGCGCTTCCAGGAGGAGACCGGCAACCTCTACAACCTGGAGGCCACGCCCGCCGAAGGCACGAGCTACCGCCTGGCCAAGATCGACAAAAGCCTCTATTCCGAGATCCAGGCCCAGGGCAACGGCACGCCCTACTACACGAACTCCACGGCCCTGCCCGTGCATCTCTGCGACGATGTGATCATGGCCCTGGAACACCAGAACCAGCTCCAGCCGCTGTACACCGGCGGCACGGTTTTCCACACCTTCCTGGGCGAGTCGGCGGCGGACATGGGGGCCCTCAAGCAGTTCATCATCAAGGCCTTCAGCATGACCAAAATCCCCTACCTGTCCATCACGCCGACCTTTTCCATCTGCAAGGAGCACGGCTACCTGCGCGGCGAGCAGGACGCCTGCCCGGAATGCGGCGCGGAAACCGAAATATACACCCGCATCGTGGGCTATTACCGCCCCGTGTCCCGCTGGAACAAGGGCAAGCAGGCCGAGTACCACGACCGGGTGACCTTCCACGGGGTCTGCTGAGCCCGCACCGCTTCCGCGACTTCCCGATGACGAAAAAAGGCCCCGAGGGATCGGGGCCTTTTTTCGTCATCATGCGGCGACGGGTGCGCCCGCTCACTCCAGCGACAACGGCATCTCCCTCAGCGCCGAGATCGTGATCCGCGCCCGCACGGACTCGGCGTGATCAAGGAGCCAGTCGCCCCCCGCGTCGCTCACCTCCTGGCGGCGAAGCTCGGCGGCCACCTGTGCGCAAAAGGCTTCCACGGCGTCCTGCGCCCGCCCGCGTTCGCCCGCATCGCTCCAGCGGACGCCGGACAGGACGTCCAACACCTCTCCGGCCTCCGTTCCGAGCCGGGGCAGGGCGCGGACGCCCCGGGCGGCCCATTTGTAGAACGGCGCATGGCGCCCGTTGAGCAGAAAGACGCAGGACACCGCCTGTTCAGCGAAACGCGCCGCGCAGAACAGAGCGGCCGCCGCGTCCTCCCGTGAGCCCATGCGGAGCAGGTTGTATTGCCCGGCCTGCGCCATGTCGAAACAGCGGACCGCGAGCCTTTTCAGCCGGAGATCCTTGGGGAAGGAGGTCAGCAGGGTCTCCCGCCATGCGGAGAACAGACCGAGGTTGTCCTCGAAGACCTCGCCGTTGGTGCAGACGGCCAGGTTCGGTTCGGGAATGAGCCGCCATTCCCGCCAGCTCTCGGGCGGGCGGCGAAGTCCGGTGAAGCGTTCGTAGAAATTCTCCACGGACAAGGGGCCCACGCGATCCGCCGGACGCGGCGGGTTCAGCCGCGTCGCATGACCTCGAAACTCATCGGGCAGCTCAGCCAACGCCGTGAGAATCGACTCGCGCGACGCTTCCAGCTCATTCGCCGGAAGCCAGACGCAAAAAGCCGGTCCCCAGTCATGGTCACGGGAAAGGACGTCGTCGAAGCCGAAGCATTCCGAGCCTTCCCCCACCAGCCCGACCGCCATGTGGGGGAAAACATCCGGAAGCAGCCGGCGCAGAATGTCCCGCCCATATTCGGCATAAAAAAACCGACTCAGGGCGAGACCACCACCGTTTTCCCCACTCATCCGCGCACCTCCCGGGGGGTCGGGTGATCCGGCGCAGTTCGGGGAAAAACGTGCGGATCATCCCGACCGGTCATAGCAACGAACGGAGGAGGCAGGACGCCCCGGCCACCGCGATGATCACCATGAGCACACGGCGGAAGACGAGCTGTGGAATCCGCTTGGTGAGGGGATAGGCCAGCAAGGCCCCGAGAAACGTCGCCGGTACGCCGACCATCGCGTAGCTGAGCACGGACGGCGTATAAAGCCCGGCCATCCCCTGCAGGGTGCAGGTCAATGTGCTGCGCAGGACGAAGAACACGCTCATCGTTCCCAGAAACACCCGGGGTTGCCATCCGGCGTAGAGCCCATACGCGCCGACCGGCGGTCCGTCGAAAGAGATGGCGGTGCCCAGAAGCCCCGCGGCCAGACCGGCCGAGGCGCCGACGGGCCAGGATTCCCCCCGGGGCTTGGTCTTGCGGGAGGCATACTGCCACCAGACATAAAAAAGCAACAGCAGGCCCACACCGCCCTGCAGCACGTCGCCGGAGACGAATTTCAGGATGTACAGCCCCGCGAAGGAGCCGGGGATGGCCCCGGCCAGCATCGGCAGCACCGCCGTGACGCGGCAGAAGCGGTACTGCATGACGCAGATGCCCGCATCCATGGCCAAGTTCAGGATGCAACTCAGGACGATGACCTCGTGCATCGGGATGAACGCTGCGGCGATCGGCACGGCGAACATGGCCCCGCCGATGCCGCTCACGCCGGAGATGAAGCCGCCGCAAAGCCAGGCGGAGAAGACGATGATGTGCTCCAGGTCGAACATGGTCCGTCCGTATCCTTTTCATGGGCGGCTCAGCCGCCCCTCTCCACGGATGCCTCGCGCTCCGCGAGAGAGCCGAAACCCAGTTTGCTCATGAGAATATCGTAGCGTTCGCGGGCCAGATTCCGCCCTTCGCGCCGGGCGGCGTCCACGCATTCCGCATAGGCCCCGATGGTGCCCGGCGAATAGGTTTGCAGCTCCGCGCGGAGATAGCGGCGGAAGGCCTCACTCCCACCCGGTTCGACGGCATGGGGGAATTCCGCGGCCACGGCTTCGCGCCAGTCAGTCTCCTGGTCCGCGATCTCGGGGATGCGCGGGTCGGGATTGATGGGCGCGATCTGCCCTTCCATGATCGCGTATTTTTCGGTCATAAAATTGCGCCCATCTCGTTCAGCGCGACGCAGATCCTGCCCATAACTCTCCAAAAAGGCGACGGACAGGACGGCATGGGTGATTTCGCGCATCAGGCGAAAACTCTCGGGCATGTCCTGGCAGTCCGCCCGCCCCCCGCGATTATTCACGCTCTGGAACATGGCGAGTTCGCGTTCGATGATCTCCGACAACAGATCTTTTCGCGTGATCATGGCTCAGTTCCCTCCGGGTTCAGAGAAATCGGCCGGGATATGCAAGGAAAAGGCCGCTCCACCCTGACGCTTGGAGAAACATTTTATTTTTCTGCCGGTTCCGAAAAGTCGACTTTGGGGGTGGGAGATGCTCCAGGGACTTTTGCAGAAGAAAAAACTTCGTTCTCACTAAAATTTTTTCGAAAAAGAAAGAAATCTTCTTTTTAAGAAACATTCCTAGAACAGAAATATCTTTTCCTTTCGGGCAAGTAGGCTCGGCAGGCGTCTCCACGGGGCCCATGGCATACGAGTTGCTATTCTGTACGCGTTTACACGGCATTTGTGAATATCTGCACATGAATATGCATTACGCATGAAACGATCACAACGCTCCATGCAACTGATCAAGAAATGCTCTCTTTATCGGTTTATTTGCATTTAGTGTGTTGTCTCCATACTTCTCTCAAAGCGGACTGACGGCGATAAACCTCAGACGCAAAAGTCAGGTATGGACTTGTGGCGGATGCATCGTGTATTCTGAGGAGGTTGAGGAAGCCTATGTCTGAACAAGTAAAGTTGGAAAGGACGCTGTCTCCCTTACAGGTCTGCGCACTCGCGCTGGGCTCCATCGTAGGGTGGGGCTGCTTCGTGCTGCCCGGCGACATGTTCCTGCCCCAGGCCGGTCCGCTCGGTACGCTGCTCGGCTTCGCCATCGGCGCGTTTCTGATCAGCTTCGTGGCCATGGCATACAGCTACATGATCAAGTACGCCCCGGTGGCCGGCGGCGAATTCGCCTGGGCCTACATCGGGTTCGGCCCGGTCGCCGCGTTCATCTGCGGATGGGCGCTCATCATCGGCTACATCGCGATCATCGCCATCAACATTTCCGCGCTCGCCCTGATCTGCCGCTTCCTGTTGCCGGGCTTCCTGAACTTCGGGGAACTCTACACGATCGCCGGCTGGAAGGTTTACGCCGGCGAGGTCATCCTGATGAGCATCGCGGTGCTCGCCTTCGGCATCATGAATTATCGCGGCGTCAGCGTCGCGGGCAAGATCCAGGTGGTGCTGGCCTTCATGCTCACCTTCGGCATCCTGGCCCTGATCTTCGGCGTCTCCTCGCTGGATACCGCGCACCTCTCGAACCTGACTCCGGTCTTCGCCGAGGGCAAGTCCGCCTTCTCCTGCGTCCTGATCATCTTCGCCATCTCGCCCTTCCTCTACGTGGGTTTCGACACGGTGCCCCAGGCCGCCGAGGAGTTCGCCTTCGACCCGGCCCGCTCCCGCAACATCATGCTCATCGCCATCATCGTCGGCATGGCGCTCTACAGCCTGGTGACGCTCGCCGCCGGCCTCGCGATCCCGTATCCCGAGATGCTCCAGAAGATGGCCCAGCAACGCGCCGCCGGCGGCGTCGCCTGGGCCACGGCCGAAGCGGCCACGCTGGCCTTCGGCAAGTTCGGCGCCGTCATCCTCGCCTGCGCCGTGCTGGGAGCCGTATGCACCGGCATCAACGGTTTCTACGTCGCCTCCACCCGTCTCATGCTGGCCATGGCCCGCGGCCGGATCCTGCCCACCTGGTTCGGCGACATCCATCCGAAGTACCGCAGCCCCTACAAGGCCGTCGTCTTCACGATCATTCTCGTGCTGCTGACCCCCTACGCCGGACGCTCCGCAGTGGGCTGGACGGTGGACATGAGCGCCGTGGGCACGGCCATCGGCTACCTGTACACCTGCCTGGCCGCCCGCCGCATGTTGCTGACGACCAACGCCGAAGGCAAGAATCTGAAGTCCTTCTACTGCGTCGTCGGCGCGCTGACCTCCGTGCTCTGCCTGCTGCTTCTGTGCATCCCCGGTTCGCCGGCGGCCATCGGCGCCGCGCCGGCATGGTGCCTGACCGTGTGGGTCGTCATGGGCGTGTTCTTCTACTACTCCAGCCGCAAGACCTGGATGGACATGCCTGAACGGGAAGTCCGTCGGCACATGCTCGGCTCGGAGGACATCCAGGTGTTCTTCAACCCCGGCAAGAGAGGCGCCGAGGCCAAGTCCACGAACTAAAACAAAGGTTCCGCGCAATAAACAATCCCCCCGTCACGGTCCTGTCCGCGACGGGGGGATTTTCGCCGATAAACGTTCTGTCCCAGGTGACGCCGACATGTTGATTCAACCGACTCTGAACGGCCCGCTCCTCGTTCTCGCCGGGGCCCTATGCTTCAGCACCACGGGATTCGCCCAGGCCCTGGTGGTCGGAGACGGGGCCACCCCCCTCGTCATAGGGGCCCTGCGGATGCTCATCGGCGGTGCAGCGCTGGCGGCATGGTGCGTTTGGAGGGGAATTCTGCCGAATAAAGGCCGTTGGCCGCTAAAAGGGGTGCTCCTGCCCGCCTTGGGGCTGGCGGGATACCAGGTGCTGTTTTTCACAGGCACCGCCTCGGTCGGCGTGGCCGTGGGCACGGTGGCGAGCATCGGGGTATCGCCGCTCGGCGTGGCGGCATTGAATTGGCTGATATACAGAGAAAAACCTGTGCGCGCCTGGTATCCGGCCACTGCGGCGGCCGTGCTCGGATTGGTGCTGCTGAACTGGACCGATGGGGCGCTGGACCGCCTGTGCAGCCTGCTGCCTTCGCTGGCCGCCGGACTGTCCTACGCGGTCTATGTAGTCTGCAGCAAGCCTCTCCGGATGTACGCGCCTGAAGCCATCATGATGATGGCCTGCCTGCTTTGCGGCCTCCTCCTCGGACCCTTTCTCTTCATTTCTCCGTTGCACTGGCTGCTGTCGGTCAAAGGCGTCCTGGTCGCGTTGAACCTCGGCGTCGTCACCGCGGCGCTTGCTTTTTCGCTCATGCTCGCGGGGTTGATGAAAACACCCGCGCCCACCGCCGCCACCTTGGGCCTGGCCGAACCGCTCTGCGCCGCGCTGCTCGGCTTTGCGTGCCTGCACGAACCCGTGACGGCCCAAGCCGTCACGGGCATCGCCTGCATTCTCTGCTCCGCGCTGGTTTTGATTTTCTGGCCGACGCCGCCTTGCGGTTCCGGCCGGAGTTCGCCAATATCTGAAAGGCGGGCCTGAAGAACAACAGCCCTGAGAGAGGGGGACTATGGATTTCGACATCCGCAAATTCCACAATGTCAGCCGCGCAAGCGTCCTGACCCAGGAAATGCAGGCCCTGTGGGACTCCATGGCCGTCGGTGTCGCCGTCGTGAACGCCAAGGGCATCTGCGAATACATGAATCCCATCCAGCGCCGCACCGACGGGTTCACAGAAATCAATGTGATCGGTCGGCACATCACCAGCCTCTATCTCCCGCACGAGCGCGACCTGATCCCCACCATGGAGTGCCTGCAGAAGGGCGAACCCCTCCTGAAGCGGGCCTACTGGTACAAAACCACCAAAAACTATCTGGCCAGCACGGTCACGGATTTCTTTCCTCTTTTCGATCGGGGCAAGAAGGACGGATGCATCGCCTTCATCATCTGGCTCGGGCCGGCCATGTTCGGCGACTCCGGGAAGAAGGCGAAATCCCCGCTCTCCAGCGTCAGCGCCCCGAGCCTTTACACCTTCGACAGCATCGTGGGCCGCGATGAAAAACTGCGCGCGGTCGTCGACGCCTCCAGGGTCGCCGCGGGAACCGCTTCCTCGGTGATGATCTGGGGCGAATCGGGCGTCGGCAAGGAGGTTTTCGCCCAGGCCATCCATACGGAAAGCGACCGGCGCGACAGACCGTTCATCCCGGTGAACTGCGCGGCGATTCCGGAAAATCTGCTGGAGTGCATCCTGTTCGGAACGGTCAAGGGATCCTACACCGACGCAAACGACAAGCCCGGCCTTTTCGAAAAGGCCGACGGCGGCACCATCCTGCTCGACGAGCTGAACTCCATGCCGTTGGCATTGCAGGCCAAGCTCTTGCGGGTGTTGCAGGAAAAACGTGTGCGACGTCTCGGCTCCTTCACGGAAATTCCGGTGGATGTGCGGATCATCAGCATCCTCAACGAGCCGCCGCTGCAGGCCGTGGAACGCGGCATCCTGCGCCGGGATCTTTATTATCGACTGGCTGTTGTCGGCCTGGAGATCCTGCCCCTGCGCGAACGCAAGGACGACATTCCGATGCTGGTCCGCTCCTTCGTGGAGGCCTCGGATCTGCGCTCCAAGTACGAACAGGTGGAATTCTCTCCGGAAGTGCTTCAGCTTTTCAAGGAATACGACTGGCCGGGCAACATTCGTGAACTCGCGCACGTGGTCGAGTGCTCAATGATCATGGTGGGGCCATCGGGCATTATCGAACAAGCCTGCCTGCCGCAGCATTTCCTTGAGGCGAAACGTGAATATGGGCGCAATCTCGGCCTTGCGGCCAAGGGGTCCGTGACGGCCCAAGCTCTCCCGGAAGCGCCCGCGAACGAGTATTACGATTACAGCGACGTAAAACGCACCGAGGTCATCGCGCTCAAGAACTGCTTGAACGCATATGAACGCCGCTGCATCACGAACGTTCTGCGCGTGACCGGCGGCAACGTGGCCAAGGCGGCCCGCATCCTCGAAATGACGGCGGCCGGCCTGCGCTACAGGATCAAGACGCTGGAAATAGACGACGTGTATTGATCCCCGCCCCCCATCGCTCCCTTCGCAGCGCCTCGACTGCGGAAAAAATCTTCGAAAAAAGAAAAAAAACTTTCTCAATCTAAAAATTTGTTGCGCCCACCGTTCCGGGTTTTTGATAAAAAAAATCAATTATATCAAATTAATACAAACAAAAATAGTGCTGGCATACCTCCTGCTAATGCAAAATATCACAAACTCCGCAATGGCGGAGAGCGCCACGAGCTGGCGGACATAATCGCACCACTTGCCAATCGGGAGGAATGACCATGACGACGCTTCCTTTCTCCAGCTCCAAGAAGCAAGCCATCGAAGAAGTGGCGAACATGACGTTCGACATGAACAAGGTGGCGACGGGACCAAAGGAATACAAGCTCAACTGGGAGACCATGAATTCGCGCTTCAAGGAACAGATGGAGTTCCTGATGAACGCGCCTCAGGTCATGGACGCCGAGCGCCTTCAGCACCTGCACGACGTATACAAGGAATTCGCGGGGGAGCCGGTCGTCTACATTCGCGCCAAGCTGCTTGAGCGCGTGCTCCTCAAGAAGAAGATCTTTCTCGACGGCAACCCCATCGTCGGCACCCTCACCAGTGCCCGCTGCGGCGTGCTCCCGTATCCCGAGTGGAACGTGCAGTGGATCAAGGACGAGATGCAGATGGCCAAGATGGCCTCTCTCGGCGAAATGAAGATCCCGCAGGAAACCGAGGAGCTTCTCCAGCAGACTTACAAGGAATGGAAGGGCCGCACCTGCATCGACTTGAACAACAAGATGTTCAAGGACATGTTCGGCTTCAACCCCTCCGCCTACCACAAGGGGGGCATGTACTACGAGAACGTCAGCGTCGCGAGCGGCTCCGGCATCGCCGACTACCCCAGGGCGCTGAATGAGGGAATGCGCGCAATCATCGACGACCTGAAGGATCGTCTGCGCAACTGCCCCACCACCCTCGACGACAAGGAGCGCTTCGATCTTTACCGCGCCATGATCGTGGTCTGCGAGGCCGTGGTCGCCCATTCCCACCGCTACGCCGAACTGGTGGAAAAGACCGCCGAGACGGAAACCGACCCGAAGACCAAGGCCGAGCTGCTCGAAATCGCGGAAATCTGCCGCCGCGTTCCCGAGTTCCCGGCGCGCAACTTCCGTGAGGCCGTCCAGTCCTTCTGGTTCATGCATCTGTGCATCGAGACCGAACAGATGGCCTGCGCCACCTCCCCGGGCCGCTACGGCCAGTATATGTATCCCTTCTACAAGAAGGACCTCGACGAAGGAAAGCTCAGCCGCGAACAGGTTGTCGCCCTCCTCAAGATGCAGTGGATCAAGCACATGGAGCTGGGTGAGTATCAGGGCGGCTCCTACGCCAAGACCCTCTCCGGCCACACCGGCCAGACCATCACGATCGGCGGCGTGGACAAGGACGGCAACGACGCCAGCACCGAGCTGGAGGAACTCCTGCTCGAAACACAGATCCAGGTGCGCGGCATCCAGCCCACGCTGACGCTGCTCTATCATCCCAAGATGTCGGATGCTTACATGAGCAAGGTCGTGCAATGCATCCGCGGCGGTTCGGGACAGCCCCAGATCCTCAACAACAACGTCGTGATCCAGCGCACCCTCGCCCGCTTCGCCCAGTATGAAGGCGGCATCACCCTGGAAGACGCCCGCAACTGCGGCAACTACGGCTGCGTGTCCACGGGCATCTGCGGCAAGGGCAGCTTCATCACCCAGGAAGACCAGCCGTGCCTCGCGAAGATCATCGAAATGGTGATGTACAACGGCACGGATCCGACCACCAAGAAGCAGCTCGGAATCGAAACCGGCGAATTCACCGAGTTCAAGAGCTTCGATGAGGTCTACGAGGCCTACAAGAAGCAGCTGAAGCACCTCTTCGGCATCTCCCGCAAGCACTCCGACCTGTCCCAGATGGCGCGCCTGCAGGTGGTGCCCAGCGTGCTCCGCTCGGTCATGTACGACGGCTGCATCGACAAGGGGAAGTGCGAAGAGGCGGGCGGCACCCGCTACCCGCAGGTCAACCCGATCATGACCGCCGGCGTCGACGCGGCCAACTCCCTGCTGGCCATCAAGCACCTCGTGTTCGACACCAAGAAGATCACGATGGCCCAGCTCATGGAGGCCATCAAGGCCAACTTCGAAGGTTTCGAGGACATCCGCAGGATGTGTTACGAGGCGCCCAAACACGGCAACGACTACCCCGAAACCGAAGCCTTCGTTCAGCAGTACTACCGTGACGTGGACGAGATCCACAACTCCATCGGTCCGGACTGCTTCGGCTACCGCACGCCGCTGGACGCCTACTCCCTCTCGTACCACAACTACTTCGGCGCGCTCATGGGCGCCCTGCCGACCGGACGCAAGGCGGGCGTCGCGCTCACCGACGGTTCCGTCTCCGCCATGCCCGGCACCGACCATGAGGGCATCACCGCCCTCATCAAGTCCGGCGCCCAGGCCATCGACACGGTTCGTTACGGCGCGAACCACTTCAACGTGAAGCTGGTGCCCGCGGCTCTCGAGGGCCCCGCCGGAACGCGCCTGCTGACTTCGCTCATCAAGACCTACTGCGACTTCGGCGGATCGCACATCCAGTTCAACGTCGTGACCTCCGCCACCCTGAAGAAGGCCCAGGAAGTCCCGCAGGACTACAAGGATCTCGTGGTCCGCGTGGCGGGCTTCAGCGCCTACTTCACCCGCCTCGACAAGGGCGTGCAGGACGAAATCGTGAAGCGCACGGAATACGCGCAGGCCAACTGATCCTATGCCCCAAGGGGGGGCGTCGCTGCAGTGGCCGCGGCGCTCCCCTTCTTTCGATTCGCGTCTCATCAAATCGACTCGGAGTTCCTCTCCATGCATGCGGGAATGGTATACAATATTCAACGGATGTCGGTGCAGGACGGCCCCGGCCTGCGGACGACTGTCTTTCTCAAGGGTTGCCCCCTGCACTGCATCTGGTGCAGCAATCCCGAGTCGCAGAAGTTCGCGCCGCAGATGATGTACTTCGAGAATCTCTGCACGGGCTGCGGCGTGTGCGCCAATGCCTGTCCCAACGGCGCGGTCGTGCTTCTTGAAAACGGCAAGTTCGGGCGCGATCCGGAAAAATGCACCGACTGCGGCGTCTGTACGGAAGTCTGCCCCCGCCAGGCCCGGGTCATGTCCGGCAAGATCATGACCGTGGAGGAAGTCATGGAGGTCGTCCGCAAGGATGAACTCTTCTACCTCAATTCCGACGGGGGCGTGACGTTCGGAGGCGGAGAACCGACGGCCGGCGGGGATTTTTTCCTCGCCCTGCTGCAACAGGCGCATGACGAGGCCTACCACTGCACTGTGGACACCTGCGGCTGCTGCCCGGAAGACCGCTTCAGCGAAACGATCAGGCTGGCCGATCTGCTGCTCTTCGACTGCAAGCACATGGACCCCGAGCGTCACAAGGCCCTGACCGGACAGGGCAACGCGCTCATATTGAAGAACATGCGGAACGCCTTGAGCTCCGACACCAAGGTGCGCATCCGCATGCCCCTCATGCCGGGATTGAACGACACGGAGGAAAATCTCGCGGCGATGGCCGACTTCTTCGGCGAATTCCACCGTCACGAGATCGAGATCATGCCGTGCCATTTCTTCGGAAGAAACAAATACCTCGCGCTCAACCTGTCCATGCCGCCTCTGCGCCAGTATACCCCCGAGGAGCTCAGGGCGGTCGAGGAGCGCTTTGGAAGATATGGGCTCAAGCCCGTCATCGTTTAACGACGGAAAACGGAGGAACAATGTTCACACTGGAAACAACGGATGAAATCCTCGAAAAGCTCCGCGAGATGCTGGCGGACGAGGACGAAGGCACCTGTGTGCGCCTTCGCGAGTACAAGGTAGGCGGTGGCTGACACAGCAAGATCGTGCTCGGTCTGGGCATGGAAGAAGCCGATGAGGACGAGGATGAACGGATCGACGTCGACGGCGTCCCGTTCATCGCGGAAAAGGACTTTCTGCTGAAGTACGGCAAGTCCTACACGCTGACCTTTGATGAGAACAAGCAGACCGTTTTGAACGCTACCGCCGCGCCATAGCGGGCCGCGCCGTTTCCTCGAGAATGACAGGCGCTTCGCGCCGAATCGGCCCTCCCGCGCGCACGGTACGTTCGAAAAGCAATTGCCCTGGAACGTCTCGGAAAACGGGCATGTGCCCGTCACCATGCGACACCCAAAAAGGAGGAACGATGTTCTCGGTGGAAACGACTGAAGAAATTCTCAAGAAACTCAGGAATATGCTGAGTGACGAGGATGAAGACGCCTGCGTGCGCCTGCGTGAGTACAAGGCCGGCTGCGGCTGCCACAGCAAGATCATGCTTGGTCTGGGTCTTGAGGAAGCCGTGGAGGGCGAGGATGAACGGATCGACGTCGACGGCGTCCCATTCATCGCGGAAAAGGACTTCCTGCTGAAGCACGGCAAGTCCTACACGCTGACCCTTGATGAGAACAAGCAGACTGTTCTGACCGCGCTGCAGCCACCCGCGTGAGGTTGGGACAAAATCCAAAAAGAAAGGCTCCTCCGGGAGCCTTTCTTTTTGGATGCGGTGTGGCCAGCGCCTCACGGCATCATTGGGGCCATATCCAGACCCGCGTTCACGGGCAGGCCGAGCATGAGGTTGGCGTTGGCCACGGCTTGTCCCGAGGCCCCCCGGCAGAGGTTGTCGATGGCCGAGAGGATGATGAGCCGCCCGGTGCGTGGATCCACCACCAGCCCCAGGTCGCAGTACATGGTGCCGCGCACCCAGCGCGTTTCCGGCAGCGTGCCCGCCGGGAAGAGCCTCACCCAGGGCTTGTCGCGGCAGAAGTCCTCGTAGGCCGCGCGCACCCGCTCCGCGTCCGCGCCGGGCTTGAGCTTGGTGTAGATGGTGGCCAGGATGCCCCGGTCGATGGGCAGGATGTGCGTGTTGAAGGACACGGTGATGTCCGAACCGGCCAGCCGCGAAACTTCCTGTTCGATCTCCGGGGTGTGCCGATGCGTAGGCAGGCTGTAGGCCCGGAAGCTGTCGTGGGTCTCGCAGAAAAGCGTGGCGACCGCGGCCTTGCGGCCCGCGCCCGAGGCTCCGGACTTGGCGTCGATGACGATGTCGCCCGTCTCCACCAGCCCGGCGGACAGGGCCGGGGCCAAGCCCAGGATGGAGGCCGTGGGGTAGCAGCCCGGGTTGGCCACCAGGCGGGCGCGGCGCACCTCCTCGGCATAGAGTTCCACCAGCCCGTAGACGGCCTCGTCCAAAAGCGCCGCGCGGGTATGTCCGGTCTTGTACCAGGCCTCGTACACGGCCTTGTCCCGCAGCCGGAAATCGGCCGAGAGATCCACCACCTTGAGACCGGCGCGGATCAGGGCGTCGGCCGTCTCCATGGCCGCCTTGTGCGGCACGGCCAGAAAGCAGAGTTCGCAGGCCCCGGCCAGATCCGCCGGGTCCGGCTCGGTGACGATCAGGTCGCCCAGGTCCGTGCCGCGCAGAAAGGGATACAGGGACTCCAAGGCCTGCCCGGCCTCGGAGCGCGAGGTGGCTCGAACCAGTTCCATGGAAGGATGAGAGGCCAGGATGCGCGCCAGTTCCATGCCCGTGTAGCCGGTGACGCCCACCAAGCCCACGCGGATCTTCTCGGCCATGCTATTTCACCTTGTTCACGTACTGCATGCGCAGGTTGTAAAGCAGCCCGCAGAGGAGCTTCTTCTCATCCGGGTCCAGGCCCTTTTCGGTCTTGGCCTGGAGCATGGCCAGGATGTCGATGGTCTGCTTGGCCAGATGCGGCCGGAATTGGGTCTCGCCCGTATCGGGGTCGGGCTCCTCGCCCAGGTGCATGAGGGCCTGGGAACTCAGGGAAAGCACAAAAGTGGAGAACGTGATGTCCGGCAGCGGCATGCCGTCCATGTAGGACTCGCCGCACCCGCAGGTCGTGTCGTCGGTCATGAAAAAACCTCCTCTCTCGTGGGCGGAATCCTATCCCAGCCGACGATGAGGCACAAGGCCCGGAGGCCGCGCGCAGGGCGGAAAACGGGAGGAGCCGGGAGGATACCGGCTAAAGCATGTCCTGCTCGACTCCGGCTTCCTTGGCGGCCTGGATCACGTCGCGCAGAAGCTTGAGGTTTTCCAGGGCCTCCTGGCGGTCCAGGACGCGCAGGGCGAATCCGGCGTGGATGATGAGGAACTCGCCGAGCTTGGGCTCGGACTCCAGGAGCATGAGCGAGGCCTGCACGGTGGTTTGCCCTTCGCCCACGCGGCAGGTGGCGACGCCGTCGTTGATCTCCACGATCTCAGCGGGAACAGCCAGACACATGGGCCCTCCTAAGCGGCCGACGGGGTGTAGGCTCCCCCGGCCTGTTCGATCTCCCGAAGCACCACCTGTGCCATGTCCGGGACGCGCTTGGCAAGGGTGGGCGACAGCTCCACGGCCATGGACTGGTAGTCCTCGGGTTCGATGCCCACGACAACGGCGTCCGGGCGGTTGCCCACCAGTCCGCAGTAGATGAGCGTGTCCACCAGGTCGGTCTGGTGCATGGAATCCTTGAAGGCCAGCGACTTGCGCAGATCCTCGCCAGTGAGACGGTAGATCGCGCCCGGGGGATCGCCGCCGAGCACCGCGTCCACGACGATGAGGAAGTCGGCCTCCAGGATGGGGCCCATGAGCCGGGTGCCCAAGGTGCCTCCGTCCATGAGGGTGACGTTTTCGGAGAAGGAATAGCCTGCCTGGAGGTGTTCGACCACACGTACGCCGACGCCTTCGTCGGTGTAGAGGATGTTGCCCACTCCGAGCACGAGGATGCGTTTGGGGGAATCGGACATCACGACCTTCTGAAAAAGGGCGGGAACCCGGAGAATCCGGGTTCCCGCCGTTGTTGCGTCGACTCGCCCTGATTACAGGACGCGGAACTTGCTCACTTCGCCGGTCTTGGCGTCGATCACGTGCACACCGCAGGCGATGCAGGGGTCGAAGGAGTGGACCGTGCGGAGGATTTCCACCGGGCGCTTGGGATCGGCGATGGGCGTGCCCATGAGGGCCTGCTCGACCGGGCCGAAGACGTCCTTGTCGTCGCGGGGACCGAAGTTCCAGGTGGAGGGCACGACGAGCTGGAAGTTCTCGATCTTGCCCTTCTTGATCTTGATCCAGTGGGACAGGTGACCGCGGGGGGCGGCGACGAAGCCGACACCTTCGGCCTCCTTGGGCATCTTCCAGTCGGTGTAGAGCTTGGTGTCGCCCTTCTTCGCGTTGGCCATGAGCTGGTCCAAGATGCTCTGGGTCTTCTGGGCGATGGCCAAGGTCTCAACGCCGCGGGCGGCGGTGCGGCCCAGGGTCGAGAAGAGCGCCGAGGCGGGCACGCCGAGCTTGGAGAGCACCAGGTCGACGCCGGCCTTGTACTCGGGCACACCCTTGGCGTAGGCCACCAGAACCTGAGCCAGCGGGCCCACTTCCATGGGCTTGCCGTCGTAGCGGGGCGCCTTCATCCAGGAGTAGCGCTCCTTGTCGTTCAGGCTGGTGTACTGCGGATCGGTGACGCCCTTGTAAGGATGCAGGGGGGCCTGATTGCCCTTGTACCAGCTGTGCTTGATGGCCTCGGTGATCTTGGTGCCGTCCATCTTGTCGATCTTGGTCAGGTCGGCGCCGTAGAGCACGCCGGGGGCCATCCAGTTGCTGTCCAGGTTGCCCTCGACGTCCGGGAAGTCGCCGCAGGACAGGTAGTTCTTGCAACCGGCGCCGATGCCTGCCCAGTCCTTGTAGTAGCCGGCCACGGCGATCAGGTCGGGGATGTAGACCTGCTCGATGAAGGCCTTCACTTCCTTGTACAGGGCCGCGAATTCGGCGAACCGCTCGGGCTTGAGGCCCTCGTAGTTCGTGACGCCGCCCACCACGGTGAACTGGGTGTGGGGGTTCTTGGCGCCGTAGATGGCCATGGCGCGGGCGGCCTTGACCTGGAGGTGCAGGGCCTCGAGGTAGTGGGCCGTGGCGATGAGATCGACCTCGGCGGGCAGGTAATAGGCTTCATGTCCGCCCAGGAAGTAGGCGTTGGTGAAGATGCCGAGCTGGCCGCTCTTCACCAGGGCGCCGACCTTGTCCTGGACCGCCTTCAAGCCCTCGGCCGTGGTCGGACGGGGGGAGATGCTGTTGGCGATCTTGGCGGCCTTGACCGGATCGGCCTTCAGGGCGTTGGCCACGTTGACCCAGTCCAGGGCGTGCAGGTGGTAGAAGTGCACGATGTGGTCGTGCATGAACTGGGCGGCCAGCACCAGGTTGCGCATGAGCCGGGCGTTGTCCGGGATCTTCACCTTCACGGCGTTGTCCACGCAGCGGGTGGAGGCCAGGGCGTGGACGTAGGTGCACACGCCGCAGGAACGCTGGGTGAAGTGCTGGGCGTCGCGGGGGTCGCGGCCCTTGAGGATGATCTCCAGACCGCGGAACAGCTGCGAGCTGCTGCGCACGTCCTTGACCACTCCGTTCTCCACCTGGACCTCGATGCGCAGGTGGCCTTCAATACGAGTTACCGGGTCGACCACGACCGGCCCAGTGTAATTGCTCTTGGGCGTCGCCATGACCGGGGCGGCTTTGGCTTTGCAACCGGACATATTGTCTCCTCCTTAAAGAGTCTGTGCGTCTGCTCTGTTGAAACCCGTTGGCAAATGCCCGCTTACTTCTCGACGTAGAAGGGGCTCATCTCGTCCCAGAAGTTCGGCTCGGAGCAGCCGATGCAGGGGTGGCCGGCTTCCACGGGCCAGTTGGTCTGGTTGAACTTCACCGTGGGGCAGTTGTTGTAGGTGTAGGGGCCCTTGCAGCCGACCTTGTACAGGCAGTATCCCTTCTTGGCGCCTTCGTCGCCGAAGGACTTCGCGAACTGGTCGTTCTCGAAGTACTTGAGGCGGGGGCACTTGTCGTGGATGGAGTCGCCGAAGAACATGAGCGGACGGTTGTAGTCGTCCATTTCGATCTTCTTGCCCTGGAGGTATGCCACGATGGTGCCGACCAGGTTGTAGGGGTTCGGCGGGCAGCCGGCGATGTTGATGGCGTTCACGCCCTGGGCCTTGAGCGCGTCGTTCACGCCCTTGGCGTCGGTCGGGTTTGGAGCCGCGGCCTGCACGCCGCCGAAGGTGGCGCAGGTGCCGTAGGCGATGACGGCCTTGGCCTTGGCGGCCACTTCGCGGTTGATCTCCAGCATGGTGCGTCCCGCGACCTTGCCGGCCTCGCCGCCATTCTTCGTGGGCAGCGCGCCCTCGATCACGCAGACGAAGCCCTCGGGGGCGGAAATGGCCTGGTGCAGAGCCTCTTCGGCCTTTTCACCGGCGGCGGCCATGATGGTCTCCTGGTAGTCCAGGGAGATCACGTCCAGGATCAGTTCGTCGATGTACGGCTGAACGGTGCGCAGGATGGACTCGGAGCAGCCCGTGCACTCGGCGTTGTGCAGCCAGACCACGGACGGACGGCGTTTGGCCGTCAGGGCCTCGGCGACCTTCGGAGCGAAAGCCGGGCCCATGCCCATGACAGCGGCCACGGTGCCACAGAATTTCATGAATTCACGGCGCGAGACGCCGCGATTCTGCAGCCGTTCCTCGGCCCCGTCCCTGCCATGACCTACGTAAAATTTCATAGAACACCTCCGTAAAAGAATGAAAGAAGATTGAAGACGCTGAAAACGTCGATACTCCTCAAGGGGCGCACCAGGGTGCGAGAGCGCCGCGCGCGCCCCCTTGCAGGCAGCGTAACACGAATTTGCATTTCGTGTTATTTCTGTCATATTTTCAGATACTTATGAAAGAGAACAGATGGATGCAAAAAGCATCGTGAACATACCTGACATTTATCGTAAAATCAACCGGGGAAAATAAAAAAAAGCCAAGATGAGGGTGATTCACCTCCGACACGGGACGGAGCCCCGGCGGGTCGCCATCCAACCGTCCCCGCGCCCGTGCCTTGTCTTCCCCACCGGTTGATTATCTTATAGAAAGGGGCTGGAGGGTTTTGCATGGGTGACGGAAGAACCGCCTCCGTCGGGAAGCGGCAGACATACGTGCTCGACTTCGCCGACGGCGGCCCCCTGCGCCTGGATCTGCCCGTGCCCGAGGGCCTGGCGGACCTGCTGGAGATGCTCCCGACCATCCGGCTGGCGGCGGACATGGTCTTCGCCCGGGGAGCCGAAGCCGCGACCCGGGAAGGGCGGACCATTTCCTGCGGCCCAGGCTGCGGAATCTGCTGCAACCAGCTCGTGCCGGTGAGCCGCGAGGAGGGATTGGCCCTGGCCCGGCTGGTGCATACCCTGCCCGAGCCCCGCCGCCGCGAGGTCACGAACCGCTTCCGGCATACGGTCGGCGCCCTGGAGGACGCCGGGCTCCTCGAACATCTCGTCCGTGACTTTTCCGGGCACATCCACGAGCAGGGCGTCCTGCCACGCCTGCAACGAGACTACTGGGCCCTGGGCCTGCCCTGCCCGTTCCTGGAGCATGGCTCCTGCTCGGTGCATCCGGCGCGGCCGGTGATCTGCCGCCAGTATTCCGTGACCTCGGACCCGGCGCTCTGCGCCCGGCCCTTCGAGCCCGGGGTGCGCCTGGGCGAGGTGCGCCAGCC
>Ga0228536_1000984_pt1 | contig 35958 bp, 35 predicted proteins | sample SJ1Smetagenome_FD_168611 | JGI IMG/M metagenome (GOLD analysis project Ga0228536, IMG submission 168611) | Enriched culture of PCE-dechlorinating microbial communities from Ithaca, New York, USA - SJ1.S | ecosystem: Engineered > Modeled > Simulated communities (microbial... > Unclassified...
TCTTCAGAGGCATCAAAAGAGTGGGTACAATTACTGAGAACAAGGATGAATAAAGAACTCTCCTTGACTGAGCTTTTCTAATCTATGCAAATATGAAACAGTATCGTGGGGGTTGTTACTCACGCCGCCACCCCTGCTTCCACAAAAAATTATTGATGAATTAAGCCCATCCGTACATGTTTTCTAATTAAATTCTCACCGGTTTCCTGACCAATGTCAGGTTATTGTTCAATGCGTTTGATTTGCTTGTGCATCCAAAGCGCGCCCCCGGTTTGGTGACGGCGCACAACCATCATCGAGCAGGGCACGACTTCCATCAGGTAATCATCCAACTTGCCAAAAATCTGGTCCGGCGCAAGCACTTCCTCAGCTGCGCCGATGATCATCAACTCGTAATTCCATTCCTGGCATTCCGCCAGGATCCCATCCGCAATGGATTCGGTGGTGCGGACTTTGAATTGGATCATGCTGCCAATCTCGCCCAACTCCTGCTCGACGATCTCATGCACCTGGAGCTCTTCGTCCTCCAGCCGTTCTTCGTCAGCTTCTCCGCGCACCAGCCTGAGGGCAACGATTTCGGCTTCGTTATCGGGCAGGACGATATCCCGCGCCAACTCCAGGGCGAGCCGGGCGTTGGGACCGCTGCCAACGGGTACGAGGATGCGCCGCACAGGGTTGGGCAGTCCGCGGTCGCGAAACACGGCAACGTTGCGGTGTGCCATCATCAGGACTTCCTTCAGGATGTTGTTTGGGAATTCCACTTTGGCGTGGTCCTTCGGATAGCCCAGCATCACCAGGTTGACATCCTTGTGGCGGCTCAGTTCCGAAAAGATTCCCTCCTCAACCCGGCTTGCAGCCTTCAATTTGGCATAAATGGGAACGTTTTGCTCCATGGCAATCGGGGTGATCACCTCAAGGATCTTGTGTTGTTCCTCTTTCTCGGCTTCCACGAGCGCCGGGACATCACCAGGTGCGAGGTTTATCGGGGTTTTCACTACCGTGAACAGGCAAATGGCGGTATCTTCCTGTTGATCGACCATTTGGGCAGCGAGGTTGACCAGGTTGCGGGCAGTCGTCACCCGCTTGGCAGCCACCAAAACCCGCCCTCCACCTTCCTGAAATTCAAGCCGCGCGTTGAGTTCCTGCCGTGCTTTGACTTGTTTTGAGATGAAGTAAGCCACGCTCAGGATTGCAAGCACGATGCCCAAAAACATCAATGCCCTCGGATCTGCGAACGAGATGATCAACACGCCAGCCAAAGCAGCTGCGATGACCGTGACCGGGTAGAGAGGTACTTTGAAGGGGCGTTCGATGTCGGGGAATATCTTGCGCAGTCTCGGCATTGCCAGCGTTGCCCAGAAAAGGACAAACATGTAGCCGGCGCTTGAGATAAAGCTCAGGAAGTCCACCACACCAATCGCCGCGACGAGCGCGCTGACGATTACCACCATTGCCACCGCCACCCAGGGGGTGCGCCAATGACTGAGGCGGGAGAGCTGCCTCGGCCAAACGCGATCCCGGCTGAGCGAGAAAGCTTCGCGCGTGGCGGAAAGCATGGCTGAGTTCACGGAGGTGAGTGTCGCGATGATGCCGGTGATGCCCATGATGGGCACGCCGATGGTCGGCCAAAAACGAGAGGCGGCGTCGGTGAGAGCGGTGTCGGATCCCGCTAATTCCGCGAATGGCACTGTGCCGACGGTGACCATCGTGACCGAGGAATAGATCAGCGTTGTAAGCAGCAGACTGACAAGAATACCCAACGGGATGTTGCGGCTGGGCTTGGTGATCTCCTCGGCGTCATCCGCGATGACCTCAAAACCAACATAGGCATTATAGGCAAGGGCGATAGCCGAGAGCATTCGCCCGATCTGTGCAAAGGTACTCTGGTTCTCGAAGACCTGGCGTCCGGAGAGGAAAGTTGGCATGGAAAATCCACCCGCGCCAAAAAATCCTTTGAAGATGAAAATCCCAAAGACCACCAACAAAAATGCTCCCAGGACCACTTGCAGGTTGCCAGCGCTGGTAACTCCGCGGACGTGCAGCGCGCCAATGATCACGATGACTGCGATCGCAACCGGGATCACAGGCAGCGAGGGTATGAAGATCGAGAGAGAAATTGCAAAACCGACTGCGGAAAGCGCAGCATAGAAGGTACTGGAAAGGCAGTCGAGCGAACCGACGAGAAACATCAGCCAACCCTTGCCGAATGCTTCGCCCACGTAAGTCATCGCGCCGCCTGTGACCGGGAAGGTGGTGGCGAGCTCGCAATAGTTGAGGGCGATGCTCAGGGTGAGCAAGCCGCCAAGGGCGAGTGCCAGCACGGATTCAGGTCCGGCGATTTTGGCAACGTGACCGGTGAGGACGAAAATTTCTGCGGCAATCGTACCGGCTGTGCCGAGCATGATGACCTGCAGGAGGGTAAGCTGACGCTTGAGCTTGCGTTTTGCCATGTTGTCTCCAAGATGATTATTAGGCTAATGGCAGGAATTATAGCACTTTGAAGATCATCGACATTTCAGTAGTTTAGGGCATCAGTAGTTTAGGGCGCTTTATTCAGCTACAGACCCGCTCATTTTAGCGGAGTGGCGAACCTTTGCAGCGAAGCTGCAAGTGCAGGTTGAATGCCATTCTGCTTTATGGGAAACCACAGGGTGTTTTATGATTCCTTACGCCAATTCTCCTTTTGAGCATATAATTGACATTACAAAACGAAAGTAAAAATCCGAAGTCCGATTGAGGTTTATAGTGCCTGAATCGGACTTATGCATTGAAGGGACATGGGTCAAAATGGCTCAAAAAAGAACACTAAAAAGGCAATTGAATTTGACGCAAGTGGTCATGCTCGGAACTGCCGGTACGCTTGGGTCCGGTGTGTTCATCCTCACCGGTCATGCCGCCGCCGTGGCGGGACCTGCCGCGATCTGGGCAGTGTTGATTGCTGGTATCCTCAGCTTCAGCATCGCGCTCAATTACTGTGAACTCGCTACCACCTATCCTGAGACGGGCGGTGCCATGACGTACGTGCGCGAAGCCTGGGGCAAAGGACTGCTGGCATTTCTGGTGGGCTCGATGGATTGCATTTCCAGCACCTTTTACACCGCTTTATCCGCGGTTGGGTTTGCCTACTCTGTCTCGGTCTTTGTGCCAGCTCTTCACGAGAGTGCAATTGGTATTGGCGCAGTCGCGATCGCCGCGATCCTGGTGTTTGTGATCCTCAACATTCTGGGCGTGACCAAGGTCGGTAATATACAGGTAGTGATGGGCGGAAGTTTGCTGGTGGCGTTCGCGATCTACCTTATTGCCGGCTTCACTATGCCGAACGGCTTCAGCACAGCCACGCTCTTACCGACGGGCAGATGGTTCACTTCGGATAATCCCTTCACCAATATGGGAGTGATCCTGAAGACCATCGCGCTGATCTACGCCATGTACGTGGGTTTCGAGGTCATTGCCGATGACGCTGAAGAGGTCAGGAATCCGACCAAAAACATCCCGATGGCAATTATGATCAGCCTATTTCTCATTGTTGTTGTCTACACTTTGGTAGTAACTGTTGCGATGGGCACATCAAGCACGATCGCAGGCTCAGAAACCGCCATCTCCGACACGATCCGGATGTTCCTTGGCACTCCTGGCGCGACCATCATTGGCATCGCGGGCATGGTTGGGGCGTTGACTTCGATCAACTCCTCCATGTTATCCGCTACGCGCGAGAGTTTCACGCTCAGCCGGGATGGCAGTTGGCCTGCGTTTCTCTCCCGTTTGAACCAGGCGCGTGTGCCTTACTTTGCCATTTTGGTCATCGGCGCCGTATCCATGTTTGTAACAATGATCGGAGCAGTGGACTTCCTGAGCTATATTACTTCCGGTGGTTACTTGTTCGTGTTGTTGTGCTCGAATTTATCGATGATCACCTTGCGCAAGAAGTATCCTTTCATCCATCGTCCTTTTAAAGTGCCAGCTTTTCCGTTGACCCCCATTATTGCCTCGCTAGTGTGTGTGATTGTGCTGCGATACTCTGAGGTCAGGGCGTTGATGTTCATGGGTGGAGTTCTTGGATTATTCGCCATCTATTATTACGTGAAACTTGGCGTGGAGTCCTGGCAAGCCGAACATAAGCGCAGCCAGGACCCCGGGCGCTACCGCCTGGTGGTACCGATGCAGCATGCGAGTGGATTGGAGAACGTGGTCCGACTGGGCGCGCGCATTGCTAACGCGGACAACGAGATGAACCTTTGCTTACTACAGGTGGTAGATAAGCAGGTAGCTGAAAACGACCAGGCACGTGAAAGACTAAATCAATCCAGGCAATATACACTCGAAAAATTCATCAAATATGCGGTAGAGCGCAATGTGCCCATGTATTCCAAAACAGTCAGTGGCGATTCAGCTGCCGGTGGAATCATCGATGAAATGCGTGGTGACAACAATGTCCGTCTGTTGTTGTATAAGTGGCCAGTCAGTGAAGAGAGCCAAATTGAGTTTGGTGAGAACCTGGAAACAATCATCCGCTCTGGATTGACGAACGTGGGAGTCTTGTTTGACCGTGGTATTGATCGCATCGAAGATATTCTTGTGCCTGTTGGCGGTGGTCCGCACTGCAAACTTGCCATCTCGTTGGCTGAGAACCTTGCCCAGGCAGATCATGCCAGTATAGACTTTATGCGGGTTGTGGATGTGGATCTGGAGGACGAACTCTACGAAGACCAGATGGCTTTCCTGCAGGAAGTCGTCATGACCGAGCTGGGTAATATTCCTGGTAACGCAAACCTGCACATCGTTCGAGGAGAAGATCCTGCCAGCGCAATTGTGGCAGAAGCCCAGGACCGGGATTACGACCTGATCATCATCGGCTCCTTTGAGGGACAGTCCAAACCAGGTTTGCCTTTTGGAGAAATTGTCGATAAGGTCGTCAGAGGATCAAATACTTCTGTGTTGGTACTGCGCCAGCATGAAAGACCAGCAGCTTCGTGGCTGCGACAACAACTACGAGGAAGCAACAAAAGATCCTAATCAAGTGCTGTGTTATGTAAATGTAAGCCCTGTTCAAAAGATATATGGATAGGGCTTCTATTTATTGTACAATCTACTTAGATCTGGAAAGAGGTGAAAAATGAAGAATCGTTTCAGACTGTTAGCTTTCTTGTCTGTTCTTGTGTTGATGACCATGGCGTGCAGCTTAACCCGTAATACGCTGACCCCAACCCCCCAGACCGAACAGGAGGATCAGAAAATGTTTGTAAGTGAAATTCGTCAATTGGGAACGTTCTCCAGGATTGAAATGCATGGCGGCGCTACTCTGATCCTGGTTCAGGGCAATGAGCACTCCATCAAAGTCGAAGGTACGCAGCGCATTGTGGATCAGGTGACAACGAAAGTCAAAGACGGTGTGCTGCTGATCGATTACCGTGACCATGGGATCATAAAATTATGGACTGAGAGTCCAACCCTGACTATCACTTTTGCTGACCTGAGCGATTTCAGGTTGGATGGTGGGGCAGAAATCAAAGCAGATGGGCTAAACCTGGATAAGCTCAATTTCACCATCAATGGTGGTGCCAGCACCCAGCTGAATAACCTGGTGGTTCACACGCTCAATATGACCCTGGCTGGAGGTGGTGACATTCACGTCTCTGGCGTTGCAGACAACCTGACCATCGATGTCTCGGGGGGCACCAATTTCAAGGCGGAAGATCTCAAGTGCGCAAATGTGAACGTGGAAATTGCCGGAGCAGCTGACGTGGTGGTGTGGGCAACAGACACACTGAACCTGGACCTTGCCGGGGCGTATAACGTAAGCTACTGGGGCTCGCCGGAGATCAGTCAGAGTATTGGTGGAATTGGACAGGTAAAAGCGCTCGGCGATAAGTAGGTTATTTAGAACTATCTGCTTGCCAGGCTTCAGAAAGGCGCTGGTATGTCTGCCCCAGATCCTCGGGCATGACGCGCGTTTGCCCGATCACGGACATAAAATTGGCGTCACCCTGCCAACGCGGGACGACGTGCATGTGCAAGTGTGCGGCAATGCCAGCGCCGGCTGCCGAGCCGAGGTTTAGCCCAATGTTGAAGCCCTGGGGGTGATAAACCTCTTCCATAACCCGCACAGCCTTTTGCACCAGCAGGATCATCTCGTTGAGGGTTTCGGCGGGGAGGTCTGAGAATTGGTTGGTATGGATGTACGGGACGACCATCAGGTGCCCGCTGGTATAGGGGAAAAGATTGAGGATGACGAAGCAGCTTTCCCCGCGGTGGAAGATCAGGTTATCAGAGCTGTCTTGTTCCTCGAGCGCAAGGCAGAAGGCGCAACCTTCATCGCGCTTATCCCGTCCGATGTATTCCGACCGCCAGGTAGAGTAGATATGCTGCATGGGGATAATTTTAACAGAAAAAGCACAATTATGGATTTACTTCCGTCCAATATGACCGGAAGGTCAAAAAAGCTTATGGAACCCCCTGCCCACTGTAACAAACCAGAACCCCCCGAGGAAAAATGACGAACAGCTGTCGCCGTCTTGGCAACAATATCTTTCGACCCAACGAAAGATTCCGGTAACAACTTACTTAATTAAGGCGCGTGTATTGACAGTATAGGCGGCTGCGAATAAAATTTATAGATGCAAATCTTTGCTACCAAACCCTCAAAGGAGAAGAATATGAAGAAGTTTTTGTTGTTCGTGCTCGTCGCGATCATGGCTGTGTCCATGGTGGGATGTGGGCAGAAACCTGCGGAAACCGCAGAACCTGTCGCCCCAGCAGCCAAGGTTTACAACGTGGTCAACCTGGTTAATGGCAACCTTGGTGACAAGTCTTTCTTTGACGCCGCCGAGTCTGGTTTGAAGGAACTGGCCGCAGCCGGTCGCATCACCTACAAGACCATTGAAATGGGCGGTACGGATCAGGATCAGCCAAAATGGTTGGAAACCCTGAACGAAGTTGCCAGCAGTGGTGAGTATGATCTCGTCATCTGCGGTACCTATCAGATGCCTGACTACCTCAAAGAAGCTGCCACCACTTATCCCAATCAGAAATTCCTGATTTACGACGACAACACCTATGTTGGCGTCAACCAGAATGTAGTCAATATCACCTACAAACAGAATGATATGGGCTACCTCATCGGCACTTTCGCTGGCAAAATGACCACCGAAACTGGTGTCGATAAGATCAACCCCGAAGCTGTTGTTGGTTTCGTTGGAGGCATTGACAGCCCCGTGATCAATGACTTCCTCTATGGTTTCCTGCTCGGCGCGAAAGCTGCCAACCCCGATATCAAGGTAGACACCCGCTACGTAAACAGCTATGTGGACACCGCCACCGCCAAGGAAATGGGTCTTTCCATGATCAATGACAAGAAAGCTGACATCCTCTGGGGTGTGGCTGGTCTCTCTGGCAATGGCGCTGCTGAAGCTGCTCTCGAATCTGGCAAAGCCTGGTTTATTGGCGTCGACTCCGACCAGGAACTGACCCTTCCCGCCGATCAGGCTGCTATCACTCTGACCTCCGGTCTGAAGAATGTCGGTAAATCCATCGTTTGGCTATTCGACGAATGGGACGCCGGCCGCACCTATTGGGGTCAGGAAATTCGGCTTGGTATCTCTGAAGGTGGTGTGGGCATTGTGATCGACAAGAACTTTGCCAAGATTGCCCCCAAAGCCGTCCAGGATATGGTCCTGGCTGCCCAGGCTGACATTGTCGCCGGCAAGATCGTTGTTCCCACCGCTATTGGCGACACCACCAATGCTGTGGTAACCCTCAGGGACTCTCTCCAGCCGTAATCTTGCCTGAGAGCGTCATGTTCTGAGTTTTCATTCGAGGGGAGCTAATCACTTGGCTCCCCTCGTTTCTTATCAGCTCCAAGAAGGATACCTGCATATGGAACAAGAAGTTATTGTTGAACAAAAAGACTTTGTGGAACAAGAAGATTTTGTTGTCCAAATGAGAGGGATCAGCAAGGTATATCCCAATGGAATTGCTGCCAACAAAGATGTGGATTTTTTCTTAAGAAGGGGTGAAATTCACGCCATAATGGGTGAAAACGGCGCAGGCAAGTCAACGCTGATGAAGATCCTGTTTGGCTTGGAACAACCTACCAGCGGGGAGATCCTCATCAATGGTCAGCCGGAAGCAATCCATAGCCCCAGTAAAGCCATCTCTCTCGGTATCGGCATGGTCCACCAGCACTTCATGCTGGTTCCCAGCCTGACCGTTGCCGAAAACATCGTCTTAGGCATGGCGCCCACTACCAAGTCACGCTTGCTAATCGACTTTAAGAAAGCGGTCCAAATTGCTGAGGAGAACGCAGCTCGATATAACCTGCGAATTGATCCAAACGCCAAAGTAATGGATATTCCGGTCGGTATGAAACAGAAAGTGGAGATCCTGAAAGCCTTGGTCCGTGGGGCAAAGATCCTCATCCTGGATGAACCGACCGCTGTCCTGACCACCCAAGAAACCTCTGAATTATTCAAAGAACTGACAGCCCTCAAAGACCAGGGGTTCACAATTGTTTTCATCTCTCATAAGCTCAAGGAAATCAAACAGATCACCGACCGGCTGACCATCATGCGCGGCGGCAGATCCATGGGTGTATACAACACCGCCGATATTAGTGAGAGCGAGATTTCGAGGTTGATGGTAGGGCGCGATGTGGTGCTGAAGGTTGTAAAAGAAAAACCTCAGCCAACTGAAACCGTACTAAAAGTCCGCGACCTGGAATACACCAACCGCTGGAACAAAAAGATGCTCGATAAGGTGTCTTTCTCGGTGCGTAAGGGTGAGATCCTGGGCATTGCGGGCGTGGAAGGCAATGGGCAGCGGGAATTGGTTGAAATGCTTTTCAACCTGAACGTGCCTGATGCCGGTACGATTACTGTCAACGGAGAGTCGATCGTCAATCTCTCACAGGATAAAATCCGCGGTCGTGGTATTTCCCTGGTACCCGAGGACCGTATGACCTACGGTATTGCAGACATTGCCAGCATTGAAGAGAACGTGATTTCGGATCGTTTTTCCGCCAAACGCTTCAATAAAGGTCCCCTGTTCAATATGCGTGAGATTCACCAGGAAAGCGACACATTGATCGTTGATTATCGTATCCTGGCAAGATCGCGCAAACAACTGGTCAAGATGCTCTCTGGCGGCAACATTCAAAAAGTTGTGGTTGCCCGTGAGCTCTCAAGCAAGCCGACTTTGTTGATTGCCGATCAGCCAACGCGCGGTATTGATGTTGGCGCCACCGAATTCATCCGAAACCAGATCGTTGATCTCAGCCGCGGAGGAGCAGCAGTGCTCTTAGTATCTGCCGACCTGAACGAGGTCATTGAACTCAGCGACAGCCTGATCGTCATGTACGGCGGGAAGATTGTGGCATATTTTGAGGATACCAACCAATTGGATGACGTAACCATGGGCGAATATATGCTCGGTCTGAAACACCAGACCGAGGAAGAAATCGCGAAGGTGAGCTATGAGTGATAGAAGATTACTAATATTTAATTTGCTTCGCGGAGCAGCTGCCATCCTGTTAGCTTTGGCAGTTGCCACAGTTTTTATCTTTATTTCTTCCGATGAACCATTGACCGCGCTGAAATATTTGCTTCTGGGTCCGGTAGTCAGTTTCAAAGCCACTGGCAATGTGTTTAACACGGTCAGCTTCCTGACCATCTTAGCCGCCATGATCCCAACCATATTCTCAGGTCTGGCTGTGTGCGTCATGTTCTCAGCCAACCAGTTCAACCTGGGAGGTGAGGGAGCCATTATGTTGGGCGGCTTTGTTGGCGCTTTACTCGGCATCTACCTCGAGATGAATACTGGACTTCACCAGGTGGTGTGCGTGTTGGCGGGAGCGGTTGCCGGTGGGCTGATCATGCTCATCCCGGCGATTCTTAAAGTGAAGCTGGGGGCGAGCGAGATGGTGACCTCGTTGATGATGAACTACGTCGTCATGTTCGTCATCCTGCACTTCCTCAACTTCGTTTTTGCGGATCGCTCAAAGGGTGCCACCCAAACTTTCCCCTTCCAGGAGACAGCCAAAATTCCGGAGATCATCGCAAATGGCACCAAGCTGACCTGGGGGTTTGTGGTAGCCCTGGTCTTTGTGGTTATCATCGCCCTCTTTATGTACCGCACCAAGTGGGGCTATGCCATCCGCATGATCGGTATCAACCAATCCTTCGCGCAGTATTCGGGCATGCAGGTGGGAACGGTCATTATCCTCTCGCAGGTGATCGGCGGCATGCTCTCAGGTATGGGAGGCAGCATTGAAGTACTGGGGCGCTTCAGTACCTTCCTCTGGCGTGAACTTCCGGGGTATGGCTGGCTCGGGATAACAATTGCGATTCTGGCAAAGAACAATCCCATTTTTGTGCCGTTTGCAGCCTTCTTTATTGCTTATCTGAATAAGGGCTGCGATTTGATGGCGACTTACAGCGATGTGCCTTCTGAAATGATTGATATTATCCAGGCTGCCATCTTCCTGTTCTTTGCTGCTGAACAATTCCTGGCGAAGTATCGCCAACGCATCGTGGTACGCAACGCCCAACGTGAACTGGCACTGCAGGAAGCTGCAGCAAGCCAAGGAGGAAGCAAATAATGATCGGCGATCTCCTCTTATCAATTTTAAATGCAGATTTTCTTTACAGCGTAATTCGCATCACCGCGCCGATCCTTTTCGCGGCGTTGGGTGCAGTGATCGCGGAAAAAGCCGGCGTGGTCAATATCGGTCTCGAAGGTATCATGATGATTTCGGCACTTTTCGGTGTTCTTTTCGGCTACTGGACGCAATCCTGGCTGATTGGCGTGATCGGAGCAATGGTCATCGGGGTTTTGTTAGCCCTTCTGATCGGTTTCTTTGCCTTCGAGTTAAAAACCGACATTATCCTTGGCGGTATTGCGGTAAATATGTTGGGCGCAGGCGGAACGATCTTCCTGCTCGACATGTTTACCGGCATGAAAGGCAACACAGGCTCGCTGGTCACACGCGAATTACTTATCCCGACCCTGGATATCCCGCTGCTGAAATCCATCCCATTCATCGGGCAGGTTCTTTCCGGCCACGCGGTACTCACTTACCTGGCTTTCCTGCTGGTCTGGCTGATTTGGGTGGTGCTGTATAAAACCCCGCTGGGCTTGAACATTCGCGCGGTAGGCGAAAATCCCAACGCAGCCACTTCAATTGGTGTTTCTGTTCAGAAGATCCAATATATCGCAATTGCCCTCTCCGGAGCCATGGCGGGACTGGGCGGCGCTTTTATGTCCATGTATTACTCCCAGGGCTGGAACTCCGGTATGGTAGCCGGGCGCGGCTTTATCGCACTGGCTGCCACAGCCATGGGGCGCGGTGAACCGGTGGGCACGATGCTTTCATCGCTGCTATTTGGCCTGGCGCAAGCTCTGCGCACCAAGGTGTCAGGCATGCAGGGAGTCTCAAGCTACCTGGTCTCGGTGATCCCGTACCTTGTGACCATTATCGGTCTAGTTCTTTATGCCATCAGCATCAAGAACAAACTTAAGAAGCGCCACCCTGTCGCGAAAGAAGCCTGATGATGGATCGAACCGCGATTATCCTGGACGGAGACCCGGGTCACGACGACGCGATTGCCTGGATGCTTGCCAAAGCCAGCGACCAGCTTGAGATTGTCGCTTGCACTTCGGTCAGCGGCAACCAGTCTATCGAGAAAACCAGCTACAATGCCCGGCGGGTGATGACCCTGCTGGGCATTGATGCCCCGTTTGCCATGGGCAGGGAAAGGCCGCTTTTCGGCGAACCCATTCATGCCGGCAACATACACGGCGAAACCGGCTTGGACGGTCCAGCCCTGCCAGAGCCTGCCATTGAAGCTCTGCCGCTCAGTGCAGTGGAGTTGATGGCAAAAACCATTGCAGAATCACCCAAGCCCGTCACTATTGTCGCCACCGGTCCGCTCACAAACGTCGGCGCTTTGCTGATCCTGCACCCCGAGCTAAAGCCCAAAATCGCTCATATTTCCATCATGGGCGGTGGGTTGGCGCATGGCAACTGGACACCGGCAGCGGAATTTAACATTCTCGTCGACCCTGAAGCAGCGGATGTGGTTTTTAAATCCGGCTTGCCGCTGACCATGGCGGGGCTGGATGTAACCCTCAAAGCGTTGGTCTTTCCTGAGGATTTCAAACGCATCCGCGCCCTGGGTAATCCGGTGGCTGTTGTGGTCGCGGAATGGTTGGATTTCTTTTATGGTTTTCACCGCAGCATCGGCTATGCAGGCGCGCCCGTGCACGACGCGGTCGCGGTAGTTGCCTTGATCAAGCCCGAAATCCTGACGATCAAAGACTATTATGTGCAGGTTGAAACTTCCGGCGATTTTTGCCGCGGAGCAACCATAGCGGATTATTATGGCTTCAGCCGCCAACTCCCCAACACACACGCCGTGGTAGGTATCGACCGCGAAGGCTTTATCGACCTCCTGGCAGAAGCTGCAGCCTGGTATGGAAAGGAGTCCAAATGAACCCCATTCCCGTAATCCTGGACTGCGACCCAGGCGTGGATGACGCCATTGCCTTCCTGCTCGCCAAACAACTCCCTCAATTGAACGTCCTCGCCATCACCAGTGTGGCGGGCAATGTTGGCCTCGAGCATACCACCTACAATGCCCTGGGATTGGTCGAATTTCTGGATTGGGACATCCCTGTTTATCGCGGTGCAGCCGGACCAGTTTTCCGCAAACGCGTGGAAGCCGCTGCAGTGCATGGTTCCAACGGTATGGCTGGCTTTGACCTACGCCATATCCGCAGCGAAGTCGCGGGCATGAGCGCCTGGGACGCCATCCACCACTATGCCGTGGAACAACAAGGCGCGTTGGAGATCATTGCTATCGGTCCGCTTACCAATCTTGCCCTGGCTTTCCTCAAATACGCTGACCTGCCTCACTTGATCAAACGCATTGTCATCATGGGCGGCGCAACCGCCATGGGCAATGCCACCCCGGCGGCTGAGTTTAACATCTATGCTGACCCGGAGGCTGCCGATATCGTCTTCTGTTCCGGTGTACCCGTGCACATGTGCGGACTGGATATGACCATGCAGGCGCTCATGACCCCTGCCGAGCTTGATCATGTCGCGGCACTTGGCAGCAAACAGGCTGTCTTCTTCCGTGACGTCGTGCAGGATATCGTGGGCTTTATGCGCCGCATCGGGATCATCGGCATCAACATGCACGATCCCGCTGCTGTGCTCTATGCCGCGGATGATTCAATCTATAAAGCCTATCCGGCTGGCATTCGCGTCGAAACCAGGGGGTCGATCACCCAGGGAAAAACCGTGACTGACCTGTTCAGCGACGCCAAGTGGCCCAAAAACGCTTTTGCGGTGATGGAGATCGACCGCGACGCCTTCGTCAGGAAGGTGTTCGAGTTGATGAGTAAGTATTAGGTTATTCAATTGACCATTTTTGATTACAGCAGGTCCCATTGAGGACCTGCTGTAAAAATAGATAGAAAGGGTAGCGATGGCTCAAAAAATCATTATCGATACCGACCCTGGCATTGACGATGCCATGGCAATTTTGGCGGCACTTCATTCGCCCGACCTCGAGGTGCTGGGCTTGACCACCGTGTTCGGAAACACAGCGGTCGAACTTTGCTCGCAAAACGCCTTGCGGCTGGTGGAGCTGGAAGGGAATGACCATGTCCCTGTCGCCCAGGGTTGCGGTCAGCCGCTTGTACACGATATCAACTCCTTTTCGGCTGGCGTGCACGGTAAAGATGGTCTTGGCAACACGAATTTGCCCCTTCCCCATGGCAAGCTCGATCCGCGCCATGCTGCCCAGTTCATAATCGATACCGTCATGGCAAACCCACACGAGGTTATCCTCGCCCCAATCGGCCCGCTGACCAACATCGCCATGGCATACCGCCTCGAGCCCCGTATTGCCCCGTTAGTCAAGGAAGTGGTCCTGATGGGCGGCTGTGCCTTCGCCTTGGGCAACATTTCAGCAGTGGCTGAAGCCAATATCTACCACGACCCGCATGCCGCGGAAGTCGTTTTTGCCGCCCCATGGAAGGTTGTCATGGTGGGGCTGGATGTCACCACCAGGATCGTTATGACCCCCGAATATATGGCTAAGCTCTATGCGGCTGGCAACCCGGCAGTCAGGCTGCTCGAGAAAATTCAGCCCTGCTACCAGGTATTTCACGAACAGATCTACGGTATGAAAGGCGCCATTCACACGCATGACCCATCGGTCATAGCTTATCTGTTGGCACCGGAGTTGTTCAAGTGCGAGGAAATGCCAGTTTACGTGGTCACAGAAGGGCTTTGCCTGGGTAAGACCATCGCTGACAAGCACCACCACATCTTCTCAAGCGCGCAGCAGGGTAAAGGCATCGGTGAAGAAGAGGGCGCCACCGCCGCCGAACGCCCCTCCACCACCATCGCCTTGGGGGTGGATGAGCCCGGTGTGCTGCAGGTATTGTTTGATCTGCTGACAAAGGCATAAAACGTAGGTTGGGTGGAGCGACGCAGAAGTGTAACCCAACAATTCAAACGTCCAAAACGGTGTTTTCCCTGAAAGAAGGTGTAGGTTGGGTGGAGCGACGCAGGAGCGTGACCTAACAATTCAAACGTCCAAAACGGTGTTTTCCTTGAAAGAAGGTGTAGGTTGGGTGAAGCGACGCAGGAGCGTAACCTAACAATTCAAACGTCCAAAACGGTGTTTTACCTGAAAGAAGGTGTAGGTTGGGTGGAGCGACGCAGGAGTGTAACCCAACAATTCAAACCCTCCAAAACGGTGTTTTCCTTGAAAGAAGGTGTAGGTTGGGTGGAGCGACGCAGGAGCGTGACCCAACATAAACGCTCAAGAATCAGGTTTTGTTGGGTTACGCTCAATAATCAGAACCGGTGACCCAGACCCTATATCGCTCCACCCAACCTACCAAAACTCCACCCAACCCCGTTCTTTCATGGTCTCCTGACCATGAAAGGCTTTTGACCGTGAGGTCTCATCCTTGCGGTCATTACTCTTAAACACTTCAAAGTATCCTTTTACTATAAATATTTGAGACCTTCGGTCAAGTTCGCTCGCTCGGTCAGGAGACCGGCGAGAACAACGAGATTCCAACGTAGGTTGGGTGAAGCGACGCAGGAGCGTAACCCAAAATTAACGCTCAAGAATCAGGTTTTGTTGGGTTACGCTCAATAATCAAAACAGGTGACCCAGACCCTATATCGCTCCACCCAACCTACCAAAACAAGCTACCCCGGATAATCCCCGTTCTTTCATGGTCTCCTGACCATGAAAGGCTTTTGACCGTGAGGTCTCATCTTTGCGGTCATTACTCTTAAACACTTCACAGTGCCCTTTTACATTATTTATTTGAGACCTGCGGTCAAGTTCGCTCGCTCGGTCAGGAGACCAGCGAGAACAACTAATTCCTGTTCTTTCATTGTCTTCCGACCATGAAAGGCATTTGACCGTGAGGTCTCATCTTTGCGGTCATAACTCTTTAGCACTTGACAGTTTTCTTCTATAGAAATGATTTGAGACATGCGGTCAGGTTCGCTCGCTCGGTCAGGAGAACGGCGAGAACAACGAGATTCCAACGTAGGTTGGGTGGAGCGACGAGGAGTGTAACCCAACATAAACTCAAGAATCAGGCTTTGTTGGGTTTCGCTCATTAACTAAAACCAGTGACTCATATCCTATATCGCTCCACCCAACCTACCAAAACAGGCTACCCCGGATAATCGGCGATTTTGCGAGATAAATCTTTGTTCAACAGGCGCGGCAGGCGAGAATTTACTTCGTGATATATCTCATCCAAATCCAGGGTCAGGTGTTTTCCACCCTGGTAGATCAGCTTGCCATCGCAAATCACGGTGTCCACGTCCCTTGCATCCAACGAATATACAAGGTTGGCGGCTTTGTTGATCACTGGCTGCGCCGCTGGGCGGTCCTGCCGCAACAAGACCACATCCGCCAGGTTGCCAGCCTTCAAATTCCCAAGCCTGGGTTGGCGCAAGACCCTTGCCCCACCTTGGAAAGCCAGGTCCAGCACCGTATTCACCGGCAGCACTTCGGCATCCATCGCTTTGTTCTTTTGCGTGAGGGCGGTCAGGCGCATTTGCTCAAACAGGTCCAACGTACAGCTGCTGACCACGCCATCGGTCGCCAGGCCGACCGCGATGCCTCTCTCGAGGTACTTGGGCAGGTCTGCCAGCCCCATCGCCATCGCCAGGTAGGTTTTGGGCGCCTGGGCGATACCCACCTCTTTGCCCACCAGAAGATCGAGGTCTTCATCGGTCGGATAGAGGCAGTGCGCGAGAATTGTTGGCTGTTCCAAAATTCCAGCATCCGCCAGCACCTGGATCGGTGTCTTCCCGTAGCGTTCAAGCGATAAAGTCACCTGTCCGGCAGTTTCGGCGGCATGAATGTGGTTGCCCACCCCCAGCCGGGTGGCTTCGCGAGCGCAGCGTGCCAGAAAATCTGGATCGCACAAATAAGGCGAATGCGGCGCCAGCCAGGTGGTGATGCGCCCATCGGCTTTGCCCTGCCAACGTTCAACGAAGCGAATGGTTTCTTCCAGCTGCCCGTACCCCTGGTGTCCAAAGACAGCCCAACCCAGGTTGGCGCGCGTACCAGCCTTTTCCACCGCCTGCGCGACCCAGTCCATCTCAAAATAATGATCCGCCACGCAGGTAATGCCGGCTGCGATCATCTCCGCCAGCCCCAGCATGACACCCCAATAAACGTCCTCTGGCGTCAGGTTGGCTTCGAGCGGGAAAATGACCTTGTTGAACCAGTCGTTTTCGTTCACATCCGGTCCGGCATTGCGAAAGAGCACCATCGGCACATGCGCGTGGGTATTGAGCATTCCCGGCACCGCCAGCATGCCGCTCGCGTCGATAACCTTGTAATCTGCCAAAGGCAGAGAAGGAGTCGGATGAATGGAACTGATCTGGTTGCCTTCGATCTGGACATCCTGCCCAGGCAGAAAGTGCGGTTCCTGCCCCTCAAAGGTCAACACTTCAACATTCCTGATCAGCAGATTTTCCATTCTCTCTCCTTAAAATCCTTCAATCAATTTAAGCGCGTCTTTTATCGCCCGGTCGAGAATTGTCTCAACGGGTTCCAAACCCAAATCGAGCCCGTCTGCCGCCACCACATCAAAACGCAGGATGCCCCAGAATTCGCACAAGGCTTCCAGGTAGCGCGCGCCCATCTCGAGCGGCGAATTGCTGTAATCCCCACCGCGGGTGGTCAGGAAAAGAAGCCTTTTCGCCTTGCATAAACCAAACGTGCCGCGTTCGTCCGCGCCGAAGGTGATGCCGTCCACGCAGATATTCTCGATATAAAGCTTCAATAAAGCCGGGAAGGCCAAATCCCAGAACGGGGCTGCCACGATCACGCGCTCTGCCTGGCTGAATTGATGGGCGTAGCGAAAACGGGGATGGTCGCGCCGGTTCTCAGCCAGCAGGCTTTCGCGTTGTGCAAAGAAGCCTGCACTCAATGGCGCTAGCGGCTCATCCATCAAGCAGAGTCTTTCCACCTGGTAGCCCTGCTTGCTATCCAGTGCTTCCAAAAAGGCTTCCGCAAGGATGCGGGTTCGCGATTGCTCCCGCCGGATGCAGCAATCGATGTAGAGCACCTTTACCATTCCCGCACCTCAGGGGGAGTCAGGCTGCCGTCGTTCAGTGCCTGGCGCACCTCTACAAGGGTGGGGATGGAATCGGCGGCTCCCGGCCGCTGGACGCACAGCGCCGATGCCACCGTCGACAAGCGGAGCGTTTCAGCCAGGCTTAACCCTTCCAACACGCCATACAGGAAGTAACCGGAGAAGGTATCGCCAGCGGCAGTGGTATCCACCGCATGCACTTTGCAGCTGCTAATACTGGCGTAATGCCCGTTCTGGACGCACTGCGAGCCGAGTGAGCCAAGCGTGAGCAAAATGCCTGCCTGGGGATAGCGCTCAGCCAAGCGCTGCAGCAGGTGATCATCCGCCATCCCACCGGCAATCCCGGCTGCCTCAACCTCGTTGACGATCAGCCAATCCAGGCGATTGATCGGGTAGGTGTTGACCTTGTCGGAATATGGCGCGGCGTTCAGTGCCACTTTCAGGCCTCTATCGACGGCTTTTTCAATGATCTCACCTACCAGGTTGGTTTCGTTTTGCAGCAGCACCAAGCCATCATTGCCAAACGCGTCCAGGGTCTGGTCCACATAGGCTTCAGTCAGCATCTGGTTCGTGCCGCCATAGAGCAGAATGCAGTTTTGCCCGGAATCCGCCACCTGGATGATGGCATGCCCGCTGACCTCTTCTGAATCTTGCATCAGCGAAGTATCCACCCCAGCCGCTTTCAGCTTCTCAACCAAAAAAGCGCCGTCCCTGCCAGCCATGCCGGCATGGTACACCTGGCTGCCGGCTTTGGCTGCCGCGATGGACTGGTTGAGCCCTTTGCCGCCACTATTGATCATATAGGCTTTACTATGCTTGGTTTCACCCGGCTGAACGAAGGTATCCACGCGATAGACATGGTCAATATTGAGAGAACCAAAATTGAGGATGGGCATAGGCACTCCTTTTGATTGATTTTCAAGATAGAGACAATTATACTGGTAGAAACTTCCCAGACAGAAAAGAGGAACCATGTTGCAGCCTCATATTCAACTTGACGAAAGCGTCAATGCCCATTGTGCGTTATTACCTGGCGACCCAGCCCGGCTCGACCGCATCGCGCCCTTCTTGAGCGAAGTGCAGGAACTGGCTTACAACCGGGAATTTCGCAGCCTGCGGGGCGTCTACCAGGGGCTGCCCGTACTGGCAGTTTCCACCGGTATTGGCGGGGCTTCGGCTGGCATTGCCGCGGAAGAGCTGCACAACATCGGCATCAGAGCTATGATCCGGATTGGCAGCTGCGGCGCCCTGCAACCCAAGGTGAAATTGGGCGATATCATTATCGTCAATGGCGCGGTCAAGGACGACGGCGCGTCCAAGACCTACAGCCAGGCTGTCTTCCCTGCAGTGCCTGACGCGGAACTGATGTTTGCCTGCATCGAAGCCGCCAAGGAGAAGGGGTTTGCCCACCATGTCGGCATTGCCCGCAGCCACGACAGCTTCTATACCGACCAGGAAACCGAGATCGATACCTACTGGTCCCGCCAGGGCGTTCTGGGCGCGGATATGGAAACAGCCGCATTGTTTACCATTGGCAGTTTGCGGAGCTTCCGAACCGCGTCTATCCTTAATAACGTCGTCGCCTACGAACAGGACACAGCTGAATCGATTGGCTCTTACGTTGGGGGCGAAAACCTTGCCATGCAGGGCGAACGCCACGAGATCCTCACCGCCCTGGAAGCCTTACGCAGAATCTTCAAAGAGAAATAAAAAAACGTTCTTCCCTGGCGTTGATTTTCGCTGAAGCAATCCCGTCACCGTTTTCATAGAGTGAGCTCTGTATTGAACCCATACATTTTGTTGACATCCAACTCGGCTGACTGTACAATATGACCGATCGGTCACTCCATCTCAAGGAATCCCATGCCCACTGAAACCTACCATCACCTCTCCGAAGAAAAGCGCCTGCAAATCGAAAGAGCTGCAATCGCTGAATTTTCCGCCAAGCCGCTCCAAAGTGCGTCGATCAACGCCATCGTCAGCGAATCCGGCATCGCAAAGGGCTCTTTCTACCAGTATTTTGAGAACATCGAAGACTTGCATCGTCACATTCTCGGCATCATCAGCAAGAAAAAGATCGAAGTGATCAGCAGCCTTCCTCTCGACTCTGCCAACCTGGACACCTTCCGCTACCTGAGGCGGGTGCTGCAGGCTGCGGTTGAGTTCCAGATCCGCTACCCCGAACTCGCCAACATTGAGCGCTTTCAGCGGGTCAATTCCAATCACCTGAGCAGTGAGGACCCGGAAACGGGTGAACGCGTGAGCGGGGATGGGCGCTTTCATGCCTTCCTGACCCAGGGAATCCTGCATGACGACATCGCCACCTGGGTGGACGTGGACATGGCGGCGTTTATGCTCGAGATCATTGAGGGCGGAATCGCTCCCTACCTGGTGGAGCGGATCGGCGATAAGGCACCCGCGATCGCTTCTGGTAACCTTTCCTCGGTTTATGAGCGTTCGAGCCAGGACCTGTTCGACAACCTGATGGATATCCTCGAAGCGGGTCTGGCACGCGATCCGCAAATCCGGAAAGATTTCTATTCCAAGTAGAGCAATTTCCCCTACCAGGATTGTTTAAAAATCAAAAGAGGACCGCATGCAGGTCCTCTTGGTCTCACTTAGTCGAGGGAGAGGTCCGGGACGCCCAGGCAGGTGCCCACCCGGTATGAGCCGCGAATCCAATCGTGGTCAAGGGGAATAACCTTGGCTTTGCCAGCCACCTCCTCCAAAGGTACGCTGGTGACCGAGCCATCGATGCGGCACGCCATCCGGTCAAATTGCCCCTCAACTGCCATCTTCACGCTCCACTCCGCCAGTTGATTGGCGAGCAGGCGATCAGCCGCGGTTGGAGTGCCGCCGCGAACCAGGGAACCGAGGATGGTGATGTGGGTTTCAAGGTCAGTAGCTTCGCCAAGACGCCGCGCGAGCAGCAGAGTTTGGGCGGAATAGTTGTTCTCGATACGTTCGTAGGCTTTCTCCTGCTCTTCTGTGCTCTCGGCTCGCTTGCTGGCAGCCAACTCCATGAAATCTACCAGCTCCTTCGACCTGGCTTTTTCAGCAACCGCCACCAGCGAGAAGTTTCGCCCGGCAGCTATACGGCGATGTATCGCCTCGATGATCACATCAAATATGTAAGGGATCTCCGGGATAAGGATCACGTCCGCGCCTGCCGCCAAACCCGCGCCCATGGTCAGCCAACCGGAGCAATTGCCGAGCAGCTCCACCAGCATGATGCGGTGCGTGGCGTTGGCATTCGTGTGAAGGCGGTCGATCGCCTGGGTGGCGATCTCGCGGGCGGTATCAAAGCCGATGGATTTATCCGTGCGAGGGACGTCGTTCTCGCAGGATTTTGGCATGGTGATGATGTTCAACCCAGCCTGGCTGAGGTGATGAGCAGCCAGTTGGCTCTTGTTGTCGCCAATGATAATCAGCGCGTCGAGGTTGTTGCGGCGGTAACTGTCGACGGCTTCCTGCGTGCGGTCAACGGGACCCTGCGGGCTCGGCATAAGTTCGGGTACGTGTCGGCTGGTGCCCAGGATCGTCCCGCCCTGGGTTAGGATGCCTGAGAGCATCCTACCCTCCAGAAGGTTCACCTTGCGGTCCTCAACCAAGCCGAGATAACCATCCCGAAAACCGAGCACTTCCATGTCGTGGGTGTTTGCTACTGCCTTGCCAAAGCCGCGGATGGCAGCATTTACGCCAGGGCTGTCACTACCTGCTGTAAGTAATCCGACTCTCATTTTGCACGCTCCATTTATTCGATAATTCAATTATAGCCTTACTGCACGAGCTCCGGGTGCGGCACAGGTGAAAAATTTGCACGCAGTCGCGCCTTCTTCCCGTTTGCCTGTTATAGTTATTCAAAAGGAGAATGCCATGGAACTTAATGAAGCTTTTCTGAACGAAATCGTCCTGCTCCGCCAAACCCTGGAACGCATCGCTACCTCGCTGGAAAATATCGAAGACAACCTCGAGATCATGTTACTGATGGATGACTATGATGAAGAATACGAGGAAATGGAACTGCTCGATTCAGACGGGGAAGAAGAACTTGGCGAAGAAGACAAGGAAGTAGACGAAGACTGAGTTGCGATGGAAGAAACAAAAAACCGCCTGTTCTCACAAGCGGTTGTTTTGTGTGCCGAGTCACAGACTTGAACTGTGGACCCTTCAATTTTCAGTCGAATGCTCTACCAACTGAGCTAACTCGGCAACGAACTGAAATTCTAACCGCGACCGGCGAGACTGTCAAGCAACTCGTCTTCTGAGCAACTAGTCTTCTGAGTGATTTCTATCCTGTCGTTAAGCCTATCAATCCGGGAAAATGATGAAATTCACCTGGAGAAGGTTATAATCTTGGGCATGAGATACCAACTATCTGCCGAATGGAGCATCGACGTGCCGGAGGACTATCAATGGCGCAAGGAAGATGACCACGTGATTTTCTGGCGCAAGGGCGCCACAATCCTGACCACGGTTTTTGCCTACAGCGGCGAGAAGAACCGCCAGATCCTACTGGCGAACCTGAGGGCGCGCGCCGAAGCGGAAAAGCTGGAGGTGATCACAGACCTCGAAGGCGACCTGGAGCGTTTTGGCTACTTTAAGACTGAAGACATCCAACCCGGGCATACGCGCCTGGCGCTGCACGCCTTCACCACCGCGCCTTATGGCTGCCTGCAAACCTCGTTTTACCTGGATGACCCGGATGAGCTCAAGGAGCATTTGCGCATCTGGCAAACCGTGACTAACCACCAGGAAGGGGAGAAATGAGCGAAATTCAACCTGCCACCGGTTTTGTGGGATACTTCGACATCCTGGGCTACACCCAGATCATGCTCAACAACAACATCCATAAAACCGCCCAATTTGTCTCAGATACGCTGATGAATATCCCACGGGATATGATCGACTCGCTGCGTTCACCCTACCTGGCGGTCCGACCGCTGGAAGTGGCGCCAGACTCCTCCGAAAGGGATGACTGGAGCCAGATCCTTGACCGGGTGAGTTGGATCATTTTTTCCGATTCAATCCTGATCAGCCTGCCCTTTGACTCCGCGTTACCCGAGCACGACCTGGTGCAGAATTACCTGGCGTTTTCCATCGTGTGCGCGTCGCTCATGAACCGTTGTTTCACTGCGGGCTTTCCCCTTAGAGGAGCTATCTCGGTCGGGGAGTTTTTCATCGAAGACCGCTGTTTTGCCGGCAGACCGATCATCAATGCCTACTATGCCACGCAGAGGCTCGAGTTCGCTGGTTGCGTGTTGGATGAGGCAGCAAACAACCTGATCAGCGATTGGCGCAAGCACCTGGTTAAAAGGGGAGAGCAGAATCTGCTCGACAAGCTCGACCAAACCACCATACTCTACATGGTCCCTTTGAAGGAAAATGTGGATGAACGCCACCGCTCGATCAACTGGGTCTTATTGGACACGCCAGGATTTTCACCGATCGAAGGCGATATCCGCGATGTGACCACGCGCGCGTTTTTGATGCACAACAAAATCGCCGTGCCTTCCGTGCAGGGGAAGATCAACAACACCGAGATGTTCATCCGGCATATTTTGACCAATTTGCAGAGGGATGACACAAAACAATAGGTGTTATAACCCATAGCTTTGATGGAACGCGGCTCGTCCTGAACTTTGAGTCTTTTCATTTTCTATTGTAAAAAGCCATATTTTCGTAGGTCAGGTTCCGCAGTTGAACCCAACATTGCGAGTGTTTTCAAACAGATAATTAATCAGGGGCGAAGCAGCCTCTTTTGACGTGTTTGGTGATGTAAAGCATGATTGCTTGGATGCTTCGCCCGTACCAAGAAATCCTATGCTTATGAAGGAAATGCATGGACTCTGCCTGAGACAGGCATCGTCAAGCGCGCGTCTTTTCATTTTTTTTCAAACAAGAGATGTCGGCGTAGGTCAGGTTCCGCAGTTGAACCTGACATGGTAAGCCTGGGCAAACAAATATCTTTTCAATTGTTACGAAAACCGCCCTGGATTTCCAGGGCGGTTTTGAGTCTTAGGCCAGACGCTGATTACTCGATCGAGATTGCGCTCTCAGGGCATTCTTCTGAGGCTTCGCGGGTTGTATCCTGGAATTCTTCTGGGATGGGATCCAGCAGAACTTCAGCATAAGGTTCATTCTGGAGGCTGAAAACCTCGGGGACGATACCTTCGCAAATACCACAGCCAATGCACAGGCCCTGATCAACAGTTGCTTTCATTTCTTTCTTCCTTTCAAGATCGTTATCGGTTATTGATTCCTCAGCGTCATCAGCGCTATCCGCGCCAGGTGCCGTTGGTGTTTCTGATTCATCGCCATCTTCAATACTGATGGCGCTCTCGGGGCAGTCTCCCGCAGCCATGCGGGCGTCTGCCTCAAATTCCGGCTTCACCGGATCCATTATGACCTGTGCCACAGTGCTCGTGGCAAGGCTGAAAACGTCAGGGGCGTCGCCTTCGCAAATCCCACAACCGATGCAAAGCTCGGGGTCTACATGTACTCTCATCCACTTCTCCTCATGCAAATTTTCCAGCTGGGAAACCAGCTGGAAAATTCCGCTGTAAGTATAACATGCCCTGTATTATTGACTCGTAGGAAATTGATTAACAATTGCCCGTTTTTGTTCTTTTCAAGCTTTCTTTCCCCAAAAGGCTCTCACACCAGATTCGATCAGGTCGACAACCAAGCCGAGCATAACCCCGCCGAACACAACCAGCAGCAAGAGCGGCATCTGGCTGAGTATTTCAGGCAGCCACTGCAGCGGTCTCCAGTTGGCTTTAGTGAAGAAGGATGGGATCAGACTCCCCATCACAGCCGTGAAATCAGGGTTCAGAGCGTTTGGCGTGCTGAACCAGATGGAGAGTAAGACCACCTGCGTGACCGCGTCGATCAAGGTCGTCAAAAAGACAGGTGGCGAATGGCGGCGGGTGAGGAAGCGTACCGACTGATTCAAGACAGGTGCCGCGGATGCTGCAATGAAAAGCCAGCGCAGGCGGATCAGCACTTCAGGGTTGAAGATCGGTATAAAACCTGAACCGCCCCACGAGAAGGGCAGGTTGACCTGCGGCACGACGACGAACAAGACGAGAAACAGGATCGTGAAGATAAAGCTGAAGATAATGTCGCTCAGCTTGATCTGCTGGTGCTTCTCGGGCACCGCCGGCAGGTTTTCGAGATCCTCCATATCGACATCGAGTTTGACATCTTTTTGGTAAAGGATTGCGAAAATCACCGTGACCCAGGCAAAGGCGCCCAGTAATCCCTGCCAGATATTCCCCAGTACCTCGCCGAAAAACTCGAAGACGTTGCCCTCAAAGCCGGTTATTCCTTGCAGCAGAGAAGTGATGGTCAACCCCAAAGTGACAGCCAGCAAAACGATTTTCAGCACTCTCAGGTAGATTGAGAAATGCGGCTGACCGATCAGCGCGTCTTTTGCATGCGGGTCGTATTTTGCGGCTAATTCCGCCGGGCGTCCCAGTTCCATCAGGACGGCTTTGGTGTCCGCGTCAGTTGGTTGCCCGCCCTGACTGCGCTCAGCCAGAGCCTCATCGATCAGGCTCTGCAATTCTTTGCCGACATCCTGGCGTTTGTTTTCGGGCAGGTGTTTGGTGACGGCATATATATAACGCTTGATTAATTCCTTGGATTCCATCTCAACTCTCCAAAATTGATTCAATATTCTTGACAGATTCGCGCCAGTAGGAGGTGAGTTGAACCAGGAGTTGGCGTCCGTTTTCGGTGATTTGATAGTACTTGCGCGGTTTGTCGGTGCTTGTGTCCCAATCGCTGCGCAGAAGGCTTTGGTCTTCAAGGCGGCGTAGGAGCGGATAAACGGTGTTTGCTTCCAGCGGGATACCGCGGTCGGCGAGATTCTTTACCAGTTGATAGCCATAGGTTGGCTGCTGGCATTGTTTCAGCACGACCAGGTTGGTGACCCCACGCCGGAGTTCGACCACAAAATTTGCATAGATCTCACTTAGTTCGACCATACTTCTCCTTACTGTATTTATAAACACATTATACAGTATATGACACAGTATGTCAAGAAATAAATTATTGGATTGTTCAAGAACTTCTTTTGTTATTTGTTTATTGTGATCAGGGGTGGAGCAACCATTATTGGGGGGTCTACTGACGCAAGGCGTTTATTTCAAGCTGCTTCGTCCCAAACTTTGGTATCGTTCCGTTTTACTACCTGACCTGCAATAACCACATGCCTTGTGTCATAATCAACAAACCCTCTCCCCCGCTTCGCGGACCCTCTCCCTGGAGATGGCTATATTTAGCTGAACTCCTTATACCAGTTTATACAGTTGAAGCTGACTTTGCCAATAATAGCCCATAGCCAACAAGTTATATTGTTATTAGTCATCGCCGTAGAGGCGAAGCGACCATTATTGGGGGTCTACTGACGCAAGGCGTTTATTTCAAGCTGCTTCGTCCCAACAATAAGGCTCCATCCTGGCAAGAGGATTGGAGGACCGCATTTGACTATTGGCATCGAAAACGAGTATATTTACCCAACACCAATTCGAGGTTACTTATGATCTATCATCTGACCACTCTCCCTGAATGGCAAAACGCTCAAGCAAAAGGCGTCTACATCCCCGCCGGATTTGAGAAAGATGGCTTTATTCACTGTTCTGATCACTACCAGATCAAATCCACTGCCAATCGATTTTTCCGTGAAACTCCCCAGTTGATTGTGCTCGAGATTGATCCTCATCTGTGCGATGTGGAGCTTATCTACGAGAACCTGGAGGGCGGCGAGATGACATTCCCGCATCTTTATGGCGTTTTGCCTGTCAGCGCGGTCAAGGCCGTCTATGAACTTGAGCATGAAACAAACGGGGACATCCGCTTGCCTGAAGCGCTCATCCACCCCGAGCCCAAGCTGTTTACCGAGCTGCCATATGGGCAGCCCGGGCACGTTTTTCGTTCTCCAACTCCTGGCAGTAGCATGTTCGATCCGGAGGACCGTGTTTTGGGACTTTATAAAGAGGCGAACATTGACACAGTGGTTGTTCTAAACTCAACCGAGGAACATCTGCGCTACAGCGGGCGGGACCTTTTAGCTTTGTATGAACAGGCTGGCATCCAGGTGATCTATGATCCCGTGCCCGACTTCTCCGCTCCCCCGCAGGGCACCTGGGACAAATCGCTCGATAAGGTTGCGGTGGTGCTAAGGGAGGGCAGAAATGTTGCCATCCACTGCCATGCCGGCGTCGGACGCACCGGGATCTTCACAGCCTGCCTGGCGCAGGACCTGCTCGGGCTTTCGCCCGAGTCCGCGATCGAGTGGGTGCGGCGGTTCATCCCCTTCGCGGTGGAAACGCAGTTCCAGCAGCAGTATGTGCTTGCTCACCGCCAAAACCATCGTTAAAGAAACAAACCACCCCGGCTTTTAACGGGGTGGTCTTTTCTGCTTTTCTAAATCATTGGATTGATAAAGTTAAGGTCACCGCGGTCGATGTCGCCGCCATAGAAGTGACATTGATGATGTAATCTCCGGCTTCAGGCAGCACGCCTTGAAAGCTGGTCGAGTCGCCCATGCCCGAGAGTAAAACGGTACCATCCACTTGCCAGATGGAGAGTTTGAGGTTTTGGGTGGGGGACAAGCTCACCTTCATAGTCTGCCCCTTGTTGCCCCAGACAATAAAATTGTGCACATGACCGGTAGGTATGGTCGCAACGGTGGTCAGGCTGGAGGTGTCGGCAGCAAGCGAAAGGCGCTCGGGGATGCCAAGGTAGAGCGAGTAGCCTGTGTCATAATTGCCAGCCCTGATATCAATATACCAATCGCCCTTTTCCGGGACGTAATCCCGATACCAGGTCCAACCCTGGCTGAAATCGACCAGTTTTGTGCCGCTGGCGCTCGAGATGGCGATATACGCCCCGCTGGCACCATTTAGCGAAATATCCATCAATTGGTTCTTGTTAGCCCAGAAAACGTAACGCCTGGTGGTGTTGGCAGACATCTGACCTTCAGCAGTTATATTGGTGGCTCCGGCAGCGAAACTCAGTCGGATAGCCTGACCAGGAGCTGAGGTTGGCACGGCAGTTGATGTTGGCGGTATAGGGGTAGAAGGTTCCGTTGGGATGCTTGTGGCAGTGGGCGGAACGCTCGTGGCGGTTGGCGGGATACTGGTTGCAGTAAAGGTCGGCTGGATTGCTGCGGCTGTTGAGGTCTCATCCGCCTGTGCAATAATCGCGGCTTTGGTTAGGGTAGCCTGTGCAAAAAGGGCTACCTGGGTTTGTGAATCCGAAGGCGAGGTGGTCGGTTGCGGATAACTGCAAGCCGCCAGCATGCCACACAAGACAATAGCAAGAATTATTTTTTTCATTTCTCCTCGATTTCTATGCTATCACGCAATGATGGTTACGTTTCATGACATCATTAATATAATACGCTGAACTGAGCCGGAAAGTTCCCTGTTACAATGTTAGCGCGGAAGAGAACGTATGTAATTGGCCGTACAGGCTGGCTGAGATAGGATTTTGCCAAGCTGTCTCTTGGATCCGCTATGAACCAGGTGGGGCAATTCATCCTCTCTCTTTCTAAATCCTATTCAAGAGTAGTATCTTATTCCTAAATGCTAATAATTAACAAGAAAACACCCTGGCATTTGCCAGGGTGTTAATTGTCAGATAATTACTTGATGTAAATACCCAAGGTTACCATGGTTGGTGAGGATGCGGTTGATACGACATCGATTAAGTAATCCCCAGTTGCTGGAAGAACACCAACAAATTTTGTGAGTCTTTCAGCCTTGGAGACCAGAACGGCGCCGCCTACATGTTGGATGGAGAGCGTAAAATTATCCTCTGGCGACACGCTCAGGTTTATAGTCTGTCCTTCTCTGGCCCAGGCGAGGAAATTGTGCGTCATACCGGCAGGCAGAGCTGCAAGAGCATCCATGCCATAGCTGCCAAGGGCGAAATACAGGTTTTGTGTGATACCAAGGTAAAGCGAGTAATTAGTGTCAAAATCTCCAGTCATGATGTCGATATACCAATCGCCTCTTTCCGTAACATACCCTTGATATGAGCTTAATTTCTGGTCAAAATTGATCAATTCTTGTCCGCTGGGACTGTAAAGGGCAATGTATGAAGTGTTGCTGCCCTTAAATGCGATTTCCATATATTGATTCTGGTCTGCCCAGAAGACATACCGTTTGGTAGCATTGGCGATAAGATTTCCTTCTGTAGTAAGGTTTGTGGTGCCAAGCGCGAATTGAATCCTGCTGATTAGACTGGGATCGGTGATCGGAAAGTTGGTTGGTACTGTGGTTGGAACTGTCGTCTCTGAAGGCTCAGTGGTTGGGGCAACTTCAGTTGGCGCAGGAGTGGCTGTGGGTGGCACGGGGGTTGCTGTAGGCGGGATCCTTGTTGCGGTCGGCGTTGGTGTAAATGCCATAGCGGTGAGTGTCATCTGTACTTGTGCTTCAACAGCACCTTTGGTCGAGGTAGCATCACCAAAGAGGGCAGCCTGCGTTTGCTGCCCAGAAAGTGTGTTCGTTGGATGTTGCAAACTACAAGAAGCAAGTATGCTTAACAAAATTATTGTGAAAACAATCTTTTTCATATTTCCTTGCTTTCTATGCCTGGAAGCAACAGTTACTTCCATTATAAATGGATTCCTGTCTTTTTGCTGATAGATGCAAGAAACATGCCATATTCCAGTTATTGTGGAATTTGCAGATAAGCTGTGTAATCTTTCCAATAAATTGCAGCAGCCGCTGCGAGCACAAAAACACCATAAAGCAACACGAAGGCCCAGGCGCGCGGTCGTTGCGCTTTGGCAATTTGCGTGAACATTTCTTTGAGGGGTCTGATTTTGCTGGCGAAAAGGAAGGCGAGAAAGCCAAGCCAGGCGCCAAGGCTGTTAAGGATCAGATCGTCCACGTCAAACACGCGGATGACGAAGCTCAGTTGAACAATTTCGATCGACAGGGAGATTGCCAGTCCGATCGCGAATGCCAGCCAACCTTTGTGGCGGGTCGGGGTGAGCACCGAGACCAAAAATCCGATTGGAATGAAAACCAGGATATTGCCAAGAATGTTTATTGCGACAATCCAGCGCGTGAGGGCATGGTCGACGGCGATCGCCCGCTCCAGCATCAGCACCAAACCACGCAGGGGTATAAGATTGGGGGGTTGAGGGGTCTGGTCCAACACCAGAACGAATGGATCCAGCGTGCGTTGGATCAGGAACCAGAGAAAAAGAAATAGTATCATCAGTGTGAGCTCACGCAGCAGGCTGCCGCGTTTGTGGATCGCGAAACGAACCAGGCGGGCGATTACCCAGCCAATGCTGGTCGCTAATAACAGAAGTTGAATGTCGTAGGTTAAGAAAATCATTGTGATCTCCGTGCAGGCATTGTATCTTATATCCGCAAAGGCGTTTTTGGAAGCTGTGAATGGTCGGGCCTGTGTTAATGTAGTACGCGAAACAGTGGGAAGCTGTTGTAGCAACCTTAACATACCGATTCCGATTCGTATGTTATTATCTAATTGTTTTCTGTACGTTCTGTATTCATGGAGATGGTGAAATGACCAAGACTTTATTAATATTGCGGCACGCAAAATCCAGCTGGAAAGATGAAAAACTCAAGGATATTGACCGTCCACTAAAGCGCCGTGGCGGAGAAGACGCCGTTGTAATCGGAAAAGTGCTCACGATGGCTGAGCTCGTACCCCAGGTCATCCTCTCATCTCCTGCTAAGAGGGCAAAGCAGACGGCTGAATTGGTCGTGTCTGAAGCGAAGTTCAAGGGCGAATTGCGATTTGTCGATGCTTTCTACATGGGCGAACCTGAAAATTACATCGGGGAACTCAAAAAATTGCCAGATGAAATCGAACGAGTGATGATTGTCGGTCATAATCCCGGTTTGGAAGCTCTGCTGCAATTGCTGGACGGCAAGGTCAACTCTTTGCCAACTGGCTCTTTAGCCTATCTCGTGCTGGATATCAAACATTGGTCAGATCTCACCAAGAGTACCGTCGGTGAGTTGATCAGTTTTTGGGAAGCTGACGAAATTGATCTAAAAGAAATGGAGGAGAAAATGGGCAAGGACAAGGATAAGAAAGACAAGAAGGACAAGAAAAAAGATAAGAAAGACAAGAAGGACAAGAAGTAAGGTCCGTCTTTTGACGTAACCCTTTCTTGATGGGGGATATCTGGAGCAGAGCTCTGGAGTTTTAGCGGGCTGTGCTCTGTTTAAGGTGCCAACTAACTGGTTTAAGATAAGAATGTAAAGGGATTCTCCATAACGGAGAGTCCATTTTTATGGATTAAGGCACCTTCTGTTACAAAACAATTGCTCTTACCATGCAGCGGTATAATCGAACCCGGATAAGACAAGAAATAATTGAATTGGAGTAGAGTCCTGCTGTTGCAGGTTTTTAATAGAAAACGATGCAGAAGAAACGCTGCTTGATCATTACCAGTGATGCCGGCTTTGGGCATCGCAGCGCGGCGCTTTCGGTTTCGAAGGCGCTGGAAGTCTTGTATCCCGGGCAGGTAGAGATCCTCGTCACCAACCCGATACAGGAATCGAACACCCCCACGGTGATGAAGCCGATTGAAAAAGGCTACGATCGCAGCGTGCGCTTCAGCCCTGGGCTCTACCGCTTGAGTTACGAAGTCAGCGACTCACGCCTGGTGAGTGAGGTGGTGGAAGGCGCGCTGACGCTCATGCTGCAGCGGATCATGGCGGATACGATCCGCGATTTCCAGCCGGACGTGATCCTGAATACCAACGAAATGTTCAACACCCCGATCGGCAAAGTGCTCCAGGAAACCGATCCCAAAATCCCATCCTTTACCGTGGTGACCGACCTGGCGGACGTGCATTCGCTCTGGTTCTCACCCGAGCCTGATCAGTTTTTTATTGCCAACGAGTGGGTGAAGGTGAAGGCGCTCGAGAGCGGTGTGCCCGAAGAGAAGTTGGTGATCTCAGGTATCCCGGTCAGCCCGGATTTTGCCCTCAACCAGGTGGAAAACCAAGCTCTACGCGGCTCTCTTGGGCTCGACCCAGATCGTCTGACTCTGCTTTTTGTCGGCAGCAGCCGGGTCAGCAACCTGCAGGATTATCTCCAGGCGTTGGAACACTTCACTACCCCGGTTCAGGCGGTGATCATCGCTGGTGGAAATAATGAGCTCTACAAAAACTTGATCGGCAGCCACTACGATTTCCCTCTGGAAGTGCGCAATTTTGAGCAAAACGTCCCTCAATGGATGATGGCATCGGACGTACTCGTGACCAAGGCTGGCGGACTGATTGTTTCTGAGGGGTTGGCGGCTGGCTTGCCAATCCTGCTGATCGATTATCTGCCGGGTCAGGAGGAGGGCAACGTACGCTACCTCCTCAGCCACCAGGCGGGCGCATTGGTGCAAAACGTGGGCGAATTCCGTGCCATGACGGCTTACTGGCTGCAGGAAGACGGCTTCAGACTTAACCAAGTCGCTGCGGCTTCCGCTGGATTGGGGCACCCGGAGGCGGCTTTGACCGTCGCGAAAGCCATGTGGGATGCCGTGATCCCCCAGCCGGAGCCCAAGCTGCTCCCGCCCAAAGCTGGCGGACCGTTTCAGTTTTTGAGTAAAAGCTAATCAAATAACTCGTCCAGATCCGGTCGCACCAGGTCCAGGGCGGCTGCCTTTGCCAGCAGCTCCGGAAGGGTTTCAGATTTAAACTTGGAACGCAGGCTGTTGAAGTGGCGGTGTACCGAGCGCGCCTGGATATGCAGTTGGTAGGCGATCTGAGCTGCGGTTTTCCCTGAACACAAACCCTGCAGGGTTTGGAATTCGCGGGGGGTGAGCGTGATCTGCGGGTACTCGTCCGGCGTGGCGAGCGGCGTGACTACCACCAGGCGGTCAACACGCACAGCCTGCCAGGCTATGGTGGGGGAGGGTTCGTAGGGCAGATAGCGCTCCCAGTCTCCGCGGTTGATGGTCTGCACCACAAATTCCGGCCGTTCAGAGACTTCCCGCACCTGCACCTCTCCTTTTTGATTGAAGACAAACATCTGTGTCAACTTGTCACCCGTAATAATAGAATATATGTTCTATTTTATCACGGCTTATCCGGGGGTTGTCAAGACGTGAGTTTAATTGGGATGCGATTCTTGTTGCCGCATCCAAAAGACTTATAAAACCTTTTACTGGGAGAAGGTACCTGCAGGGCGGATGAGGATTATGTGATTTATCAAAAATTGATCTTCTCAATTGATTATGCCGAGTGAACAGGCATTACTCTCACCCCGGCTTTGACCGATCCTCTCCTGAGAGTGGGCATAAGTAACTCGCCTAAGTTGTAAATTATCAATCAGACTGCGGATTGAATCTTCTTTTGTCCAACAACACAAAAGCATACACCGCCAGGATGCCAACCACTGCGCCGGCAAACCAGGGCGAGCGAATGCCGAACGCGTCCGTCAGGATCCCAGCCGCGAAAGGTCCAATCGCCATGGCGACGTGCCAGGTGAGCCCGAACATCCCCAGGTAGCGCCCGCGCTGCTCCGTCGGTGCCAGGTTCGCCACAAAGGTGGTTGCGGTCGGGGCGGTGATCAGCTCACCTATAGTCATCACCACCATCGCAAACCAGAAGCCCCAAAACTGGTTGCTCACTCCCACGATCAGCATGGCAGCCATGTAAAACAACACGCCGACCGGCATCACCTGCGTGTCGCGGTACGGCTTCATCGCCCTGGTGATGAAAACCTGGAGAAAAACCACCATCAGTGCGTTGGTCGTCGGGATCCAGCTGAAGCTTGATTCCGCCACCCCAAAGTTTTGTTTGAGGTACACCGCCAACAAAACCCACATCAAGGCAGCGCAGATCTCCATCAGAGTAAATGCGCCAACCATGTGGGCAAAGGGCTTGTTGTTGAGAGCCTGCCGGTAAACGTGTATCTGCTGCCTGAGGGTCTCAGGTTTGGCGTTTGGATCCCGCACCAAGGTCTCGCGCAGGAAGAAGAGCGTGATAAGTCCATAAAAAATCAAGGTGGCTGCTGCTCCCATAAAGCCAATGTTGTAATTGCTGGAGAGGACAATACCTCCCAGGATGGGTCCAAGCGCCACGCCAATATTGCGTGCCATGCGAAAAATGCTGTAGCCTTGAACGCGATCAGCCGGGTTGAGCATATCCGCCAGAATGGCATCCGAGCCAAGCCGGTAGAGGGGGTTAAACAAACCCGAACCAATCATCAAGATCGCAAAGTGCCAGTAAGAGCCGGCGTAAATGTAGCCAAAATACGCCAGAGCCGTGCCAAATAACCCTACTGCCATGACACTCTTGCGCCCGAAACGGTCCACCAGTGATCCAGCCAGGATGGAGGCAGTCAGCCCGGAAAGCGAGTTGATGCTCATCAGGCTGGTAACTGCCGCCATGGGCAGGCTGAGCCTTTCGCTGGCAAAGATGGTCAGAAAAGGCCAGACCATAGTGGTGCCGGTAGTCGAGATGATCAGACCAAGCAGCATTAACCAGAATTGGGGCGGGTATTTCTTAAACATGGTGGATGTTTACGGGGCTGAGATGGGGAAGGCTGCTTCACAGGAGAATCCCTGGGGGGCAAAGAGTGGCTCGAAGGTGTTCATGTCGAAATACAGCGTGATGGCTTCTGGGATCTGGGCATATTCGATGCGGTACGGGTCCACGATCACACCGAGGTCGTTAAACTCAGGGGCAAGCCGCGTGAAGAAGACTTCCTCCTGGTTCGGTCCGCGCAAGGTGAGCAGGTATGTTTCCTGGCGGGTCCGACCGTCATACAGGTTGGTGTTTCCAGTGCGGATGGGGTTCTCGGCTGAAAAGCCATAAGTGCCATCCTTTGCCACGTCGCAGTACATCAACTGGGAAGGCTCCAGGAAGCGCACGGATTGCTGCAGCCGGTTGAGGATGGGTGCACCCGAATTTTCCCAAAGCGATGCCGAATCATCAGAGGTGGCAAGCCCCAGCAGGCTGAAGCAGCGCTGGTTCACCTGGATCACCTGGAGCGCGCCGATCGAAGCCTGGCTGAAGACCTTTGCCTGCAGCCGCACTTGCAGCCAGGTTCCGGCTTGGGTTGTGAGGGGAGTGGTCTCGCTGTTCTGGAGCTCAGAAAGGTCGGCTGCCATGCGCTGCAGAATCGTGTCCAAGCACACCTGGGAAGTGGATCCGGAAGGCGCGAGTTCGCTTGCCAGGCTGAAAAAGAGGGTTTCTTCGGCGTTGCTAAGCGTGGCGCGCGTATCCTTGATGCGCAGTGCCAACGGCACGCCGCTTTCATCCCAAGTGGTAACCGGTTCGAAGGAATATATCCCGGCTTGCACCTGCACCGGACTGCCAGCCTGGATGTAGTTCGGCACCTCTGGGGTGGGCGTTGGCGAGGGAGTCGCAGTGACGACTTGCGGCGGTTTGTAGATGGGCACTTCGCTCCTCCCAGGCAGGGTTGTCTGGTATTGACAGGCAGTCAACAGGCTTGTCAGCAAGAGAAATGCGGTCAATCGGCAGGCGGTACGCATGGTTAACTCTGCGGTGGGGTGGGAGTATAAGCGCTGATCAGATGAAAATCTTTCAGCATGGCTTGAAAAGTCGGTTCGAAGGCTTCCCAGTCGGCTCGCAGACCCGTCCCGAGCAGGATCAACACCACCCCGGGCATTGCGGTGATCACCACCTGACCGAGCATATACGAGTCCTGGTAGGGCTTGGCAAAAACAAGCTTCATAGCGGGGTACTTGTCCACCCGGATCTCACCCTGGTCAATAACCTCATACGCTTCGTCGAGGTTATTACTCAGAAAAGCCTGGATCATCGGTTCGGCGGTATCAATGTGCTCTTCGGTATCGAGCGTGTTGGTGGCGGCGAGGTAGAGCAGCACGCGCAGGTCTTCTTCGCTGCCGTCATAATCGGCGGGGGTGTAGGTGCTGATCTCCCCTTCGGTCACGCTCTGCCATCCTTCCGGCATCGAAAAATCGAACCGACCTTGCGGGTCAGGAGCGGCCACAAGCGGCAAGATCTGCCTGTTTTCAGCACAGGCAGCCAGGGGAAGGATGAGAACCAGACAAAATAACCAGCCCTTTTGGAGCAGTTTCATATCCAAAATTGTACCCGATATCCCCGTCCTATAGCTACTCCATGCTAATAATCCAGCTGAGCCTATGCGGTGGGAGCAAGCCCCCACCGTACGAAACCAAAGTAATTTTTTGTAGATACCGTCTTGAAAGTCAAGCTGAATAATTGAATTGGCGGTCATAATCAGGATCAAAAGGCATCTGAGACTTCAAAACACCATAAACAATGTGCAGCAACTTTCGCATGCAAGCCACAACAA
>Ga0228536_1000985_pt1 | contig 35906 bp, 25 predicted proteins | sample SJ1Smetagenome_FD_168611 | JGI IMG/M metagenome (GOLD analysis project Ga0228536, IMG submission 168611) | Enriched culture of PCE-dechlorinating microbial communities from Ithaca, New York, USA - SJ1.S | ecosystem: Engineered > Modeled > Simulated communities (microbial... > Unclassified...
TGGGGTGCCCCCCGCCCCTATTCGCATCCCCGATGTCGTTTGCCCCCCAACGGCAGCGCGGCCGGGGACGAGCGCGTCCCCGGCCGCGCTGCCGCCCTTCAGGGGTTGGGGGAGGGGTGCGGGGGGAGGGCAGGGGCCGTCGGCCCTCGAGCCTGTGGCTCCTGGCCCCCTCCCCGCATCTATCGGCTCCCGGCTCCCGGCTTCCGGTCGCCATCTCGGCATGCTGGGCCAACATACTCAATTTTGTCCATCCGGGGGCAAAAAAATGTCTCAAACCATTAAGTAATCTTTTCACCCCGCCGATAACATCAGGGAGGGGGAAGTATGCCTTGCCCCTCTGGTGGTTGCGTCATCCGGCGGGCGGCTCATTTCCCCTGGAGCCCTCTCATACCCTCCTCCCCCGTCTTCCGGAGCGGCATGGGGAGAGGAGAGGGGGAACCCAGATGGTCTTATTTACCTTGTCTTGATCTCTGGCCCTGCGAGTGAGGTCCTCCATGTCCAGCCACAAACCGGCCCGGGTGCTCCTGGTCAACGATGATCTAGCCCAACTCAGGCTGATTGCCAGCATCCTGGAGACCGACGGCCACACGGTGGCGCCCTGCGCCAGCGCCGATATGGCCCTGGACATCCTCGCGGCCCAGGCCCCCCCCGATATCATCGTCACCGATCTGCACATGCCCGGCATCGACGGCTGGCGGTTTTGCCGCCTGCTCCGGTCCCCGGAATATCTCGCTTTCAACCGCGTCCCCATCCTGGTGGTCTCTGCCACCCTGGCCGGAGACCATGCCCGGCAGATCACCCAGGACCTGGGTGCCAACGGTTTTCTCCCCCTCCCCTGCGAGCCGGCGGTCCTGCGGGAGTATGTCACCACCCTGATAAGCGGCGCCTCCCCCCACCCCGTCACCCGGGTTCTCATCGTCGATGACAGCCGCACCCTGGCCAAACTGCTACAGCGCGTCTTTGAGAAACACGGCTATCAGGCCGTGACCGCCGCCAACGGAGCCGAAGCCCGGCAGCTCTTCGCCGACCACAATCCGGAGGTCGTCATCCTCGATTACCATCTCCCCGACCTCACCGGCGACCAGCTCCTGGTGGAGTTCAAGCAGCCCGGGGCCTTAACCGTGGTCATCATGATGACCTCCAACCCCAGCCCCCAACTCGCCACCCAATTCCTCCGCCAGGGCGCCGACTTCTACCTCCGCAAGCCCTTCGACCCCGACTACCTGGTCGCCCTGTGCAAAAAGGCCCAGGGTGAACGGGCAGTGCTGCGGGTGGAGGAGATCCTGAAAACCCGCACCCTGGAGTTGCAGGAATCCTTCGCCCAATTGCAGCAAAGCGAGGAAAGATACCGCAGCCTGTTCGAAAACGACGTCATCGGCATCTTTCACAGCACCCCGGAGGGGAGATACCTGAAAGTCAACAAGGCCCTGGCCCGCATGCTGGGATACGACTCCCCCCACGAAGCCCACAAGGCCATCACCGACATTTCCCAACAGGTCTATGTCAATCCGAACCGCCGGGCCGAGATCCTCAAAACCATCCAACGCCGCACCCGTCTCTCCAAGTTCGACGTGGAATTGCGGCGGCGCTCCGGCGAGGTCTTCCTGGCCCACCTCAACATCCGGGCGGTGAAAGATCGCCTGGGGGCCGTCAGCTATCTGGAAGGATTCATCGAGGACATCACCGAACGCCGGCGGGCCGAAGAGGCCCTGAAGCTGTCGGAGGAAAAGATGCGGGTGGTGATCGAATCCTCCCCCATCGGCATCATCATCACCCAACATCAAAAATACCTCTACGTCAACCCGACCCTGGTGAAGATGTTCGGCTACGATGATGCCGCCGAGATCATCGGTCAGCCCAGCGGCAGGATGTTGTATGCCGAAGAGCACCACCTGCTCTCCCAATTCCCGGGCGCCCCCCCTCTCCCGGAGGCCCTGCCCGCCTCCCTGGATTTGCGGGGAGTCAAGAAAAGCGGCGAGATCTTCGAGATTAACGTCTGGCTCAAGGGCATCGATTACCAGGGCCAGCCCGCCATCCTGGAGTTTGTCATCGATGTCAGCGAGGCCAAGACCCTGCGGGCCCAATTGATGCAATCCCAAAAACTCGAAGCCGTGGGCACCCTGGCCGGCGGCATCGCCCACGACTTCAACAATATCCTGGGCGCCATCATCGGCTACACCGAAATGGCCCTAACCCAATTGACCATGGAAAGCCCGCTGCGCTATATTCTGGACCAAATCTTGAGAGCCGGGCACCGCGCCGCCGATGTCGTCAACCAGATCTTGACCTTCGGGCGGCCCGGCAAGCAGGAGATGAAGCCCGTCAGCCTCGCCCCGTTGATCAAGGAATCCCTCAAATTCATGCGCTCTTCCCTCCCCACCACCATCGACATCCGCACCCGCCTGGAGGCGTGTTCCGACTTTGTCCTGGCCGACATGACCCAGATTCATCAGGTCCTCATCAATCTGTGCACCAATGCCGCCCACGCCATGCGCGATCAGGGGGGCATCCTGGAAATCGGCCTCCGGGAACTGGCCTTCGACTCCGATGCCGCGGCCGGCATGCATAACGTCAAGCCGGGAAGCTACCTGGAGCTGTCCGTGCGTGACACCGGCCATGGCATCGATCAGAAGATCATGGAGAGGATCTTCGACCCCTTCTTTACCACCAAGGAGCCGGGAGAAGGGACCGGTATGGGGTTGGCGGTGGTCCACGGCATTATCCAGGCCCATGGCGGCTCCATCACGGTCTCCAGCCAGCCCTCCCTCGGCACGACCTTCTCCGTCTTTCTGCCCCAGCTGAACGGCCAGTCATTGCCGCATCTGCCCCAACGACCCCTGCCCCCCCAGGCCGCCCATGGCCATGAGTGCATCATGCTGGTGGATGATGAAAAGGACCTCATCGAGATCGGCCAGAAGATGTTGTCCCGGCTGGGTTATGAGGTCGTGGTCCATTCCAGCAGCCTCGCCGCCCTGGAGGAGTTCAGGAAGTCACCGCACCGCTTCGACCTGGTCATCACCGACCTGACCATGCCGCACCTGACCGGGGTGGAACTGGCCGGGCAGATCCTGTCCCTGCGGCCGGGCCTCCCCATTATCCTCTGCACCGGGTATTCCGAGGCCATCACCCCGGAGGAGGCCTTAACCCTGGGGATTCAGCAGTTTATCATGAAACCCGTGCGGATCCAGAACCTGGCCCAGGTGATCCGCACGGCGCTGGATCACTGCGCCTCTCCCCCCGCCGAGCCGACCCCTCCGGCCCCCACCGATTCCCGCCCGGAATCGGACCGCCGCTAAACCCCCTGCCCCCTTACCCCTGACAGGCCCCGGCATGGGGGCACCAGTCGCACTGGCGATCCGCCCGGGGCGGAAAATCGCCCGGCCCCCGCATCTGCGCCACCACCCAGGCCAGCGCCTGCGGCGCCCGGACCGTAATGACCCGATGCCTTTGTTCCTGGGACCATTTCTCCGGGAACCACCGCTTTTCCCCGCCGCTGCCCCGCAGCTCCACCCACCCGGCATTCGCCGCCAGCTCCCCCGCGGTCTGCCAGTACAGATACAAATAGCCGGGCAACTGCAGGCTCCCCAGACCCTGCGCCAGCTCCTGAAAGACCTCGGGATCACGGTCTGGCGCCTCGACCCCCGCGGCCAGGCGGTCCCCCAAGGACTCGTCGGCCCACACCCCCGGGCGCCCCTCCGGGAGCCGGCCGGTCTTATAATCCAGGATATGGAGCCCGTCCGGGCGGCGGTCCACCCGGTCCAACCTCCCGCCCACGGCCATCCCGGCCCCGGCCCCCGGCAGGGCCGCGCTCAACGGGGTCTCCAGGGCCACCACCGTGGTCTCCACCCCCGTAGCCAGAAAGGCCCGCAGCTTGGCGGCCCCGGCCCTCTCCAACTGCAGCCGCGCCGCATATCCCAGGTTGGGGTAAAACTCTGCCGCCCTCAGCCGGCGCCGATACAGGTCCGCCAACTCCGCCGCCGGGAGCCTCGGGTATGCCACCTCCCGACCCAGGAGGGGGGTGAAGAACTCCTGCAAGACCTGATGTATCAGTTCCCCCACCGCCCCCGGGTCCGCCTCGTCGCTGATCTCGGCCGTCGGCGCCAGTTTCAGCAGGTGGGTATAGACAAACCGCACCGGGCACCTCAGGTAGTCGTCCAGGGCCGAGAGGCTCACCGGCCTGGCCGTCAGCCACTCCTCCAGCCGCGCCTGCAGGGCCGGCGTCCGGGGCAGCGGCCGGGGACGGCGGTGCAGGCTGCGCATGGGGAAGGACACGATCGTAAGCGGGGGCTCCCCTGCCGCCACCATCCGGCCCCGGGCCTGCTCCACCTCCCACAGGAGTTGTTCCACAAACCGGCTGCGGCTGGCCTTGTCCACCCCCGTTTCGGTGCCCCCGACCCCGGTCTGATAGAACAGCACCACCTCCCGGGCCCCCTTGCTCAGCCGATGGAAATTATAGGCCGCCACCCGGTCCCGGTCCCGGCTGTCCGTCAATCCCGCCAGCCGGCGCAAGGCGTCGGGCAGCAACGGATCATAGGCCGCCTGGCCCGGCAGGTCCTCTTCGGTGGCGTTGACGATGAGGACCCGGTCGAACCGCAACAACCGGGTCTCCAGCATCCCCATGACCTGGAGCCCGGTCAGGGGTTCGGCCTCAAAGGCCACCCGCTCCCCCTGAAGGTATTGCCGCAGGATGGCGAACAACATCGCCCGGTCGAAGTCCTGCCGGCCCATCAGGCTGTCGGCCAGGGCGGGGGCCACGTGGTCCAGGAGCCGGTGCAGACATTCGCCGTCCAGGGGGAACCGTTCCCACAGGTCGCCGCCGCGGCGCACCAGCAGCCGGCCCACCCCGGCCAGGGCCCCGGCCAGGTCGCTGAGGGTGCGGACCCCCTCCCATCGGTGCAGCCCCGTCTCCAGCACCTCCTGCCACAGTTGCCGCAGGTCCCCGGCTTCCTCGCCCTCCCCCGGGGCCGCGGCCGGGGGGTCGGCGTCAGGGGGAAAGACGTACTTCTGCCCCTGGCGCAGGGCCGCTTCCCGGGCGCGCAGCCACCGCCGCCAGGGCAGCCCGGGGGCCCCCCCCAGCATCTTGATATAGGGATGCCGGATGAACTGCACCAGTGGTCGCCAGTAATACCCCCCGGCGGGATTCCTGGTCTCCTGCAGTTCCAGCAGCAGGCTGATGAACCCTGCCAGGGTGGTGCGGCCCAAAGGGTAGCCCAGGGTGATGTTGACCTCCCGGGGGGGCAGGTGGTGCAGGACCGGCAGCAGCAGGTCCTCCCGGGGCAGCACCACGGCGGTGCCGCTCTGGGAGTCCCCGGCCAGCTCCGCCTCCAGGGGGGCCAGCTGCGAATGCAGGTCATAGCCTTCATAAAAGCGCACCGCCGGGGCCCCGGTGGGGGGCTCAACCCCGGGCCGGGCCGACGCCGACGCCCCCCACCGCTCCAGCCACTCCCGGTGCCCGCTGACGGCCCAATGGCCGGGCTGTCCCGCGGCCAGGGCCGGATCGCTGTGCCAGACGATGACCGCCCTCCCCGTCTCCCACAGCCGCCGCCAGATGGTCTCCTCACCCCGGCTCAGGGCATAGAAACCCGCCAGGTAATACCGCCGGGGGGCCAAACGGGCCTCGATCTCCTCCCACCGCCGGGCCGCCTGGAACAGATCATACCCCGGGGTGGTCCAGCGCCGCACCTCCAGGAGGCCGGAATATTCCCGGTGAATCACGCCCAGATGTTCCAGGAGCGCCGCGGCCCATTCCATCACCTCCCCCTGGAGATACTGGAGATTGTCGGCCTCCCGGTTCTGCCGGAACAGGTCCTCCATCAAACCGGCCAGACGCACGCCCCAGGGGAAGAACCTTTCCCGATCCAAGGGCAGACGGCTGAGCCCTCCCGCACAGTCATCCCGCACCCGCCGGACAATGTCGTAGAGCGCCTCCACCTGATCCAGCCCCGTCAGGGTCCGGACCGGGGCCGGCTCCAGATGCCGCCGCCACACCGCCGCCAGTTCGGTGATCGACAGCATCTCCGGCAGCCGGCAGGGCTTCGGCAGCCGGGGGTCGGCCACCAGATGCTCCCGCAGGTAGCGCCGGGGCCGGCGGTGCGGAAAGACCACCGTCACCGACGCCAGGTCCGGTTCCTGGCCGATGATCAGCTCACCCAGGCGGCCCAGGAACTCCTCCCGCCAGTCGATGATGACCACGGGCTTCACGCTCCCGCCCCCCCGGGGATTTCCACCATGGTCTGTCCGTCCAGATAGATGAGCAGGCCCCGGATCGTTCTCCCCTCTCCCCCGGGTCGGTGCAGCTCCGGCAGGTCCTCCAGCAGCTCCAGGTAGCGCCGGATTTGGTCCCGGTGCTCCGGCGCCGGGGAGCCCGTCTTAAATTCCAGCACGACGACCTCCCGGGGCGTCAGGATGAGGGTGTCCAACCGGTGCACGGCCCCGGCGGCATCCAGGATCTCCACCTCGGTGTGGCCGTAGGGCCGTAGGGCCGCCAGGCGGGGGTGGCCCAGGGCCCAGGCCACCCGGGCCTCCAGGTCGGCCCGCTCCCCGGCCTCCGCCCCGGCGGTGGGCGCATACGCCAGGGCCAGCTCCACTCCCCGGCGGGCATCCCGGATCGGGTCCCCCGTGTCCGGGGCGTATTCCAGGGCCAGGTGGACCAATTCCCCCCGGCGGCGCTGCGGCGCGCCCCCTTCCTCCACCCGGTGCCGGAAGATCTTGAGGCGGGGCAGCCAGGCCATGGGGATAAAGTCCGCCTCCGGCGCCCCCTCGGCCCCGGCCGGCTCCGGCCCCGCCGGAGGCGTCTCCCGGGCGAACTCCGGTCCGGCCGGGGGCTTGACGCCGGCCACATAGGGGGTCTGGCCCTCCTCCGGCCACTCCAGGGGCGCCAGCAACGCCTCCACCGCCGGCCCGAAGCTGTCCCGCCGCTGGGAGTCGTTGCCGGTGATGAAGCCGTAAAATTCCTCCACCGCCCGGGTCCAGCCCACGTACAGGAGATTGAGGTTTTCCAGGAGCACCTCCAGCCGCTGCCGGTAATAGGGCTCCCCCACCTCCGGGATCAACGGGAGAATGACCCGCCTCTCCCCCCAGGGGAGCTCGCATAGGCGCTCGATCTTCACCCCCCAGTGGTGGAAGGGGATGATGACCACGGGGAACTCCAGCCCTTTGGCCTTATGGATGGTGAGCACCTGCACGGCCCCCACGCCCTCCGGCAAGGGAATCCGTTCCCGGTGGCCCTCCTGGACCCAGAAGTCCAGAAAGGCCGCCAGTGACTGGTGCCCCTGGTTCTCCGCGGCCAGGACCAGCTCCAGGAACCGGCGCAGGAAGATTTCGTCCCGAGGGTGGCGTTCCCGCAGCCGGAAGCGTTTGAGGCTCTCCTGGACCAGGTCGTAGGGGCTCATCAGTCCGCTCTGGCGGTGGAAGGGCTCGATCCAGGTGCGCCAGGGGCCGGGAAACTCCCCCGCGAACGCCCGGCGCAGGGGTCTTTCCGGCTGGCGGGCCAGCCACTCCACCAGGACGTCGAAACTCAGGCCGCCCACCGCCCCGAACATCTCCCCCCCGGAGAGGAAATTCCAAAATGCCAGATCATTGTCGGGGTCGTCCAGGAAGCTCAGCCAGGCCAGGAGCTGCTTGATCAGCGGGTGTTCCGCCAGGTGCAGGCTGTTTTCCGTCACCAGGGGGATGTCCCAATCGATGAGCCAGCGGGACAACTCCTCCGCCTCCCAGTTGGCCCGCACCAGGATGGCCACGTCGCTCCAGGGCCGACGCCCCTGCAAATCCGCCAGAACCTCCTGGAGCGCCTCCCGCACCTGCTCCGCCACGTCCTCCTGGGTCTTCCCCCGGAGCCGCCGCAGTTCCACATACCCGCCGGAGCGATCCCGTTGGGGGGGGAGGCTCTGTTCCGCCTCGCGGTAGACCGTCCGCACCGTCGCCGCCAATTCCTCCCCGGAGCTCCGGTCCAGGGCCTCTCCCGCCATGACCTGGGCCACCCGCCGGGAACCCTCGACGGAGCCCAGGGGGCTGAAAACCCGGTTGGTGAAGGTGACCAGGGTCGCCTGGCTGCGCCAATTGTGCGGCAGATGGTCCGTGCTGACATCTCGCGCCCGCATATCGTCCGCCACCGCCTCGAACAGCCGCCAGTTGCCCCCTCGCCAGCCGTAGATGGCCTGCTTCACGTCCCCCACCAGAAACAGGCCGCCGCCCTGATCCCGGCATTCCCGGGCCAACGGCAACAGAGCCTCCCACTGCTGGGTGCTGGTATCCTGGAATTCATCGATGAGCAAATGGCGCAACTGCGCCCCCAACCGGCACAGGGCCATGGACACGCCCCCGGCTTCGCCCAGGAGCCGGGCCACCTCCCGTTCCCACAGCCGGCCGGAGACCACCCCGGTGCGGTGCGGGTGCTGGTCCAGATCAGCCGCCAGGATCTGCCCCATTGCGGCGAAGGGCAGCCACTGCCGCGCCTGCTGCACCACCCGGTGGCGGCTCCGGCATCTCACCCAGGCCTCCTTGAAGGCCTCGTACCGGGCCTCGGCCTCCCTGGTAACCCGGGGCCCGGACGGGGCCAGCAGGCCGTCCGTCACCGCGGCTTTGTCGGCATAGGTCGAATAATTCGGGAACTCGCCCGGGGCGCAGCCGGCGATCTTCTCCAGAAAGAGGGTGAAGTTCTTATGGGTCTTCAAATCTCCCTGGATCAGCGCCTCCTGGAGGTCGGCCGCCGCCGCCTGCAGCTCGGCCAGGTTGTCACGCCGGGCCCGCTCCAGCTCCTCCGGCGGGGGCAGTTCCCCGGGGGCGCGGTGGGCCAGAAAGGCGAAGGCCCTGGCCACCCTCTCCTGCAGCAGTTTCTCCAGGAAGAAGCCCTCCCGGCCCTCGTGGAAAATCAGACTGTCCAGAGCCGCCTCCAGCAACCCGCGTTCCGGCTGCTCCCCCTGCTCCGCCCGATCCAGGCAGGCGTCGAAGAGGGCCTGGAAGATCTTGTCGGAGTCCAGCTCCACGGTGAAATCGGGGGACAACCCCAGATCGATGGCCCCCAGGCGCATGCACAAATGCAGCAGGCTGTCGATGGTGCGGATGTTGAGTTGGCTGCTGGACCGCAACAGACGCTGCAACCAGCGGCGGGCCTGGCGGGGGGAGATCGCCGCCGCCGGACCGTCCTCCCCCTGTCCCAGGGCCCTTTGCTTCAGGCTGGCGATCACCCGCGCCCGCATCTCCGCCACCGCCTTGTTGGTGAAGGTGATGGCGATGATCTCCGGCCAGCCGTACCCGTCCCCGCCCCCGGAAGGGATGCAGGCTGCCCAGCCCTCCTCCCCGGCCTGGCCCAGCAACTCCAGGAAGTGTCGGGTCAGGGCATAGGTCTTACCGCTCCCCGCCGCTGCGGTCAGTCGTTTGAGCATGCCGCCTCCCGCATCGAAATCCCCCTGCACCACATATTGTAATTATACCCCAGGCAGCCGGGAAATTCTCCCCCGGCCCGGGAGCCATTCTGAGGCCGTTTCCGAATCCCGCCGAAACTTCGACCCCGCGGAGTCCGGGACGGATTTCTCTCACTTTAATCAAGCATAAAAAAATGGGTTTTGCTATAATGTTCCATTGGAAGTTGAACCGGATATTTGGCTGCAAGGCCCGATTACTTCGTGCCCAATCTTCAGGAAGGTTTTTCCATCGCCAAGGTTGCACCGGCGGCAACCCTGACGTATCTCTTAAAGCTATGACTCGACAAAAACTCTTCCCGTTGCCCACCCCCGCCGTGGTGCGATTCAATGGCCAAATAACCCGCGGGGACAGAAACCTCCTGAACCGGCACGCCAGCGGGCTGCTCTGGTTCACCGGCTATTCCGGCGCCGGGAAATCCACCCTGGCCCACGGGGTCGAAAAGGAACTTCATCAGCGCCGCATCCGCTCCTACGTCCTGGATGGGGATAATGTCCGTAGCGGTCTCAATGTGGACCTGGGGTTTACTCCCGACGACCGCCGGGAGAACCTGCGGCGCACCGCGGAAATCGCCCGCCTCCTGGTGGATGCCGGGCTCATTGTCCTGGCGTCGTTTATCTCACCCTACCGGGCCGATCGGGCCCTGTTGCGCCACACCTTCCGGCAAGACAACTTCTTCGAGATCTATGTGAAGTGTTCTTTGGCCGAATGCGAGCGCCGGGACCCGCGGGGCAATTATCAAAAGGCCCGGCAGGGTCTGATCCAGAATTACACCGGCATTTCCGCTCCCTACGAAGAACCCGAGCACCCCGATTTAATCATTGATACGGAGATCACCTCCGCCGCCGAGGCCGTCCACAGCATCCTCGCCTTTCTGGAACAGGCCGGCCTGCTCCAACCTCTGCCGGCAGATGCGCTCATCTCGGAGGCCTGGTCGGGTGATTCCCTCTGATCCCCCCGCTCACCTTCCCCCATGCCTGGGCGCCTGGAGTGTAAAGAACCTCGTGAACGGCTGGGGGCCGACAGGGAGCCGTCAGCCCCTGCCGCCGCGGAAATGAAGATTCCCTATGAGTAATGCTGCTGGAAGCCCTCGCCCCGCCTGGCAATGCCACCATAGGCGATCAAAACTCCTGGGCGCCATCAACACCTTGGGGCATCTCCTGTCCCGGGGCGGCCTCACCTGCTTTCCTCTGGAAGAGGGACACCTGGTGGATAAAGCCCGGGAACGCACCGGACTCCAGGATTTCGGGGATGAGGCCTTTCGGGAGCCCCTCCGTCACCTCCTCGCAGCGCTCAATACCGACGCCCGGCTGAATTTCGTCGGCCGCCTCTGCGTGCAGTCCGATCTGCTGCGGCTGCTGGAGAATCGGCTGCGGCTGGTGGCGGATCGCCGGCGCTATCCGGCCATTGCCGATGAGGTCATCCGCCGTCCTCTGTTCATTACCGGGTTGCCCCGCAGCGGCACCACCTTCCTGCATGCCCTGTTGGCGCAGGATCCGACGGCCCGGGCGCCCTTGGTGTGGGAGGTGATGCATCCTTCGCCGCCCCCCCGGGCCGCCACCCACACCTCCGATCCCCGGATCGCCCAAACGGCCCGGGAGTTGTGGTGGCTGCGTCTGTTGATGCCGGATTTCGAGACCGTGCATCTCATCGACGCCCAACTCCCCCAGGAGTGCATTGCCATCACCGCCCACATCTTCCTGAGCTACGAGTTTGAATCCATGTATTATGTGCCCGGCTATCGCCGCTGGCACGATGCCCAGGACAAAGTGCCGGCCTACGAGTTTCACCGCCGGTTTCTGCAGCATCTGCAATGGCGTTGCCCCGGCAGCCACTGGGTCCTCAAGGCCCCCAGCCACGCCCTGGCCCTGGAGGCCCTGAGGCAGGTCTACCCTGATGCCGGCATCATCATGACCCATCGCGACCCCCTCAAAGTCCTGCCCTCCTGCGCCAGTTTCACCGAGGTCATGCGGCTGGGCTTCTCCAACCACCAGGATCGCCGGGGCTTGGCCCAGGAGATCACTTCGCGCTGGGAGGCGGGGGCCCGCTTGATCGTCGAGTCCCGTCAACAGGAGGCGGTTCCGTCCCACCGGCGGGCCGACATCCTCTATCGTGATCTGGTGCGGGAGCCCCTCAAGGTGGTGGAGAGACTGTACCGGCAATTCGACCTGGAGTTCACAGCGGCCGCCCGGGAGAGTATGGTGCGCTTCCTGGCGGCGCATCCCCAAAACAAAAAGGGGGTGCACCGCTATTCCCTGGAGGATTACGGTCTCGACGCCGGGGAGGCAAGACGCCGGTTTCAGTTTTACACCGACTACTTCGGGATTGACCCGGAGTGAGGCGCGCCCCCGGCAACAGGGACGGCGACCGGGGCTGGAAGAGGGCCGGTCACCGCCCGGTCCTTGACCCGCACCTGTCTACCCGGGATCGCACCGTCTCACTCTTTACTGTCTGATACTGCCCCATGCGCCGCGTGACGATCATCCTCACCCTTGTGGCCGCGGCCTTCCTGATCTGGATGCTCCACCAGGTGGGCTGGCACAACCTTGCTGCCCCCATCCGCCAGGTGGGGTGGTATTGGCCCCTGCTGCTCGTGCCCTACGGGTTGGTGAATCTCCTGGAGGCCCTGGCGTGGCGCTACCTCTTGACCGGTGCGCCTGAGCCGACCCTGGCGCGTCTGTTCTGGCTGCGATTGGCCGGGGAATCCTTAAACCAGCTGACGCCCACTGCCTCCATGGGGGGTGAACCCTTCCGGGTGGCCCGGCTGGCTGCCGCGGGAATCCCGTGGGAGGCGGCGGCGGCCTCGGTGGTCATCAAGAAGGGCATCATGGTCCTCAGCCTGGTGTTATTCATCTGCCTGGGTTTGGCCCTGATCCCCGTGGTGGTCCCCGGGGCCGCCCACCACCTGGGATGGCTCAGCCTGGCCACCGCTCTCCTGGGGGGGGGAGGTCTAACCTTTGTGGTGGTGCAGCGGAAAAATCCCTGCACCGCGGTCCTGCGTGGTCTGGAACGCGTCCGCCTCTGTCCCGCCGTCCTGAAGTCCAAAGAAGCCGATCTGGCCAGCCTGGATGGGGCCCTGGCGAGCTTTTACCACCAATACCCCGGCCGGGGATTCCTGGCCTTCGCCCTGTACTCTCTCAGTTGGCTCCTGCATGCGGTGGAGGTCTGGCTGATCTTCTGGCTGCTGGGTCATCCCCTGGGATGGGGGCAATCCCTCTGCCTTGACTCCCTGGCCATGCTCTTTGCCGGATTGGGCTTCATGATCCCGGTGTCCCTGGGCGTCCAGGACGGCGGCAATATTCTCCTGGCCCTGGGCTTCAGCCTGGGCGCTCCCCTGGGCGCCGCCTTCAGCATCCTGCGCCGCCTGCGGGAGGCCTTCTGGTTGGCCCTGGGTCTCATCGTGGCGGCCCGGGAAAAGTAGCGGGGATCTGTCTGGGGAGGTTTGCCTCCGTTCCCCCTGGCCGGCGCCGGAACGGGATGGAAATCCAGTTCCCGGATAAATTTGACACCTGGGCTTGTGCAACGATGTTTAATATGTCATTCTGAGCAGAATGACACCAACTCGCCGTAGTCCGTTTCATACCCCCTATGCTATGCCTGCAATAGAGCTATGAAGGAATTCTTCCGCCTCAAGACCATTCCCGAAGTCCTGGAGCTGTTGCAGACCTTCGGCCCCCTGGAATCCGAAACCGTCTCTTTGGAGGAGACTTATGGTCGAGTCCTGGGGCTGGACGTCATCGCCCCCGAGGATGTCCCGATCTTTTCCCGCGCCACCGTGGATGGCTTTGCCGTGCGGGCCCGGGACACCTTCGGTGCCTCTCCCGGCTCGCCCGCCCTGTTGGACCTGGCGGGGGATATCGCCATGGGGGAGGAAGCCACCCAACCCCTGGCCCCGGGACAGACGCAACGCATCGCCACCGGCGGCATGCTCCCGCCCCTGGCCGACGCCGTGGTCATGTTGGAATACGTCGAAGAACTGGACGCCACCACCCTGGAGGTCCATCGCACCGTGTCGCCCTGGGAAAACGTGGTCCAACGCGGGGAGGACGTCCGCGGCGGCGAGCCCCTGCTGTCGGCCGGGGCTCGGTTGCGGCCCCAGGACATCGGCATGTTGGCGGCCCTGGGGGTGACCCGGGTGGAGGTTCGCCGTCGCCCCCGGGTGGCCGTTATCTCCACCGGCGACGAGATTGTCCCGCCCGAGGCGCCCCTCACCCTGGGACAGGTGCGGGACAGCAATGCTTACACCCTGGCGGCCCAAATCACCGCCATGGGGGGAGTTCCGGTCCTCCTGGGCATCGTTCCGGACCAGTTGGACCCCCTGATCGAACGCCTGGTCGCGGCCCGGGCCCAGGCCGATCTCATCCTGCTGTCCGGCGGCAGTTCCGTGGGGAGTCGGGATTGGGCCATCGCCGCCCTGGAGTCCTTCCCCGAGGCCCGCATCCTGGTCCACGGGGTGGCGGTCAGCCCCGGCAAACCCACCATCATCGCCCGGCTGGGAACCATCCCTCTCTTCGGCCTCCCGGGCCATCCCGTTTCCGCCATGATCATCATGGAGATCCTGGTCCGGCCCCTCCTGGACCGGCTCTCCGGCCGGCCCGCGGCCCGGCCGGATTGGGACGGGATGGTAGCCGCTACCCTGAGCCGCAACCTGGCCTCCACGCCGGGGAGGGAGGATTTTATCCGGGTCCGTCTGTCCCTGCAGGCCGGGACCCTCTGGGCCGAGCCGATCCTGGGCAAATCCGGCCTGTTGTCCACCATGGTCAAGGCCGACGGCTTTATCCGCATCCGACTGGCGGCGGAGGGTCTGGAGGCGGGGGCACCGGTGCAGGTCCATCTGTTCCGGGATTAACCGGCTCATCCCAGGGCACCCCGACCTCCCTAAGCTTCCTCCCCCTAACCCGCGCTTACCTGATCCAAGGAGAACCCCCATGAGCACCCCCAAGCGCCATATCTATCTGGACATGAAGTCCGTCGTCGAGGCCCGCCAGATCCTCCTGAGCTGCGTCGACGCCGACTCTTACCTGCCGCCGGAGGAGATCGCCACCACCGCGGCCCGGGGCCGGGTGACGGCGGCCCCGGTCTATGCCCGGCTCTCCTCGCCCCACTATCACAGCGCCGCCATGGACGGCTATGCCGTGGCGGCGGAAGCCACCTTTGGGGCCACCCAGGACCAGCCCCGGCAACTGCGCCTGGGAACCGAGGCCTTCCCGGTCAATACCGGCAACATGCTCCCCCCCGGCACCAATGCCGTCATCATGGTGGAGCACGTCCACCCCCTGGGGGAGGATGTCATTCAGATCGAAGCCGCCGTCTATCCCTGGCAGCACGTCCGGCGGGTGGGGGAGGATCTGGTGGCCCAGGAGATGGTCCTGCCGGAACAGACGGTCATCACTCCGGTGGCCCAGGGAGCCCTCCTGGCCGCCGGCGTCACCCGGCTGTCGGTCCGCCGCCAACCCCGGGTGATCATCATCCCCACGGGGGACGAACTCATCGCCGCCCCGGGACTGGAATCGGACGAGATTCCCCCCGGCCAGATCATTGAATTCAATTCCGTCATGCTGGCCGGGCTCGTGGAAGAGGCCGGAGGCGTGGCCGTGATCTTCCCGGTCACCCCGGACCGCCCGGAGGCCATCCGGGCCGCGGTGGCAGAGGCGGTGGGTCAGGGGGACCTGGTGATCATCAATGCCGGGTCCTCGGCCGGCAGCGAAGACTACAGCGCCCACGTCATCGCCGCCCTGGGCCGGGTCCTGGTCCATGGCGTGGCCATGATGCCGGGGAAACCCACCATCCTGGGGACCATCCAGGGCCAACCGGTGATCGGCAGCCCCGGCTACCCGGTGTCGGCGGTGCTGTCCTTCGAGGAATTCGTGGCCCCGCTGATCGCCGCCCTGGTGGGTCGGCCCGCCCCCTCCCGGCCCACGGCCGAGGTCTATCCCGCCCAAAAGATTCCCTCCCGGGCCGGACTGGAGGAGTTCATCCGGGTCACCCTGGGCCAAGTGGGCGATCACCTGGTGGCGACGCCTCTCCCCCGGGGGGCGGGCACCATCACCTCCCTGGTGAAGGCCGACGGCATCATCCGGGTGCCGGCCCTGAGCGAGGGTTTGGAGGAAGGCCGCCCGGTGACGGCCGAACTGCTCCTCCCGCCGGAGGAACTGCACCACACCCTGGTGGTGGTGGGGAGCCACGACAACACCCTGGATCTGTTGGCCACCCTGTTGAAACGCCGCACCCCCCGGGTTCGCCTGACCTCGGCCCACGTGGGCAGCACCGGAGGCTTGCTGGCCCTGCGCAAGGGCCGTTCCCATCTGGGCGGCAGCCATCTCTTCGATCCCGACACCCAGGCGTATAATGTCCCTTATATCCAGCGGTATTTGCCCGGGTTGCCCCTTAAACTCATCAATCTGGTCTACCGGCAGCAGGGTTTCATCGTTTCTCCGGGAAACCCCAAAAACATTCAGGGCTTCTCTGATTTAACCCGCCCGGAGGTGAACTTCATCAACCGCCAGCGCGGTTCCGGCACCCGCATCCTGTTGGATTACCAGCTCCAGCAGAAGGGCCTCTCGGACCAGGCGATTCAGGGCTATGACCGGGAAGAGTTCACCCATATGGCGGTGGCGGTCAATGTCCTCTCCGGGGCCGCCGATGTCGGCCTGGGCATCATGGCCGCGGCCCGGGCCCTGAAGCTGGACTTCGTGCCGGTGGTGGAGGAGCGCTACGACCTGGTGGTTCCGGACTCCACCTTTGCGGACGAACGGTTTCAAACCCTCCTGGCGGTCATCCGCTCGGAAGACTTCCGCCGCGCCGTGGCCGACCTGGGCGGCTACGATACCCGGGAAACCGGGATGATTCTCTGGGAACAGTAGGATCGTAGATAGGGGGGGTGAGACGCCGGGGGGGGGCAGCGATCAGAGGGGTGGCAAGCAGGAGGGGTGGGGAGGCCAGGCCCCTCCTGCTTGGCAATTGGACGAGAACCCTCCTAGAACAGATCCAGTTCCTGGGCCAGTGCCTGGTAGGGTAGGGGGAACTCCGGCTGAAAATTCTGATAAAAGGTCACGGGGTAGCGGGCGCCGATCTTGCCGCCCGCCTCTTTCAGGCCCCTCAGGAGTTCGGGCAGGGCCGCACCCGGCAAAGAGAAGACCATTTCATCATCCTGGGTCATGGAAAAGATGCGGTCCCCCATGCCGGGGATGACCACCCGGGCGGCGTTGTGCCGGAAGGGGGCGATGAGATACGTGGCGCATTCCACCTTCCCGCCGAAATCGCTGCTCAACCGTCTCCCGCTCACGTAGGTCCAGGCCTGAATCAAGCGCATCACCTGGGCCGGATTGCCATACAACACCACAGTATCGGGCTCGACGGACGCCTTGGCCAAAGGAGTCAGAACCAGGGCCGCGCACTCTCCCTGGGCCAACCGCGCCATGGCAGAGGCTTCCACCGCGGCCGTCTCGGGGTTTTCGGAAAATTGGACCTCACAGAAAAGTCTGGCCAGGGTCTTTTCCGGCTCTGGCGCCGGCGTAAAGCCGAAGGCCAGCATGGCAGGCACGCAGATAAGATCGGTTTTGGTCAAACCCACCGTCCAGCCATAGACCCGGGCCAGCGTCACCCCCTGACAGATGGTGATCCGCTTCTGCAGAACCTCCGCGGGGCGGCGGGTCTTGGCCGGAAAGGCATCGGTGGATGGCAAAAACTTAACCGCCAGGGGCAAGGTCTTGAGGCGCAGGTCCTTGGCCAGCACCTCAGCCATCTCGGTGTAATTCAGCATTGCACCTCCTCATACCTGCGAGGCGAGTCCCAACCCCCCACCCCGGAAAAAAAGAGGGTCCACTATACGTTAGCTAGACCCTCATCTGAGCGAAATTGTCGGAGGCAACAAAGAGCGGCGCGCTTCTCTACCAAACGCTAACGTCAATCTGTCAAAGACAGTTTCTTTTCTTTGTTCCTCCCGATAGGCCGCTTAACTTCTCATCAACCTAATGGAGTATTCTCATTGAGGTTTCGGCGTGGCACTGCCGATGCGGGCCATCATGGCGCCGACCATTTCCTTGTTGAATTTCACCATCGGTTCCAGATCCTGATTGCCTTCGCCCATCTTCACCGGCTCGATGGCCACACAGATCTGCTTCACGTCACACACCCGGTTCAGCCGCACCAGACAGGGTTTCTTCTTGAGGCTTTCCAGAGCCTGGCCCAAAAGGGTGTCGGCTTTATCCAGTTTGCCCTGTTCAATCTTGATGGCGGCCATATTGTTCAACGCAATGGGGTTCCCCGGATCCTCCTTCAAAACCTGATCCAACAGCTTTTCGGCAGCATCCAGGTGCTTTTTCACTTTGTCGACTTTATATTGTTCGAAGTTGCAGAAGCTGGAGGACAGCTTCTTTTCCACCGGGCTGTTAATTTGGGCCGGCGGACAAACCGCGTACTGAGCCAGGACCAAACCTGTTCCCACGATGGATACCAAGAGAAAGACGGACAGTGATAACGCCAATTTTTTCATGTGTTAGTCCCCTCCATGCGTTAAAGAATGAATGACTTGCGCCGCCTGGTGAAAATATAAGGTAGGGCACGGGGCTTGTCAACAACTTTGAGTTCCTGGAAAATCCCTTTAATATATTTTAGTCTAAATATTTCAAAGAAATTAGTCGACTTCGTCGATATACCCCGCGGCCAATCTTTTTCTTGCCTGGACAGGCCTATTTTATCTATATATAGTGAGGAAAATCAGCCCAGGTTAATATATGCGGATTTTAATCACGGGTAGCAACGGACAACTCGGCTACGACTGCACCCGGCTGTTAACGGCCAGGCACGACCTCATTCCCTTTAGCTCCCGGGATTTGGACATCTCCGATGGGTCCGCCGTGGAGGCGGCAATGCGCGCCACCCGGCCGGAGGTGGTGCTCAATTGCGCCGCCTTCACCAAGGTGGACGCCTGTGAAACCGAAACGGAGCTGGCCGCGGCGGTCAATACCCGGGGGCCGCAATATCTGGCCGAGGCCCTGGCCCGCCATGGCGGGCATTTGATTCACATCTCCACAGACTATGTCTTTGACGGCCACAAACCCCTCCCCGGTGCCTATACCGAGGAGGACACTCCGGCCCCCCTCTCCCAGTATGGCAAGACCAAACTGGCCGGGGAGGAAGCCATCCGAACCCGTTTGCCAAACGCCGCCATTGTGCGCACCGCCTGGGTCTACGGGCTCCACGGGCAGAATTTCCTCAAAAAGATCTTGCATCTGGTGGTGAAGGTGCAGCCCCCCCGGCTGAAGATCGTCCATGACCAGTACGGTTCACCCACCTGGTCCTGGCGGTTGGCCCGGCAGCTCGACCGTCTGATCGAGGTGCGGGCCACGGGTTTGTATCACGCCACCGCCGAAGGTTTTTGCACCTGGTATGAATTGGCCCGTTATTTCCTGGAGTGCATGGGGCTGGCCTATCCCCTGGAGCCCTGCACCACGGCGGAGTTTCCCACTCCAGCCCCCCGACCGGCCAATTCCATCCTGGAAAACCGGCGTCTACAGGCTGCCGGCCTTAATGTCATGCGCCCCTGGCAGGAGGATGTGGCCGAATTTGCACGGTCATACCGGAATGAACTGCTCCAGGAGATAGAGCGAGGCTGAGACTGCCATGACCTTCCCGGAATCGTCTGTTCAACCCCTTTTCCCTGGGAACCGGCATGTTCACTGATGCGGACTATGAACAGATGCGCGCCCTGGGCATCGACCCGGCCCGGGTGCGGGAACATCTGCATCTCTTTGCCCGGCAAAGCCACTTCTTGACCCTGGACCGGCCTTGCACCATAGGGGACGGCATCCAGCAGCTGGCGGCCGCCGAGGTTGATCACTATCTGGAGCAACAGGACCGGGCCGCCCGCCAGGGCCGCTTCCAGTCTTTCATCCCGGCCTCCGGCGCCGCCACCCGCATGTTTCAAGTCCCTTTAAGATATTATCATCATCCCCCCTCCCTGGATCGGGAGGCGGTGATCCGGGAGGCAGCCACCGGTTCGCAGGAGGCGCAGGATTTTCTCACCTTTCTGGACAACCTGCCCCGTTTGGCCTTTTTTCCGGAACTGCGGCAAAAGCTGCGGCAGGCTGGCCATGATCTAGCGCAGCTCTTGGCGCAAGGGGACTTCCGGCCGATTCTCCATTGCCTGCTGACCCCCGCCGGACTCAATTGCGCCGCCCTCCCCAAGGGACTGCTGCAATTCCACGCCTATGACGACGGCAACCGCACCGCCTTTATAGAACACCTCGGCGAGGCGGCCGGCTATATCCGGGATAAGGATTCCGGCTGCCGGATGCACTTCACGGTGGCCGAAGAGTTTCAGGAGGACTTCCTGAACCTGTTCCAGCAAGCCCGGCCGGGGTTGGAAGAGCGCCTGCAGTGCCGTTTCGGGGTGGGCTTCTCCCGGCAGTCGCCGGCCACCAACACCATCGCCGTGGATCTCAATAACCGACCTTTCCGGGAAACCTCCGGGCGCCTGCTCTTCCGCCCCGGGGGGCACGGAGCCCTGCTGGCCAATCTCCGGGACCTGCAGGGAGACCTGGTCTATATCAAGAATATCGACAATATCGTCCCGGATCGGCTCAAAGCCGAAAACCGGTTTTGGAAGCGGTTACTGGGGGGCTACCTGGTGTGGCTGCAGACCCGCATCCACCACTACCTGCGCCTCCTGGAGGATCCCCGGCATCCGATTAACTTTCCGGAAATCCTGGATTTCATCCAGAGCCGGCTAAGGCTCTCGTACCGCTCGCACTTCCGCCACTGGCCGAACCGACAACAGCGGGACTATCTCTGGAAACTCCTGTACCGCCCGGTGCGCGTCTGCGGTATGGTGAAAAACACCGGCGAGCCCGGGGGCGGACCTTTCTGGGAGGAAGGGAAAGACGGCCGCGCTACTCCCCAGATCATCGAGGCGGCCCAGGTGGATATGAGTTCCGCCCGGCAGCAGGAAATCTGGAGGACTTCCACCCATTTCAATCCGGTGGACCTGGTCTGTGGGATGCGCGATCATCGCGGTCAACCCTTCGATTTAGACCATTATGTGGATCCCGAGGCCGTGTTCATCTCCCGCAAGACCTGCGACGGTCGGGATCTTAAGGCCCTGGAACTGCCCGGACTGTGGAACGGCGCCATGTCCGGTTGGCTGAGCATCTTCGTGGAGGTGCCCATTATTACCTTCAACCCGGTGAAAAGCGTCCTCGACCTGCTCCGTCCGGAACATCTCCCGGCATAAGGTCTCCGCGGCTTTGGCCTCCCGCTGCCTGCTCCTCGTCCCCCGCGCAGGCTTGGTGGCTATATCACCCCAAGCAAGGCAGGTATCGCCCCGGGACAGGGGCGGGAAGGCCCTAACCCGCCCACCGGAACATTCTCCAGAGGTTCCTCGGTAGGAGTTATATTGTTATGTTGGTCTGCGTCTTGATTGTCTTGATCTGTTGGTTATGGCCGGCGGGCTTGGTGGCTACGGTGCCCCCGACGACAACCCCCACCCCGCCTCCCCCGTCCGCCGTCCTGCCCTATTACCCCCTCCCCGATCAGATCACCTTGTGCGGCGAGCCGGTCCCCCTGAAGGACCCCCTGGTCAAGGAAGACCTGGATCGGGAATTCACCATCGTGGTCTGGAGCCGGGCGCAAACCACCCTGTGGATCAAACGGGCGGCCCGGTATTTTCCGGCGCTGGAAAAGAGGTTGCATGAACAAAAACTGCCCAACGACCTGAAGTATGTGGCCCTGATCGAAAGCGACCTGCGGCTGCAGGCCCGGTCCTCTGCCGGGGCCCTGGGCCTGTGGCAGTTCATGAAGCCGGCTGCCAACCGGTTTTCCCTTAAGACCGAAACGCAGATCGACGAGCGTTATGATGTTGTGGCGGCCACCGAAGCCGCCCTGCAATACCTGCGCGTTCTCCACCGCCAGTTCAAGCAGTGGGCCTTGGCCCTGGCAGCCTACAACTGCGGGGAGGGCCGCCTCCAACAGGCCCTCAGGGAGCAGGGAGTCCACGATTATTTCCGGCTGAGCCTGCCGGAGGAGACCGAACGGTATGTGCCCCGCCTGCTGGCGGCCAAAATCATCCTGAGTGAGCCGGCCCGGTACGGCTACGACATCCCCGCCGCAGAGCTCTATCCCCTTCCCGACCACGAGCAGGTGGAGTTCGTGTTGGCCAAGGAGACTCATCTGCGGGAGATCGCCACGGCCTGCGGCAGTTATTACAAGGCCCTCAAACGGCTCAACCCCCAGCTAATCACTGCCAAGCTCGCCCCCGGGGTCTATCGCCTCAACGTCCCGGCCGGCGCTGCCACCCGGTTTTACGAAGTCTATCTCCAGGGACGGCTCTCCATCCTGCCTCCTAAGCCTTGAAGGAGTTCCCGTTGCAATTGTCATCATCTTCTCAACCCCACCAGGAAGCCGTGGACCTGTTGCTGGCCGGCGGATTGGTCATCACCCTTAATGACACCGGGGAGATCTTTGCCCCCGGGGCCGTCGCCGTCCGGGGTGACAGCATCGTGGCCGTAGGGCCCCGGGCTGAAATCCTGAGCCGATATCAAGCCCTCCGTCTTCTGGACTGCCCCGACGACCTCATCCTGCCGGGGCTGGTCAACGCCCACACCCACGCCGCCATGACCTGCTTCCGGGGCTTGGCCGACGACCTGCCCTTGGCCCAATGGCTCCAGGACCACATCTTCCCGGCCGAGAGACTCATCGATCGGGACCTGGTGTACTGGGGCACCAAGCTGGCCGTGGCCGAGATGCTCCTGTCGGGAACCACCACCTTCTGCGATATGTACCTGTTTGCCGATGCGGTGGCGCAGGCCGCCCGGGAATGCGGCATCCGCGCCGTGGTGGGGGAGGTGCTGTATGATTTTCCCTCCACCAATTACGGGACGGTGGACAACGGCCTGAAGTTCTCCGAAGAACTGGTCCAGACCTGGCAGGGCGACCCCCTGGTCCGGGTGGCTATCCAACCGCATGCGATTTATACCTGCTCCCCCGACTTGCTCGTCAAGTGCGGGCAACTGGCGGATCGCTACGGCATTCCCCTCATCATTCACCTGGCGGAAACCCACCAGGAGGTCCAAGACTGTGAGGCACGATATCAGGCTACACCGGTGGGCCACCTGGAGCACCTGGGATTGTTGGCGCCCAATCTGGTGGCCGATCACGCCGTAGTCCTGACTGACGCCGATATGGATCTCCTGGCGAGACGGCAGGTGGCGGTGGTCCACTGTCCGGAAAGCAATATGAAACTGGCCTCCGGTGTGGCCCCGGTGGTGGAACTGCTGGCCCGGGGGGTCACGGTGGCCTTGGGCACCGACGGCTGCGCCTCCAACAACAATCTGGACATGTTCCAGGAAATGGACACCACGGCCAAACTGCACAAGGTCCACCGTCTGGACCCCACCGTGATGCCGGCCGCCACGGTGGTATCCCTGGCCACCAGCGGCGGGGCCCGGGCTTTGCACCTGGCCGAAAGCATCGGCACTCTCGCCGCCGGGAAGCAGGCCGACATCATCGTGGTCGATGGTACGCAACCCCACATGGTCCCGCTGTACCATCCCTATTCCCACCTCACGTACGTGGCGGGGGGGGCGGATGTACGCACGGCGGTGGTCAACGGCCGCATCGTCATGCGGGATCGTCAGGTGCTGAGCTTCGATATCTCCGAGGCCATGGCCAAAGTGCGGGAGATCGCCCGGCGGATCAGGTCGGCAGAGCGTTAGAGCTTGGCGTTGGTGGTGCGGATGGCGATGATGGTTTGATCACGGAAGATCCGAATGGCCTGCATTTCTTCTTCGGTGATGCCGGCTTGGGAGCTGAGGCGATCCATATAGAAGACCCCGAAAGGGACCTTGTCTATTCGCAGAGGGGTGATGGCCAGGGCCGCCGCCCTGCTGTTGACCCAAAAATCCCCCGGCATCAGGCCGCCGGCGGGCAGGTCGGAATCCCGATTCAGGCGGTAATCCTCATAGTCTAGCACCGCGCGGGCCAAAGCATTGCCCGCGGCCGACAGTGAGGTTTGGAGCACAGGCAAGAGTTCCTCCACGTCCCGCCCGAGTCCGAAGCGCCCCTGAATGGCAGTGCGGGTCGGGTTGACCAGGCATAATACCACCCGATCGAAGCCGACCCCCCGATAGAGCCCCTCCAGCACCATGGACATAATCTCATTAATGGGCAAGCGCAGCACCAGGGCCTGATTGATATCGCCCAGAATTTGGTAACACACCTTGAGGCGATCCAGTTCCGCCTGGCCTCCCCCATCAAGCGCGTCCTCCGGCGCCTCCCGCGGGCTGGCAGTATTGGAAACTTCGGCAGGGGCAGTCCGCGGCCCGGGATCATCCGGCTCCCCCTCGGCCTCGGGCGTCGGCGGGAGATGCAGGTTCAGCCTCGACAGGTCTATGCGGGTAGCCTTCACCAACTCCCGGAAACGGTCCAAACCGGCGCTCAACAGGGGTTGGAGACGCTCGTCCTCCAAAGCCAGTTCCCGACACAGGCGTTTGCCCTTTTTCATCCACTCCTTTTGGGATAGATTGGCCTCACTGAGGTTTTGCGTAAGTTCCTGGGAAATCTGGATAAGGCGCTTGAGCTCAGCAGTACTGCCATACACCTGGGATTGATGCAGGCTGTTGAGACGTTCCAACAGGTCGGCGGGGAAACCCCAGGAGGACAAAGCGACCAGCCCCAATTCAGGGAAGGAGACCTTCAACACCTTGCTGGCGGCGCGAGACAAGGGGATGGTTTCCTGGTCCGCCAGGGTGAGGCTCTCCTGGTACTGGTCAGGGAGATAAAATGAGGCCACCAACTCACCGATATTGAACAACAGGGCGCTGATGAAGACCTCCTCCCCCCGCAAGCTGCGATTGGGGCGCACCAGTTCCTGGCAAAGGACCGCCGTCAATAGAGACTGGATGGAAAGTCTCTTAAAAGCTTCCAACCCTTTGGAATATTGCAGGGTTTCGATGATCTTCAGGCTGACCGCCAGATCACGGATGCGTTCCATCCCCATGACCATGACCGCGGTGGTGATGGTGTGGATCTGACGGGCGTAAGAGCTGAATTGCACCGTATTGACGATTTTCAGAATCTGTGTGGTCAGGGAGATGTCCCGCAGGATGATGCCCGCCACCTCCTGCACCGGGAAGTAGGAATCCGTGGGGATGTCGATGAGTTCCTGGACATTCTGCGCAAATACGGGGAATTCGGGCCCTGCTTTGATGACTTCGAGGAGATGTTGGCGCAGGCCCCACGACAGTTCCCGGTCATCGTTCTCCACGATTTCCGGGGAAACCTCGGGTTGCTCCAACACCTTGATCTCATCGCGTCCCAGCATCTGAACCCCTACAGGAATGACACCCTTTTCCCAACAGTCCCCGTTCTTGACCACCCCAGCGGTAATCCAGGGTTAGTCGCGCGTCCATAACGTCCCTTTATTATCTCTATCGGCACATCATTCCCCGATCATTATAATCTTGCAAAGAATTCCTATTTCCGTTCGAGGCTTGTTCCCGACGGGAGCACTTCCCCGCGTTCAGGGAGAGGAAACGACTTGCAGAATCGTTCCCGAGATCTCGCAAGGGAGGCAAGGGAAACAAGCCAGCGTTTGGAAGCAACGGGATCAGGCCAGCCGGCGGTCCAGGGAGCGGTATTGGATAGCCTCGGCCAGGTGCAGGGTGGCAATATTCTCCTGGCCGTCCAGGTCGGCGATGGTGCGGGCGATCTTGAGTATGCGGTTGTGGGCCCGGGCCGACAGGCCCAGACGGTCCATGGCGGATTCCAGCAGACGGCGGCCGGCGTCATCCACCTGCACGTATTTTTTAAGCAGACGGGGGGACATCTGGGCGTTGGCGTAGGTGCGGCTCCCGGCGAAGCGTTGCGCCTGGATGGCCCGCGCCGCCACGACCATGTCCCGCATGGCCTGGGAGGTGAGGCCGACGGCGGTATCTGCCAAGTCTTTAAACGGCACCGCAGGAACCACCACCTGCAGATCGATGCGGTCCAGCAACGGGCCCGACACCCGGGACTGATAGCCCTGGATCTGCTTGGGGGTGCAGCGGCAGGGTTTCCGGGGATCGCCCAGGTAGCCGCAGGGACACGGATTCATGGCGGCCACCAGCATAAAACGGGCCGGGTAGGTGATGGTGCCCGAGGCCCGGGAAAGGGTGACGACCCCGTCCTCCAGGGGCTGGCGCAACACCTCCAGGACCTGGCGCTTAAATTCGGGCAATTCGTCCAGAAACAGGACGCCGTGATGGGCCAGGCTGACTTCACCCGGGCGGGGGTTGCGGCCGCCGCCCACCAGACCGGCATCGGAAATGGTGTGGTGTGAGGGGCGGAAGGGCCGGGTGGTGAGCAGGGCCTGGCCGGGGGGGAGCAGCCCCATGATGCTGTAAACCTTGGAGGTTTCCAGGGCCTCCTCGAAGGCCAGGGGCGGAAGAATGGAAGACAGGCGCCGCGCCATCATGGTCTTGCCGGTGCCCGGCGGCCCCACCAAAAGGATATTATGTCCGCCGGCGGCCGCCACCAGCATGGCCCGCTTGACCTGCTCCTGACCCTTGACGTCGGCAAAATCCAACTCGACGGTCGCAGCCCGATCCAGGTCGATGGTGGGGGCCGGCTCCGGGGGCAGTTCCAGGCGCCCCTGGAGAAAGTCCGCCACCTCGCTGAGCGTCTCGACCCCGATGACGGCAATCTCCCGGACCACCGCGGCCTCCCGGGCATTGGCCCGGGGGAGGATGATCCCCGCAAAGCCGCCTTCCCGACAGGTAAGGGCCATGGGGAGGACGCCGTGGGTGGGCTTGAGGCGGCCATCCAGGGAGAGTTCGCCATAGAGCAGATACCTGGCCAGCCTGTCGCCGTTGATCAGCCCCTGGGCGGCCAGGAGACCCACGGCGATGGGCAGATCGAAACCCGTACCCTCCTTGCGGATGTCCGCGGGGGCCAGGTTGATGGTGATCCGGGTGGCGGGAAAGGCCAGACCGGAATTCTTCAGGGCGGCCTTGACCCGATCCTTGCTCTCCTTGACCGCGTTTTCCGGCAGCCCCACGGTGGTGAAATGGGGGAGGCCGAAGGCAATATCCACCTCCACTTCCACCAGATAACCGTCCACCCCCCGCAGGGAGCCGCTATAGACCCGGGCAATCATTATCAGGTATCAGTGACTTAGAAACTATCGGGGAATTACTGCTGCCCCGCCCAGAGAGCGGGGTCTGTGGCCCAGAGACGGTGCCACCTCGGGAGCATTCCGCCACCTTGCCGGCGGACTTCCGTGACCCGCACTATTTTCCGGCCAGGGCGGCGAGTTTGGCCAAATCCAGGTGTTCCGCCACCGTCTTCAACTCCTGCACCCCGTCGAAGCTGGCCCCCTCCAGGGCCACCAGAAAGCGCTGGGCCACCAGAATGGTCAGACGGGCTTCTTTATCCTGAGATCGATAGGTCTCCACGGCCGGGAAGTCCTTGATTTTGGTCCCTCGGGTGGTCTCCTCGCTGGTATCCACCTCCATGCCCTGAAGAAAGCCCATACCACTATAGGCGGCTTGACCCAGGCTACTATCAATAATCTTGATGGCCAGCGTCTTGGAGCCGGAGACATAGTCGGCTTCCACCTCGCTCACGGTCATCTGGGGAGTTTTGACGGTCTGCCCCTGTGGTTCGCCCTGGAGGCCCCAGCCCGGGAGATTGACCTTCACCAGGGGCAGAAGGTCCCGGAAGTTCACCGGCTCTGCAGCCGCGTGGGCAGAAATCAAGCTATAAAAGAGGTAAATGGTCACAAGGACGGCAGTCACTGGCATTTTGCGCACGGATCGGTCTCCTTCCAGCTCTGGAATTGGAACAGGATAAAAGTGTACATCAGGCGGGGAATAACCGCTGGTGTTCGATTTTCAGGCAGCGGTCCATGACCACGGTCAGCCCGGCGGCCCGGGCCCGGGCCGCGGCGTCTTCCTGCCGTAGCCCCAGCTGCATCCACACCACCTTGGCGCCCACGGCGATGGCCTCGTCCACAATGGCGGGAATGGCGTCCGGGGCTCGGAAGATATCCACGACATCAATGGGAAAGGGGATATCGGAAAGAGACGGATAGCAGGTCTGGCCCAGGATGGCCGCGGCTCGGGGGTTGACCGGGACCACCTGGTAGCCCTGGGCCAGCAGGTACCGGGCGACCCGGTGGCTGTCACGGTCGGCGTCAGGAGAGGCCCCGACCACGGCGATGGTCCGGGAGTGGCTCAGGATGGCCTTGAGTTCAACGTCAGTCATGAGAATACCTGATCACCGGAAGCGGCTGCGGGCGGAAAGCTAACGGTGTCCCCTCACCCGAGCATCCCGAAGAGGTCTTTCTTCAACTGCTGCAATCCGGTGTTCAGTCCGTTCAAGTTCTTTTCGTGGATAGTTTGATGGATCTTCCTAATCATGTCATCCAGGCAAAAGGGTTTGGCCACGAAGACGGCGCCGGAGAGATGCATCGCCTCAAAAACCGTGGTTTTTTGGCGCACCATACAGATGGAGCGGATATGCGGGAGCCTTTGCCGGGAACTTTCGATGAGTTTCTTGCTTTCGGGCAGGTGCAGGTCGGTGATCAGCAAATCGAAGGTGGTCTTTTCCAGGGTTTCCAGGGCTTCCTCGACGGTGGCGACGATCTCACAATCATAGCCGGAGAGCTTAATGATACGGGTCAGCAGCTCCCGGGTATGGGCCTCTTGCTCCACGACCAAGATCTTTTTGGGTTCCTTGGGGGCTGGTCCCGGATTCATGCGGCGCCTCCCGCTGCGAAGGGGGGTTGGGGTGGCTGTCAGCCGTCACCATGTCGGCTAAATCTGGATGGAGATATTGTAGCAGACCCGCAGCGGTTCACGCAAGCCCGCTGCCGCGTCCCTGGCCTCAGGATAAGAGCCCCGCCATTTCCGGGCTGTAACGGCCATCGGATCTATAGATGGTCAGAGGCGGAAGCACGTGAAGCTCCTCGCCGCTCCCCCGGCGGGCCTCCAGCCAGGCCAGGACGGCCTGATCGTCAGACCGGGAATAAATCAGGCGCAGCTGCTTGGGCTCCAGCCCCTCCTGGCGCAGGACGCTCAGCAGGGTCACCAACCGCCAGGCGGGGTAGATGAGGTAGAGACGCCCCCCGGGAGGAAGGAGATAGGCGGCGATGTGCGCCACGGACTGGAGCGAGGCGGCAATTTCGTGGCGGGCCAGGGCGCGCTGCGAGTCCGGATTCAGGCGGCCCGAGTTCAGGGGGCGGTAGGGGGGATTGCTCAGGACCACGGAAAAGGCGGCGGCCGGAAAGTGGGCCGGCAGGGCCTGCATGTCGGTCTGCAGGAGGGAAATTCGGGTTTCCAGACCGTTGAGGCGCACATTGGTCTCGGCCAGGAGAGCCAGGGATCCCTGATACTCCACCCCCACAAACCGGCAATCGGGATAGCGGCCGGCCAGCAGCAAGGGGATGATGCCGCAACCGGTGCCCAGATCCAGGACCTGCTCTGCCGGACGCAGAGAGGACAGCCCGGCCAGGAGCACGGCGTCCAGGGAGAAGCGGTAGCCATGCCTTTTTTGCACTATCCAGAGCCGGCCTTGGGCAAAGGGCTCCAGGGTTTCATCGGGACCGGGGGTATAGTCTGGCGGTGGATTCAGAAAGGGACTTCCTCACCCGGGTCGATGGGGCTCATCACCAAGCCCGCGATGACCTTGGGGTAAAAATAGGTGGACTTGCGGGGCATGATCAACCCGGCGTTGGCCACCGCCTGGACCTGCTCGATCTTGGTGGGGTTGAGCAGGAAGGCAAGCTGCACCTTCCCTTCCTCCAGGGCCTGCAGGGCGCCGGGGATGGTGCTGTCGTAATGGAACACGGCGGGGTCATCCTGCTGGGGCTGGGTGAGCTGTATGATCTTTTCGAAGATGAGGAAGTTCAGGACAATGACGTCTAAACCGGCCAGGGCCGCAGGCAGGTGGGCCGCCAGGGAAGAGGTCATAACGCCGGGTTTGAGCCTGAGCAGAGTGGCCTCCCGCCGGGAGTTCGCCACCACCAGGGCGGTTCCCTGCTCCCCGCCCCGGCTCAGGGCCGCGGCAATGGAGCCGGCGCAGTCCCCGGCGCAGTCGATTCTCTCCAGATCGAAGAATTCCGGCAGCCGGTTATACAGCGCCGCTTCGGAGAATCCCGTCAACGAGCTGGTATTGAGCAGCCGATGCGCCGGAAGTACCACCAGGCCCGGGTCCGACATATTGCTCAAATACATCAGGACGTAATTGAAGGTGGCCCGGGGTGAGGCCTGGGGATACTGCTGCTGCAGCCATCCCTGCACCGCCAGGGAGGTTTCATACCGATGGTGGCCGTCGGCAATGAAGATGGGGAGGGATTGCATGGCCTGGCTGACCGCCCGCAGCACCCCGGGGTCGGTGACCCGGAAGGAGCGGTGACGCTGGCCATCATAATCGGCAAAGTCAATCTCCGGCGGGGCGGCGATCCCCTGGCGCAATAGGCTCAGAACCTGATCGGGTTGATCGGGATAGAGGGCAAAGATCGTGGAAAATTGCGCCAAACAATGGGTAATCAGCTGGAATCGATCGTTTTTATGGGCCGAGAAGGTCTTTTCATGCGGGCGCACGCTGCCGGATTCGAAGGGCTCCAGCCGCAACAGGCCCACCAGCCCGCGGCGGGTGACGGTCTGCCCGGCCAGAGAGAAGTCCGTCTCCCAATAGTGCAGGGCGGGCGCCGGATCGCGCACCAGGACTGATTCCCGGCGCCAGCGGGCGAAGTCGGCCGCGGCCCGGGCATAACGGTCGGGGATGTCATCGCCCCGGGGTTCCTTGCGGGGGAGGATCAGACGGACCATATTATAAGGATGCCGGGCGTAAAAATCCTCCTGCTGAGTCGGAGAGATGACGTCATACGGCGGCGTGACGACGTCGGCCAGATTGGGAACCACCTCGGGGTTATACACCAGACCGCGCACTGGGGCCAGGATTGCCATGAGTTGTCTTCCTTACCTATAAAGATTCAAGTTTATCAATGTATCAAAACCGCTTGAATCGTCAATGCCTTTATTGGCCCGTCAGGGACCGGAACTGTGGCGTCTGGCTGTCTCCCTCCCCGCCGGCGCTTACCTGTTCCGCGGGCGGCGTAATCCTCCAAGCCGGAGCAGGTCTTTCACGAACCGGACAATCCTAAATTACCTGCATTTTTTCCGCTCCCGGGGAATGCACAGTGATGATACCCCCATAATCCAAAAAGGTATTGATTTCCTGGCGAACTTACGGTATAAATGTGTCAATTTCACGTAAGTGAGGCACGGAGCGGACAAGGGATAAGCCTTCGGTGCTTTTTAAGGGATCGACAGACCCGGCGAGGCTTGGCCGGGCGGTAACCAGCACCGCTGGGGGTTGCTGACGGCGCAGAGCCTACCCCGGTGGACATCACATGCCCCGGAATATCTTTTTCCCCACCCTTAAAGAAAGCACGCCGATCTTTTCGCAGCCGTAATTTCCCCGGAAAGCAGGCCCTGGTCGGATAGATAGGCTGATATCCCGACGTTACGATACTTATGTTTGCATCCCTGGTAAATGACAACATTGCGACCCTGCCGGCCTATGTGCCGGGAAAACCGATAGAAGAACTGGAACGGGAATACGGTATAGCGGGCGCTGTCAAGATAGCCTCCAATGAGAACCCCTTAGGTCCTTCGCCTCTGGCCCTGCGCGCCATTCAAGAGCATCTGTCCCAATTGCACCGCTATCCGGAATCCGGTGCCTTTGCCTTGCGGGAGCGGCTCAGCCAACATCTTTGCCTGGCCCCGGACCGATTGATCTTCGGAAACGGTTCCGACGAGATCCTCGACCTGGCTTTACGGACCTTTGTCAAGCCGGGTGAGGAGGTCATCAGTGCCGCGCCCTCCTTTCTTATGTATGGATTGATCACCCAGGCGGTGGGGGGCAGGTTCATCCCGGTGCCACTGACCGACTTTCGCATCGATTTGGCGGCCTTGCTCCGAGCTGTGACCTCCCGTACCAAGATGGTGATCATCAACAACCCCAACAACCCCACGGGCACCGCGATCCACCGGCGGGAATGGGAGGGGTTCCTGGCGGCCCTGCCCGATCGGATTATCGTCTTGGTGGACGAAGCCTACATAGAATTTGTGCAGGCCGACGAGGTGCCGACGGCCCTGGACTACCTGAGGGGGGACCGGGCGCTGTTGGGTCTGCGAACCTTCTCCAAGGCCTATGGGCTGGCGGGCCTGCGCATCGGCTACGGTTACGGCCCGGCGGAGCTCATCGCGTATCTGGAACGCCTGCGGCCTCCCTTTAATATCAATCGCCTGGCTCAGGTGGCAGCCAGGGCCGCATTAGACGACACACCCTTTTTGCAGCTCACCCGGCAAGTGGTCTGGGACGGTCTGGCCACCATCTGCCGCGCCCTGGAGGATTGGGGGGTGCCCTACGTGCCCACCCAGGCGAACTTCCTCCTCATCAACGTGGGGCGGGATTCCCGGGAAGTCTTTGAAGGCATGCTGCGCCAGGGGGTCATCATCCGGGCCATGAACGGCTACGGCCTGCCGGAGTACATCCGGGTCAACGCCGGCAGACCCGAAGAAAATCAGCAGTTTTTGCAGGCCTTCCGGAAGGTCATGGGTTTGTCCGCCTAAGGGGCGTCCCCGGTGGTGGTGACGATCGACGGGCCGGCCGGAGCCGGCAAAAGCAGCATCGCCAAGTCCCTGGCCGGACGTCTGGGATTTCTGTACGTGGATTCCGGGGCCTACTATCGCAGCGTGGCCCTGGCGGCCCAGATGGATGGTATTGATTGGGCCGACCCCAATGCCTTGACCGGCCTTCTCCCGGCGCTGCAGCTGCGCCTTACCTCCGGTCCCCAGGGAACGCGCTTCTTTCGCGGCGACCTGGAGATTACGGCCCTCATCCGCACCCCGGAGGTGAGCTGGGGAGCCTCCCTGGTGGCCACTGCGGCCCCGGTGCGCAAGTGGGTAAGACACCAGTTGCACCGCCGACAGGCACAGGACGATCTCATTGCCGAAGGCCGGGACATGGGGACGGTGGTCTTTCCCGAGGCCGAGGTGAAGATTTACCTGGACGCCTCCAGCGAGGTGCGGGCCCGGCGCCGATATTTGGAACTTCAGGCTCAGGGAGTGGCGGTAACCGCCGATGAGGTCCAGCGCGACTTGGTCCAACGTGACCATCAGGATCAAAACCGCCGGGAAGATCCCTTGCGGGTGGCCCCGGGGGCTCACGTCATCAACACCAGCCGCTATGGCAGGGACGACGTGGTGACGATATGCCTGGCCCTGATCCAGCCCCTCATCCCGTCGCCGGCTTAATCTCCCGGAGGCTGGCCCCAAGGGTCAAAGCCCTGTAGTCGGGGAAAGCGCAGCCCAGCGTAACCGGGGGTTGCACGAAGATTAGACGACACATCAAGTTTGGTCGGGAACGACTCGAATCCGGTCCCGTGGCCTTGGGATTCGTAAAAATATTCGGTTAAAAATAGGCATAGGGGGTAAAGGTTATGACCAACGAACTGAAGGATGATCTGAGGGAAGAGACGATGCTGCAGGACGAAGAATCGGTCGCCAGCGAATCGGAGGCCGACATCTCTGACGCATCGTTTTCCTCAGACGCAGATATCGCCAGCCAGGCCAGCGAGATGGACCGGATGCCCGAGCTCTATGAAGAAAGCCTGCGACAATATCAGGAAGGCGAAGTCTTGACGGGCCGCATCGTGTCCATCGACAAGGATTACGTGCTGGTGGATATCGGCTACAAGTGTGAAGGTCATATCCCCATCCACGAGTTCTACACCCCGGAAGGTGAAATCAGCGCCAAGATCGGCGATCAGGTGGACGTCCTACTGGAACGGCGGGACGATGAAGAAGACCTGGTGATGCTGTCCAAGGAAAAGGCATCCAAGATCAAGGTGTGGGATGAGATCAGCCGAGCCTATCAGGAAGACAATGAGATCGAAGGTACCATCGTTTCCAAGGTCAAAGGGGGCCTGTCGGTGGACATCAGCGGGTTGACCGCCTTCTTGCCGGGCTCCCAGGTGGACTTGCATCCCTTGCGCAACATGGACAACCTGCTGGGGCAGAAATTTACATTCAAGGTATTAAAATACAATAAAAAACGCCGCAATGTCGTGCTCTCCCGGCGGGTCATCCTGGAAAAGGAAAAGGCCGAAATGAAGGCCCAGACCTTGGCCACCCTGGAAGAGGGCAAGATCATCGATGGGGTGGTGAAAAATATCACCGATTACGGCATCTTCGTGGATCTTGGCGGCATCGACGGTCTTCTGCACGTCACCGATATGTCCTGGGGCCGCATCGGCCACCCCTCCGATATGTACCAGATCGGGGATACCATCACCGTAAAGGTTCTGAACTTCGACCGGGATAATGAAAGAGTGTCCCTGGGACTGAAGCAATTGTCGGAAGATCCCTGGAAAACCGCCGTGGACACCTACCCGGTGGCCAGCCGGGTCACCGGCAAGGTGGTCAGCCTCACCGAATACGGCGCCTTTGTGGAGTTGGAGCCGGGCATCGAGGGACTGATCCACGTCTCCGAGATGAGCTGGGTGAAGAAGATCCGCCATCCTTCCAAGATCCTGAGCGTCGGCGACATCGTCGAGGCCGTGGTGCTGGACATCGATCCCCAGAAAAAACGGATCTCCCTGGGCATGAAACAGGTGGAGCCCAACCCCTGGGATGTCATCGGCGAAAAGTATCCGGTGGGCACCATCCTGGAGGGCAAAATCAAGAATATCACTGATTTCGGTATCTTTATCGGAATTGACGAAGGCATCGACGGTCTGGTGCATATCTCCGACATCTCCTGGACCAAACGCATCAAGCACCCCTCCGAAATCTACAAGAAAGGTCAGGAGGTCCAGGCCAAGGTCCTGAATATCGACAAGGAAAACGAGCGCTTCTCCCTGGGTATCAAGCAGTTGACCCCGGATCCGTGGGAGACCATCGGCCAGCGTTATCCGGTGGGCAAGCGCATCACCGGCATCGTCACCAACGTGACTGATTTCGGCGTCTTCGTGGAGCTGGAAGAAGGCATCGAAGGTCTCATCCACGTCTCGGAGCTCAGTCGGGACAAGAACAAGGCGGCGGCCATCAAAGCCACCGACGTCATTGTGGCCAAGGTCATCAATATCTCTCCCCGGGACCGGAAGATCGGCCTGAGCGTCCGCAAGATGGAGAGCGAAGAAGAGCATGCCGGCTACCGCGACTACCTCCATTCCCGCCAGGAAGCCACCTCCAATCTGGGAGAGATCCTGCGCGAGTCTTTGGAGGAAAGCGAACTGAAAAAGATGGAGAACAACTGAACTCCACCGCCCCGGGGTCGGGATATGAGCTCGAAGCTTGACATGGCTTAGGATCGCATGGAAACCGCGCCGAAACGCTCCCCGGCAGCCGTTATACTGATCCTGATGGCCATCATGGCCTTCTTCATCGGTATGAGCCTGCTGCTGTTAAACCTGTCCGGCGAACGCCGCCTGGTCCTGGGCAAAGACAAGGTCGGAGTGGTGGAGGTCAAGGGGGTGTTGGCGGACGCCAAAACCACCCTCAAGCAGCTCCAGCGCTTCGGCCAGAGTGAGCAGATCAAGGCCATCGTGCTGCGGGTGAACTCACCGGGGGGGGCGGTGGGCCCGGCCCAGGAAATTCTGCGGGAAGTGGAGAAAATCCGGGCCCGTAAGAAGATCGTGGCCTCCCTGGGCACGGTGGCGGCCTCCGGTGGTTACTATGTGGCCTGCGGCGCCGACTATGTCATGGCCAACCCCGGCACTCTGACGGGGAGCATCGGGGTGATCATGCAGTTCACCAACCTGAGCCAACTGGTCCACAAACTGGGCCTGGATCTGTTCAATATCAAGGCGGGCAAGTTCAAGGACGTGGGCACCCCCTTCCGGGAGATGACCCCGGAGGAGAAGGCCTATCTGCAACAGCTCATCGATGACGTCCATGAGCAGTTCATCAAAGATGTCGCCAAAGGACGGAACTTGCCGGTGGACAAGATTCGGCCGTTGGCGGACGGACGCATCTTCACCGGAGAGGAAGCCCGGAAACAGGGGCTGGTGGACGGCTTCGGCAACCTGCAGGATGCCGTGGACAAGGCTGGCCAGTTGGCAGGCATCTCCCGGAAGGTGGAGGCCGTCTATCCCCCCCGGGAAAGGTTCAACCTGTGGAACCTGCTCCTGGGCGAGGACCTGGAAGAAACCATGAACCGCCTCTCCTTGACGACGCCGGCCCCCCTCTACCTGTACGACCCCGGGCGTCCCTGAGTTAGACTAAGTGATTGTTACGTTAACTCCTGCCTTAGCTGATTATTCCCCCCAATAATAAAAACGCCCCAAAGGGCTTTGTTAAATTAGTGTTAGCAGCATTGCTGTCCGGTTAACTGAGTGAAAAAAAGTCCGAAAACTCCGGAAATCTGGTACAATGAATTACCCATAACCCATTGACTAGATAGGGAGAAATCGGACTGTGGCCCATTGTAACACAATCTTT
>Ga0228536_1000986_pt1 | contig 35876 bp, 38 predicted proteins | sample SJ1Smetagenome_FD_168611 | JGI IMG/M metagenome (GOLD analysis project Ga0228536, IMG submission 168611) | Enriched culture of PCE-dechlorinating microbial communities from Ithaca, New York, USA - SJ1.S | ecosystem: Engineered > Modeled > Simulated communities (microbial... > Unclassified...
CGAGCTCGTGGTGAACGGCACGCAGAGGGTGGACGAACACCCCAAGATCTACGAGCACATCGAGATCGAGTACGTGGTGACCGGCATCGGCGTGAAGCCCGAGGCCGTCGCCCGCGCCATCGAGCTCTCCGAGGAGAAGTACTGCTCGGTGCGTGGCATGTTCGGCCCGCAGGTAGAGGTCGTCACGTCGTTCCGCGTGGTTGAAGCGGAGCTGCCGTGTGAGTGAGCCACGGTCCGGCGTCATCGTGCTGCCTGTCTACAATGAGTCCGGGACCGTGATCGATGTGCTCGACGCGGTGCGTGAGATCTTCGATGGATCTGTGGTGGTGGTGGACGATGGCTCCACCGACGGCACGGCCGCCTTTCTCGCCGCACGGCGCGACATCGAGCTCGTCACGCATGCCCAGAACGTTGGCTACGGGGCCTCCCTCATCGACGGCTTTGATGCGGCGCTTCAGATGGGCGCAGCCGCCGTGGTGACGATGGACTGCGACGGGCAGCATGAGCCCGCTCACATCCCGGAGTTCCTAGCCGCGCTTGAGGAATGCGCGATCTGCTCGGGGAGCCGATACCTGCCGGAGAGCCGGACGGTGGGGGACGCGCCACCGGAGCGTCAGGACGTGAATCGCACGGTGACCGAGGCCATCAACCGCGCGACCGGGTGGTCGCTCACGGACGCCTTCTGCGGTTTCAAGTCGTATCGCGCCGAGGCGCTGGCGCGACTGAGGCTGACCGAACCGGGGTACGCGATGCCGCTCGAGCTCTGGGCCCGCGCGTACCGTGCCGGTCTGTGCGTGGTCGAGCACCCCGTGGAACGCATCTACTTCGAGGGCGACCGCTCCTTCGGGCAGGACCTGGATGACCCCGCGCGGCGCCTCGCGTACTACATGCATGTGTGGGAGCGCGCGCTGGCACGGGAGGACTGATGGCTGACTTCGTATGCATCGGGGCACACCCCGACGATGTCGAGATCGGCATGGGAGGCACGGTGGCGGCGCTGGCCCGCGCTGGCTCCGATGTGCTCATCGTCGACCTCACCGACGGAGAGCCCACTCCCTTCGGCAGCCATGAGACGCGGATGGCCGAGGCGGCCGCGTCCGCGAAGGCCCTTGGGTGCCGACGGGTGACGCTCGGCTTTGAGAACAGATACCTCGTTGATGACGCCGAGGCGCGCACCGCGGTGGCGGAGGTCCTGCGCGTGGAGCGCCCGCGGGTCCTGTTCGTGCCCTATCCGGAGGACGCCCACCCCGACCACCTCGCCGCGTCGCGGATCGCGGAGGCGGCGCGGTTCTACGCGAAGCTCACGAAGACACGGATGCGCGGCGAGCCGCACTATCCGGCGCGCATCTACCGGTACATGGCTGTGCATCTGCGACTGGTCCGCGAGCCATCGTTTCTCGCCGACATCTCCGGCACCCTGGACGTCAAGCTCGACGCGCTGCGGTGCTACCGCTCGCAGTTCGTTGATAACGTCGGCAACGCCGGCGTCTTCGAGCAGGTCGAGCGTACCGCGCGCGCATACGGCGACCACGCCCGCGTGCACGCTGCCGAACCGTTCTTCGCGCTGGAGACGCCGGTCGTGCGCTCCGTGACCGATCTCGTGTAGGAGCCGCGTATGAGCGTGCATAGGAAGATCGCACCGCCTGAGGGTCACGGAGAGGTCCTGTGCGATCCTCCGTATCCCACCTGGCACGAGCACCTCACGGCGAACCGTGCCGCGGTGGGCACGTGGCCTGCCGCACTCCGCGAGAGGAGGACCGCCGCTCGCGAGGAGTTCCTCGCGCTCGCCCAGACGTACACGCGTGCCCTTGGTATCGACGCGCAGGAACCCGCCCCTGACGCGCCCATCGTGCTGACCGGTCATCAGCCTGAGCTCTATCACCCCGGCGTGTGGGTGAAGGTGTTCTTGCTGCAGCGATTGGCGGAGGACGCCGGGGCCACCGCGGTCGACCTGGTGGTGGACACCGATCGTGCGGGAGCTGTGGGCGCGAGACTGCCGTGGCTCGGAGCGCCCGTGGAGGTCCGCACGGTGGTGCTCGCGCAACCAGGCGACGCCACCTTCGCGCAGTCGCCGGTTCCCGACGACGCACAGCGCGCTGACTTCCGAGAGCGCGGGGCCGAGGTCCTTGAACGGTTGCCCGCACCGGCCCTATCGCACCACTTCGGCGCGTACTGTGACGCGCTTGATGCCGCCGCCTCGCGCGCGGACGACCTCGGCGGCATGCTTACCGCGGCACGGCGCGCCTTCGAGACGCCGGCGGGGAGCTGGTATCTGCAGGCCCCGGTATCGGGCGTCGCGAAGCTTGCGGCCTATCGCGCGTGGGCATTGGATGTGCTCTCCGACGCTGCGCGGTTCCGCGAGGTCATGAACGACGCCTTGCGGTCGTATCGGGCGCGTACCGGCACACGCTCGGCGGCCCAGCCGTTTCCAGATCTCGAGCAGCGGGGCGATCGGGTCGAGGTGCCGTTCTGGCTGCTGCGCGACGGCACGCGGGAGCGCGTGTGGGTGGATGCCCACGGCGCCCTGTACCTCGGTGAAGGTGCCGCTCCCGACCCGGCGGGCACCACCGTGCGTGATCTCGGCTCGCGCGCCGGCGACGCCGTGCTTGCGCCCAAGGCGATCACGCTCACGTTGTTCGCCCGGCTGTTCCTCGGCGACTACTTCATACACGGCACGGGCGGTGGTCGTTACGATCGCGTGACCGACGCGGTGATCCGCGCATACTACGGGATCGAACCTCCGCGATTCGCTATCGCGTCCATGACGTTGCTGCTGCCGCTGGGCGCGCATGTCGTCACGGACGAGGAGGTTGCGGCACTCACGCAGCGTCTCAATCGGCTTGAGCACAATCCCGACGCCATGCTCGATGAGCTCGAGTTCGATGACGACGCGGAGTACGCCCGGGCCCATGAGCTCGCAGACCGCAAGGCGCGGCTCGTGAGGGAGATCGCGGCCCCGGACGCGGACAAGAAGTCCATCGGCGCCGAGATCCGCGAGGTGAACGGTGCGCTCGCCGCGCTCCTGGAGCCGGTGGTGCGCGAGACGCGCGCGGCGCTCGAGCGTGCGCGTGCCGCACAGGCGGCCTCCGATGTGCTTACGGACCGCACGTACCCGTTCTGTCTCTGGGATCCCCGGGAGGTCGCCGACAAGGTGCGCTAGCGCCTGGCAGCTCGCGGGGGTAGAATGCTCGTCACCCGCTTTGGGCGGGGTACGACCGTCAGAATGAAAGGACCGCCATCATGGGTAAGCCCGTCGTGGATCCCGACCTGTGCACCGCCTGCGGCATCTGTGTTGATGAGTGCCCCACAAGCGCGCTCGACCTCGAGGACGTTGCCGTTCTCGCCCGTCCGGATGACTGCACTGAGTGCGGCACGTGTGAGGACGTCTGCCCGAACGAGGCGATCAAGCTCCAGTAGCACGCCAGACCTACGGCGCTCAGATGATGCCGGGCCTGGTGCCCGGCATCTGTGCGTCTAGCCCCGGGGACCGCCACGGTCGTGGATGTAAAAGCGCGGCTCCTGCCCCTTGAGCAGGCCGATGAACCGCCGATGGTGGGCCGCGTAGACCACAGCGCCCATCACGAGGGCGAAGAGGAAGTCCGGCGAGCGCAGCAGCGCGGCCGTGATAGGGAGCGTGAGCGCGGCGGCGACCTGTCCGGCCATCATGTAACGTGTGATCGCGATGACCGCGACCCCGACCACCACCACCGCGACGAAGTACCGCACATCGTAGGCGAGGAGCGCTCCCGCTCCGGTGGCGAGCCCCTTGCCCGAGCGGTGCAGCCGCTTCTTGATGAGCGCCATCACTGCGGAGTAGTTATGGCCAAGGACCGTGCCCGCCACGGCGGCCATCGGGATGAACGCCCACGAACCGTCTCCACCGGCCATGCCGACACCAACCGGCACTGCGAGCACGCCGCCGGCGAGCCACTTGGCGATACCGACGGGGACGACGCCTTTCAGCACATCGGCGACCATCGCGACCACGAACCAGCCCCACGAGCCGGTGGTGCGGCGCACGTTCATCGCGCCGACGTTGCCCGTGCCGTGTGTGGTGATGTCCTCGCCGGTTACGGCGCGGACGATAAGGTAAGCACAGGGTATCGAGGCGGCGAGGTAGGAGAGCGAGAGCGCGCCCGCCGTCGCCATCATCGTCGTGGCGGGTGTGATGTCCACGGCGCTCATCGCTCGAGCGGGACGACGTACTCGATGGCCAGCGGCAGCACTTCGACCTCGAAGCGGTTGCCCACCATCACCTCGCCGTCGATCTGCGCGGGTATGGGCTCGTCAGACTCGATCACCACCGAGCGATGACGCGACATGCGCACGACCTTCATGCCCGTGTGTTTGCCCACCACCACGAATGGCAGCCGCACGAGCGCCTGGGGGAGCGAGAGCGGGTCGATCAGGCAAGACCTCGAGGAGGCCGTCATCGGGCAGCGCGTCGGGGGTGATCCTGAAGCCGCCGCCGTAGGTGGGCCCTATCGTCGTCGCAAGTGCGAGCACATCGTCCTCCACAGGCTCTGCGCCGTCCCACGAGATGCGGACGTGGTGTGGGTACAGCTCGTTCAGGAGCACGTGGACGAGTGCGGTGAAGTAGAGCCACAGCCCCGCCCGCCTGGTGGTGGCCTTGTACTCGACCGCCTTTGCGGTGACGCGCGCGTCGAGGCCTGCCGCAAACGAGTTGTTGAAGTACATATCGTTGCACCGGCCGATGTCGAACCTCCGGCGACGGCCCGATATGAGAGCCAGTGTCGCCTCGGCGATGTCTTCAGGCACGCCGACGGTGCGACGTGTGTCGTTCCCGCTGCCTGTAGGGATGAGGCCGAGTGCGGGGCGGTCGCCTTCGGGGCGCGCCATGATCCCGTTCAGCACTTCGTGGACCGTGCCGTCCCCGCCGACCGCCACCAGCACATCGTAACCCTGTGCGTCGCGAGCGATCTCAGCGGCATGGCCCATGTAGGCGGTGAGCGTGAGGTCGAACTCGGCAGACTGCAGGAGCTGTTCGATGACCGGAACGAGCGGGCCTGTTTCGCCGTGCCGGGCCTCTGGGTTCACGATGAGAAGCATGCGGCTTGTCGTCATGTGTGTCGCGATCGCCGGTGTGGGTCCTGGGCGCAAGCATAGCGGTCACGAATCCGCTTGGAAACAGGGGAGGGCGTGTGCTACTGTTCACGGGCGCCCCCGCCCTCTTAGCTCAGGGGATAGAGCGTCTGCCTCCGGAGCAGAAGGTCGTAGGTTCGAATCCTACAGAGGGCGCCAAGCGGCACATGCAAAGGGCCGGTCCACAGCGGACCGGCCCTTCTTGCATGCATGGCGGAGGCGAGAGGCTAGTGCCCCTCGGCCTTCTCCTTCTGATACTCCTCGACTAGCTTCTTCTGGATGTCGCCCGGGACCTGCTCGTAGCTGTCGATCGTGAGCGTGTACGAGCCGGTGCCGCTGGTGATCGACCGCAGGTGCGGCGAGTAGTGCACGACCTCGGCATATGGGGCCTGCGCGCGGATCACCTGGATGCCCGCTTCGGGTGCGTCCATGCCAAGGATGCGCCCACGGATGGAGGAGATGTCGCCCATGACCGCGCCGGCGTGCTCGTCGGGCACCTCGATGGTGAGGGTGGCGATCGGCTCGAGGATCACGGGGTCCGCCTTCTCGGCGGCGGCGCGGAACCCGATGCGAGCGGCGGTCTTGAACGCCATCTCGTTGGAGTCGACCGCGTGCATCGAGCCATCGTATACGGCCACCTTCACATCCTGCACGGGGTAACCGGCAATGGCGCCAGAAGCCATCGTGTCCTGGACGCCCTTGTCGATTGCGACGATGAATGGTTTGGAGATCCTGCCACCCACGATCTCGTCGATGAACTCGTAGCCGCCGCCCGGGTTGGGCTCGAGCCGCAGCCAGCAGTCGGCGAACTGGCCGCTTCCGCCGGTCTGCTTCTTATGGCGGCCCTGCGCCTGTGCCGTCTTGCGGATCGTCTCCCGGTACGGGATGCGGATGTCGATGAGCTCGGCCTCAACGTGGAACCGGTCATGCAGCCGATTGAGCAGCACGTCGATCGCGGCGTCGCCATAGGAGGTGATAACCGTCTGGTGGGTCTCCTCGTCACGGCGCAGCGTAAGGGACGGGTCTTCGTCCACGATGTTCTTGAGAGCCGAGCCGAGCTTGTCCTCGTCGGCCTTGGTCTTGGCGACGATGGCCACAGGGTACAGCGGCTCGGGGAGTGGCAGCGGCGCGAAGGCGATGTCGCCCTTGGCCGAGAGCGTGTCGTTGGTGAGGGTATCGGAGAGCTTGGTGAGCACCGCGATGTCGCCGGCAGGCGCGCCATCGATGTCCACGGTCTCCTTGCCGATCATCTTGAAGACGTGGGCGATGCGCTCCTTCTTGCCGGTGCGCGAGTTCACGAGCTCCTGCCCGGGCTTGAGGGTGCCGGACACGACCTTCACGAAGTTGATGCGCCCGACATAGGGGTCGGACAGCGTCTTGAACACGTGCACAGCGACGTCCCCCTCGACAGAGAAGGGGACCTCGCTGCCGTCGACCGTCGTGAGCGGACCGTGCGCGGTGGGCTCAGGGAAGAACGTCACGATGTCGTCCATCAGGTCCTCGACGCCCTGCATCGTGATCGCAGAACCCACGAACACCGGGATGAAGATCGACTGTGCGATCGCCTTGCCCAGGAGCGTCTCGAGCTCCTCCTGCGACAGGCGGTCACCGTCGAGGTACTTCATCATGAGGTCGTCGTCGGCCTCAGCCACGAGTTCGCACAGCTTGTCGCGAGCAGCCTCGGCCATATCCGCGAGCTCGGCGGGGATCTCGAGGATCTCCTCCTGATCGCCCTCGTGGTGGTACGCCTTCATGCGGATGATGTCGATCACGCCGCGCAGGTCCTGTTCGGCGCCGATGGGGATCTGCACTGCGCCGACACGATGGCCGAACGCCGCGTCGAGGGCGGCCATCGCAGCGTCGAAGTCGGCGTGCTCCTTGTCCATGCGGTTGATGAAGACCGCCTTGGCGATGCCCATGTCGGTGGCGAGCTTCCAGAGCTTGCGCGTCTGCACCTGGGGGCCGGCGACAGCGTCCACCACGAACAGCGCCATCTCGGCGGCCTCGATGCCAGCCACCGCGTCACCGATGAAGTCGGCATAACCAGGGGTGTCGATGATGTTGATCTTGACGCCGTTGTGCACGACGGGCGCCAGCGCGAGGTTGAGGGTGATCTTACGTTTGACCTCTTCAGCCTCGTAGTCGAGGTTGGAGTGTCCATCCACAACGCTTCCGAGGCGGTTGGTCTGTCCCGCCATGAAGAGCATCGCCTCGGCGAGCGACGTCTTACCGGCATCTCCATGGCCAAGCAGGACGACGTTGCGGACCTTGTCGGTGCTGGGTGCTCCCATGAGCATCGCCTCCTCGAGCAACACACGGACGGGCCTCGTCAGAGAAAAGGCCGGACCCGTGGTGCCCGTGCGTCGCGGGAGGCGACGACGGCCCGCTCAGGGCCCGGTGCACACATCCCGCCTCCGCCTGGCAGGCGGCGACGTGATGCCCACGATAGCACATGGAGCTCGGCGAAAACGGGGCTGTATCGCGTGCTGGCGCGATGAGAGCACACTGGTAGAATAGAGCGATTCCAACCGTATCCGACGTTCGGCGTACGCGCCGGAAAGGGAGGTCGAATGATCCGGGGAACAGCTGTGTGGAGGGTCGCGCTCTTCGGCCTGCTGGCGGCCATGATGGCGTTGGCGCTCCTGGCCTCTGGTTGTTCGTCCGAGCCTGCTGAGCCGGGGTCCGCCGCCGGTGGCGACGCGGCTCCGTCCGATCCCGAGACCGCCGATGACGGCGATCCGGCCATCGCATATGAGGAGGACACCATGCATGTCTCGACTGTTGAAGTGACAGGCACCGAGCGCGCCGTCATGGTCACATCCAAGGGCACCGTGACGCTCGAGTTCTATCCCGAGGATGCTCCGAACCACGTTGCGAGCTTCATCGAGCTTGCCGATGCCGGGTTCTACAACGGCATCAAGTTCCATCGCGTGATCCCCGGGTTCGTGGCGCAAGGCGGAGACCCGATCACCCGCGACCTCACTCCTGAACAGGTGATTGCTGGCGCACCGGGCGTTGGGACCGGCGGTCCCGGCTGGCAGCAGAAGGCCGAGTTCAACTCACGCAAGCACGAGACAGGCACGCTCGCCATGGCGCGTTCGCAGCATCCCGATTCGGCAGGCTCGCAGTTCTACATCTGCCTGGCGCCGCAGCCTTCGCTCGACGGTCAGTACACCGTCTTCGGTAAGGTCGTGGAAGGCATGGAAGTGGTGACGGCGCTTACCGTGGGCGATACCATCGAATCGGTGACCATCACCCGCTAGGGAGGGCCTGTGGACGAGACGCGGCTGGCTGCCGGAGAGAAGGCATACGAGTCGGGGGACTGGACTGCCGCCGCGCGCGAGTTCCTTGGCGCGACCGCCGGTGAGATCCAGGGGAGCGGCTACGCCTTCCATCGCGCCGGAAACGCACTGATGAAGCTCAAGCGGCTCGACGACGCGTGCGCCGTATACGAGCGGGCGCTGGCCGACGAGTCGTACGAAGACCGTGCCGCGGTGGCCCGGAACCTCGGCACCGCGCGCATGTCGCTCGGCAAACACGAGGAGGCCGCTGCCGCGTTCCGGCGTGCGCTCGATGAGCCGGCCGACGACAACCGCTACAAGGCACTGCAAGGCCTGGGCGGAGCGCTGTACGAGTTGGGTCAGACCGAGGAAGCCGCAGAGATGTACCGCCAGGCGGCGATCGAGCTGTCCAACCCCGACCCGGGCAAGGCGCTCAACAACCTGGGCCTGTGCCAGATGGTCTTGGGGCGGCCCGAGGACGCGGTGCAGTCTTATCAGGCGGCGGTGGATCTCCGGGGGTATAGGGGTCGCGGCAAGGCCGCGGCGAACCTCGGGACCGCGTACGCCGCGCTCGGCATGCACGAGCATGCAGTGAGCGCGTTCGAGCGCGCACGTGACGAGTTCGGCTACGAGCTCACGGGCGCCGCCGAGGCCGCGTACCGTGCCAGCCTCGGGGCATGCGCCACGGTGGAGCGGATCGACGGCTGGTCCACCGGTGAGATGCCTGCGGTGGCGCTCTCAGACACCGCACGCGCGAAGTTGTTCGATGATGATGGCGGTCCCGACGATGACGTGACAGGCTTCTTCGCCCGGACCGACGAGGAGATGAAGGCTGCGGACCGCGAGGCACGGCGGAAGGACCGCTCCGAGCGCCGCGAGCGCAAGCCGATGTGGGTGTCGCTGCTCGTGTGGGGTGCTGTCGCGGTGCTCGTCGCGGGCGCACTGATCGCGGCCTACATGATGGGGTACGGGTATCCCACGCAGCAGATGACTGTCAACGGCGCGCTCGGCGCCTATCAGGCCGGTGAGGACGTGAGCAGCTACTGGGTCGCCGTTCCCGCCTCCGATGTGGACAAGGCGATGTCGGGGCTGCCGCCAGCCTGGGAGTCGTACTCGATCGACTCGGTGGAGCGTACCGCACGCGCCTCTACCGCCGAGGTCACCGTCGTGCATGAGCAGGGCGGTCAGATCACGTATCAGTTCGCGCTCGTTCGTGAAGGCGTTGGCTGGAAGATCAACGGTCTTACCACCGCCTTCAATTCTATGGAGGGCGGCATCTGATATCTGTTTCCTCGGATCCTGCGCGCAGGGGATGTCCTGTGCGGACCGAAACAACGTGTGAATAGGCTGACGGACCCGTCGGCATGCATGAGAAGGAGCGAACGTGGAACAGAGGACCTATTGCATGATCAAGCCCGACGCCGTCGCCCGCGGCCTCGTGGGCCGCATCGTCACGCGATTCGAGGACGTGGGACTTGCGATCGAACGTCTGGAGCTCGGGATGGTCACCCCGGAGCAGGCGGCCGCGAACTACGCCGAGCACGAGGGCAAGCCCTTCTACGCGGGCCTCGTCGAGTACATCACGTCCGGCCCGGTCGTGAAGATGGTGCTCGCCGGTCCGGACGCCGTACCGGTGGTGCGCAAGCTTATGGGCGTCACCAACCCGAAGGACGCCGCGCCGGGCACGATTCGCGGAGACTACGGCCTCACGCTCGATGCGAACATCGTCCACGGGTCGGATTCACCTGAGAGCGCCGAGCGGGAGATCGCGATCTTCTTCGGCTAGACCAACGGTCAGGACGCTCCGGCGGCGTTTGCTGGAGCGTCTCACGGGTGGGGAGGGGTGCGTGTGGGTAGGTCCGCGTTCGCTGGTGGGGTCCATCCGCCCGGATACAAGGAGAGCACGGCTGGCTCGGCGGTCCAGTGGGCGCCGGTGCCGTCGCGGCTTGTGGTGCCGCTGAGCCAGCATCTTGGCGCGCCGTGCGCCGCGTTGGTGCAGAAGGGGGACCGGGTCGAGCGGGGTCAGCTGATCGGCGACGTCGACGCGATGGTCTCGGCACCGATACACAGCCCCGTCGCGGGCGTGGTGACAGAGATCGGCACCACGCTCACCGCCGGCGGGCAGCGTGTGGCCGCGGTGATCATCGAGCCAGACGAAGTCCAAGACCTCGAGTCGTTCGTCGAGGTGCCTGATACCGGCGATGAGCGAGCGCGGATCCGCGCTGCCGGCATCGTGGGCATGGGTGGTGCAACGTTCCCGAGCACGGTCAAGCTGTCTCCCCCCAAGGGGATGAAGATCGAGACGGTGATTCTGAACGGGTGCGAGTGCGAGCCGTTCCTCACATGCGATCACCGGTTGATGCTCGAGGAGCCCGCTCGCGTGGTGGCCGGTGCCGAGAAGATCCGCGAGATGATGGATGCGCGGCGCGCGGTCATCGCGCTCGAGGACAACAAGCCTGACGCCGCGGCCGCTCTGCGCGCTGCCGCAACGGGAGCGGTCGAGGTGGTGGAGCTGCCCACCAGGTACCCACAGGGCGCCGAGAAGCAGCTGATTTACGCGCTGCTGAAGAAGGAGGTTCCGCACGGCAAGCTGCCTGCGAGCACCGGCGCCCTCGTTCACAACGTCGCAACCGCTGTGGCGATGGTCGACGCGCTCGAGAAGGGGAAGCCCCTGACCGAGCGCATCGTCACTGTCACCGGCTCGGTTGCGCGCCCGGGCAACTATCGCGTGCTCATCGGCACGCTCGTGAGCGATCTGATCGAGTACGCTGGCGGGCTTGTCGGCGACGTGGAGCGGGTCATCTCCGGTGGACCGATGACCGGGATGGCGCTCGGCAGTCTCGACGTACCGATCGCCAAGGGTTCGTCGGGCATCGTAGCGCTGCCCAAGGGCGTGGCCGCTCCGGCGATCTCCGACGACCAGCCGTGCATCCGTTGTGGCCGCTGCCCCGACTCCTGCCCGATGGGGCTCGAGCCCTATATGCTCGCCACGTTCTCCGGAAAGCGGATGTGGGACGCGGCTGCCGAGCGTCACGTGCTCGACTGCATCGAGTGCGGCGTCTGCTCGTATGTCTGCCCCACGAACCGGCCGCTGCTGCAGCTCATCCGGGTGGGCAAATCGGCCGCGATGTCCAAGGGGGTGAAGTGATGAGCGAGGAGACCACCGCACCAGCGCGCACTGTCGGGTCTTCGCCGCACATCTCATCGAAGGCCACCTGCACGGGCATCATGCTCTGGGTCGTGGCCGCGCTCGCACCCTCGGCCATCTGGGCGGTTGCCACGATGGGCATGGTGGCCGTGCAGCTGTTCGCGGTCTCGATCGTCGCGGCGCTCGGCACGGAGTGGGCGTGGAACGCGATCGCACGCAAGCCGCAGACGCTTCGCGACGGAAGCGCGCTCGTGACGGGCGTGCTGCTGGCGATGAGCCTCCCGCCGCGCACGCCGTGGTGGATGGTCGCTATCGGCGCCTTCATCGCGATCGCGCTCGGCAAGCTCATCTTCGGCGGACTCGGCCACAACCTGTTCAATCCCGCGCTGGTGGGCCGTGCTTTCGTGACGCTCTCATGGGGCGGCGTGCTCGCTGGCGTGCAGAACCGTGGATGGTTCGCCACGCTGGCCGACTTCTCCGCCGAAGGGTTCGACACGATCTCCGGCGCCACGCGCCTGGGGATCGCGGCGTCCGACCGTGCCGCGTCCGGCGCATACGGGTTCGATCTTGCCGCGCAGTACCAGCCACTGCTTCTCAAGAACCTGGAGGGATCGCTCGGCGAGGTATCGGCCGCCCTGCTGATCCTGGGCGGACTGGTGCTCATCATCAAAGGCATCATCGACTGGCGCATCCCGGCGGGATACATCGGCACGATGGGCCTGGTGTCGTGGGCGTTCGGCTCCGATCCGATCTTCCACGTCCTCGCCGGCGGTGTGTTGCTCGGGGCCTTCTTCATGGCCACCGACTACGTCTCTTCGCCGATGTCGAAGAAGGGCCGGCTGGTGTATGGCATCGGATGCGGCCTGTTCAACGCGCTCGGCAGGTTCGTGGGGCCGATGCCGGAGTCGACGACGTTCGCGATCCTGTTCATGAACGGCCTTGCGCCTTTGATCGACAGGATGACGAGGCCGCGAGTGTTCGGGGTGGTGAAGACCGATGAAGAACGCGCTTAGGTTGGTTGTACCGGTACTGGTCACGTGCATCGTCGCCGCGGCCGGACTTGCCGTCACGTACAAGGTCACTGAACCCAAGATCGCCGAGCAGGACAGGCTCGCGGAGGAGCGGTCGCTGCAGGCGGTCCTGCCGGACGCGACGTTCACGTGTCTTGAGAGCTCGCGCATCCAGGACGATATCGACGCCGCCGCGGGTCCGGTCGATGTGCTGGACACGTTCCACGCAGCCATCGACGGCAAGCACGCAGGATGGGCCGTGAAGGTCGCATCGCGCGGGTACGGCGGCCCGATGGTGGTGGTTATCGGTTTGGATACATCCGGTTCAGTATCCGGCGTTACCATCCTTTCGCACAACGAGACTCCGGGTCTTGGCACGAAGGTGATCACCGATGAATGGTTCCTCGAGCAGTTCCCTACGCTCGAGGCCGGATTCACCGACGCTGACGTCCGAAATCTCGATGCGATCAGCGGCACGACCAAGTCATCCAACGGCGTCCGCAACGGTGTTGCCGCCGCCGGGCGTGTGTACACAGAGGTCCTGAGCGGGCTGGGAGAGGGGGGTTTCGAATGAGCGAATGGTTCCGCGTGTTCAAGCAGGGGCTGAGTATCGAGAACCCTCTCACCGTTCTGATGATCGGACTGTGCGCCACGCTCGCCGTATCCACGCAGTTCCAGAACGCGTTGTTCATGGGACTGGCCGTCATCTTCGTGCTGACCATGAGCAACGTCCTGATCTCGCTCTTCCGCAAGGCGATCCCCAGCGAGGTGCGCATCCCGATCTTCATCGTGATCATCGCCGCGTTCGTGACGATCGTCGACCTGGTGATGAAGGCGTTCGTGCCGGGCGTGTATGCGGTGCTCGGCATATGGATACCGCTGATCGTGGTCAACTGCATCATCCTTGGACGCGCCGAGGCGTTCGCGTACGTCAATGGGGTGGGCCTTTCGATAGCGGACGGCCTCGGAATGGGTATCGGCTACTCCACCGTGATCGTGTTGCTGGCCTTCGTGCGTGAGCTGTTCGGCACGGGTCATATCGTGTGGTTCGAGGGAACACTGATCTCCCTCCCGTCCGGGTATGCCCCGCCGAGCCTGCTCCTTCTGTTCCCCGGAGCATTCCTGGTGTTCGCGTTCATGATCGTGGGCGCTCGATGGATCAATGAGCGGTTCGAGGCACGGAAGGAGGCGGCGGCATGTCGTCCGTAAGCCAGTTGGCGCTGCTCTTCGTCGGTGCCGCGCTCATCAACAACATCCTGCTGACGCGCTTCATCGGCCTGTGTCCGTTCTTCGGTGTCTCGAGCAACATGGAGACGTCCATCGGCATGAGCCTCTCCGTCATCTTCGTCATGGTCATGTCCTCGACCGCCACATGGGTCGTCTGGGAGTTCGTGCTCGCGCCGCTCGGTGTTGGCGAGTTCCTGTACATCCCCGCGTTCATCCTCATCATCGCGTCGCTGGTGCAGTTCGTTGAGATGTATCTGCGCAAGGCGAGCCCGGTGCTGTATCGCGCCATGGGCATCTATCTGCCGCTCATCACCACGAACTGTGCGGTGCTGGCGACGGCGACGGAAGCTGCTAAGCCGGGGTTCTTCAAGATGAACCTGGCGATCACGAACAGTGCGGGCGCTCTCTCGCTCGGCGAGGCGCTGGTCTACACGCTCGGCGTGTCGGTCGGCTTCGGGTTCGCACTGGTCACGTTCGCCGCGTTGCGTGAACGCCTCGAGCTGGCGCCGGTGTCACGTCTTATGAAGGGCGCCCCCATCGCGTTCATCACCGCCGGTCTGCTGTCTCTCGCGTATGTCGGTATGTCCGGCTGGTTCGGTCTGTGAGGTAACCACGTGGACTTGATGCTCATACTCAAAGCGGTCGGCGCTCTCGCTGTGATAGGCGTGGCGACATCGGCCGTGCTTGCTGTCGCCGCCAAGCGCTTCTACGTCGAGGTCGATCCTCGTATAGAGGCTGTGCTGGCAGCGCTGCCCGGATCGAACTGCGGCGCGTGCGGCAACCCTTCGTGCTTCATGTCGGCCGAGAGGATGGTCGCAGGCGACCTCGCTCCGAACGCCTGCGTGGCAGGCGGGCAGACGGTGGCCGACGCGGTCGCTCTCATTCTCGGCGCTGACGCGTGTGAGGCGGTCGCGGTCGTCTCGGCGCGTCACTGCGGTGGAGGCGATCGCGCTGTGAGGGCGTACGAGTACGCCGGCGTGCGCTCATGCGCCGCGGCGGCCCGGCTCGCCGGCGGTCCGCTGCTGTGTTCCGCCGGCTGCATCGGCTTCGGCGATTGTGTTCGGGCGTGCCCGTTCGATGCCATGCATCTCAACGAGCGTGGCCTGCCCGTTGTCGACCTGGAGAAATGCACGGGCTGCGGCGTGTGTGTGAAGGAGTGCCCGCGCGGTCAGATCTCGCTCCTGGAGCTGGTGCCCGAGATGGCCCCTGTAGTGGTGCGATGCAACGCGCACGACAAGGTGAAGGCGCGCAAGCAGGGCTGCTCGGCCTGTTGTATCGCGTGCAAGAAGTGCGAACGCGCATGCCCGAGTGACGCGATCCATGTGATCGACATGCTCGCCGTGGTGGACTACGACAAGTGCACCGGTTGTGGCGCGTGCGTGGAGGTCTGTCCCCAGAACTGCATCGACTTGTTCGGCCGCGGCGGAGACGCGGTCGCGCTTGACGGGGTCGGTCACGGAACCGGGGACACAGCAGCTCAGGAAACGGACGTTGCCGGGGTCGCCGGGGCGGGTGCCTGACGATGACTCGTGGCGACCGCCTGCTGATCGCTGCGCTCGCGTGCCTGGCGCTTGTCGCCTGGCCGCTTGCATCCGCGGTCGCGGGCGGTCGTGCCGGGCAGGTCGTCATGAGTACCGCCGAGGGGGAGACCGTGGTGCCTCTGTCTGTGGACGCCACGTATGAGGTCCAGGGCACTGCAGGTATTGTGACGGTCGAGGTCCACGACGGCACCGTCCGCGTGGTGAGGTCGGACTGTCCCGACCACACGTGCGTGAGGACGGGCGCCGTTTCGACCGCGGGCTCCGTTATCGCGTGCGTCCCCAACGGTGTGGTGCTGCGGGTGGGGGGTGAGGGCGGCGATGGACTCGACGCTCGCATCCGCTAGGCGGGGCGTGTCCGTTGGCATGTCCCGCGAGTTGACGGTGACAGCCGGTCTGCTTGCCGTCGCCTGTGTGCTTGGGCTGCTCGAAGCCGCGCTTCCCGGGATCCCGTTCGCGCCGTGGTTGCGGCTTGGCTTCGCCAATATCGCCGTGGTGGTCGCGCTCGCGGTCTCAGGTGGCAGGATGGCTCTGGCCGTGAGTCTTGGCCGTGTCGTGATCGTCGGCGTCGCCGCCGGCACGCTCGGCTCGCCGGTCTTCGTGATCGGTGGCGCGGGTGCGCTCGCGTCGCTTGCTGTGATGTGGGCCCTCTCCCGTGTTGGTGACGCATTTTCGCCGGTCGGCTGGTCCGCCGCCGGTGCGGCCGCGCACATGCTTGCGCAGTTCCTTGCGGCTTCGGCTGTCCTGGGGTCGTGGGGCATCCTCACGCTCGCACCTGTCTCGATGCTTCTTGCGCTGCCACTCGGCGCACTCACGGGCGCCCTCGCCCGCACCATCGTCTCCCGTCTCCGGATCTGCTGATCACGACGGGAGAGGGGGCGCTGTGGCGCCACGATTGCTGGTCGAGGGTCCACGAACGCGTGGCCTGGTGTTGTGCGGCCAGGCCGAGGCGGTCTCCGATGAGGAGCTGGTAGCGCTGGTGCTGGGCTGCCGCGAGGAGTCGGTCGCACGGGGGGTGCTTGCCGATCATCCGCTGCCCGACGGCCTGTGGCGTGCGAGCGCCGAGGACCTGTGCGCGCATCCAGGAGTCGGCCCGGCTGCCGCGGCACGCTTCCTGGGTTCGCTCGAGCTCAGCCGTCGTGCGGCAGCGCGGGCACCGCTGTCGCGGCCGACCATCATGCGACCGGAAGACGTGGTGCGGCTCTGCGGGCCGCAACTGCGCGGTTCGGACCGCGAGCACTTCTGGGCGCTCGCGCTCAACACGAAGAACCAGCTGCTGCGGACCATCGAGGTCTCCGTGGGCAGCCTGAACGCGTCGATCGTGCACCCCCGCGAACTGTTCAAGCAGTGCGTGAAGGTCTCGGCAGCATCGGTGGTGGTGATGCACAACCATCCGAGCGGCGATCCCACGCCATCGGGCGCTGACATCCAGCTCACGCGGCGCCTGGTGAAGGCGGGCGACGTGCTGGGCATCGAGGTGCTCGACCATGTCGTGATCGGGGACGGCGGCGCCCATGCGAGCCTCCGTGACCTTGGTCTGATGTGAGGCCGGGGGATCCGGAGGCGATTCCGCTTATGCGAGCCGCGCATCCGTGGCGCCTGTAGCGTCGCCGGAGGGGCCGCATGTAGGCGCTCGCGTGGGCCGTACACCGTCTCCGACCTGCGCGGTTATCGAACCGCAACCTCCCAAGACGGTGTCGAGACAGGTCATGTCTGGTACACTCTGCCGGGATATGCGGTTGTGCCGTGTGTCTATCCGAGCACGCACAGACCTCTACGGCCGGTCGTTCACATGAATAGACCGGTCATTGCGAGAGGAGCAGCGACTTGTCGCTTGTCGATATGTTGTTCGATTCATGGGGCGGAGACATGGCGGTCGATCTGGGGACCGCCAACACGCTCGTGTCTGTTCGCGGTCGCGGGATCGTGCTCATCGAGCCCTCTGTCGTAGCTATAGAGCGGGATACCAAGCGTGTGCTTGCTGTAGGCGTCGATGCCAAGCGGATGCTCGGCCGTACGCCGGGCAGCATCGTGGCTATCCGTCCGCTCAAAGACGGCGTCATCGCCGACTTCGAAGTCACCGAGGCGATGCTGCGCTACTTCATCAACAAGACGCGCGTCAAGCGCTTTCCGTGGCAGCCGAAGCCCCGTGTGGTCGTGTGCGTTCCGTCGGGTGTGACCGAGGTGGAGAAGCGCGCCGTCTTCGAGGCCACGATGCAGGCTGGTGCGCGCAGTGCCTACCTGATCGAGGAGCCGATGGCCGCCGCGATCGGAGCTGGTCTGCCGATACAGGAGCCGACCGGCAACATGGTCGTCGACATCGGCGGTGGCACGACCGAAGTCGCGGTGATCTCGCTCGGCGGCATCGTGGTGGCGCAGTCGATCCGCATCGGCGGCGACGAGTTCGATGAAGCGATCGTGGCGCACATCAAGAAGGAGTACAACGTCCTCATCGGGGAGCGCACCGCCGAGGAGATAAAATTCGAGATCGGCTCGGCGTATCCGCTTTCAGAGGAGCTCGACGTGGAGGTCCGTGGGCGGGATCTCATGACGGGGCTCCCGAGGACGTTCCAGGTGTCGTCCGAAGAGATCAGGATGGCGATCGAGGAGCCAACGCTCGCGATCATCCAGGCCATCAAGGGGACGCTCGAGAAGACCCCGCCGGAGCTTTCCAGCGACATCATGGAGTACGGCATCGTGCTCACCGGCGGCGGAGCGCTCTTGCGAGCGCTCGACGAGCGCCTCCGTATTGAAACCGGCATGCCGGTGCACGTCTCCGAGAACGCGTTGATCAACGTCGTGCTGGGTTCGGCGCAAGCGCTCGAGGAGATCGATGTCCTCAAGAAGGTCCTGACAGTCTCACGGTAAAGGCGGAGGCCGCTCATGCGTATCGGGCAGTCGGAGCCGAGACAGTCGCGACCAACACTGCTCATCATCCTTGTGGTGCTTTCGCTCGTCATGCTCACGGTCTACTTCCGTGAGGGCGATGACGGGGTGCTTCATGGCGCCCGGCGAGTGACGCTGGAGGTCACCGCGCCACTCGCGCGCGCAGGCACCGCGATCACCTCGCCGATTCGCTCGATCGGCTCGTTCTTCGAGGGCCTCGGCGCCTCGCGCGAGCGTGTGCAGGCGCTCGAGGAGCAGAACGCCGAGCTTCGCACGCGTCTTGCGGAACTCGAGGAGGCACGGCAGGAGAACGAACGCTTGCGCGCCCTTGTCGACTTTGCCGAGGAGCGGAAGTTCGCGAAGCTCGGTGCCGAGGTCATCCGACGTCCGATCAGCATCTGGGAAGGCGTCATCCTCATCGATCGCGGATCCAACGACGGTATCGAACCCGGCATGCCGGTGATCGCGGCGCAGGGACTCGTGGGGCAGATCGCCGAGGTGTCAGCGCACTCCTCGTCGGTGAGGCTCGTGACCGATCAGTTGAGCGGCGTCGCGGCGATCGTGCAGTCGTCACGCACCCCCGGAGTGGTACGTGGCTCGGTGGATGGATCGTTGTCGCTTGATTTCGTCGATCGGACGTATCTTCCGGTGGAAGGCGATGTCGTGATCACAAGCGGCATCGGAGGTGTGTATCCGAGCGGCATCGTGATAGGCGATGTGGTGGCGGTGGACGACCGCCACGGCGAGTTGTACCCGCGGATCCGCGTGGCATCGCGCGTCCCGATCAGCTCGATCGAGGAGGTCTTCGTGCTCGTGGGCTCGGTGGTCGAAACGGATGCGGGTGAGATCGAATGACGCGATGGGGAACGACAGCAGGGGCGCTCCTCGGCGCGTTCGTGCTCCAGGTGATGATAGCCCCGCACATCTCGCTCTTCGGGGTGACACCCAACCTGCTGCTGCTGGTGGTCATCACGTTGGCGTTCGTCGAGGGGTCCCCGGCGGGCGCGACTGCGGGATTCATCGCCGGGCTGCTGATGGACCTGTTGTCGTCAGGCCCGATCGGCGCGTGGGCGCTTGTCATGTCGGTCACCGGGTACCTGAGCGGTTCGCTCAGGCAGAACCTGTTCGCCGAAGGCTGGCTGGCCCCGGTCACGGTGGGCGTCGTGGCGGCGCTCGTGGCCGACTTCGCCTACCTGGTGGTGGTCACCGTTATCGGAGTGGGGCCGGCGGCGTTCTGGCAGGCGCTCGGCAGGCTTGTGCTGCCCCGCGCGCTGTACAATGCGGTCCTGGTGATGCTCGTCTACCCATGGCTGGCGCGATTCTTGCGAACCGACCGTTCGATCAAGTCATTCGGTCGCCTCGCCTGAGTCGACCGCCCGTCCGGCCCGTCTGGAGTCTCACGCCTCTATGCCAACCGTCAGTCAGGAGTTCAGATCCCGATTCGGCGTCCTCGGAATCATCGTGGTCGTCGTTCTCTCGGCGCTGCTCGTCCGGCTGTGGACGATGCAGGTCCTGAACGGCGAGTCGTTTTCCGCGCAGGCTGAGAACAACCGGGTACGTGAGATCTCCATCCAGGCGCCACGCGGCCGCATCCTCGACCGCAACGGCGTGCCGCTGGTGACCAACCGCTCAGCGCTCGCGGTGAGCGTGGATCCCTCGCATGAGGACGTACGGGCGCTGCTCACACGCACATGGACCGAGGACACCGCCGACGATCCCACGAGCCGCGAGCTCAACGAGATGTTCGGCGAGATCGCGGCCCTGCTCGGCATAACGACCGCCGATGTGTGGGAGCGCGTCACCGATGTGCAGCAGGAGGCGCTCAGGCCGCGCGTCATCGCCGTTGACGTGTCGATGGAGTCGGTGGCGCAGATCGCCGAGCGTCAGACCGACTTCCCGTGGGCGGCTGTCGAGGAGATCGCGGTACGGGAGTATCCCAACGGCAACCTCGCGGCACACGTGCTCGGCTACACCGGCGCGATCTCCGAAGAGCAGTTCAAGAACTCCGATGAGTACGCCGGCTACGAGCGCGGTGACACCGTGGGCAAGTCGGGCGTTGAGCGCCAGTACGAGGGCGTGTTGCAGGGCGACAAGGGATGGCGCCGCATCGAGGTGAACGCCTCCGGCAGGGCGCAGGGCGTGGTGAGCGAGCAGGCGCCGCGACCGGGCAACGACATCCGCCTGACCATCGACGCCGCTGTGCAGGCCGTCACCGAGGATGAGCTCGACAAGGCCATCGCCGAGGCACACCGCCAGGGCTACACGAGCTCCCGTGCGGGTGCCGCGGTCGTCCTGGATATCGAGACCGGCGAGGTGCTCGCTTCCACCAGCCGTCCAACGTACGACCCCACGGCGTTCCTCGGCGGTATCAGTTCCGCCGAGTGGGAGGCGCTGAATGCCAAGACGAGCGAGTATCCGCTGAACGACCGTGCCATCATGGCGGCGTATCCGCCTGCGTCCACATACAAGGTCATCACGGCCATCTCGGGCATGGAAGCCGGCATCACGTCGGAGAACACGACCTACAGCTGCACCGGCCGATGGACCGACATGGGCAAGCAGTGGCCCAAGTGGTGCTGGAAGCGCACCGGGCACGGAACCGTGAGCCTGCGCGGCGGACTCAAGCACTCGTGCGACACCGTCTTCTACGAGATCGGCTACGAGTTGTATAAGCGCGGCAAGGAGGAGCTTCAGGCGACATCGCGGGAGTTCGGTCTGGGCTCCAAGACCGGCATCGATCTTCCGGGCGAGTCAGCCGGACGCGTGCCCGACGCCGCCTGGAAGAAGCGGTACAACGAGAACTATCCCGAGTATCAGACGTGGCTGCCCGGTGACACTGTCAACATGTCGATCGGGCAGGGCGACATGCTCACCACGCCTCTGCAGATGGCGCTGGTGTACGCGGGCCTTGCTAACGACGGCGACATCATGAAGCCGCACGTGCTGAAAGACGTTCTCGGCAGCGAGGGCGACGTCATCCGCACGATCGAGCCCGAGGTGCTACACGCGACAGGCGCACCCGCAGAGATGCTGGGAGTGGTCGAGCGCGGGCTGATCGACGTCACCGAGACCGGCACAGCAAAGGGCGTCTTCGTCGGATTCAAGCCGACGGTGGCCGGCAAGACCGGTACCGCCCAGGTGAAGGGCAAGGACGACTACGCGTGGTTCTGCGCGTACGCTCCCGCCGAAGACCCCAAGTACGCGGTCGCGGTCATCGTGGAGCAGGGCGGACACGGCGGCTCGGTCACCGGGCCGGCTGCACGCAACATCCTGGCGCATCTGCTCGGCGAGGAGCTCAAGACGATCCGCACCACGGACGAATCGAGGTGATGCGCGATGAACAAGACCACCGGACAGCGCATCCTCGATAAGGTCAACGTGCCACTGGTGGCGTGGGTGGCCGCGCTCCTGGTGTACGGTACGGTCATGGTCGCGTCGGCAACGTCGAGCATGAGCAGCGGCAACAGCATGCTGCTTCGCCACCTCTTCGGCATCGGCGTGGGTCTCGCGCCGCTGGTGGTCGCCTGGTTCATCGACTACACCAGGCTGCGGGGCTGGCAGGGGCCGCTGATCGCGTTCGGCGCGTTCTTGCTGATCAGCCCGCGGATCCCCGGGCTTGGGGGCACCGCGAAGGGAGCGACTTCGTGGCTGGAGATCGCGGACGTACGCCTGTTCCAGCCGTCGGAGCCCGCCAAGCTGATCTTCATCGTCATCTTCGCCGCGGTGATCGCGAACATGAAGGGCCGGGTCGACACGCCGTCACGGATCACCAAAGCCTTGCTGTACCTGGCTGGCGCCGTGTTCCTGATACTGTTGCAGCCCGACCTGGGCACCGGCATGGTGTTCGTGGCCATCGCCATGGTGATGCTGGTGGTGGGCGGGATGAAGGCCAAGCACTTCGCCTTCCTGGCGGTGGCCGCGGCCGTGCTGGTAGGGGCGATCCTCGGCGTGGACGCCGGCCTCGACCAGATCGCGGGCAGGGATGTTGGTCTGAAGGACTACCAGAAGAACCGGCTTCTGGTCTTCGTGAACCCCGACATCGATCCGACCGACGCAGGGTACAACCTCGCGCAGTCGAAGATCGCCATCGGGTCGGGAGGTCTCACCGGCAAGGGGCTCGGCTCCGGTACGCAGTCCAACCTGCACTTCATTCCTGAGCGGCACACCGACTTCATCTTCTCAGTGCTCGGCGAGGAGCTTGGCTTCTTTGGAGCGGTGCTCCTGCTCGGGCTGTACCTCGCACTGCTGCTCACGGCGCTCGCGATCGCGACCTCGTCCCGCGATCTGTACGGCGCGCTCATCGCCACCGGCGTCCTCGGCATGTGGCTGTTCCAGATTCTGGAGAATGTGGGCATGACCGTGGGTATGATGCCTATTACAGGCATCCCGTTGCCATTCATGAGCTTTGGTAGCTCATCGATGGTCACGAACCTCGGTGCGGTGGGTCTGTTGCTCTCGGTCTGGTCCCGGCGCTACGGCGCGGGCTCGTGACGGAAGGGGATACAAGCGATGGCGATACGTCCCAAGATGGCGCTTCCACTCGACGTGCGCGACGTCACGAAGTCGGGCACGCGGTACACCGAAGAACGTGAGCTTCCCGTGCGCATCGGCGTGTACGTGGAGGTTGACGCGCCGGACGTGCTGATCGACGCGATCCGTGAGAACCTGCGTCCCCGAACGGCGCGCGCGGTACTGCAGATAGAGGTGGCCGAACTCGGGCAGACGCCCCCGCTCGAGCAGCTCACCGACGTTGCGATCGTCATCGCTGGCAGCGGTAACGTCGCGCTGCAGCAGGCGGTCTCCGCGGTGCGCCAGTGGCGCGTGCCCCTCGTGGTGGTTGGCCTGGGCGACGGCGTTCGCGATCGCGAGCTTGCCGACGCGCTCGGACAGCCAACGGCTGATGTGATCGTGAGCTACGACCCCGCCGAGGTGGTGTCGCGGCTGGGCGCATGGCTGACGGACACGCTCGGCAGCAAGCGGCTCGCGCTTGCGCACAACTTCGCGTTCATGCGCCGGGCGGTTGCCGAGGACGCGGTGAAGACCACCGCGTGGCAGAACGCGCTCGTGGGGGCTGTCACGCCGATCGCCGGTGCTGACATGCCGATCATGACTGCCAATCAGGCCAAGATGCTCCTGCAGATCGCAGCCGCGTACGGCGAGCCGCTCGGGGTCGAGCGGGTCAAGGAGCTGCTCGCCATCGTTAGTGGCGGCTACCTGATGCGGGCCGTGGCCCGGCAGGCGCTCACGATAGTGCCGGTGCTCGGGTGGGCCATCAAGGGTGGCGTTGGGTACACCGGTACGCTGGCGATGGGGAAGGCGGCGGTGCAGTACTTCGAGGACGGCAACGACCTCGGCCAGGTGCTCGCCAACTTCAGGGGCATGGTGGCCGAAGCGGCCACGAGGCGTCCGCGTCGCGGCCGGCGAACCGTGGCCGATCTGCCTGCATCACCAGCGGTGGCCGACCTGGCCGCGGCGCAGCCCTCGGCCGATCCACACGTGCCGCCCGCGCTGCCTGCCGATGATGGCGGTTCGCGTGGCGAATGATCTCTGGCCGCAGGTAGAGAAGCTGCTCGGCCGCATCGAGCGGCCGTCGCGGTATATCGATGGGGAATGGGGCGTGCTCAGACGCCCGGACGCGGCATACCGTGTGGCTCTCATGTACCCGGACACGTATGAAGTAGGCATGGCGAACCAGGCGCTGCAGGTCCTCGCGGCTCGCCTGGCCACGATCGAAGATGTCGCCACCGAGCGCGTGTTCCTGCCGTGGGTGGATATGGCCGGGCTCATGCGCGAGGAGGACGTGCCGCTCTTCACGTTGGAATCATGCATGCCAGTGGCAGACGTGGATCTGCTCGGCATCACGCTGTCCAACGAGCTCACGTATAGCAACGTGCTCGAGGCGCTCGATCTTGCGCGGATCCCGCTGCGGGCCGCCGATCGCCGTGAGTCGCACGCCCTCGTGATCGGCGGAGGGCCGAGCGCCCACAACCCAGAACCCATGGCACCGTTCTTCGATGCGATCCTCGTGGGCGATGGGGAAGACGCCGTGCTCGAGATCGTGGCCTCGCACCGGGCTTCGAAGGCACGCGGCGCGAGCCGCGAGGAGACAGTGCGGGCGCTTGCCTCGATCGAGGGCGTGTACGTGCCGTCGCTGTACTCACCCGGTGCCGACGGACGGATGGCGGCCTCGGCGCCTGCTCCTGCCAGGGTGCGCCGGCGGGTGCTCGCGGACCTTGACGCGTACCCTGCTCCGTCGTGCCCGGTGGTGCCATATGCCGACGTGGTGCACGATCGCGCCACCGTTGAGGTGCTGCGCGGCTGCTCGCGCGGGTGCCGCTTCTGCCAGGCGGGGATGGTGTACCGCCCCGTGCGTGAGCGGCCGGCCGATTCGATCGTGCGCGATGTGGTCGAGGGGCTCGCGTGCACCGGTTTCGAGGAGGTCTCGCTCACGTCGCTTTCCACCGCCGACCACTCACAGCTGGAGTCGGTCCTCCGGCGGCTGGTTGGGAGGCTCGAGGGCACCGGGACGGCCATATCGGTGCCGTCGCTCCGGGTCGACTCGTTCACCGTGCCGCTTGCGCGACTGCTTGGCGATGGCCACAAGAGCGGGCTCACGTTCGCGCCGGAAGCCGGGTCACAGCGGCTGCGCGACGCGATCAACAAGAACATCACGGAGGAGGAGATCGTCACCGCGGTGGATCAGGCGTTCACCGCAGGATGGCGACGCGTGAAGCTCTACTTCATGATCGGGCTGCCCACGGAGACCGATGACGACGTCAGGGCGATCGGGGCGCTTGTGAGCCGTGTCGTCTCGGTGGCGCGTGAAGCGACGCCCAAGGCGGAGCGCGGCGGGCTGCGAGTGGCCGTCTCGGTGTCCACGTTCGTTCCCAAGGCGCACACGCCGTTCCAGTGGGACGGTCAGCTGCCGTTCTCGGACGTCCGCCGTCGTCAGGAGATGCTGCGCGACGCGATGCCCCGGCGGGGCGTGGAGCTGTCCTTCCATGACGCGGAGTCCTCGCTGCTCGAAGCCGTGCTTGCGCGCGGTGGCAGAGAGGTGGCCGACGGTATCGAGGCCGCCTGGCGTGCGGGCGCACGGTTCGACGCATGGAGCGAGCAGTTCTCCCTCACGCGTTGGCTCGAGGCGTTCAACTCGATCGGCATCGATGCCGGGGAGGCCGCGTCACGGCCGTACGCGCAGGACGAGCCGCTGCCGTGGGGGCACATCGACAGCGGCATATCCGAGGCGTTCCTGCACCTGGAGCGTGTCCGCGCGGAGGCGGCGACCACCACTCCCGACTGCACGTTCGAGGACTGCACGGGGTGTGGCGTGTGTCCGGGCCTGGGAGTGGACAACGTGATCGCGGAAGGGGCGCGCCGTGGCTGAGGGCTTCAGGCTCCGGGTCTGCTTCCACAAGATCGGGCGGCTGCGATTCCTCTCGCATCTCGAGACGGGGCGTGCGTGGGAGCGCGCGGCGCGGCGCGCACGGTTGCCGTATGCTGTGTCACAGGGCTTCACGCCGCGAATGCGTCTCGCATTCGGTCCGGCCCTGCCGGTCGGCACCGCGGGCGAACGGGAATATCTTGATATCACGCTCACGCGCTTCGTGCCCGTGGCGGAGGTGGAACACGCGTTGCACGCCGCCATCGTGCCTGAGCTTGGGCCAGTCGAGTGTCGTTACGTCTCACCGGTCGAGGGTTCACTGGCCTCAAGACTGACGATAGCAGTGTACGAAGTCGAGATCGAAGGGGGGAGTCCGCAGCAGGAGATCGAGCGTTCGCTCGTCGCACTGATGGGAACCGGTCGCCTTGAAGTCGAACACAAGGGCAAGCAGAAGGTTTTCGATCTCGCCACAGCGCTCCCGAAGGAGCCTGAGGTGCGATCATCGGAGGGACGTACCGTCGTTCGGATGTGGGTCCGGATGGGTGAGCAGGGGTCTCTCCGCCCCGAGGTCTTCATCACGGCAGCCGTAGGCACAGACAGGGTGGCTTCGGTCACCCGCACCGACCTTCTCATCGAAGACGACCAGGGCTGGCGCCGGCCACTGTAGCGGCACACATCGTGCCTGACATCACACGCGAGATGCTGATCTCGCATGATATGCACGAGACGCGGGTCGCGGTCGTTGAGAACCGCCGTCTCGTCGAGTTGTACATCGAGCGTCCCAAGCGCAGTGTCGTGGGCAACGTGTACCTGGGCAAGGTGCGCGACGTGTTGCCCGGCATGCAGGCGGCTTTCGTGGACATCGGCCTGGAGAAGAACGCGTTCCTGTACGTCGACGAGGTCGTGGCGCCTGAAGGTGTCGCGGACGCGCCACGACGCGACATCCAGTCGCTCCTCAAGCCCGGGCAGCAGCTCATGGTGCAGGTGCTCAAGGACCCGATGGGCACCAAGGGCGCCCGGGTCACCACCGAGGTCACGCTGCCCGGCCGTTTCCTCGTGCTGATGCCGTTCTCCGACTTCGTCGGCATCTCCCGGAAACTCGCCGAGGAGGAGCGCGAGCGGCTTACCTCGATCATCGAGCCGCTGGTTCCCGACGGTATCGGTGTGATCGTGCGTACTGCCGCGGCGGCTGCGCACGAGAAGGACCTGCAGGGCGACCTGGAGTTCCTGCTGCGTTTGTGGCGCAGGGTGCAGGCGCAGTCGCGAGAAGGTCTCGCCCCGGAGATCGTGTACACGGAGATGGACCTCGCGCTGCGGCTGGTGCGCGACGCCTTTGGCGACACGTTCCGGCGTCTCGTGATCGACGACAAGCGGGTGTACGAGAAGGTGACGTCGTTCCTGCGCAAGTCGGCGCCCAGGCTCGTTCGGCGTGTTCAGATGCATAAGGACAAGGAGCCGCTCTTCGAGGCGTATGGCCTCAGGTCGGATATCGAGCGCGCCGTGTTGCGCGAGGTGCCTCTGGCATCGGGTGGGCACATAACGATCGACAAGACCGAGGCCCTGACCGCCGTGGACGTGAACACCGGCAGCTACGTGGGGCGGAAGAACCTCGAGGACACCGCGCTGCGGACGAACCTGGAGGCGGCGTCTGAGGTCGCCCGCCAGCTGCGGCTCCGCGACATCGGCGGCATCATCGTCATCGACTTCATCGACATGGAGGATGCGCGCAACCGGCAGGAAGTGGTGGCGCGACTGACGCGGGAGCTCGAGAACGATCGCACCAAGACGCGTGTCTCGGAGATGTCGCGTCTCGGGCTTGTGGAGATGACGCGGAAGAACGTGACAGACGGGCTCTATGGTGTGCTCACCCAGCCGTGTCCGAGCTGCGGCGGCGAGGGGCGCGTGCTTTCGGACACCACGCGGCGCATCATCGTGGAGCGGAGTCTGCGCGACCTGCTCCTGGCGGGCAAGTCGTCGGCGTATCTCGTGGGGCTCAACCCGCAAACGTATGCCCTGGTCAACGCCCCAGGCAACAACACGTTGGCGCTGCTGCGCTCCGAGACGGGCAAGCGGGTGAACGTGATCGCGGATCCCGACGTGGACCCGATCGAAGTCCGTCTGATGATCGAGGGCAAGGTGGCCTCAGGCGGTGACGAGTCGTAGCCGATGCGCCGCGTGCCGCGGGTGGGCGTACCAGCGCGCCACCGGATTCGGCGAGTCGCATTCGGCGGTGGATGGCCCGGAACCGTTGACGCTCGCTTGCGTATTCTGTTAGCATTGCGCTTCGCGTGTACCCCCTTTGACTGGAGCAACGTCCATGTATGCAGTGGTGAACACCGGCGGCAAGCAGGCCAAGGCAGAGGTCGGCACCATCGTCGCCGTAGAGAAGCTCAAGGCCGAGGTCGGCGAGAGCGTGTCGCTTCCGGTGATCTTCATCGCCGATGGTGACAGCATCATGGCCACGCCGTCCGAGCTTGCTGGTGCGTCGGTGACCGCCGAGGTGCTCGAGCACTTCAAGGGCGAGAAGCAGATCGTCTTCAAGTTCAAGAAGCGCAAGGGCTACAAGCGCACGAAGGGTCATCGCCAGCAGCTGACCGCCGTTCGCGTGACCGATATCGCGGTCGCCGGTGGCGCAAAGCCCGCGAAGGCCGAGAAGGCCGAGAAGCCCGCGAAGGCCGTTGAGGCCCCTGAGGCCGAAGCGCCCAAGGTCGAGGCCCCCGTGGTCGAGGCAGCCGCTTCTTCCGAGGCGGCTCCGCAGACCTGTGCCGCCACCAAGTCGGACGGCACGGCGTGCACCAACAAGGTGAAGGAGGGCTCCAAGTACTGCGGAGTCCATGCGAAGAAGTACGAAGGCTGATAGACTATCCGGGCACAGCCCGACGGATGCGAGGGTGAACTGAGATGGCTCACAAAAAAGGTATGGGCTCGACCAGAAACGGTCGTGACTCCCAGTCACAGCGCCTCGGCGTGAAGCGTTTTGCCGGTCAGGTCGTGACCGCTGGCTCGATCCTGGTCCGTCAGCGCGGTACCCGCCTGAAGCCCGGCCAGAACGTCGGCCTTGGTCGCGACGACACGCTGTTCGCGAAGATCGATGGCGTCGTGGACTTCACCCGCGGCAAGGACCGCAGGGTCCACGTACTGCCGCTGGAGTCGTAATCACTACGACCAGTCGAGCGCTCGAAGGCCTCCCGCCGATAGCGGGGGGCCTTCTGCATGGAGCGGACCGGCGGGCTACAATGAATCGTCCGTCAGGGGTTGGAGCATCGTGTTCATAGATGAAGTGAAGATATATGTGCGGGCAGGCGACGGCGGCGCCGGATGCGCGTCGTTCCGTCGCGAGGCGCACGTACCCAAGGGCGGCCCGGATGGCGGAGACGGTGGCCGCGGCGGGCACGTGATCCTGGAGGCGGACAGTGCGCTCTCGACGCTGATCGACTATCACTACAAGCGTCACTTCAAGGCGGTCCGGGGCACGCACGGCAAGGGCTCGCAGCGCGATGGCGCCAACGGTCCCGACCTCGTGCTCAAAGTCCCGCGTGGCACCATCGTGCGCGATGCCGAGACAGGCGCGTTCTTCGGCGACCTCACGCGTGATGGCCAGCAGCTCATTGTGGTGCGCGGAGGCGGTGGCGGCAGGGGCAACCGGCACTTCACCACATCCACGCGTCGCGCGCCGACCTTTGCCGAGCTCGGCGAACCTGGCGAGGAGGCGTGGCTCGAGCTGGAGCTCAAGCTGCTCGCGGATGCCGCGCTCGTGGGGCTCCCCAGCGTTGGCAAGTCGTCGCTGATCGCCCGCATGAGCGCCGCGCGACCCAAGATCGCGGACTATCCGTTCACCACGCTCGTGCCCAACCTGGGTGTGGTCACCAGCGGCGAGCGCTCGTTCGTGGTAGCCGACGTTCCCGGGCTCATCGAAGGCGCCAGCGAGGGGGCCGGTCTCGGCCACGCCTTCCTGCGCCACATCGAGCGCACCGCGCTCATCCTGCACGTGCTCGACTTGTCCGGCGGCTACGAGGGGCGCGATCCGCTGGAGGACCTCGCCGTGATCGACGGCGAGCTCGCCGCGCATGCGGAGGACCTCTCGGGGCGGCCGCAGATCGTGGTGGGCAACAAGATGGACGCCGAGGGAGCCGCCGGGAACGCCGGACGGGTGGCCGCATGGTGCGAGGAGGCGGGACGGCCGTTCTTTGCCGTATCCGCGGTCACCGGTGAGGGCATTCCCCAGCTCATCCGTGCGGTGGGCGAGGCGGTCTACGAGATCCGCCAGAACGCGCCAGCCGATGAACCGCTCTACGAGGCCGAGTACGTCCACGTCCCGCGGGCCGACCGTGAGATCCTGGTCACGCGCGCGATGGACGGCGGCTGGGATGTGAGCGGGGCGGGTGTTGAGCGTGCGGTCATCATCACAGACATGCAGAACGAAGAGGCGGTAGCGTACCTGCAGCGCCGTTTGTCGAAGATGGGCGTGGAGGAGCGGCTGCGCAAGGCCGGGGCCGTCGATGGCGACACCGTGCACATCGGTCCGGTCTCGTTCGAATTCGAATCGCATGAGGGGGATGGGAGAGCGGGTGGCTAGACGGACCGTAGTGGTCAAGGTCGGGAGTTCCACGGTCACGGGCGCTGACGGTCGGGTCGACCGTGCGTACCTCGGCTCACTGGGGCGTCAGGTGCGCGCGCTTATCGAGCAGGACTACAGCGTGGTCGTGGTGACCAGCGGCGCCATCGCGGCGGGTTTCGAGACGCTGCACTTCGACGAGCGGCCTACCGATCTGCCCACGCTCCAGGCCACGGCCGCGGTTGGCCAGGTGCTCCTGGTGGACGCGTACCGCGAGATCTTCGGTGCCGAGGGCCTCACTGTGGGGCAGGTGCTCGTCACACGTCACGAGGTGGGGCACCGTCAGCAGTACGTCCACGCGTGCGAGACGCTCGAGCGCCTGCTCGACCTCGGGGTGGTGCCAATCGTGAACGAGAACGACACCACTGCTGTGGAGGAGATCAGGTTCGGCGACAACGACTATCTTGCGGCGCTCATCGGCATGATGGTGCACGCCGACCTCGTGCTGCTGCTCACCGACATCGAGGGCCTGTACTCGGCGGACCCGCGGATCGACGCCGACGCACACCTGCTGGAGTGCGTCGAGGAAGTGACCGACGAGCATCTTGCGTCGGCCGGAGGGCCCGGCAGCGGTGTGGGAAGCGGCGGTATGGCCACAAAGCTCGAGGCCGCGCGCGCGCTCATGAAGGCCGGGATCCCGATGGTGGTGTGCGACGGCCGTCGCGATGACGTGTTGATCGACGCCGTGGCGGGCAACCCGGTGGGGACGCTCTTTGCCGGGGGCAAGGCCGCGGTCAAGGGACGCAAGCTGTGGCTGGCGTACGCCGGCCATCCGAGGGGGGCCGTCACGATTGACGATGGCGCGAAGCACGCCCTATGCTTGCGGGGCGGAAGCCTGCTCCCGGCCGGCGTCGTCGACGTCACCGGGAGTTTCGTCATCGGCGATGCGATCGCGGTCGTCGATGTGGAGGGTCGCGACATCGCGCGCGGGCTTGCCGGTATGTCCTCGGCGGACCTCAAGCGGGTGCGGGGCCTGAAGACGGCCGAGATCTCACGGGTGCTTCCCAACTGGGACGGCGCCGAAGTCGTGCATCGCGATCACCTGGTGATACTGTAGCCTCGACCGAGACGAAGGGGACGGTGCTATGTCGGAGGTCCACGAGCTGGCCGCACGCGCCCGTCAGGCAGCTATCGCGCTTGCGAGCACATCCACCGACCAGCGCAACCGCGCGCTGTTGGTGATGGCGCACGCGCTGGTGGCCAAGCAAGACGAGATCATCGCCGCCAACGAGCAGGACATGGTCGCCGCGCGCGCGGCGGGCACCGCCCCGGCGCTCCTGGACCGCCTCGAGCTCAACCCCATGCGCATCAAGGCGATCTCCGAGGCGCTGAAGAGCCTCTCCGTGCTGCCCGATCCGATCGGCGAGGTCGTGAGCGGGTCGCGTTTGGCCAACGGCATCGCGCTCAGCCAGGTGCGTGTGCCTCTCGGCGTGGTGGCGATCATCTACGAGGCCCGGCCCAACGTGACCGCCGACGCGGCCGGTCTGTGCGTGAAGACCGGCAACGCGGTGATCCTGCGCGGCGGCAGCCTTGCTGTGAACTCGAACCTCGCGATCACCCGCGTGCTCGCGAACGCGGCGGTGGGTGCGGGTCTGCCTGAAGGATGCATCCAGTCGGTGGCGACCACCGACCGCGAAGCCGCCAACGAGCTCATGGGGCTGCACGGCATGATCGACGTGTTGATCCCTCGCGGCGGCGCCGGCCTCATCAGGAGCGTGGTCGAGAACGCCAAGGTGCCCGTGATCGAGACCGGCGTGGGCAACTGTCACGTGTATGTGCACGAAGCCGCCGATCCCCGGATGGCGCAGCGCATCGTGCTCAACGCCAAGACCCACCGGCCGGGCGTGTGCAACGCCGCCGAGACGCTCCTGATCGATGAGGCCATCTACGAGCGTGTGCTGCCGCCGATCCTCCGCGCCCTCGAAGAGGCCGGTGTCACGGTGCACGCCGACGAGAAGACACGCGCGCTCGGCGCGATCATGCGCGTGCAGCCGGCCACCGAGGAGGACTGGTCGACCGAGTACCTCGACCTGCGTATCGCGTGCAAGGTGGTGCCCGGGTTGAATGCGGCCATCGACCACATCAACACGTACGGCACCAAGCACAGCGAGGCGATCGTGACCGAGGACTACTCCGCGGCCACGCGCTTCCTGAACGAGATCGACGCGGCGGCGGTCTACGTGAACGCTTCGACGCGGTTCACGGATGGCGGCGAGTTCGGCCTGGGCGCCGAGATCGGCATCTCCACCCAGAAGCTCCACGCGCGCGGCCCGATGGGACTCGCCGCGCTGACCACGACGAAGTACATCGCCATGGGAAGCGGGCAGATACGCGAGTGAGGAAGCGACTCCGACTGGGCATCATGGGCGGCACGTTCGACCCGATCCACTACGGGCACCTCGTCGCCGCCGAGGAAGCGCTGGTCCAGTTCAATCTGGACCGCGTGGTCTTCATGCCCACCGGTGAGCCGGCACGGAAGGTCGACCGGCGGGTGAGCTCGGCGGAACACCGGTACCTGATGACCGTGATCGCAACGGCGAGCAACCCCGATTTCGAGGTCAGCCGCCTTGAGATCGATCGTCCGGGCATGACGTACACCGTCGACACCATGACGCAACTGCGCAGCATCCACGGCTCGGGCGCCGAGCTGTTCTTCATCACCGGTGCCGACGCGGTGCTCGAGATCCTCACCTGGAAGGACTCCGCGCGCCTCGCGGACCTCTGCACGCTGATCGCGGCGACCCGCCCCGGCTTCGACATGGCGCCGTTCCTGGAGCGCGCCAACGAGTCGGGCCTGGTCGTCCAGACGATGGAGGTCCCGGCGCTCGCGATCTCATCCACCGACATCCGCTCACGCGTGGCCTCGCGGCGCCCCGTCCGCTACCTGCTTCCGGAGGCGGTTGCCGCATATGTGGCGAAGAACCGCCTGTATACCGAGGAGGCCTGACGTGGCGGTCTCGTACGACCTTGCGCGGGCCGCTGTGGCCGAGCGCCTGTCAGCGTCAGCGCTCGCGCACTCCGAGCGTGTTGCGCAGACCGCTGGCGAGCTTGCCGAGCGCTTCGGCGTGGATGTGGAGCGCGCGCGTCTGGCGGGCCTACTGCACGACTGGCACCGGGAGCTCGGCGCGGCCGAGCTCGTCGCTCGCGCGCGCGAGGCGGGGATACCCGTCACCGGCGTCGACGAGGACGTGCCGTACCTGCTGCATGGTCCGCTCGCGCGAGTGGACCTGCCACAGGCGCTTCCCGGTGTGCCGGACGATGTCTGCGAAGCCATCGGGGCACACACCTACGGGACCGTACCGATGTCTCCGCTTGCGATGGTGGTGTACATCGCCGACGTGATCGAGCCTGGCCGGAGCTACTCCGGTGTGGAGCGGTTGCGCGAGCGGGTGGCGGACGCGTCGCTCGAGGAGCTTTTCCTCGACACCTACGCGGCGTCGCTGAAGCATATCGTGAAGCGCCGCCGGCCGATGCACCCCGAGACCCTGCGGGTGTGGAACGCGATCGTGGCGAGTGACGGTCGATGAGCGCCAAGCGTCGTAAGGGCCAGCCGGAGAGCGGACCCGCGCACCAGCCCGTCGGCTCCGACTATCCGCGCCGCCGGACGCATGTGGAGCGCCCCGCGGAGTCTGCCGGCTGGCGTGCCTCGAAGCGCTCCTCGAAGCTGGGGCGCAAGGTGCGGCGTGAAGCGAAGGTGGAGCGCGTGCGCACCAACGTGCGCGATGGCGCGCGGACGACCGGCAACACCATCGTTGCGGGCCTCCAGGTGCTCGGGATGGCCCTCGGCGGCATCGTGGCCGTGCTGCTCGTGCTGTTCATCCTGGCCACGGCGATCAACCAGGGAGCGCGGTGGCTCGCCCGGCGCGACGCGGCAGAGCAGTCCACACCCGAGGCGCGCGCGGAGAAGGCCAGGGAGAACCTTCTCATCATCGGCACGGAGGGAACCGGCACCGCCGAGTTCCTTGCCGTGCGGCTGGACGAGAACGATGAGCAGATCCTGGGCATCGCCGTTCCCAGCGGCGCGTTCATGGAAGTGCCCGGCCAGGGGTTCGAGCGGGTGGGTGAGAGCATCTCCGGCGGGCCGGGCGTGTCGCTGGCGGCGATCTCGAACTACCTCGGCGTGCCGTTCGACCACTACGTTGTGGTGAGCCCCACGGTCTACCAGGACGCGATGACCAACCAGAGCCTGCGCGACGTGATGGGCAACATCACCGAGACGTCGCTGCCCGAGGAAGACCGCGCCCGCATCGCCGAGTTCATCAGCGGAGTGGAGGGCGCGCGTACGGCCCTTGTGCCGCTACCGGTGAAGCCCATCGACCTCGGCGGTGAGACCTTCCTCGAACCGCAGCGCGACCAGATCGCCGATCTGCTGCTCCAGTGGTGGGGCGTGAAGCTGGGCGCCGGCGACAGTTCGGTGCGGGTGATCATCTACAACGGCGCGGGCACGCCCGGCATCGCCGGGCAGGCGGCGCAGCAGCTGATCGCCGCTGGGATGCGCGTGGTGGACACCAAGAACGCCGACCGCTTCGACTACGCGGCCACGCTCGTGGTCGTGCAGGACGGCGATCTGAAGCAGGGCGAGCAGGTCGCCACCGCGCTCGGCACGGGCGAGGTGGTCGACAAGCCCTCGGAGCAGGATGTCGCCGACGTGATCGTGATCATCGGCAAGGACTACGTTCCGCCGCAGGAGAACACGCAGCAATAGGGAAGGAGCAGGACACTGAGCCGCACATGGGAACCGCGCGAGATCGCGTTGCTGGCCGCTTCAGCGGTCGCGTCGAAGAAGGGCATCGACCCGCTTGTGCTCGATGTCGCCGATACGCTCGTGATCACCTCGTACTTCGTGATCGCGAGCGGCAGCAGCGACCGGCAGGTCGCCGCGATCGCTGATGCCGTGGAAGACACGCTCCGCGAGCAGGCGGGCATCAAGCCGATCGGCCGGGAGGGCGAGCGCGAGCGCAAGTGGATCCTGCTCGACTTCGCTGACGTGGTGGTGCACATCTTCCAGCCCGAGGAGCGCGAGTTCTACCGCCTCGAGAAGCTGTGGTCCGACGCGCCGAGGCTCGAGATCCCGCACGACGAGCCCGCGCCGGCAGCAGGGTCGTGAAGCAGGCGATCCGGACCTACGGTGTGCAGCTTGCGCTCGTAGGGGTCGCCGCCGTGTGGGGCGGTACGTTCGTGACCGTGAAGGACGCGGTGGCGCGGTATCCGATGTACGCGTTCCTCACGCTCAGGTTCGCGATCGCCGTGCTCGCGTTCGTGGCGGTCGTGCCGTCGGCGCTGAAGCTGATGCGGCTCGATACGCTGAAGACGGGAGTGCTGGCCGGTCTGTTCCTGACCGCCGGGTACGTGTTCCAGACGTGGGGACTGCAGGACACGTCGGCCTCGAAGGCCGCGTTCATCACGGGGATGTTCGTGGTGATCACGCCGGTCCTGCAGGCCTTCGTGCTCAGGCGGATCCCGCATCGAACCACGATCGCGGGTGTGGCGCTTGCTGTGACCGGCCTGTGGTTCCTTTCGGGCGGCAGCGCCGACTCGTGGAACATCGGTGACACACGGGTGCTCATCTGTGCGTTCGCGTATGCGGGTCACTTCATCGTGCTCGGTTCGGCCGGGGAGCGGCACGACGCGCGGCCGCTGACCCTCGTGCAGCTCGCCACGGTGGGAATCGCCTCGGCGGTCATCTC
>Ga0228536_1000989_pt1 | contig 35826 bp, 34 predicted proteins | sample SJ1Smetagenome_FD_168611 | JGI IMG/M metagenome (GOLD analysis project Ga0228536, IMG submission 168611) | Enriched culture of PCE-dechlorinating microbial communities from Ithaca, New York, USA - SJ1.S | ecosystem: Engineered > Modeled > Simulated communities (microbial... > Unclassified...
CCGCATCGAGCTCAACGCTGAGCGTTCCGCGCTGCGCTTCAGCTACCTGCAGCCCGACGAGGTATTGCTGGCGCGCGACCTGCTCAACAAGCAGATCGTCGACACCCAGGGGATGAAGGTCGTGCGCGTGAACGACCTCAAGCTCTCCGAGAGCCGCAACCAGCTTCGGCTCCTCGGCGCCGAGGTAGGGCTGCGCGGGATCCTGCGCGGCATACACCCTGTGGTGGAGCGCGGCGTCGCCTCGGTGCTCAAGCTCTTCGGCCGCGAGCTCAACGAGAACCTCATCGCGTGGAACTACATGGACCTGCTCGACCGCGACCTCTCGCACGTGCGGCTCTCGATCACCCACAAGCGGTTGCACGAGCTGCACCCGGCCGATGTGGCCGATGTGCTCGAGCAGCTCGGCCCCTCGCAGCGGGCCCGCGTGTTCGAGCATCTGGACAACGCCCAGGCGGCGCTCACGGTCGCCGAGCTCGAGGACGAATTCCAGGCCGACCTCATCGACGACCTCGGCGATCAGCGGGCGTCGGACATCCTCGAGGAGATGGACCCCGACGACGCCGCCGACATCATCGGCGACCTCTCGTACGACAAGGCCGAGGCGCTCCTTCGGCTGATGGGCGTGAACGAGGCCCGCACGATCCGGTCCTTGCTCGGATACCGCGAGAAGACCGCCGGCGGCATCATGACGCCCGAGGTCACCACCGTGACCGAGGACATGAGCGTGCAAGAGGTCATCAACCATCTGCGCGAAAACGCCTCTGAGCGCGAGGGCATCTACTACATCTACGTTCTCGATACCGACGGCAGCCTCGAGGGCGTCATCTCGCTTCGCGACCTGGTGATCGCCGAGCCGCACACCCTCGTTGAGGAGCTCGTGAGCCGCGAGGTCACCACCGTTGGGCCCGACGACGACCAGGAGCTCGTGGCTGAGATGATGAGCAAGTACGACCTGCTGGCACTGCCGGTCGTGGACGAGGCCGGCAAGCTCCTCGGCATCGTCACGGTCGACGACGCGCTCGAGGTACTGGAGGAGGAGTCCGCCGAGGACCTCGCCATCGCCACCGGCGCCACTCGCGAGCACGGCCCGCTGGCCGGACTCTGGTGGTGGCTGGTCCGCCGCCACGCCTGGCTGCTGGTATGGGGCATCGCATTCCTCGCGGTCATGGGCATCCGTACGCCTCTGCTCGGAGCGGCCACACCTGCCGCCGATGCCCCCCGCGTGGTCGGCATGATGCTGGCTGTATGGGCACTCATGCTGCTGCCGCTGCTGCTTCGCACCGCCGAGGACCTGTCGTCACGCACGCTCGCGGAGCTCATCGAGGACGAAGACGAGGATGAGCGGATCCCGCTCGGCAGGCGGTTGCTGCGCGAAGGCGGTATCGGTCTGGCCTCGGCGGTTTTGAGCGGCCTCGTGGCCTTCGGGTTCAGCTTCCTCATCATCGGGGAGCTGCATCCGTACACGACGCCGTTCGTGATCGCCACGGCCCTGGCGACACTGCTCACCGTGCTGCTTGGTGGCGTGCTGGGGCACGTCGCACTGAGGCGCAGCGCACAGGAGAAGCCGGTCTCCGGCGCCGGGCTGGCGCTCGCCGCGATGGTCATGGGCACGGTGATGTATCTGGTTCTCGCCTATGCGGTGGGTCACGTGTGGGCCGCCGGTTCGATCGCCTCAGGAGGCTAGCCGTTGACGCCGGCCCTCGACAAGAAGAAGCGGCTCCCGCTCTTCGCCATACTCGCGGTCATCGGACCAGGCATTATCTCCGCGTCGGCCGGTAACGACGCTGGAGGCATCTCCACCTACTCCGAGGCCGGTGCTCGGTACGGCTACTCGATGCTCTGGATGATGCTCGCCATGACACCCGCATTCGCGATCGTCCAGGAGATGGCGGGCCGCATGGGTGCCGTCACCGGCAAGGGCTTCTCGGCACTCATCCGAGAGCGGTTCGGGGTACGTCTCACCTTCGGCGCGATGCTGATGCTCCTCGGCAGTACCGCGGCCACCACCGTGGCCGAGTTCGCCGGCATCGCGGCGGCGATGGAGCTCTTCGGGGTGTCGCGGTTCATCTCGGTGCCGCTCGCCGCGCTCGTGGTGTGGATCCTCGTGGTGCGCGGAAGCTTCCAGCGGGTGGAGAAGGCATTCCTCGCCTTGTCCTCGGTGTTCATCGCCTACGTGGTCGCCGTCTTCCTCGCCCAACCCGACTGGGCCGAGGTGGGACGCGCGTTCGTTGTGCCGCAGATCGTGCCCGATCGCGGTTTCGTTGCGCTCGCGATCGGACTCACCGGAACCACGATCGCTCCCTGGATGCAGTTCCTGCTCCAGAGCAACATCGTGGACAAAGGAACCACCGTGCGCGAGTGGGCGCTCGCCCGCTGGGACGTGATCATCGGCGCTATCGCCGCCAACCTCATCGCCTGCGCGATCATCATCACCACCGGCACGGTCCTCTACCCCGCCGGCATCGAGATCGCCGGCGCCGAAGACGCGGCCCGGGCGCTTGCCCCGCTGGCGGGCCCCTATGCGGAGATGCTCTTCTCGATCGGCCTGCTGTCCGCGTCGCTTCTCGCCGCGGCCGTGCTCCCGCTCACGTCGGCGTACGCGATCTGCGAGGCCTTCGGGTGGGAGTCGGGGCTCGACCGCAACTGGTCTGAGGCCCCGGTGTTCAACGGTCTCTACACCTTCGTGATCGTGGCGTCAGCTGCGATCATCCTGCTGCCAGGACTGAATCTCATCGCGATCATGCTGGTCTCACAGGTGGTCAACGGCATCCTGCTTCCATTCCTCCTGATCTTCATGATGGTCATCGTGAATGACCGCAGCATCATGGGTCGACACACCAACAGCCGCCTCAACAATGTGTTGGCCTGGAGCACGATCGTCATCGTGATCGCACTCACCGTGATCCTCATGGGGATGACAGTGCTTGGCATCGGCTGAGGCCGCCGACCTCGGACGGTGCTATTCTTATGGCATGAGCATGATCCAGGGGGGCACGTCTGATGCGGATCTCAGCCGCGCGAAGTCCATTCTCCGGCTGAAGGCGCGCGCTGCGCGTCGTTCGGTGCTGCCTGAATTGCGTACCGCGTACGCGTACGCGATCGCCGAGCGGGTCCTGAACATACCAGCCATCGCAGACGCAGCCGCCGTGATGGTGTACGGCGCTTCGCCAGAGGAAGTCGATGTCAGCGTGCTGGAGTTCGCCCTCCGGGAGCGGGGCGTGCGCATCGCCTACCCGCGCGTGGCAGGATCTCGCGCTCTCACACTCCACTGGGTCGAGTCGTCCTCAGAGTTGGTTGCGGGCTCGTTCGGCCTCCGGGAGCCATCGATCACCGCACCGGTGGCGAGTCTGGATGACCTCGATGCACTGATCGTCCCGGGTATCGCATTCGATCCACATGGCAACCGGCTCGGCTTTGGCGGCGGCTACTACGACTCCCTGCTCTCATCAAGCGAGATCGCACCGCTCACCGTAGGCGTTGCGTACGACGAGCAGATCGTGGCCGAGGTGCCCCGCCACGATCACGACCAGCCGATCGACATGGTGGTGACGCCCACACACACCTATCGGCGCGTCACCAGTTCGCCCTGACCGACGGCATCTCATCGAGGGTCACGAACTCGTAGCCTGCCGCCCGTAGACGGTCGATGATCGATGGCAACGCCGCGATGGTTGCGCTGCGGTCGCCGCCACCATCATGCAGCAGCACGATCGCGCCGGGACGTGCCGCGCTCACAACGGCATCAGCCAACTCCGCGGAGGTGATGTCCGCGCGCCAATCCCCGGGATCGATGGTCCAAAGAGCGGACGCCATTCCCGACGATGCGATGTACCGGGACGCGGGGCCCTCCAGACGGCCTCCGGGCGCGCGCAGCCAGCGTGTCTGCATGCCGGTGGCCCGTCTGATGGCCCGATTCGTTCCACGGATCTCCCGCTCGGCTATCTCGGGCGGGGCGGTGTCCAGCCGGATGTGCCAGTAGGTGTGGTTCCCCACAACATGCCCGGCCTCGGCCACGGCACGGGCCACAGCGGGACGCCGGTCCACGCACGAGCCAAGCATGAAGAACGTCGCGGGCACGTCCCGTTCAGCCAGCACCTTGAGGATCGCCTCGGTCTGCCTCGGCCAGGGACCGTCGTCGAACGTGAGGGCCACAACCGGCGTGCCCGCGGCAGGCACAAGACGATAGAGTCCGGGCTGTGGCTGCACCACCATCGTGGTCTCCACCACATCCCCGGAGACCGCCCCTACTGCGCGTTGTTCCACGCCAACCACACGGGGCTCGACGGTGATGGTGGTCACTCCCCGCCCCAGCACGCGCGGCGCAGCCTCCACAGTCCGCGTCTCCACCCGTGTGGGCTCGACGACATCCCCGGCGACGCGAACTCGGATATGGTCGCCCCACTCGATGCGGGAGCCTTCTGAGGCCGGCGTGCCGTTCCTCAGGATCACCGCTTCGATGTCGTCCGTGATGCCTACGACTCGCCGGTCGGTGGCGGCGAGGATCTTGGGCCGCTGGTACCCGCCGGCGGACTCGATCACATCGCTCACGGTCTCCCCCGGCCGTGCGCTGACCATGACCTCGTTCACGGTCACCGGGATGCGGGCATACCAGCCATGACCGAGTCCAAGCAGGCAGACAGCGGCCGCGCAAACGAACATCGCGCGCAGCAGCGCGTGTGCCGCCCGCTTCACACCGATCACCGACGCGCCTTGGAGAGTGTGACCGGCTCGCGCCGCGGGGCCCGAACCGGCAGCCGAAGCGAATCGAGCACGGCCTCGAGGTTATCCGTCCACGAAACGAGCGTCTTGAGGTCGACCCGGAGCAGCGGCACCTGCGGATGTGGCTGGGCGACCGTGAAGCCACGCCGCAGCAGGAACTCCACGCCCACCACCGGAACATGCGTCATGTCTCCGCGCGCCGTGGTCGCGTATGCCTGCACGGTCCGCTCGCCACGCTGGGCGAGATCGCGCATGGCCGCACGCAGCAGCAGGCCACCCACACCTTTCTGGCGGGCGTCCGGGTCGATGTGCATGCAGGTGATCAGCGGGACGCCGGCCTCGGGCGGTCCGGCGGGCAAGTGTCTCGCTTGCGGAGCGTAGATGGGTAACGCGTACTTGATGAAGCCGAGGACCTCCCCGTCTTCCAGGGCAACGCGCCCACACTCGCCCCACTCGGCGGCGATGACCCGAACGTTCTCGGCCGCCCGGCTATCGTCGCAGCGCGCGCCGCACTCGAACGGCAGCGCATCTGTGCTCTCCCAGTACAGGCACCCGGCACACCGCGACGGAAGCCTGTCACGGTCGACGACACTCAGGCCGATGATCTTCCGCACGATAGCGCCTACTCCTCGTCTTCCATGAGCGATTTCATCTTGTCGAGGGCCTTTCGGCCGATGCCGCTCTTCAGCGAGCGGCCGAGCGCTCCCGCGGCGGCAACGCCCACCTCGAGCATCCCGTCAGCCACCTGGCCGGTGCGCTCCTTGATAGCGGCGACGCCACTCGCGGCCGCCTTGGCGGCGCCGCCTGTGGCCGTAAGGTCGGCGTATCCCGCCTCGACCACCACAGCCTCACCGTTGAATCCGCGAACCAACGCGGACGGCACATCGAGCCTACCCACCGCCACATCACCCACGGCACCCGTTGAGAGGCGAAGCGACGTGAGCTCACCAGTCGTGGCATCGAACCCGGCATCGTGTACGTGTCCTACCTCGACACCCGCGGCGGAGAGCACGGGCATGCCGCGCCACACAACGGTGGCCTCCCAGCTGTATCCCAAAGCACGCTCACCGGTCGAGTCCTTGGGGAGCGAGTTCCCCTCGATCACGAGGTCGCCCTCCGCCCCAACGCGCACCTCATCCAGGCGCACGAAGCGAGGCTGCTGGTCGATCACGCCCAGCACGGCGCCGCGATCGACCTGGAGTCCCACGACACGCGGCTCCTGTGGGTGGAAGAGCACAGCCGCCACACGCCCGAGCTGTCGCCCGTCTGTGCCCACAACGATCCGGCGCTCGTACTCCGTGATGGCTGGCATGCGCCCGCCTCCCTCTGCAGTGCTCCATGTAGCGAAAGGGCCGGTCGCACCTGCGACCGGCCCTTCAATGATACCGCGAGTCGGCCGGGGCTTACTCCACGACCGGCAGGTCCGTGGCCGCGACGGCCTCGTCAGCGGCAGCCGGTGCCGTCTTATCGGCAAGCTTGTCGAGGGCGGCCTGCGCCTTGTCCTCAACGGTCCCGAGCCCGGTGCGCATCGACTCGCCGGCCTTGTGCACAGCGTCCTTCGCGACCGGAGCGACCTCCTGGATCTTGCCCTTGGCCTGCTGTGTGACAGTGTCGACCTGCTCCTTCAGACGCTCGCGCGCGGCGTCGATCTTCACGCGCATCTCCTCGGTCTCATCGAGCACCTTGGAGCGGCTGGTCTCGTAGAACTGCTTGCCTTCTCCCCAGTATTCGTCGGCCTTGGCCGCGATGAACTCGCGGTTCTCACGACCGGAGCGCGGTGAGAAGAGCAGGCCGAGAACAGCGCCTACGATGCCTCCGAGCAGGAACGCACCGAGAATGCTTTCACCTCTGCGATAGTCGTACATCGGGAACACACCTCCGAACTAGCGGTCGGACAGTCCGTACAGGCGACGACAATGATTATGTACCCAATCACCGCGCCGCATCCAGTGTAGAGCGTACCAGATGCGCTACCAACTCCTGGAAACCGATGCCCTCGGCAGCCGCGGCCATCGGCAAGAGCGAGGTCTCCGTCATGCCCGGTGAGGTGTTGACCTCGAGCACGTACGGCGCTCCGCTGGAATCCACCACCATGTCGACCCTGCTCACTCGCTCGCACCCGAGCAGGCGATGCACGCGGGCAGCCAGACCGGTCACCACCTCCATGGTGGCCTCATCGAGCCGGGCGGGCACGTAGTAGTCGGTCTCGCCCTGGGTGTACATGGCGGAGAAGTCGAACAGCCCGCTCTTGGGCTCCATCTCCACCGGCGGGAAGACCCGGGCTTCTCCCTGAGGGTCCGCCACCACCGAGACCGCGAGCTCACGCCCATCGATCCACTTCTCCACGATGGCGGTGTCCCCGTACGAAAGCGCCGTGAGCAGTGCCTCGGCAAGGCCGGACGCGTCGTCGACTTTAGTGAGGCCGAGCGCTGAGCCCTGCTTGGAGGGCTTCACGACCACCGGGAACCCGCCGACTGCCTCAGGCACCAGGTCGAGCGCCGTAGCGGCGCCCATCTGCTTGAACGCGGCCGCGGTGAAGGTGACCCACGCGGGAGTGGGGACGCCGTCGGCCATGAACAGCCGCTTGCTCAGCGCCTTGTCCCATGCGAGCACCGATGCGACCACGCCGGGGCCCGTGTACGGGATGCCGAGAAACTCCAGCAGCTCCTGCACGGTGCCGTCCTCACCGAACTTGCCATGAAGCGCGATATACACGGCGTCGGGGCGTTCGCTGCGCAGCGTGGCCGTCAGATCGGGGGTCACGTCCAGCGCCAACACCCGGTATCCCTCGGCCTCGAGCGCGTCGCACACACGCTTGCCGCTCATGAGCGAGACCTCGCGCTCAAGCGACTGGCCCCCCATGAGAACCGCGATCTTCTCCTTCACGCGATCAGCCCCTCTCATCGGCGTCGGTCGCGGGCAACGCACCCGCGGCGGCGAACGCCCGGTACAGTATGAGTCGGTCTTCGAGCACTTCAGCGAGACGACGGATCCCTTCGCGGATCGCATCGGGCTCGGCGTAACAGAAGCCGAGGCGCATGCAGTTGCGTCCACGGCCGTCCGGGTAGAAGGCGTCGCCCGGCACGTAGGTCACACCGCGCTCCACGGCCTCGGCGAGGATCGATTTCAGATCGAGGAAGGTCGGCATCTGCACCCACACGAAGAACCCGCCCTCGGGAACCGTCCAGCTCGCCTCGGCAGGGAAGTGCTCGGAGAGCGCCTCGACCATCGCGTCGCGCCGCTCGGCGTACGCGCGGGTGAGGTCCTGCAGCACCCTGCGCCAGCGTGTATCGGCAAAGTAGCGTTCGGCTGTGGTCTGCGCGAATGCGCTGCCGCACAGGTCGGCCGCCTGCTTGGCGAGCAGGAACTTCGCCAGGATAGGCCGCGGCGCGATCACCCAGCCGAGTCGCAGACCGGGCGCGAAGATCTTGGAGAACGTGCCGAGGTAGATCACCTCGTCGTCGAGCGCTCTGAGCGGCAGACAGTGGCCGCCCTCGAAGCGCAACCGGCCATACGGGTCGTCCTCGATCACCGGGATGTCGTACTCGCGGGCAAGGTCGAGCAGTTCGCGCCTACGTTGCGGGGTGAGCGTGACGCCCGCCGGGTTCTGAAAGTTGGGGATCGTGTAGATGAACTTGGCGCCACGCGGGCCAAGGCGCTTGAGCTCGGCGGCAAGCACATCGGTGCGCATGCCCTCGGCATCCATCGGGATGCACACGACATTGGGCTGATACGCGGAGAACGCCTGGAGCGCGCCCAGATACGTTGGACCCTCCGTGATGATGGTGTCACCGGGGTCGAGGAATATCTTCGCGATCAGGTCGAGCGCCTGCTGCGCGCCCGCGGTGATCACCAGATCGTCGGGCTTCACCCGCACGCCGATCTCACCCATGAGATCGACGACCACCTGCCTGATCTTCGGGCGGCCCTCGGAGGAGCCGTACTGCAGCGCTTCGGTGCCGGAGTCGCGCAGTGCGGAGGTCGTTGCGCTGATGACGGAATCGATGGGCACGCGCCGGATCTCGGGCATGCCGCCGGAGAACGAGATCATGTCGGGTCGCGTTGCCGCGGCGAAGAGGTCGCGGACGGCGCTCGAGCGCACGTCGGCCATCCGCTGCGCGTAGCGGTCACTCCATCGGTCGAACACCACTCGTGCGGTACCCATCACTGCTCCTCAAAGACGCATACACGTCCCCAGACGACAGAAAACGACCCTGCCGACAGGGCGAGGGTCGTCGCGGTACCACCTGTCTTCGTCCGGCGCTCGTGCGCGCTCGCCGGACCTCGGCCCCGGGATAACGGCCCGGGTCGACCGCCCGCTTCCGCCGCTCACAGGAGCGGTGCTGGCGGGGGACCTGCGGAGGGGTGGCCGGGCCGATGACGCCCTCTTCCCTCACGTCCACCACGTGTGTACCCGGCAAACCGGGGATGCCAGGTACCTTAGCACCGGGCCTCAACGAGGGTCAATCGCACCCGGTTGACGGTTCGGCTTCGCGCGGAGCGCCGCCACGTCGGCAATGCGGGCGTGGACATCCACCGGGGCGCCATCTCCCAGGGCGTGCTCGATGAGGGAGAGCGCGAGTCGTGCCGCTCCCGCGCACACGGCGTCATCGTCGTCGAAGATGGAGACGCGGAACACGTCTTCGCCCCTACGCCACACCGTGTGTCCGGCCACGGTGCGCGGCGACCCCGCACACGCCATCACCTCAAGGACCACATGCTCGAACAGATGCGGCATCTCTGTGTCCCGCATCTCCTGAGTGAATGGACGATCCACCTCCGTGGAGCAACGATGACGCACGAGTCCGGGGAGCCACTCGAGCAAGCGCTCCGCGGCCGCACCACGCCGTGCGACATCAAGCGCGTCTTCGGCATCGAACGCCAGCACGAGGTCAACGCGCTCATCGAGAACCCGCACACACCGCAGCCGCAGCACGCTCACCCGAGGTCGTTCACCGCATCCCACCCGCGACGGGTGCCCAGATAGTACGCGAGCGAGACGATCGCCACCACAGCGACCGCGCCCACGATGAGAACCCTCGTGGTGTCTTGCTTGAGCGTGGTGCGAACTCCGGACTCAGCGATGTCGCGAACGTGTAGAGCCTTCTGCTTCAGATCCTCCACTGTGAGCTGGCGCGGGGCCAGAGCTGTATCCCGTGCTTCGTTCACTTCTGCATCGACCTCACCTTGATGACGAGGAACACGACCGACCCGAGCATCAGGACCGCTCCGATGATGAGCAAAGCGCCCGGATAGCCCACCCACTCGGCGAGCAGCAGGAAGAGGGCTACCGCTACGAAGGTGAGGCCCAGCACCAGCAAGGCAGCGGCTGCGCTCGCGGAGGCAAGCGTGAGACCAAGGCGCTGGATGGGGGCGACGATCTTCTCCTGCACCACGCTCGCGGCTTCCTGGCGCAGCCAGTCGACTGCGGTCTGCAACAGGTCGGCCACCGCATCGATGACCGCCTCGAACCCTTCGGTGGTGCCGTTCGGCTTTGCGCCAGGTGCGGCCATGATGTCCTCCTCGTGAACCGCCATGCCACTTCTGAAGATACCCCAAACCGGCCGACCCTACGAACGCACACGGCGGCGCCTCCACCGGAGACGCCGCCCGAGAATGCCTTGCATGTGGTTCTAGAGGATGCGGTAGCTGACCGTTCCCACACCGGAGAAACCGAGCGCGCGTGCCGTTCCCGGACCGAGGTCGAACACGCGACCAGCGGTGAACGGACCTCTGTCCTGCACCACCGCGGTGCAGGTCCGGCCCTTGTACGAGAACTCGACGCGCGTGCCGAACGGCAGGCTACGATGCGCGACGACCATGCTGCTAGGCGTCAAGGTCCCGCCACCAGCCATGGTGTTCCCGTAGAAACCAGGACCATACCAGGAGACCCTGGCGGACTTCCAGCCGCTTCCCGCTGGAGCGGTGCTCGCGGGCCTGGGCGCCGCGGCGCGCGGGGTGGTCGCCTTACGGGGCGCACTGGCAACGGGCTTGACGATGGCCGTTGCGGTGCGCGTTCCGCTCGCCTTCGCCTCGATGGCCCCAAGGCCCGAGGGAGTGCGCAGAACATCCGGATCCGGACGGCTCTCCGCGACAACGAGGCTGTGCCCCACATCGGCGATGACCATCTGCTCGTCTTCCGCCATCTGGGCGAACGCAACGAACGTTGGTACGGATCCCGCTCCTATGAGCGCCGTGATCGCGAGCGTCGTACCGGCGAGCGCGAACTTCGAAGGCCGCTTCCTGGAGCTACATCTACTGCTTACCTTCACACTGTCCTCCATGGACGGGTACAGGACAGACGGCAGTCCAGGCATACGACGACTAAGGAAGATGGTGAGAGGGGAAGCATGTCGCCGCGCTCCTGGCCACGCAGATCGGACGCATCCGCCGCCTTGGCCACCCAGCACGTGCTCTGCTGTTCGTGGTGTGGACCGTGATCCTCGGGCCCCGCGCACCCTTGCGCAGTCGGCCTGTCTTATATCGCCGGGCAGTCTGGTGTCGCCGGTCCCGCGCAGAGGCCCTTCGGCCCGCTGACGCACGTCACACAGACTCCTCTTTCCAGCAAACGAAGCGATAGGTTACCACAGGTCACCCACAAGTGGTAGCGCGCCTCACGGGAGACCCACTACAGCCAGAGGGCCGGGGTCGCTCGTGCACGGTCCTCAGCGCGATGCCGGGACCCCGGAAGACCCCCGGCCCCTAGGGGGCCGGGGTCGCTGTGGCCTCGCCTGCGAGCGAGTCCAGCACATCTCCGAGCTCCTCGATATAGCGCCCGTAGGCCGCCCAGTCGCCCGCCTTTTGCGCCTCCAGGGCCTGCTCGTACAGCGCACGGGCGGCGGCTGCGTCCGCGGGCCGGTCACCGTCATCGGCAGGCGCACCCTCGCCGAACACGCTCAGCAACGCGGCGTCGAGCGTGGGCTCCATCGCGATCTTGTCGCCGTACGCCACCACCACACGGGTGAGCTGTGGCATCGAGGTCTGCTCCGACTGGAGGTAGAGCGGCTGCACGTACACGATCGAGTCGTTCATCGGAATCACCAGGAGGTTGCCCCAGCGCACCCCGCTCCCCCGCTGGCTCCATAGGGTCAGTTGCTGTGAGATCACGGGGTCCTGGTTCACGCGCGCGACGACCTGCTCGGGGCCGAGGACGAGCCGCTGTTTGGGGAACGTGTAGACCACGCGCTCGCCGTAGTTGTCCGGGTCCGACTTCGCCGCCATCCAGCCGATCATGTTCGCCTTCGTCCGCGGCGTGAACGGCATCATGAGCATGAAGTCCTCATCGGTCTCCTGGGGGAGCTGCATCAGCACGTAGAAGGGGTCCATCGGCGTACCGGAGCCATCACTGCCCTCGCCGGGGAGCGCCCACTGGTCCTCGCTGTTGTAGAAGACCTTCGCATCACGCATGTGATACGTCTTGTACACCTCGGCTTGCAGGCTGAAGAGGTCGGCCGGATAGCGCAGGTGCGCCGAGATTCCCTCCGGCATCCGCTCCGCCTTCGTGAGAAGCCCCGGGTAGATCTTCGACCATGCGGCAAGCAGCGGGTCCTGCGGGTCGAACGCGTACAGCGTGGTGGTGCCGTCGTACGCGTCGACCGTCACCTTGACCGAGTTCCTGATGTAGTTGATGCCACCGTAGCGCTCGGAGTACGGGTACCGATCCGAAGTGGTGTAGCAGTCGACGACCCACACGATCCGCCCGTCGGAGATGACGGGGTATGGGTCGGAGTCCTGGTACAGCCATGGAGCGAGCGCGGTGATGCGCTCCGAGATGTTCCGGCGGAACAGTACCTTGCTGTCGGCTGTGATGTATCGGCTGAACAGGATCTGGGGCGCTGAGAAGCGCGTGGCGAACGCGGCCCTGCGCAGCGGGCTGCCCACCGCGATCCCGCCCGAGCCAGCATACGAGGTCTCGGCGTTGGAGTCGCCCACCGGGTAGTCGAACTCCGCCAGGCCTGTCGCCGCGATCACGTAGTTCGAGGCGAGCTCGCCGAAGTACAGCGCAGGCTGCTCGAGCGCAAGGTCGGTTGCGGTCGCGGGCGGGATGTCCTTCATGATGAAGTGCGGATAGCCCTGGCCGGTGCTCTCGTTCACGGGACTGATCACGACACCGTAACCGTGAGTGTATACGAGATGCTGGTTCACCCAGGTCTGCGCCTGTGACGCGAGCCTGCTCACATCGAGCTCGCGGGCCGAGATGAGGACCTGCTGCTCCACCCCGTCGAGCACATAGCGGTCGATGTCCACGTCGGTGAAGTCGTAGTAGGGACGCATCCCCTGGAGCTGCCGGTAGGTGTCGGGAACCACGGAGGGGTCCCACAACCGGATGTTCTCGATGGTCCGCTCGTTGTCGGGCAGATCGTCGGCCTCAAGCGTTTCCTCGGCCGCAAAGGCGCGCACCTCGATGTCGCTCAGGTCGAAGGCCTCTCTGGTGGCGTCGATGTTCCGCAGCAGGTACGGCGACTCGGCCTCGACCTCGTTGGGCGAGACGCGGAACTGCTGCACGAGCGCCGGGTACACGCCGCCCACCAGCACCGCGGCGCCTACCCAGACGCCCACCGCGATAACCGGCAACCGCCAGCCGCGGAACTTGATGTTCACGAGCAGCGCGATGCCCGAGAGCAGTGCGATAACGATGAGGATCGTGTACGCGGGGATCTGCGCATGCACGCCGGTGAACGACGCGCCGAGAACCGGCCCGCGATGCGAGTAGTCGAGCTCGAAGATGTCGAGCCAGTATCCAAAGGCCTGAGCGACCACGATGAGTCCGCCAAGCACCGAGAGGTGCGCTTTCACATGTGGATCGAACCCCGCCCAGCGATCACGCGGCCGGATGGAACCGGTCGCAGCATGCACGAGCGTGGCGACGAGAAGCGTCACGAGAAGAGCGCCGGTGACCCACTGCTGCGCGAAGCGGAGCGCGGGCAGCGTGAAGAAGAAGAACCCCACATCGCGCCCGAACTGGGCGTCGCTCACACCGAACGAGCCGCCGTTGAACGCAAGCGCGATCGTCTCCCATGATCCGGCCGCGGCGATACCGGCCATGACAGCGGCGACCGCAGCGATGGCAAGCGCCACCTGCCCCGACGATCGCTCGAAACTGCGCCGAAGCCGCTCTACGGTTTGATCGAACTTGACCGGACCGACCTCCATCACAGGTCGCGGCCGAGCGGGGGCGACCGCCCGCGCGATGCGCAGGTTCGCGAAGATGAGGACGAAGCACACCGCCGCGGCCACCACACCCACGCCCCAGCGCCACAGCAGCGTGCGCCAGAACACCGTCGACTGCCCGAGATCGGCGTACCACAGCGCGTCCGTGTAGAACTCGGCGACCACGCCCGAGAGCACCAGGATCGCCAGAGCGATCACGGCGATGATCGTGGGTTTGGATGGTCGTCCGGGAAGCGTGGGCATGCGGCCCTCCAGTCGTGGGTCTCCGGGGTATGGTACCCCGCCGCACTGACAGCCTTACAGGAACTCGGCGATATCGATGTTCATCCCGCTTGGATCGAGGCATCTGACCACCGAGCGGCCACCCGCCTGATCGGCGCGGCTGAGGTCGAGATCGACGGGCGCGACAACGGTGCCGTCGGGCCCCGCGATGATGCGCACCACAGGACGCGCGCGGTCGGTTGCGCTCGGACTCACCACCACCGCGGTCTCACCGGTGTCGAGCAGCACCAGGGAGCGCGGCGGATAATAACCCATCATGTCGATGAACTGACGGACGAGGCCGGGATCGAGAGCGGTGCCAGCACAGCGGGCCACCACGCTCATCGCCTCGTCTTGCATCCGTGGCGCGCTGTACGGGCGCTGGGAGGTCATCGCATCGTACGCGTCGGCCACCGCGACGATCCTGCTTGCGATGTGCTGCTGGCGCGCAGGCTCGCGTGCGGGGTAGCCGCCCAGGTCGTACCGCATGTGGTGCTCCAGCACGCAGACGATCGAAGCCCGATCTATGCCGGAGGTGAGCGCAACGATCTCCGCGCCACGAACAGGGTGACGTCGCATCTCAGTCCACTCGTCACTGGTAAGGGGGCCCGTCTTGTTGAGCACAGAGAGATCGACCGACATCTTGCCGATGTCGTGCAGGATGGCCCCCACGCCAAGCGCCGAAAGGAACCGGTAGTCGCGCGTGAGCTTCGAGCCGAGCGCGACCGAGAGGATCGCGACGTTCACCGAGTGGTAGAACGTGTATTCGTCGAAGCTCTTCAGGCCGGAGAGCTCGAGCATCGCATAGCGGTTGCGAAGCACGCTGTCGACGAGGCTCCTGGCGGTGTTCTTCACGTGCGATACGTTGACCGACTGGTTTGCCTTGATGAGCCGTTCGAGCTCTCGCAGCAGCTCGAGGGTGCCGGTATACGTGGCCTTGGCAAGCTCACGGGCGTCGCCCTCCTCCACGGCCACGTCGTCGCGCACCACGCTGACCGCGCTGATGGCGATGTGGGGGCACCGAGCACGCTCGGCGAGCGTGGCGACACCGCCTTCGAGCTGCTCGACCTCCTCGATGCGAGCTCCGATCACCGGGATGAAACGCACGACCTCCTCGAGCGTCATCCCCCGCATGAAGGTGATGCTCGCCGCGCCGATGGAGACCATGTCGCGGATCAGCTGATCGAACAGCATGCTGTCCTCGGCGAGCACCTGCTCTCCCAGCAAGACCTCGTCCTCGAAGAACGTGAGCGACACGTCGACGCCCTCGTTGTGGTACGCGGTGATCACGCTGTACAGCTCACGCGCGGTCTGCGCCACCGCGGGGTGTTCCGCCGGGTAGAGGCGGCGCGCACGGCGCAGCGCGTACAGGCGCGCGAGCACCTCGCGGGCCCGCTGGATCTGCTCGACCGAGAACGCACGCGCTCCAGCGGCGGATTCGCGTACCTCGGCGGTGATGCGCTCGAGCTGGCGTTCGGCCTCCGACTGGGAGCCTTCGGCGCTCGTTGGAGCGTGCGCCCCGGCGCGGCTGAGATGTTCGTCGCTCATGAGGCACCCCCTTCGACGGGCGCGTGACGTATGCGCTCAAGCGCGGACTCGGCCGCGGTGCGCAGTTCGCGCATCCTGCCGCCGACGAGGAACGACCGCTGCCTCAGAACGTCGCGCAACGCGTCCGCGGCGTCGGGTGTCCCGAGACGGCCGAGCGCCTCAACGGCCTCGACACGGGCGGACATGTCCCGGCTCCCGCGACCCTCTCCACGCGCCACGGCCCCCAGGTGCGCGACCGCGTCGCTCACGCCCAGGGTGCCGAGGTACCGGGCAGCCAGGGCGACGTTCTGCGGGTCTTCGTCGGATAGCGCCGCTATGAGCATCTCCTCGGCGAGCTTGTCGCGGATGCTCGCGACAGCGCGCACCGTCTCCCGGCGCACCCGGACGTCGTGGTGCCGCAGCGTACGTGCGAGCAGCGGCAGCGCCGAGCTGTCACGCGTGGCGCCGAGGATGCTTACGGTGTTGCGGACGAAGTACCATCGCGGATCGCTGAGCTTGGCACCCAGTTCGTCCACGTGGCCCGGCGCGAGCGCGGAGATGAGATCGACAAGGCTCTTGCGAGCGGTCATATCAGGCTCGTCGGCGAGCACCTCGAGCAGCGGGGAGATCGTACGGCCCCCGAGCAGCCGCATGAGCCGGCGGCACGCTTCCGCCTCCGGGGTGTCGTGGTGGTGGAACCGAAGCGCCATGACCACATCGCGCACGCGCTTGGGCTGCGCCATCGAGCGCAGGGCCGCATCGATCTGCACGTGCTGCGACCGGTCAAGGGAGCCGTCGCGCTCGAGTGATTCCAGCATGCCAACGGCGTCCGCGGCCTCCACGAACTCACCGCGCTCCAGCAACAAGGCGAGGCTGTCCTCGATGATGTCCATCAGGGGCCCGAACATCTCCGAGCGGCGTTCGACGGTCAAGATGGTGATGATGCTCAGCAGCACGTCGCTGTCAGAGATGCCGTCCGCCACCTCGGCCCTGAGGGCCTGAGACTCCGTATCGGTGGCGGTCCTGGCCACAGGCGCCAGGTCGAGCAGCTTCACGATGCCCTCGACTTCGCGGCCCGCACCGGTGGGCCTGTCCGCGATCCTGATCTGCGTGGGCGCGGCGTTCTCGAGCACCGAGGTGATCGCGCCATCGTCCATCCCGGCCTCTGCCATCGCCTTGCCGGCCACGTCCATGATCGCCTCTTTGGGCTGCAGGCTGATCAGGGCGAGGTTGCGGAGTGCGCGAGAGAGTCCGTCCGCGGAGACGGGGTCGGGGCTGAGCCCCTCGACCAGGGCCTTGCACAACTCCCCGACCTCGAACTGCCTGATGACCGAGGCGACGGTCTCGTCGATGCGTGCGTCCGGCAACAGGCGCTCGATGAGCACGTCGCGCCGCACCGCAGGATCGAGTCCGAGCAGCGCTTCGGCGATCGACCGGTAGAGCGCCGGCTGGTCCTCGGCCAACTCCGCAGTGGCGGCGTGCGCCATGGAGACCACCTTGCCCGCAATGAGGTTGGTGAGCGGCCGTCCTCCCCTGCCCGAGGAGGCCAGCTCCTGGAGGTACCGCGAAACGAGGCGCGGGTTCTGGACGAAGCGCACGAGCATCCGATGGTCGCGGGGGCGCAGACCGTAGGCGGCATCGATGAGCTCATCGATGCGAGCGTGGCTGGGCGGCCAGAGCTCCGGGTCCTGCGTGAGCTCACCTGGTGCGTCGAGCTCGGTGTCGATGATCTTGGTCGAGACCGAGCGTGCGGTGACGCCGTCGACCTGCAGGTCCCACAGCCGCTGCTCAACGCCGCCAGCTCCGGCGATCTCCTCCGGCGGCTCGAGAAGGACCCGGCAGAACGTGATCACATCAGCCGGAGTGGCTCCGGCATGGAAGCGGACCTCCGCCAGCCGACGCTGATAGCACTCGCGTGCGAAGCGTTCGAACGGCGCCAGGCCAGGGAGAACGGGCAGGGCGTTGTAGAAGAGCCCGTCTTTGGTGACCTGGAACAGGATGTCGGGCGACTCACGCAGGAGCGCCCGAAGCTGCCGGATGAGCGCGCCCGCGCTCTCCCGTGGGATGTCGCTCGTGGGCGGGTAGAGTTTCGCCGCCTTGTACACGACCAGGAGTTGCTTCACGAACCGTTCGACCGGTTCTGGCGCGCGCTCTGGCTGTGCCGGGCTTGGGGTCATGATCTCTCCATGCGGGATCCACTCCACTGATTATGCCGCTAACACCACCCCGGTGCTATCATCACGCCCATGGTCGGCTCGGACATCCTCCTCGCATCAGCGTCTCCGCGACGCCGGCGGCTCATCGGCTGGCTTGGCCTCGATGCGCGCTCGACGGCCACGGACACCCATGAAGACCTTACCCGTGATCTTGCCCCCGGGGCTCTGGCCACCGCGCTGGCCGCCGACAAGGCGGTCGTCGCCAGATCCGCAGGTGCCGTCGGTACGATACTCGCCTTCGATACGATCGTGGTCCATGATGGCTCGGTGCTCGGCAAGCCCTCCGACAAGGCCGACGCGCGGAGGATGCTTGAGGGCCTGTCGGGCGGCGTGCATCAGGTCGTCACCGGAGTAGCCGTCCTCGGTCCGACGATGCAACGGCCCCGCACACTGCCGGTCATCACGCAGGTGCGGATGCGTGAGCTCGATGCCGCTGCCATCAGCGACTGGCTCTCGAGCGGCGAAGCGCTCGGCTGCGCCGGCGCGTACAACATCGAACACCACCTCGCCAGCGTCGACGATGACGAGTGCTTCCAGAACGTGGCAGGGCTACCCCTGTGCCACGTGTATCGAGAGCTTGCCAGCGGTAGCGCGGGACCCGTGCCCGCAGGGCTCACCCGGCCGGTAGCGGCGTGCGATGCGGCGCTCGGGCGCACGTGCCTGCTCGGCCCGCGGGTGTGCGACGGATCGCTGGCAAGCGAGGGTTAGCCGCCGGCCCGCTCGGCCACCACGATCATGCTCTCGTCGGTGTCCGGATCGAGCGGCCTGCCACTGTGGTCGCCAAGGACCCTGATGGCGGTGAACCCGGCGCGCTCAAGCGCGGGCGTGATCGTGCCCACCGGCAGCGCGAAGTGAAGCGAGCGCCGCGATCGTATCGACCACCCTCCGCTCGGATCGACCTCGAGCGTCCGCGGCCAGCTCTCGATTGTGTGAGGCGTGTCCCGCACTGCCGCATCGCGCACAAGCGTGACGAAGTCGAAGAGGATGCCGTCATCGGTGGGCGTGTAGTCGAGCACACGGATGAAGAACTTGTCGGCCGTCGCGGTTTCGCGGAACACCGGCGACATGGTCCGAATGCGCTTGCTCAGCAGCCGATCGTGGTTCAGATAGTGCAGCACCAGCACGCCGCCCGGCCTGAGCGCTGCCGCGAAGTCGGCGAGGGCGAGCGCGAGCCCCTGCGTGGAGCGCACGTGCGGAAGCGCGTTGCCCGTGCAGGTGATCGCATCGACGGGTGCGCCCATGATGCCCGCGACCGCACCGAACCCGCCCTCGACGACCGGGACATCGCTGCCGAGTCGCGCGACGTTCTCACGGGCAAGCTCCAGCATGTCCGCGCTCGGATCGATGGCCGTGACCTCGAGGCCCCACGACCGGTACATGATCGAGTGGCGCGCGCTCCCGGCCCCCACGTCGGCCACCGACCGCACATCGTACCGCTCGAACAGATCGCGGAAGAACGGGCCTTCACGGGTGAGGCGCGCGTCCCAGTTCACGAGTTCGTCGTACTCGCGCTCCTCGTTGTGCTTGCCGAAGCTCACGGCCGCTCATCTCCTCATAGTGCGGGTCGCTCGCGTGTCAGTCGTCCAGCCGGAAGATGCGCACCGCATTGCCGCGCAGGATCAAGTCGCGGTCGCCGGGCAGGACACCGATCTCCTCCAGGATCCGCATCTGCTGGTACGCGATCCACTTCCGGTACCGACCGGTCGTGCCCGAATCGGTGCCGAACAACACCCGCTCAGGGCCGAGTGCGGTGAGCGCGCGATCGAAGACCTGCGCGAGCGTGTAGCCGTGCGGGTCATAGTCCATCCAGTTGTTGGTCCCCGAGCTGTCGAGACACACGTTCTTGCACTGGTAGCACAGCCGCAACGCCTCGTGCAGATACCCCGCGCCGAAGTGCGCGATCACGAACGGGAGATCGGGGTAGTCGCGCGCAACTGGAGAGAGATCGGTGGGGTCTGCGTAGCGCAGGTCCCCGGCAGGGTCGACCGTCACACCGTAATGCACGGTGATGGCGGCGCCGAGCTCTGCCGCCTTCTCGAAGAACGGGCGGCAGGCCGGATCGGACAGACGGAAGCATCGGTTCACCGGGTAGAGCTTCACGCCCTTGAACCCCGCGGCCATCTCACGCTCGAGCAACTCCGGCGCATCGGGCGTGCGAGGATCGATGTTGCACAGCGCAGCCACTCTCCCGCCGGATGCCGCGATGAAGTCGCGGACATACTGCAGGTCAGGCATCGTGGACATCACGACCGCGCGCGCAACGCCCGCATCATCGAGCCGGGCCGCATACCACTCGGCCATCGCCCCGGCGTCGAGATCCGGCAGCGTCTCGTTGCGGCGCCCCCACTTCCCCTCTTCTATCGCCTTGCGCCAGCGAGGTGGCGCATCGGGCGTCTTCTCGACGAACTCACGGAAGAGCGGCAATGAGAAGAGGTGGACGTGCGCATCCACCACGTCGCCGGGGCGTGTTGGCCGTACGTTTGTAGGCGACACCTCAAGCGGCGCGCTCATTCGTCCGCCGCAGCGGCCGGCTCCGCGGGAGGTGCGGCCTCGGGGGCCGTGTCCGTTGCGGGAGCGGCTGGATTGTCGACCGCGGGTGCGACCGGGGTCTCCGCCGGAGGTGCGACGGGTGCCGGTGCCGCTGGCGCGGCCGCAGGTGCGGGCGGTGGAGCGGGTGCCGCCGACGGCACGCCTGTGGGCCACTGCGCGGGCTGCCCCGGGGCTGGCGGCGCAGCGGCTTGACGTGGCTCGAGCGGCACCACGATCGCCATCACGATGTACGCGATGATGAGTCCGCCGATGTCGAACAGCACGACGAGCGCGATGAACGCCAAACGCAGGATGGTGACGTCGATGCCGAAGTACGCGGCGAGCCCACCGAGCACTCCCGCGACCCACTTCTCCGAGCGTGAGCGCGTGAGCTTCCCGCCGCTTCGCGGCAGCGTGATGCGGCGGCCCGACTGCGCCCAGACGATGAGCGCGATGCCCAACAGGATGACACCGACGCCGCTGCGGGCCCTGGTGAACCAGCGCCAGGTCTCGGCGAGCTGCCATGGGACGAGACCGAGATTGTGCGCCCCAAGGAAGAAGCCGACGACCACCAGCACCGCACCAAGAATGATCCACCCGCTGTTGTCGCGGTCGCCCGGCGGGGTGGTGCCAGGGTTCTGAGTATCCGTCACCTTCATGGCCTCCTTGCGTGTCCTAGTAGTACTGCAGCGTGATGCCGCCGATACCCGATTCGATGTACACGTCCCAGTATGCGCTGTCGCTCGAGAACCGCTCGCTCTCGTATACGCGAGAACCGCCCTCGCGTGACTTGGTCCAGTCGGCTCCGGACTCCACACCGGAGAGCCCTTCGCTCACCGTCACGCGCACCCCCTCGTCCCGGGGAAACCGAAGGACGATTCCCGAGACGCCGGCCTCGATGTCCACGCGCCGGGCATCGTCATCAGGCCTGCCGAACGTGACGGTCCCGGCCGAGACTCCCGATTCGAGTTCGAGCGAGCTGACAGTGAGCTCACGGAGGTCGATGTCGTATGCGGAGACGCCGGCCTTGATCACGAGGTCCCACGCGATGTCCCTGTCCAGCGTCACCTCGATATCGCTGCCCGGAGTCGCCGGCCCCCAGGGGCCTCCCGCGTCGGCCACGGTCACGTCGGCACTGCGACCATAGGTCACCACGTCGAACGTGACGCCGTACGGAGAGCGGCCCTCGGCGGCGGCCAGGTCATCGCCGGCCCGCACGTCCAGCTGACCCACGGCTCCTGTGATCTCCGCCTCTCCTGTTATCACGCGATCATCATGCCGCTCGACGTAGTCGAACGGTTCGCCGCCCGCCACAGGCGTCAGCGGCGGCCATCCGCCCCCGGGCGTCAGCACAAGCGCTCCATATGCGAGTGCCGCGACCACCACGAGGCTTCCCGCAAAGCGGATCCACTCGGCGCGTGTCGCCTTGCCGATGATCTCCAGGCCGAGCGAGACGAGCAGCACCGGCCACAGCCGGATGATGTTCAACCACACGTCCCACCGCAAGACGCCGAGCATCTGCCCCAGCAGCACGAGCCCGATGGCGACGGTGCCCAGGCCTTCTCCGAGATGGCGGACGCTCCACGGACCGCGCCTGGGTCCGAACATCTGCCTGATGCCGACGCCGACCACGATGAGCGGCCACCAGCGCCACAGGTGCATCTCCGGCATGAGCTGACTGACGAGCAGGAGCACGCCGAGGACGACCAGGGCCACCCCGCCCCACAGCGCGGGGCCAGGCCCCTTGGGAGACGGCGCCTGGTAGGGCTGCCCGGCCGGGGCGGGCGGTCCGCTCACGGGACCAGTGGCCGGCGCCGGGGTGTGCTCAACCGAATGGTCCGTACCATGTTCCATCAGGACTCCCCTCTTCACCGGGCGCGACGACGTGCTCCGGGTCTAGGAGCCTGCCTGCTGCCCAACGCCACGATCATGCGCCCGCGAAACCCTCAGGCGGGCGATCCTGCGCCGCCTCACCGCGTCGACGCGCACAATCAGATCGTGGTGACGTACGACCTCGCCACCGGTCGGTATATGCCCGAGTTGTACGAGCATCCAACCCGCGACCGTCTCGTATTCCTCGGAGACGGGAAGGTCCCAACCGAGCGTCTCGTTCGCCTCATGCACCGATAGGAGGCCGTCAACCACCCACTCGCCAGGGCTGATGGTGGTGATGTACCGGCGTTCACGGTCGAACTCGTCAACGACCTCGCCGATGATCTCTTCGACGATGTCCTCGATCGTGACGAGCCCCGCGGTACCGCCGTACTCGTCGACCACGATCGCCAGATGGTTGTGCGCGGCCTGCATGTCTTTGAGCATCACGAGGATCGACTTGGTCTCAGGCACGAACACAGCGGGGCGCACGAACGCGCCGACCGGCTCGTCAAGGCGGCCGGCGGCCACCGGACCGACGAGGTCCTTCAACATCGCGATCCCCACAACGGTGTCGGCGTCTCCGCGAAACACGGGCAGCCTTGAGTAGCCCGACTGCCGGAACACGCCAATGGCCTCGCCCACGCGCGTAGTGTCTTCGAGCATGCGCATATCGACCCTTGGCACCATGATCTCCTTGGCGATCATGTCACCAAGCTCGAAGATCTCGTGGATCATGCGCTTCTCGTCTTCGAGCAGCGTCCCTTGCTCAGTGACGAGGAGCTTGATCTCCTCCTCAGTGACACCAGGACGCACGGAGCCCGGACGGACTCCCAGCAAGCGCGCGACCACGTCGGTCGAACGCGCGAGAATCCAGATGAGCGGCGCCGTGACCTTTTGCAGGAAGGCGACGGGGCCCGAGACGAACTTGGCAACGACCTCGGCGCGCTGCAGGCCAAGGCGCTTTGGGGCGAGTTCTCCCACCACGAGCGTGACGTAGGAGATCACGAGCGTGACGGCGAAGACGGCCAACCCTGAGGCAAGCGTGCTCACCCACGGCACGCCGACGGAGGTGAGCCACTCGGCGAGCGGCTGGGACAGCGTGACCGCGGCTGTGGCCGAGGCGCCGAACCCGACGAGCGTGATACCGATCTGGATAGCAGCAAGGAAGCTTGAGGGGTCCTCGGTAAGCTTCAAGACCCGCTGTGCGGGTTTCGACCCCGCATCGGCTTCCATCTTCATGACAGCACGGCGCGCACTCACCAGAGCGATCTCGGCGGCGGCGAGGAACCCGTTGAGCACGATCAGAACGAGGATTATGAGTATCTGCTGAATGATCTGGTTCATACGCTAAGAGTACCAGGAGTGAGCGACACCGGTGCGCCGGCCCGGAGGACCGGCACAGGCTCAGTACCCGGGATTGATCTTGTGCAGAACGAGCGCGATGAGTGCCAGCCGGCGACCGCGGTCCTGACAGCTGTCGACGAAGCGGGCTATCGTCTCGCGCATCTCGACCGACGGTTTGTAGCGGATGAGCCCTCCCGCGAATGTAAGGATCCGCCCCGCACACAGAGCCTCTATCTCGGGCTCGAGCTCGTCGGCACGGCGCCCGAGACGGGAGGCGAGCCCCTCGACATCAAGGACCGCATCGGGGTTGCGGTGGAAGAAGACAAGGATGTCCCACGTCAGGAGCGAGCGGACATGCTGCTGCACGAACTCCATGACGGCCGGCCCTAGTACACCCTCGAGATCGTACAACGTTGACCTTCCACCGAAGCCGGACTTCGCCGTGTGACGTAAGGAATGTGCGCGAACCGCACACCCCGACCGATATGGTAGCCCAACCCGCACATTCCATGCCAATGCGTTGTTGTGACAGAGGTCACAGGGACAGCGCAATACGGTCATGGGTCGTAGCGTTATATACTTGATGAGTCTCTGACCGTCCTGCCCGCATTATGGCAACGGCATAGCTGGATGAAGGGCCCGGGATGTTCACGCACGCACTGGTAGCGACCGATCTCGGCCCGTCTTCCCAGGGCATCATCTCGTGCGCCGGCCAGCTTGGCGTCCTCGGCGTGCGTGATGCCGTGCTCGTGTACGCGATCGACCTCAACAGGGAGCCTTCGCCGGCCGATGAGGCCACCTTCCTCGGCCAGGTGGAGTCGCTCGAGGCTGCCGGTATCCGCGTCCACGTCGAGACGCCGCTCGGGTATCCGCCGCACGCCATCGTGGCCCTGGCCGAACAGCACGGCGCGGGCTTGATCGTGATGGGGACCCGTGGCCAAGGTCTGTTCCAGACCGGGTTCTCGGGAAGCATCAGCTCCGACGTGGTCAGGCTGAGCCCCGTGCCCGTTCTGCTCACCCCGCAGAGCCACATCCCTGATACCGAGACGGGAGCAGCCGCCTGCACTCGTATGCTCTCATCTGTGCTCGTCCCACTGGATGTGTTCGAGCCGAACGGCCGCCTCTGCTCGCTCACGTGTGATCTCGCCACCCGCGGGATCGACCGCCTGGAGCTCATGTATGTGACGCCGTTCACCTTTGAGACCGCCCGTGAGCGCCGCGAGGAGCAGGCCGCCGAGCGGCTCGAGACGATCGCCGCACGCACCAGGGAGAGCGGCGCCAGGGATGTCAGAACATCGGTCGTCAGGGGCGCCGTACTCGAGGTGCTTCCGGAGCGGGTCGCTTCCGGCGATTACACACTGGTGGTACTCGCTCCAGGGGCTCACGACATAGTTGACCGGAAGATCGGCTCAGTGGCAAGCGCGATCATCCAGGCATCGCCCATCCCGATGCTCCTGACCGCATCGGAACAGTCGCACGCGGGTGCCTAGGGCCCGGGGAACACGTACAGCATCACCGCGAGGAAGTGCAGCACGCTGCCGGCAAGCACCCATAGATGCCAGACCGCGTGCATGAACTTCACGCGCTTGAGCACGTAGAAGATCGTGCCGAGCGTGTACGCGACACCCCCGCCCACCAGAAGCCATACCCCTGCCGGCTCCAGGTTCGCGGTGATGGGCTTGATGGCGGTGATCGCCAGCCAGCCCATGGTGAGATACACGAGCACTGAGACCCACTTTGGCCGATAGACCCATGCCGCCTCGAGCGCGATTCCCACGAGCGCAAGCGCCCAGACGATAGAGAACAGCCACCAGCCGCCGTCGTCCCGGATGGTCACGAGCGTGAACGGGGTGTAGGTGCCCGCGATCAGCAGGTAGATGCTGGCGTGGTCGATGATCTTGAGCACATGCCGGGCGCGCGGGTGCGTGATGGCATGGTAGAGCGTCGACGCCGTGTACAGCAGGAACATCGTGACACCGTAGACGATCGCGCTCGCCAGGTGCCACCCGTCGCCCCAAAGCGCAGCGATCCCGATCAGGATCACGAGTGCGGCGACACTCAGTGCCGCACCGACCCCATGTGTGACCGCGTTGGCGATCTCCTCTCCAAGAGAGTATGGACGCCCGTGCTTTGACTGATCATCGCCCCGCGTCATCGTCTCACCGGCTCCCTGCGTGCGCTCCTCCTGTTGGCCGGTCCTACTATAGCGCGGGCCGCAGGTGGTGTCCCCGGGGCCTGCGGCGACGCGATGTGTAAGGGGCCGGTCCTTGTGGCATATACAGAGTGGCGCCGGTACCGGCTGCGACGATCGATCACCGATGGCGCCTCTGCGGGGGTTCGCGGGAGCACCGCGCAGAGAGATGTATAGGGGCTTCAGCGAGGGGTGTCACGTGTCTGATGTGACAGCTGCAGCCGATGAGGGGCGTGTCCCGCAACAGACGTTCGACCTACCAGGTGTTCTGCTCGTTGTCGGCACAGAATCATTCGTGACCGCGCTCGTCGTGTTCGTGGGCGAGCCGTGGCTTGCCTGGTACCTCTATCTCATTCCCATCACGCTCGCGGGCATTCGCCTGGGTCCTGCCGGCGCGATCGTGACGTGGGCTGCAAGTGTTGGAGTCGTCGCACTCGCGACACCACATCAACTCATCTGGAACGAGTGGCCCGGGTTCGCACTGTGCCTGGCTGTGTTCCTGGTGAGCGGCGTGCTCACCGGGGCACGCTCCCGGCAGCTCCTCGGCCGCGCCCTTGCACTGGAAAGCACGTCTCCGGTCGATCCGCTGACCGGGGTCCTGCGCTACGAGTCCTTCCTTGCCCGGCTTGCCGGCGAGACCGAACGCGCCGAGCGCTACTCGCACCCGCTCGGCGTCATCGCTGTGCGGGTGTGCGGATTCGAGGACTTCATGCGCGTGTTCGGCAGATACAAGGCGGATGCGATGCTGGAGCACCTCGCGCGCGTGCTTCGACTCTCCGTCCGCTCGACCGACCTGGTCGGACGGCTCGGCGATGACGGGTTCGCCGTGGCGCTTCCCTATGCCACGTCCGACCAGTCACGCGAGGTCGCTCAGAGGGTCACCGAGTCCATCGCCGCGACGAGCTTCGAGGGTGATGCGCTCGAACCTGCGGTCACAGCAGAGGTTGCTGTGGCCGCCGCTTCGTATCCCGCCGATGCGACGAGCGCACTCGGCCTCCTCGAGGTCGCGCGCGCCGGACTGCCACCCGAGACAGGGCCGCACGGACAGAAGGAGGCCGGACGCGCATGAGACGCCTCGCATCCATCGGCATCCTGTACATCTTCTGGCTTCTGATCACAACCTCGGCCAGACCACTGGACCTGTTCATCGGACTACTCGTGGCGGGGGCTGCGGGCTGGTGGACGGATCGTGTGCTCTGGCGTGACGAGCCAGAGCCGCTGCCCGTCCGCACCTGGCTACGACTCCCCATCTACCTGGCGCACCTGCTCAAGGAGATCGTGGTGGCTGCGGTCTATGTGGCAGAACGCGTACTCGACCCGAAGATGGGCATCGCGCCGACCATGCAGACCCATCGCACGCGGTTCTCCTCGGATACAGCGCGAGTCGCCTTCGCGAACTCGATCACGCTGACGCCCGGAACGCTCACCGTCGATGTCGATGGCGACGTGTTCATCATCCACTGCCTGCACGAGTCGTTCTCTGACGCGATCTCGAGTGGCGACCTAGAGCGACGGGTCACCGCAACGTTCGACAGGTAGGCGATCGCGATGACAGCCTTCTTGTGGGGGCTCGCCGTGTTCTTGCTGGCGAACGCTTCGCTGTGCCTGCTACGCGCCTATCTTGGTCCGACGGCGGCCGACCGCCTGCTCGCCGTGAACGTCGTCGGTACCAAGACGCTCGTCGTCCTGTGCCTGCTCTCCTTCGTGTTCGATCGCAGTCTCTTCGTCGATGTTGCGCTGGTCTACGGGCTGCTCAACTTCATCGTGACCATCGCGGCCGGGCGCCTCGTCGAGACCGGCCGCTTGCGAGGTGAGTGGGAGTGACGGTCTTCGAGGCTGCGCGGGACGCACTTGCAGTGGCGCTGTGTGGTGTCGGGGCGTTCTTCTTCCTCGTCGGCACCCTCGGGATGCTGCGCTTCCCCGACTTCTACGCACGCACGCATGCCGCCACCAAGTGCGATACGGTCGGAGCAGGATCGATCCTGCTCGCGCTCGCGCTACTCCGGGCTCCTGAGCCCGACGCCCTCAAGCTGATCGTGCTCGTCGGACTCGTCCTGCTCTCGAGCCCGACGACGGCCCATGCGCTCGCACGCGCAGCGTACCGGACCGGCCTCTTGCCGGTGACGGGTCGGGTGATGCGCCCGTGAGCCGCGCCTTCGACATCATGCTCATCGCGCTGCTTATCGCCTCCGCGATCGCGGTCATCCGGCTGAAGGACCTCCTCGCGGCAGCCATCGTGTTCTCCACGTACTCGCTCATGATGTGCCTGCTGTGGCTTCATCGGGGAGCACCGGATGTCGCGATGACCGAGGCAGCAGTGGGCGCCGGGATCACGACCGTGCTGTTCCTGGTGACGATCGGCCGCACGACGAGAAGGGAGCGCTGAGGTGAAGCGCGCCCTCACACTCGTGTTGCTGGTCGCGCTCGCAGCCGTACTGCTGAACGCCGTGGCGGACCTCCCGCCTCATGGATCACCGGACACGCCCGCATATACGCACGTGGGCGCCTACTACCTGGAGAACGGGTCCGAGGAGACCGGCTCAGAGAACATCGTCACGAGCATCATCCTCAACTACCGAGGATTCGACACCAACGGCGAGGTCACGGTGATCGTCACTGCGCTCATGGCGGTGATCGCAGTGCTGACAGGGGTGCAGGACACCGGAACACAGCCCGATGCCGAGGTCATACACGTGGCGCCGAGTGTGGTCGTCCGCTTCATCGTGCGGGTGTTGGCACCATTCATCCTCGTGTTCGCGGTCTACGTCATCCTGAACGGCCATGTGACTCCGGGAGGCGGCTTCCAGGGCGGCACGATGCTCGGTGCACTCGCCATCGCACTCACGCTCGTTCTGGGTGAGCGCGAGTCCTCACGACTTCTCCCGCAGCGCTCGCTCCGGGTCATCCAGGTGATTGCGCCCCTCACCTTCGTCGCCGTGGGACTCGCTGGATTGTTCATCTGGGGCGACTACCTGTTCTTCCCGCGCGACGAGAAGCTACGGGGCTTTGCCGAGGCGATGCTCGTGCTGATCGAAGCCGGGATCGGCATCGGTGGTGCCGTGGTCTTCGCGCGCGTCTTCAGACTGATGGGGGGCCGACAATGATCGACCTCCTCTGGGACAACCTGGACTACGCAGCCTCGATGGTCCTGTTCTGCATCGGGCTGTATGCGGTCATAACACGCAACAACCTGATCAAGAAGTTCATGGGCCTCAACATCATGGAGACCGCGATCTTCGCGTTCATCGTGGCGCTCGGCGTGGTCGACGGGGGCAACGCGCCGATCATGGGCGAGGGCGCCGCGAAGCCGTTCATCAACCCTTTGCCCCAGGCGCTCATCCTGACCGGGATCGTGGTGGCCGTGAGCACCACAGCCCTCGCCCTTTCACTCGTGATCCGGATATGGCGGCAGTGCGGCACCATCGAAGCCGATGAGCTGAGGGAGGCCGAGTGAGATGACCTCGTGGCCTCCGCTGCTCGTGCTCTTCGTGCTCACCCCCCTCGTCGGTGCGGTCCTCACACCAGCGGTAAGCGATACCAGCGGAAGACGATCGTGGGAATGGGCGCTCGGCACGATGCTTCTTACGAGTGCGATGGCCGGAGCACTCATCATGCGCGTCCTCGACGAAGGACCGTTCTCCTACGTCGTTGGAGGGTGGGTCGCACCGTACGGCATCGAGCTGCGTTTCGATGAGTTCAGCGCTTTCGTCGCGGTCGTCTGCCTGCTGGGTCTGCTCGCTGTGATCTTCTCGCGACACTACGCACGTGATGCCCTTGCACCCGGGCGCATCCCCTACTACTACACGCTCCTACTGCTCAACATGACCGGCATGATCGGCTTCATCGTCACCGGAGATCTGTTCAACCTGTACGTCTTCATGGAGATCCTCTCACTCTCGGCCTACGCGCTCGTCGCTATCAGCGGCGAGAAGACTGCCGAAATGGCAGCGTTCAAGTACCTGGTCATGGGGGCGGTATCGTCGCTCTCGATCCTGTTCGGCGTGGGCCTGCTTTACGCGCTCACCGGGTCGCTCAACATGGCTGATGTCACCGGTCGGCTCGCCGGGTCGGCGGAGGCGCCGCTCGTGCTTGCATTCGCAGCGCTCACCCTCGGATTCATGGTGAAGTCGGCGCTCTTCCCCCTGCACATCTGGCTGCCCGATGCGCACGCGATCGCCCCGAGCCCCGTATCGGCAGTACTGTCGGGGCTCGTCGTCAAGGTCGGCATTCTCGGCATGCTACGGGTGTACCAGATCGCCTACGGCTCGGGGGCGATCGACCTCAGCGGTCTGAACCTCATGCTCACCTGGCTCGGGGCGATCTCGATCGTCATGGGTGCGTTCTTCGCAGTGTTCCAGGACGACATCAAGATGATGCTTGCCTACTCCACCATCTCGAACATCGGTTACATCGTCATGGGACTCGGACTGGCATCCCCCTATTCGCTCATCGGTGCAAGCGTGCATGTGTTCAACCACGCGCTTATCAAAGCAACGCTCTTCCTGGGCGCGGGAGCGCTCATCCACCAGACAGGACGGCGCACGCTGACCGGTCTTGCGGGAGTCGGCCGGTCGATGCCCCTCACCACAGCTGCCGTCTCCATCGGCGCGATATCGATCGTTGGGATCCCACCGACAGCTGGCTTCCTGTGCAAGTGGTACATCGCGCTTGGTGCGATGCAGGCAGAGGAGCCTCTCTTTGCGGTGGCGCTCGTCTTCGGCGCACTGCTGATCTTCGTCTACTACATCCGCATGGTGAACGCCTTCTACTTCCGCAAGCCGCAGGAGGCAGGAGCCCCCGCCGTCCACGAGGCGCCTGCCACCATGCTCGTGCCCGTGCTCATCCTTGCCGCGCTTTGCCTGGTCATGGGTGTGCTCGGGAGGCTCCCACTGAGCTTCATCGAACCCGCGGTGACACGCCTGCTCGCTCCGCTAGGAGGTGGCTAGATGGAAGTCGTGGACGCACGGGTCGCCCTGGCTCCCGCGATATCTCTTCTGTGCGGTGCGCTGGTGTTCGCTGCCGCCGACAACACGTTCTGGCGTCGATTCTGGAGCGTGTCGGCTGCGCTCGCGAAGCTCGGCATCGTCATGTCGATGTTGCCCGGGTCACTCCGGGGCGTGGTCTACACGTTCGACCTGGTGGAATTCACGCCGGGCGTCGGGCTCGCGTTCCGCGCAGACGCCCTCGGGATGTTCTTCTCTGTGGTCTCCTCGACACTGTGGCTCTTCACGACCGTCTATGCGATCGGCTACATGGAGCGCGAACCCAACCGCCGGCGGTTCTTCGGGTTCTTCGCGCTCTGCGTCTCGACCACCGTCGGTGTGGCGTTCGCCGAGAACCTGCTCACCATGTTCCTCTTCTACGAGACGCTCACCATCTGCACGTACCCGCTCGTCATCCACGACGAGACCCCTGAGGCGATGCGAGCCGGGCGCACATATCTCGTCTATACGCTCACCGGTGGCGCGTTCGTGCTGCTTGGATCGATCTGGACCTATCAGCTTGCAGGCACGATGACGCTCTCACAGCCGGGCATCCTCTCCATGGAGGCCGGTCGGACGACCCTCACCGCGCTCTTCGTGTGCCTCATCGCGGGATTCGGCGTGAAGGCGGCGATCATGCCGCTGCACGGCTGGCTGCCGACAGCCATGGTGGCGCCGACACCGGTGAGCGCGCTCCTCCACGCGGTCGCGGTTGTGAAAGTGGGCGCGTTCGGTGTGCTGCGCACCATCTACAACGTGTTCGGTGTGGAGCTGCTGCGCGAGCTGGGGGTGTGCGACTGGCTTGCCGCGCTCGCGGCTGTGACCATCGTAACCGCATCGATAATCGCCATCTTCCAGGACAACTTCAAGCGGCGACTCGCGTTCTCCACGATCAGCCAGCTCTCGTACATCGTGCTCGGGGCAGCGCTCCTGTCGCCGCTCGCCGCCACGGCGGCGATCGTCCACATCGCCAACCAGGCCTTCGCCAAGATCACGATGTTCTTCGTTGCAGGCTCTATCCAGCGTACGACTGGCAAGACGACGATCCACGAGCTCGCGGGCATCGGCTACCGGATGCCCTACACGATGGGCGCATTCACGGTGGCAGCACTCAGTTTCATCGGCATACCACTCTTCGCGGGATTCGTGACCAAGTGGTACCTCTCGCTCGGCGCGCTTGAGAGTGATCGCTGGATCTACGCGCTCGTGATGCTGGGAAGCGCGCTGCTCAACGCCGCGTACTGGCTGCCCATCGTCTACACGGCGTTCTTCAAGGCTCCGCACGAGGAGGTCGTCGTGCAAGAGGCGCACTGGACGATGCTCGGTCCCACGCTCGCGTGCGCCGCGTACGTGCTGCTGCTCGGTATGACCGTGTCGGTGCCGGGTATGCCCTTTGCGCTCGCGCAGGCCGCAGTGACGTTCGTCTTCGGGATGTAGAGGTGGTCGGTATGGAGACCGAAGCGACCCGTTCGATACTTCCACTGCTCGCGTTCGCGCTGCCGATCGTCGCAGCGGTGCTTACCGTGCCAGCGCAGCGGGTCTCAGAGCATGCGCGTGCCGCGTTGCTGCTTGTCGTAGCGGCAGCGGTGGCAGCGGTGGCGCTGGTCCTGGCTGCCGGAGTCGCGAGCGGCACGGTGTACGACACCTATATCCTCCAGCTCACACCACAGATCTGGATGTACCTGCGGGTCGACGCCGCCGGAGCGCTCTTTGGCGCGACCGTCGCGGTGCTGTGGCTGCTCGCACTCGTGTACTCGCTCGGCTACATGCGCGAGGAGCACCGTCTCGGTCGCTACTACGGCTTCTTCATACTGTGCCTTTCCTGGACCATGGGTCTGGCGTACGCCGGCAACCTGCTCACATTCCTCATCTTCTACGAACTGTTCAGCATCCTGACCTACCCGCTCGTGGTGCATGAGGAGACACCCGAGGCGATGGCTGCCGGTACCAAGTACATCGTCTACATCCTCTTCGGCGGCACGCTCGTGCTCCTTGCGATCGTGCTGACGTTCTTCTCAGCGGGAGTCCAGACGTTCACGGCGGGCGGCATCCTGAGTCCCGAGACCGACCCCTCGATGCTCCAGGTCATCTTCTGGTGCTTCCTCGGCGGATTCGGAGTCAAAGCGGCGCTCGTGCCGCTGCACGGATGGGTCCCCGACGCGCACCCGGCCGCCCCGGCGCCGTTCTCGGCCGTGCTGTCAGGCGTCATGGTCGCTGCAGGCAGCTTCGGCATCATCCGCACGGTATTCCAGGTCTTCGGCACCAGCCTTCTCACGTCGATGGGCGTGATGCCGTACGTCACCGGAGTTGCGGGATTCACCGTGCTCTTCGCCGCCGCCCTCGCGGTCAACCAGGACAATCTCAAGCGTCGGCTCGCGTACTCCACGATCAGCCAGATGGCCTACGTGGTCCTCGCCGTGTCACTGCTGGGGCCGGAGTCTACGGTCGGCGCCCTCGTGCACATCACCAACCACGCCTTCATGAAAGGCGGACTCTTCCTGTGCGCCGGTCTGTTCATCCGGCGGCTCGGCGCATATAACGTTCAGCAACTCGACGGCGCCGCACGGCGCATGCCGATCACCGCGGCGTGCTTCGCCATCGCGTGCCTCGGGATGATCGGGACGCCGCCACTGTCGGGCTTCACCAGCAAGTGGTACCTGGGCCTCGGGATGCTCGAGACCGAGAAGCCGTGGCTGCTGGCGGTGCTGCTTGGCGGGGCGTTGATGGCCGCGATCTACCTGCTGCCGATCGTCTACCGGATGTACTTCCGCGAACCGGTCATCACGCCCGAGGACCGTACGGTAGCCGAAGGCCGCGAGGCGCCGGCGACGATGCTCGGGCCGCTCGTGGCGGCGACAGCGATCACGCTCCTGCTCGGCATCGGCGCCTCGCTGCCGGGCATGCCCGTGGCCCTCGCCCGTATGGCCACAGATGCGTTCTTCCACTAGGAGCGGATGATGGACGCAGGACATACGGCGCAAGTCGTAGCGGAGGTAGCGCACCTGGCATCGAGCCCGCTTCCCGCAGCGCTCGTGTTCGGCCCGCTGGCGGCGGCGGCACTCGTCCGACCGATCGGCAAGCGCTGGCCGGGCGCCCGCAACGCCTACGTCGTGGTCGTCACCGCGATCACGCTGCTCGGCGCGGCGGGCCTGATCCCACTCATCGCCGAACATCACCGCATCACAAGCGTGGTGCCCGCGCTCCTCGGCAAGCTCACGTTCACCGTGGACTCGTTCTCGATGCTCTTTGCCATCTTCACGTCCTTCGTGTGGTTCGCCGCCACCCTCCACTCGCTCGACTACCTCAAACACGAAAAGAAGCACGACCGCTATCACACGACCACGCTCGTGGTGCTCGCGGCCAACCTCGGTGTGGTGCTCGCGGGCGACCTGGTGACGCTCTACCTGTTCTTCGAGGCGCTCGGCCTGGTGGCGTTCCTGCTCGTCATCCACACCGAGACGGACGAAGCCAAGAAGGCGGCGGGCAAGTACTTCTGGATGACCGTGGTAGGCGGATTCGCGCTCATGGGCGGCATCTTCCTCACGTTCGCGCTTGGCGGGAGCGGCGCGCTCGAGCCGCTGCCTGCGGGACACGGCGATGAGGTCCTCCGCTGGGCGGCTGCGATCCTGCTGATCCTCGGCTTCGGCGTGAAGGCCGGTATGGTGCCGGTGCACGTGTGGCTGCCCGACGCGCACCCGGTGGCGCCAGCCCCGGCGAGCGCGCTCCTCTCGGGCGTGATGATCAAGGCCGGCGCGTACGGCATCTTCCGCGTGGTGACCGCGCTCTTCCGGCCCGAGATCGGCGCCGAGGTCGAGTCCCATCTCTGGGAGTTCTCCGAGCAACTCGGGTTGGTGGTGCTCTGGATCGGCATCGCAACGATGTTCATCGGCGTGTTCCTCGCGCTCCAACAGTCCAACGCCAAGCGCATGCTCGCCTACCACAGCGTGAGCCAGATGGGGTTCATCCTTGCCGGTATCGGCGCGGCGGGCTACCTCGGCGCACATGGCGCGATGGGGGTGGCGGGCGGCCTCTACCATGTGGTGAACCACGCGCTGTTCAAGGCGTGTCTCTTCCTCGGTGTGGGCGCCGTCTACTACCGCACCCACTCGCTCGACCTGTATCACACCGGCGGTCTGTGGAAGAAGATGCCGATCACGTTCGTGTTCATGTGCATCGCGGCCGCCGGCATCACCGGCGTGCCGCTCTTCAACGGATTCGTGAGCAAGTGCCTCATCCACCACGCGATCGTCGAGGCCTGGGAGTACCACGAGCTCGCCTCGCTCGGCGTCGCCGAAAAGATCTACATCGTCACCTGTGGTGGCACGGCGTGTTCGTTCATCAAACTGATCGGGCTGATGTTCCTCGGTAGACCGAAGATGGAGTACGGGCCCGAGGTGAAAGATGCGCCGCCGAGGATGCTCCTCGGTATGGGCGTGCTCGCCACGGCCATCATCGCGCTGGGGTGGTTCCCGCAACTGCTCATCAAGGGCGTGTTCCAGCCCGGCCTGCACGCCTGGGGCCTGCACAGCGACATCCTCGACCACTACCTCGAGCACTCGTTCCTCTCCGGAGCCGACGTCATGAGTGTCGTGACCGCGTTCGCGCTCGGCTTCACGTTCTTCTTTGTGGGGATGAAGTTCCACCTCTTCCACCTGCACGCGCCGCAGTACTTCAGCATCGACTGGTGGTACCGGCAGGCGGCGCACGGGCTCGTAGCGCTCTGCGTGGGGATCGACCGGGCCTACGAGGCCGTGCGCGGACGGACATCGCGGGCCCTGCGCCTCTCGCGCTCCACCTACCGGACGGCCGCCGAGCGGCTCGGGAGGCAATGGCGACTGGTCACGATGACGCTGCTCACCGGTGCTCCCGGGGCGCGTGATCAGCACCTGATGCAGGAGGCATATCTCGTGCTCGAGCGGGAACGGCAGGATACCGTCCGCACGGCAGTCGTACACGCCGCCTCATGCGCAGGCACAGACGAAGTCAGCACGGATGCCGTACGTGAGATCGC
>Ga0228536_1000994_pt1 | contig 35517 bp, 24 predicted proteins | sample SJ1Smetagenome_FD_168611 | JGI IMG/M metagenome (GOLD analysis project Ga0228536, IMG submission 168611) | Enriched culture of PCE-dechlorinating microbial communities from Ithaca, New York, USA - SJ1.S | ecosystem: Engineered > Modeled > Simulated communities (microbial... > Unclassified...
TCTTCCAACTCCGCAAACAATTCCATATTGGTTGCGTTTAAAGCCTGGGGCCGGTTTAAGGTTACCACCCCGATACCCTCGTTTTGGGTAAACAACAGATGCTGCATAAGCGATACCTCCTCCTCATTGCTAAAATTGTTCTTGCAATTCCCTCAATCCCCGACCTTTTATGTTACATAATTAATAGCCCGGTCCGACTTCGCAGGGAATGGCAAAAATCAACCTTGCTTTTCGTAAGAATCTTTAGCTCGGATACAGCGGTCCGTTCAATCATTATATGCTCCCGGGGCTGATAAAACGGCTTCTTGCAATGTAAGAGCGAGTTTTGCTTGGTTTATACTAATATTGTATTAATGAGGGGGTATGTCTTAAACCAGCCGGATAAGCCGTAAGATACCCGGAAGCATCATATTATTATATGAAAGAATATCTGCTAAGCGGAAAACAACTGCAAGAAAATTGCGGCTTGTGGTAGCAAAATATCGTAGCAATATGTATGCAGGCTTTGAGAGCTGTTTTTATCTTCAATAATGTCCAAGCACCGTAAATGCCAGTGCGACTCACCGCTAAAATTTGCATCTATATTTAAGAATACTTTGGCCCTTTCTCTGTAGTCCTTAATCTTGCCGAATGCGCCAATGATGAACGGATTTTACTGTTTATCCAACTCGTACTTGTTGATCTTTTTATAAAGCGCCGAAATATGTATATCAAGAATCCTGGCCGCAGCATTTTTATCCCCTTTAACCTTCTGTAGAACTTCCGCAATAAGCTTCCTTTCACACAGATTCATGTAATTCTTCAAGGTTGGAAGTTGATGAGAAGACGAAATTTCAGGCATTTCCGTTTCCGGAAGGGCGGTAGGCATTATATTAGGCATGTTAAGCAGTTCAACAATATGTTCAGCTTGAATCGATGTTTGCTCCTCCAGGCTTGCCATTATTATAGCCTTTTCAATAAAGTTTTCAAGCTCCCTGACATTACCCGGCCAATCATAGTCATAAATAAGCTTCATAGCCATAGGTTCAATGGTGTTCACCGTTGCATCCAATCTTTTGTTTATTCTCTTAAGGAATACCTTCACCAGCAGTTCTAAGTCATCCTTCCGGTCCCTGAGGGAAGGAAGCTCCAGGCGGATTACATTAAGCCTGAAATAAAGATCCTGCCGGAAAGAGCCTTCCGCAATTTTCTTCAATAAATCCTGATTGGTGGCTGCAATCATCCTCACATCAATTTTCTTAGGATGATCGAGCTCACTACCCAAAGGCTCAATTTCCTTTTCCTGCAGCACGACCAGGAGCTTTGATTGCATTTGCAGCGGCATTTCGCCTATTTCGTCGAGGAAAATCGTTCCTTTATCGGCCAGCTCAAATTTTCCTTTTTTGCCTCCCTTGCGTGCTCCCGTAAAAGTGCCTTCATTATAGCCAAACAATTCAGACTCCAATAACTGTTCCGGTATAGCCGCACAATTAATCCGGATAAAATTATTCATCTTCCTTTTGCTGTAAAAATGGATAGCTTTGGCAAACATGTCTTTTCCAGTGCCACTTTCACCAGTGATTAAAATGGTGCTATCCGTATTGGCAATTGCACCGGCTAATGTCTTCAATTTTAAAAATTCGTTATTATGCCCTATCAAACGCTCAAATCCAAATGACATATTATCGTCCAGGATTTTTTGGGCGGATTTCATTTGTTCTTCAAGTTCCGTCACAACTTTGACAAAACTAAAAGCATCATCTATGTCCAGGAATATACTTCGTCCTATAACCCCGATAAGATTGCCGTCTTTGTATATGGGATAACTTGTAGCCATAAAATATCGGCCGTTAACTTTGAAAACATAACCTTTTTCCGGAACGCCGCTTTTTAATACCACCCGCATTCTTCCGTCTACATATACGTCCTCGATGAACCTTCCTTCGACATCCTCTCTTTTAAGTCCTTGGTGCCTTAGAAAGGTATTATTGAAATAGATAATCCGGCCAACTCTATCCAGGATAATTATTGCATGGTTGGGATCTTCAAGAGCGTATTGTTTAAAATAATCGTAATATCCATTGATCAGTTCATATCTGTATTTTTTCAGATTATTCATCTTTTTCACCTTCAATCATGATACCCATGCAAACGTTGTTAAATCCCATCCTAAATCATATTTCGAGGGCAATCCGTTCCAGCTGAGTGGACATACTGTTCAATTCTTCAACACTGGCGGTCAGTTCCTGAGAAGCAGCAGCCTGCTCCTGAATTGAATGCAGGGTTGTCTCACTATTTTTTTGAGTTTCACCGACTTTCTTTTTAATGTTATGGGTAAACTCCTGTATTCTTGAAACCGTATTTTTAGATTCATCGGATAATTTTCTTATTTCTTCAGCAACTACTCCGAAACCCCGTCCCGCCTCACCGGCATGAGCTGCTTCTATCGATGCGTTGAGCCCCAGCATTTTAGTTTGATCAGCAATTTGTTTGATTAATAATAGCACATCATTGATTTGTTCTGACATTACGAAAATATCGCCTATGCTGTTGTTTAATTCCTGTTCATTGCTTGTTATTTCCATGGCCGAAGCAGCCATTTGCTGTATCACGGCCGACATCTCACCCAACCCACTATTGAGGCTGTTAGCCATTTGGCGAAGGTCCAAGGCATTCTGCCTGGGTATAGCCATACCAAATACGGCCACCACCTGGTTGGCATCGTCTTCGTCAAAAATAGGATTGCACATAAGCATTACCGGAACACCATAGCGCCGTGTATCCAATTCTTCTATGACAGTCTTTTTGTCAATAATTGCTTTATGGGTTGTAGTGCCTTCCTGAATTCTGTCTCCCACATGAACATCAGGAATATCAAATTTGGAGGATGGCACTTTTCGGGCAAACACCTGAAGGTCGGTCATAAATATGCATACCCCGCCCGGGAACATGTTAACTATGATCGGAGCGAAATCATCAAAAGCTGCTGCCACCGGGTGCAAGCGGGGTACTATAATTGAAAATAACCCGCTCGCCGCTCCATCGTCCATGACGGGCATCGTTTTCGAAATCAGCCGCATGCCGTAAACGGAGCGGGGAATCTTCTCCTCGATGGTTTTTTGCTCCTGCATAGCCCGGTATGGACCGCTTCCCACCCGGTGTTGATTCCCCACCCTTATATCCGGAATGTCAAACTTATCTGAAGCTACCTTCCATATGATATTATCTCTATCCCCTGCTACAAAAATAGCGCCCCCGGGTATTGAATTTACAAGAAAAGGAGCCATTTCTTTGAAAAATTCCAGTTTCTCAGTAGTTATCATATGTAAATACCTCCCATTTATTGATGAATCGCTCCGAACAAGTAATCAAAAGAATAACTAATATCCAAGGTCATACTTAGAATAAAGCTCCCAATCCAATACCCGGGATTTTAATAAATCCGCCAGGCACGTTTTAGGAGACATTGCAGATACTGTTATTTAAACAGCCAGTAACTCTCTTTTTAATATTTTGCCGGTCGGTCCTTTAGGCATTTCATCAACAAATATTATCCGGCGCGGCACCTTGTAAGAAGCCATTCTCGCAGAACAAAAATCAATCAGTTCCTGCTCGGTCATCTCCTGGCTATCTTTTAAACGCACATAAGCCACCGGTATTTCTTGACGAATGGGATCTTCGGCACCCACAACCGCTACTTCAGATACCTTGGTATTCGCATAAATGATATCTTCCACTTCTCTGGGGTAGACATTGTAACCGCTGCATACTATCATGTCTTTCAAGCGGTCGACAATATACAGGTAGCCGTCTTCATCAAATGTCCCCAGATCCCCGGTACGAAACCATTCTCCACTGAACGCTTTTTCTGTAGCTTCGGGCGTTTTCCAGTAACCTTTGCAATTGCCGGGGCCTTTTACCAGGATTTCTCCAACATGATGGGGAGCCAGATCGTTTCCATCCATATCCACAACTTTGACCGCGATTCCGCAAACGGGTACTCCGACCGACCCAATCCTCCTGTGACCCATTCTATTATAGGTAACAATCGATGTGGTTTCGGTAAGTCCATACTGTTCACAAAAGCTTAAGCCAAATTTCTCTTCTATCTCCTCAATATACTGTGGAGGCATGGGTCCACCAGCCGAAAAAGCCAACCGTAAATTCGTCAAGTCATGTTTTTCGCTATCAAAGCAATTCAGCATATATATATACATGGTTGGGACTCCGATAACGTGGGTAGCTTTATAGGCTGACATAACCTCAAGGGCCTTTTCCGGGTTGAAATGACTCAGCATGACTATCCCTGCACCTGCGCAGAAGGGGCCGAGCACCGCAATAAGAAGAGCAATGTGGCAGAACGGAGGAGCTGAATAAACCAGATCCTGGTCGTTGATATGCAAAATTCGCATGTTGTAAGTTGCCATTGTCATCAGGTTGCAATGAGTCAGCATCGCACCTTTGGGTTTCCCCGAAGTGCCTGAGGTATAAACCAGAGACATCACATCATCGCCTGAACATTCCGCTGGTTCGAGCTTTTCAGAAGCTGCCGCAAGCAGCAAATTGAAGTCAATAGCATCTTTTAACGGGGTTCCTACCGTTACTATTTTTTCAAGACCCGGGAACTGCTCTCTTTCCTGAATAACATTCTGCTCAAGCTCTGGTGATGCGCCCACCATCACCTTGGCTCCAGAATCATTCATTATATAAGAAATTTCCCCGGTTTTGAAAATAATATTAAAGGGTAAGGCAATGGCGCCTATTTTCATCGCTGCAAAATAAGTAATGATAAACTCCGGACAATTGGGTAGATAGATTGCCACAACGTCGCCTCTCTTTACCCCCAGGAAAGTTAAGGCATTTCCTAATTTATTCACCATCTTTTCAAGTTCCAGCCAAGTTATTATTCTGCCACTATCACCCTGGACAATGGCCTTGCCATTCGGGCTTATAGAGGCGTTGCCTGATATTATGTCTGAAATGTTCATGTGTTTCACCCTCTTATATTCAATTCTTCCCACGCCAATTCATAGTTACGGATATTGTTTTTACCTCCGTGCAAGGTATTGCACCTTGCACGGAGAACTTGAAAAGAGGAGGAGGGGCAATTAGCCTATATTGGATCTGGACAAGTTAATTTAAAAAATACATTATATTTCATACATTTATTAATATTAACCAGCGCTATTTTCTAATAGAAAATAGCCGCCAACGCCAGAACCGTAATCAAAGCCATATTGGCACCGCAGAAACCGAGCGCAAACATATCCTTATAGACTTGTTTATGCTTCAAGCCGAAAACAGCAATGCAGGAGAATACGAAACCTGCATGAGGCATCGCTGACCATGCAGCCGAAGTGATGGCCATGACCCGGTGGAGCAGCTCAGGGTTAGCCCCGGCGGCAATCCACTGGGGACCAAATTGGGGTACAATAATTCCCAGAGCGCCAGCCGCCGAACCTGAAGCACAGGAAAGGAATGCAGTAACCGCTACGGCCTGAGTCATTACGCCTCCCGGCACGCCGCTCATAAGATTCATCAAATAAGTGAATCCCGGGGCAGCGGTTACAACCGAGCCCACACCGGTTGCGGCGGCCGTGAATATCAGCGGCATAACGGCATTGGTCGCCCCAACATTCAGGGTTGCCAGTTGATTGGGTATATATTTCCAGTACAGCGCAGCTGACACAATAACACCGGCCAACAAGGCTATGATGGCTACATTGTTCATTTTTACGATACTGCCGTAAACTATGATGCCAACCACGACCAGCAGGGGCAGAACTGATGCCAGCAAAGAGGGTAATTCTTCGGGCTTATAATCGATCTTGATTTCCTGACCGATTTCTACGTACTCTTCACCCGCTTTAACCGCCTTATTCAACTGCCATTTCATATACCATAATCCCCATGCAACTACTACTACGCAGGCAATAAGACTTACCAACGGAGCTGAAGTCAGCGGCGTTCCCAGGGCCGTAGGGACGACGTTTTGAATGGAAGGAGTAGCAGGCAGCACGCTCATGGTAATAGTGCACCCACCAAAGAACATCGGTAGTAAAACGAGACGCCAGGGCAGGTTCAGTTCCTTGAAAATCGGTTTGCCGAGGGCGACAACCGCAAAGATAAATATGAACATGGTGACGCCGCCATAGGTTAATGCGGCTCCTATCAGGGCTATGGCAAGCAGCACTTTATAGGGGTCATTTTTGCCGGTCAGTTTAAAAATACTGTTCGCTATGGTAATAGTAGCTTTACTGTCCTCCATGTACTTGCCAAGCAGGGAGCCCAACAGGAATATTATCATATACGAAACCAGAAACCCGCCAAGTCCTCCAAAATAAGTTTTTCCAGAACCCAGCATCGCTTTAGCCACCGGCATGTGATTGGTCAAGGCTATTACTATCGCTGCCACCGGGGCCAGGATAAGCACATTCCATCCTTTCCATGCCAAGAAGATCATTAAGGCTATACCCAACAGCAGCCCTATTGCTAACGCCATTTAAGAGGCACCTCCATTCATTTATGGAACTTCTTCATTTGATAATTAGGCCAGGGAAGGGCAATATCGGTTTAGTTATACGGCCTGAAGCAGAAATTTTCAAAGCTTAACAGGGCTAAAGAATGAACCCCAACGACCACTCCCTGTTGAACCGGCCAGGTCAGAGCAGGCCCTGACCTGGCTCCAAGTTCAATCTGACTAAATAACGTTGCTATATTTGTAGCTGGTAATGGTTTTTAGCCAAAGCATTCTTCTTCAATGTCTATTGCGGTGGTATCCCCGATTTCGAAGACCTTCTTTACAAAGCCGATCTGCGGCACCACGTTCTTAACATAGAAACGGGCGCTGGCAACTTTGCCTTTATAGAATTTGGCATCGAAATGGTCTTCACCCAGTTCCTGCAACTTGCTGTCAGCCAGTAAAGCCTGATCAAGAATCAATCTGCCACAATACAACTGGGAGGCAGAATCCAGCATGCGGGTCGCGAATAAGGGCAGCATTTGATTTTTACCCTCCTGCCCGTATTTTTGCAGCTGCTGCATAATACCCAGGAAGTCTGCCAGCGCTTCACTCATAACGGCAAACTCTTTTTCAAAGCCGGCTGCACCTTTATTGGCTTCAATAAAATTACTAATATCGCCTATCCAGTTTTTAAATACCTGGCCTTTTTCCATGGTGAACTTGCGGCCGATTAGATCCAGTGATTGGACATAGTTGGTGCCCTCCCATATGGATGAAACCTTGACATCTCTGGCCAGCGATTCAACTTCGTACTCAGTGCAAACTCCATATCCACCGAATGTTTGAATGGCATCCCGGATCAGCATCCAGGCCTGGTCAGTAGCATAGGCTTTACACATGGGATTGCTGATTTGGAACATTCCTTCAGCATATTTGCGCTCTTCGGCATCTTGACTGTCATGGGAAAGATCCAGGTAATAGCAGGTCTTCATGATCAGAGCTCTCATCGCTTCGGTGGTGGCTTTTTGTACCATCAACATCCGGCGAATATCTTCATGCTCGATAATTCTTACTTTGGGTCCTTTGGGATCCGTAGTCTTGGTGCCTTGAATTCTCTGTTTGGCATAATCACGAGCTTGCAGGTATGCTTCGGATGAAGAACTAAGACCCTGGAAGGAAGTGATCAGCCGTTCCTCGTTCATCATGGTAAACATCTGGGCTATACCCTGAGCCCGCCCTTTGTCATCAGGGGGATTGCCAATCAAATAACCGTAGCATTCGTTGTTTTCGCCGTAGGAAAGGGAGCAGGTGGGCTGGCCATGTACGCCCATCTTTTCTTCTATTCCGGTGCAAATTACATCATTAAACTTACCCAGGCTGCCATCGTCTTCAACCCAGTATTTGGGGACTATAAATAATGACAATCCGGCAACGCCGTCTCTGGCTCCTTCTACCCGGGCCAGAACCATATGCATAATGTTTTCTACCGTGTCATTGTCACCGGTGGTGATAAATATCTTGTTGCCTTTAATTTTATAAACCCCGGGGGTTTCGGTTGGGAAAGCTTTGGTCATATTGGCACCGACATCAGAACCAGCACCGGCTTCGGTCAGGTTCATGGTTCCGCCCCATTCGCCGGAAATCAGTTTGGGCAGGAACTTTTGTTTGAGATAATCACTACCATGTTCCTGAATAACCGATATGGCTCCCGATGATAAGCCCCAATAAGCTATAATCGACAGATTGACGGCCGCCATCATCTCCAGGTTGGCCAGGTAAATGGTATAAGGAAGGCGTCCTTCAACTTCACGATCAGCGTTTGATGCTCCGAGACCGGCCTCATTGATAGTTGCCAGGGCTTTCTTAAAGGAATCAGGTGTTACCACCTTACCATCAATAAAACGCGCCCCTACTAGATCAGTGTCTTTAGCTATCGGTCCAACAACGTCGCGGGCAATTTTAAAGGTGGTGTCGACAATGGGATCGATGTCGTCGACGCCGTAATAGTCGCAATATGCCGGGAAAGAAAATAATTTTCCCATATCCAGCCATTCCTTGAGAACAAACTTGACTTCTCTCATATCATATAGGAAATTGCTTATTGCCATGTTAAACCTCCTTTCGTGCTGCTTGTAAACTTGAGTCTAGTCAATAACGCCTTTGCCCTTTAAAGCTTCATATTCAGCGTCACTGTATTCTAACAACTGCTTGAGAATCACTTCCGTGTCCTGACCCAAGCGGGGAGCCCCGCGCCAAATTTGGCCCGGAGTTTCGCTGAATCTGGGAATTACTGTAAAGGCAGTTACTTCTTTTTCAAGGGTTTGATCTTCATACTTAACCCAGCAGTTTCTCTTGTTCCAGTGTTCCTGCTGGAATACGTCTTCACAGTCCCAGCATACTCCGGCGCCTACCCGGTGGGAATTCAATATGTCAGAACATTCCAGAGCAGTATGGCTCATGCACCATTCATGAATTTTGCGGTCCAGTTCTTTTCCCTTTTCAGATGCCAACGCCTCTACGCCAAATGCAGCGGTCTTATAAGGATACTCTTCCAGAGACAGGCCGGTTGCTTCCATGAAGCGGTTGTAAACCAGCTCGCCAAAGGCGCCTATATTGATATAACGTCCATCCCCGCATGGATAGACATTGCCCGGCTGGAAGAACGAAATCTTATGGCCAAACCGCTGTTTCTTGTAGCCCATTTCCGACCACAGGCACCAGTTGTCATCCATAATTCTCATCATGTTTTCAGCCTGAGTGTTCTCAATGATCTGGCCCTTGCCGGTCCTCTCCACTTCACGAAGCGCCATCATTATTGCCGAGAAAGCAAATAAAGCTACCACATAATCACCGATATACTGGGTGGCATACAGGGGGGGGCCATCCGGGAAGCCCTGCAGGTTGGAATAGCCGGACACCGATTGACCGATCGGATCATAGGAGGCCCGGGCCATTTCTGATTCCAGACCGCCAAAAGCCGGCCGGCCGAAGCCGTTGCAGTTGCAGATGACCAGCCTGGGGTTGACTTCCAGCAGTTCTTCATTGGTAATGCCCAGCTTATCGATCCAGACCATGTTTTCTAACCAGACATCACAATTTTTTATCATAGACAGAAATATTTCTTTGGATTCCGCAACCCTGAAATTGGTTTCCAGGGCCAGAGACAGCTTGTTTCTGGCATTCTGCATCCATGCGCCACTGATTGATTTGCCGTTTTCTCCTGGTATTTGGGGATTCTGCAGGCGATACGGGTCAGGCATCTTCGGCCTTTCCAGCACAATCACCTCGCCTCCAAAATCGGCGAACATAGTAGCCGCAAAAGGCCCGGCTACTATAGTTCCATTGCACATCATCCTCAATCCGTTAAGGGGGCCAAACTTGGGAGTGAACATTGGTGCCGGTTTACGTTCTAGTCTTTTCCATCTCTCCATAGGGGTCTCCTCCTAACAACAATTTAGATAACAAGTTAGATGTCTCTGGTCCATACTGAGGCCATGGCAGCGCCGCCGCCTACGCACAGGGAGGCAACTCCGGTAGTTGCGCCCAGTCTCTCCATTTCGTAGTAAAGAACGGTTACCAGGCGCAGTCCGGTCTGTCCAACCGGATGGCCCAGGCCGATGCCGGATCCGTTGTTGTTGATGTTGCCATCCTTCTCCACGGTGCCAAAGTTAAAATCGTAGCCCTGCTCTTCTTTGGTCTTTCTGAAGCAGCCGATCAGCTGGGCGGCAAAGGCTTCATTCAGTTCCCAGTAATCAATATCACTAAAAGTCATTCCGGCTTCCTTGAGGGCTTTGGGAATGGCCACAGCCGGACCCAAGCCCATTACTTCCGGTCTAACTCCGCCGGTCTGCATGGAAACCAGTTTCATCAAGGGTTTTACACCCAGTTCTTTGGCTTTCTTTAAGGTCATCATTACCACCGAAGCGGAAGCGTCATTCAGACTGGAGGCGTTGCCTGCGGTTACTACCCCGCCCTTTTTGAATACCGGCGGCAGTTTGCCCAATTTTTCCATGTCGGTGCCGCGCATGAAATTCTCATCCTGGTCATAGATCTGGATTCCTTTTCTAGTTTTGATCTCCACCGGTACGATTTGACTCTTAAAGCGTCCTTCGTCAGTTGCCCTTTGACAGCGGCGGTGGCTGGTCAAAGCCATCGTATCGCACTCTTCCCTGGTGATGCCGTACATCTCGGCAATGTTTTCAGCGGTAGAACCCATCGGCATCTGGGCAATGGTGTCAAACATCCCGTCTATCTGCAGGGCATCCTGGCACTTGGTATCGCCCAGCCTTGCTCCAAACCTCATGGCGGGGAGAATGTAGGGAGCGCTGCTCTGGCATTCAGTTCCGGAGACCAGGGCGATCTGGGTCTGGCCCATGGCCAGCTTCATGGCCGCCACATCCAGGGCGCGCATACTGGATGCGCAGTTCTGGTTGGTGGTGCTGGCGCCGGAATCTTCTCTCATGCCTATCTGCATAGCGCAAATACGGGGAGGAGATGAACCCTGGCCATGGGGTACGGCCATGCCCAGAACATGTTCGTCAATCATATCGGGGGTGATTCCCGCCCGCTTGATAGCTTCAACGGCGGTGGTCTTCATCAGTTCGATGGGTTTAATGTCTTTCAGGCTTCCGCCGTATTTGGCGATACCGGTTCTGCAAGCACTTACTAGTACGACTTCATTGCATTCATTTCTCATTAATTTTTCGCTCCTTTCATTTCAGGGTTATTTATTCTTGTATTCAGGTTTGCGTTTTTCATAAAACGCCTTCATGCCCTCTTTTTGGTCTTCGGTGGAGAAAAGCATGGTAAAACGGGCCAATTCCATATTCTTGCCGGTGATAAAGTCCATCTTTACGCCACAATTGATGGACTCCTTGGCAAACCTCAACGCTACGGCCGGTTTTTTCATCAGCTTGGCGGCCATGGCTTTGGCTTCGTCCATAACCTGATCGTCAGCCACCACCTTGCTCACCAGTCCTATTTCCTGAGCTTTTGCCGCCTGCACGATATCATTGAGGTAGATCATTTCTTTGGCATTGGTCGGGCCTACTATCTGGGCCAGCCTCTGGGTGCCGCCGCAGCCGGGGATAACACCTAATCCGGTTTCGGGCAGGGCAAACAGGGCTTTTTCTCCGGCGATGCGGAAGTCGCAGCACAGAGCCAGCTCACAACCTCCGCCCATACAAGGCCCATTGATAGCTGCTATGGTGGGAACCGGGAATTCCTCCAGGAAGTCAAAAACCTGGTGCACCTTGATTATGGATTGATATGATTCCATGGTGCCCTTGCTCATCATCTCGGTTATATCAGCTCCGGCAGCAAACGCTTTGCTGTTACCGGTCAAAATCAGAACCCGCAGTTCAGGATCTTTCACCAGCACCGATAGTAATTCTCCGAGTTCGCCAGTCAGATCATCGCACAGAGCGTTCAGGGCTTTGGGGCGGTTCAGCACAATAATGCCCAGCCCCGCTTCTTGTTTGTAAATCAGATTTCTAAATTCCATTTACTTCACCTCATAACTACTTGTTGTAGTCATAAAATCCTTTGCCGGTCTTCATTCCCAGCTGGCCGGCTCTATACATCTGCTTCCCTAAACGCGCGCAGGCATAATGACTGTCATTCAGTTCGGTCGCCAAACCTTCAGTAGCTCCGATATGAACATCAAGCCCGACCATGTCGGAAAGTTCAAAAGGACCCATCGGCCAGTTGGCTCCGAGCTTCATGGCGGTGTCAATGTCTTTGGGGCTGGCTACGCCGGCTTCCAGCATCTTGATGGCTTCATTGCAGAGCGGAACCAGCAGGCGATTGACTATGAAACCAGGGGTGTCATTGACAATAACCGCAACCTTTTTCATCTTGTCAGCGATTTCTTTTACAGCTGCAATGGTCTCGTCAGAACAGGTAAGGCTCTTGATGATTTCAATCAATTTCATGACGGGAACCGGGTTGAAGAAATGCATTCCGACTACCCTGTCGGGTCTCTTGGTAAAAGCACCAATTTGGGTAATCGAGAGAGATGAGGTATTACTGGCCAGAATGGTTTTGGCTTCGCAAACTTCATCCAATTTTGAGAATACGGCTTTCTTGACCTCAATGCTCTCGGCTACAGCTTCAACAACTAAATCACAATCGCTAAAGTCAGCCAGATCGCCAACCACTTTCACCAGGGCAACTCTGGCATTCATTACGTCGGCAGTGATTTTTTCCTTGTCGACAGCCTTCTGCCAGGCTTTCTGAAGTTTTGCGAGAGCCTTTTCGGCTGCGTTCGGCGCTACATCATAAATCTTTACATTATAACCGGCTTCAGCCGCTACCTGGGCTATACCGGATCCCATTGCTCCGGCTCCTACTACTCCGATAATACTCATTTACATTCTCCTTTCGACAATTAGATATAAACAAATGAAACTGGGTGCTCACCTCCTCGTGCTAATTACTGATAACATGAATGGAAATTGGGAGATTCCCAACTTGCTTTTCATTTCATTAACTAGCAAGTAGTATGCCAACCCCCTAAACTGGCTAAAATGCGAGGATTCGAGCACTTCGTAAATATTCTTAATTTATCTTTCTAGAGAATGAGCACCGGGTTAAAGTATCTAAAAGAACGAATAAACCCGCTTAGTACGGTCAATCTTCCAAATTAGAAATTTTGTACAACTGGATAAAGCCAGAGAATAGTTAATAAATGGAAGGCAGGTGGTTTACGCAGCTAATCGGGAGGCGGCTGCCCCTTACTGGGTCAGCCCAGACCGTCGACAAAAGCGAATAGCTGCGTTGCTCGACAGTCCTACTCAATCAACGTACTAGTGTACGCCTCAATCGCAGGCCTATCTCGCGCCTTGCTCTTCGCGTCCGTCACTCGCTCTGGCAGCTTATTGGTATTTTTCGATGATAGGTTTGATCAATGACGGGCTGTTTAATTGCGGATGCGCGGGGGCGGCGCCTCTGAAGGTTTATCGTTTTGGTTTTCCAAGGCAGGCGATAAAAGAAAGCGACACTCAAGAGAGTATCGCCGCCTCGCCAAACCTCATGCACTGCTCGTGTCGCACCTCTGCTTTGTCCTATCCTGTGCATGAGTAAAAGTTACTTTTAAATACGTTGCTCCATAGATGCTATTCGGTCATCAAGGTTTATTTTCAGTGCCTATCATAATTGAGCTCCAATTTCTCCGCATCATAACGAAAAGGGCTATAAATTATCCAGGTCGTACTTATTAATTTTTTTGTAAAGACCTGATATATGCATATTAAGCATATCGGCGGCGGTCTTTTTGTCGCCGTTAGTTGTTTTAAGCGTTTTTTCGATCAGCTTTTTCTCACACAATTCAATATAATTCTTTAAAGTTGGAAGTTCGGTGTCATTTGATATAAGCAGTGATTTTGAATGAATAACTGTCTTACCCAACAACTCTCTAATATGGCTGGCTTTTATAGAACTACTGCTTTCCAGAGTAGCCAACCAGATTCCTTTTTCGATGAAGTTTTCCAGTTCCCGAACATTACCGGGCCAATTATATTCAAGCAATAGTTTCTGTGCATCCGTCTCTATGGTGAACTTTGATCCGAGTTCTGAGTTTCTTTTATGCAAAATCCAATGAATCAGCGGTATAATATCATCGTTGCGATTTCGGAGAGGAGGGAGAGCCAGGGTAATAACGTTTAGCCGATAATATAAATCCTGCCTGAATAAACCTTCTTCAATCATTTTCTGCAGGTTTTGGTTGGTTGCAGCAATTATGCGGACATCGATTTTCCTTGGGAGCGTGGCTTGACTGCCCAGGGGTTCAATTTCTTTTTCTTGCAAAACAGTCAGAAGCTTCGCCTGCATAGCCAGTGGAAGCTCACCAATTTCGTCAAGAAAGATAGTGCCTTTATTAGCCAGTTCAAACTTGCCTTTTTTCCCGTTATTAAGCGCTCCAGTAAATGCGCCCTTATCGTAACCGAACAACTCAGATTCAATCAGCTGTTGCGGTATAGTTGCACAATTAAGCCTGATAAATGGACCGTTTTTACGAATGCTGGAATTATGAATAGTTTTAGCAAACAAATCTTTACCTGTGCCACTCTCGCCAGTGATCAATACAGTATTATCATTATTGGCTATAACTTTTGCCAACCTTTTAACTTTAATAAACACCTCGCTTTCTCCAATAATGTTTGTAAAATCGTATTTCGTGCTGCTGTCCTGCTGTACGATATCGCGCAGGTGTTTCAGCTCTCCTTCATATGAACTCATTCTTTTGGCAAACTCTTTAGCATCTTCAATATTGAGAAATACGCTACGTGCTATAACCCCGATAATTTTTCTATCGCTAATGATCGGGTATGAGGAGGCTACGAAATCCTTTTCATTTACAGTAAAAACATATCCTTTTTGCGGAATGCCGGATTTAGCCACTTCCATAATTTTTCCGCTAGGAAAAAGGTCTTTTATGTAATGTCCTAGTACATCCTTTTTATCTAATTCAAAATCCTTGAAAAAAGTGTCATTGCCAAAAATGATCCGACCCAAGTAATCAACTAATGTAACTCCACTGTATGGATCGTTTATTATAAAATCAATAATTGTTTCTTCTGTATAACCTAATTTGCTGTTCAATATAAAGTCAGAAGTAAGTGTCATAGAGCTAACTCCTCTCTCTATAGACCCCTAAGAACCTGCAATAATCATAAATACAAAGCAGCAATTTTCATGCCAACTGTGTAAAGTCTAGTAGATGCCTTAATTTCCCCATGGACATTTTGTTTACCAATGAAAAGAAAGTGTAACTTAATTTGCTCACACGTGAAGTTGGTGGGAAATATTTTACTCACTTTTGTGTAAATAAAAATCTTTTTCGAAAAACTTCGAAAAAATATATAAATTTCTACAAGTAAAAAAGCCAGTACCTTCCTACAATCAATTCTTCTCCTCTAGGATTTTTTCTAATTTTTTAAAAAATAAATACTTTAAGTTTAATCAGAATCCCTATACATTTTGATTTCTGTGGCTGGCATGAATATTGCGATAACTAAAACGTAAATAACCTAGGACGGAGGGAACATATATCAAATTGATAAGGTGGGGAGAAGTCATGGAAGGCAAAAATACCGCTTGGTTATTACAATCCGAAATCGAAGAATTAGTTATTGTTAATCAAAAACTGAAGCAAGAGTTAGACAAATATATTATAACCCAGGACGAAAAGGATCCAACTGCTAAAAGATTAGATTTTACTGATTTTGTATATAACATCCCACTTATAGTATATGTATCACAAAATAATAAAATTATTTATGCAAACAAAACTATGCAGGAATTGTTCGGGTATAGTGAAAGAGAATTGCTCGGCATGACTTTTTGGGATATGGTACATAATGATTTCAAAGAAATTGTGCGTACAATTGGAATTGCCTGGGAAAGAGGCGAGGTGGATTATAAAGAGTTGCATGATGGCTGTGAATATAAGATGGTTAAAAAGAATGGAACCGTGATATGGGTGCGTACTTATATCGATATATTTGAGATTGGAGAGAGCCGGGCAGTTATAGTAGGTGCAACGGATATAACTGATAAAAAAGCCGCCCAAAAGCAATTAAAAAAAGCCCACGAAGACTTGGAAGAACGTGTTATTGAGAGAACCAGGGAACTCAGTTATATTAATGAGCAGTTACAAGTACAACAGCGAATATTTCAGAGTATTGTTGAAAATATTTCCGACGGATTAATTATACTAGATCAGTTTGGCAGAGTTGAATTAATAAATAATTATATTGAAAAAATACTTAAGATAAAATTTGTCGAGGGAAGATTAGGAATAGGAAAAGACCAGCTTTTTTCTAAAAATAGTTATATTGATAAGTTGCTTGAAGAAAGCCAGCCCTTTAATGATGTAGAAATTACCTTGATAACAAAAGAAAAAGATATAACATGTATTGCATCTGGGCTTCTGATTGAAAGTACTGAAGCAGGATTAAGAAGATATATGATAATACTGAATCCCAAATCTGAAGTTCATAAACTGGTAAATCGTATCAGCGGAGCAAGCGCTCGATTTCAACTGCAGGATATTATAACCTCAAACCCCATTATGCAGAGTTTAACTGAATTAATAATAAATTGCCGGAATATCCTTAGCAGCATTTTGATAGAGGGAGAAAGCGGAACTGGTAAGGAAATGTTTGCCCAAGCTATTCACAACGAAAGTCTTTGTAGTGACGGTCCATTTATTGCTATCAATTGCGGAGCAATCCCACGCGAGTTAATTGGCAGCGAGTTATTTGGTTATGCGGAAGGTGCCTTTACGGGGGCTCGCAAAGGTGGAAATCCCGGAAAATTTGAACTGGCTTCAGGTGGAACCATATTTTTGGACGAAATTGGCGAAATGCCTATGGAACAGCAAATAGCCTTGCTAAGGGTCTTGCAGGAAAAACAAATTATGCGGATAGGCGATAATAAAGTAATTCCGGTAAACGTCAGAGTTATCTGCGCAACCAATAAAAACCTGGAAGAAGAAATGCAAAAAGGTAATTTTAGAAAGGATTTATATTATCGTCTCAATGTAATCAGTCTTAAAATACCTCCTCTAAGAGAAAGGCGTGAAGATATCTTAATGCTGTTTCAGCATTTTGTTGATAGGAGCGTCTTAATAACAAACGTAGATTGGGATAAGGTTGATTCAAAACTTATCGATGCATTGCTTAATTACGATTGGCCTGGAAATGTACGTGAAATGCAAAACGTGATAGAAGTGCTTTTAATTAGATCAAACGGGGTACCGTTTGCCTATGAACACCTCCCAGATAAATTACTGAAAACAAAAGAACATATAAACAATATCTTACCTTTAGAATCTAAATGGCACAATTTCTCAGGTTCTGAAGAAGGTAAATTAAAATATATTGTAGCAGAAGCAGAACGAAAAAAAATTATAGATTTATTAAGAAAAAACAATGGCAATATCAGTCAGGTGGCCAAAGACCTCGGGGTAACACGCAGAACGGTTCACAATAAAATAAATAAGTATGGCATTAAACACTAAAACTGGGTTCCTATTTTAAGAAGAATAATTAAGTACAAGCCCTATCAAATCCACAGAATTTGATAGGGCTTTTTTGTTTTACACATATAAAGTGAGTAAAACATTTCCCACCAACTAAATATTTTTACACATGTGAGTAGAATAAGTCACATTTTCCTTTAATGTAAATTAGATTTTAATGCGGCAATTAAGCATCTATTGGCTTTTTACACTGTTGGCATGAAAATTGCTGTTTTGTATTTGTGATTATGATAGGCGAATTTTATGGGGGCGGGTATTGCTCAAGTACGCTTATCAAAGATTAAGAAAGATTATTTGATTAATTGATTTTAGAGGAGGCGAAATGAAAACGGAAAACTCAAACACATAACAATAATAATAGCTATCTAAGAAGGAGTTGTTAATTATGGAAAGATGGAAAAAAATAGAAAAAGTTCCCGCGCCAGCTTTTACATCTGTATTTGGACCGTTAACCGGCATGAGAGTATTATGCAACGGAACTATAAATGCCGCGCCCTTTGCAGCGACTATGCTCAGTGACTTTGGCGCAGAGGTTATACAAATTGAGCGTCCCAACATAGGCGATCCTGGACGCTTTCAGGCTCCCAAGATAGTTCACGGTGACAAGGCAATAAGCGCCGTTTTCCTTCAGAATGGAAGAAACCGTTTGAGTCTCACATTGAATACGAACCTTAAATATCCAGAATCAAAAGAGATTTTCTTATCTCTCATCAAAAATGCAGACGTTTGGATAGAGAATATGGTTTGGATAGAAAAAATGGGCATTACTGACGAGATGCTGTTGGAAGTCAACCATAAATTAATAATCTGTCACGTAAGCGGGTTCGGAAGGCCGCAGTTTGGCGGGGATCCGGAGATTTGCGATAAACCTTCATATGACCCTATCGGCCAGGCCGAAAGCGGTTTCATGTTTCTAAACGGCTTTGCTGAACCACAGCCGGTGCTACAAACAGCCGGGTTTATAAACGATTACATAACGGCAATGTTTGCGGCTTTTGGAATTGTGTCTGCATATGTAAACGCCCAGAATACAGGCAAGGGTCAGGTTATTGATGTAACTCAGATTGAAGCAGGAGCAAGGATACTGGATGATAATTTTGCAGCCTGGATAAATGCCGGATGGCTTAAAAAACGATATGGCAACAAAGTTCCTGTCTTCCAGCCGGCTAATACCTACAAAACAAAGGACGGAAAATACGGTCTGGTAGGTGCCTATGGCCGCGATGTATATGAACGCTGTTTGAAATCGATGAATATAGATATTGAAGAATTCCCCTATCTGGAAGCGGGAGCCTCGGCTGATGCGGTAAATTCTCCTCTCGGCCAGGAACTGGAACGACGGGTTGAAGCGTTTGTTACCAGTCATGATTCTCAATTTTTATATGAGAATTTTAACAAGTATAAGGTTCCATTTGCCACAGCCAGAAATGCCCAGGAAATATATAAAGATCCCCACTGGCACGGCAGAAATAACTTCATCAAATATGTTGATCAGACCCTTGGTAAAGAAATTGAAGCCTTTGGAATTGCTCCCAAGATGAGTGATACACCCGGACAGGTATGGCGAGGAGCTCCAGCTCTTGGTCAGGACACAGAGACAATTCTTAGCAGGCTGCTGGGCTACAGCGACAAAGAAATCGCTGCATTCAAAGGCAAAGGCATTATTGATTGATTTCATGTAGATTGGTTATTTCGCTGGTAAAGTTTAGATGTAAAAATGTGAGTTTGAAATAATAATATTCCCGCAAGCAGGCAACTGGATGGTGATTGCCTGTTCGCGGGAATTGTATCTCAGAGATTTTTATTTCAAGGTATTCTGTCGGTGTATTAGCCACTGAACAGAATACCTATGTAATTTTCCCAATGAACTAAACGAGAAAAATAATGCACACAATGATACATGTTTCATCTCAGATGAGGAAAAAGGTTACACACCATTATTTCACTTAACAATTTATCTTATAGCTTTTATTCCGGATAATTGGGCATTTATTTATTTTTTTATTTGATGGCATGAGGATTGCACTATTTATATAAAGATTTCAATCAGAATGCTTATTGGGAGAGGCAGCTGAAATGTAAAACGAATGGGGTGATTTATGAACAAATATCAAGAAGATTATCAAAGAGCTAATTAATGAACAGAAAAATTATTGATAGGAAGGCGATTATCAATGGAAATTAAAAAATTAATGATGGTCGGGTCAGGTTTCATGGGGTCGGGCATTGCTCAAGTATCTGCAACGGCAGGCTATAAGGTGCATATGTTTGATATAACAGAGGAATCTGTAGGTAAAGCCAAAGCTGGCATTGAAAAGGCCCTGAGCGGTAGTGTTAAAAAAGGCAAATTATCAGAAGAACAATTTAACGCAATCATGGGCAGGATTACTACTACTACAAATTTGGCTGATGCCAAAGATTATGACCTGGTTATTGAGGCCATTGTTGAAAATCTAAATATAAAAGTTGACGTGTTTAAGAAATTGGATGAAATTTGTCCTCCTGAAACTATATTTGCTAGCAATACCTCTTCAATACCCATTTCTCAAATAGCAACTGCCCTAAAAAGGCCGGACAAATTTATAGGAATGCATTTTTTTAGTCCTGTTCCAGTGATGAAACTGGTTGAAATCATTAAGGGTTTAAAAACCTCTGAAGAAACCTGTGCACTTATCAAAGATCTTACACAAAAGATCGGTAAGGTTGGTGTAATTGTAAAAGACGGACCAGGCTTTTTAGTTAATCGGGTAAATTCAGCTCTCATTGCGGAAGCAAACAAATGCCTGCTTGAAGGAGTTGCTTCGATAGAAGATATTGACGAGGCCATTAAATATGGGATGAATATGCCTATGGGGCCTTTTGAACTGGGTGATTTTGTAGGGTTGGATGTAGCGTTGGCTGTTTCTGAAAACATGTATGAAAATACCAAAAACCCCATGTTTGCTCCATTTATAACCCTTAACAAGCTGGTTATATCAGGTGATCTGGGCCGGAAAACCGGCAAGGGTTGGTACGATTATACCAGTGGACAAAAGAAGATAAGAGATGACGTTAATATCTAGACAAAACGAAATTAATTGGGACTAGCTCACTCGCCCGAATACTAAATAAATTTTTCTTACGATGGTCTGAGGTGAAAAAATGGAATTTAAGAACCTGATATATGAACAGGAAAACGGTCTTGGCATTATTACTCTGAATAGACCCAAAGCATTCAATGCGTTGAACGAAGATTTGACTTTCGAGTTAGGAGAATTAGCAAGCGTTCTAAACGGTAACCAGGACTTGAGAGTACTAATAATAACAGGCGGGAGCAGAGTCTTTGCAGCAGGGGCCGACATTATCGGTATGATGAACGCAAGCGTTATGGATGCATACCGGCAAGTCGTTGTAGGACATCGGGTATTTGATAGATTAGAAAACTTACAGTTTCCGACCATTGCGGCCATAAATGGTCCATGCCTGGGAGGGGGATGCGAGTTATCCATGTGCTGTGATTTTAGAATAGCCGGGGAAGGTGCGGTGTTTGGACTGCCTGAGGTATCGCTGGGAATTATTCCGGGATGCGGAGGAACTCAGAGACTGGCCAAGTTAATAGGCCAGGCCAGGGCCAAAGAGATGATTTATCTCTGTGATACTATTAAAGCTTCTAAAGCCCTCGAGTACGGATTGGTTAATAAAGTGGTTGCCGATGAGTTAGTTATGGAAGAAGCCAAAGCATTTGCAGTCAGGTTAATTCAAAAACCAGGAGTTGCTTTGCGCTTTGCGAAAGAGGCGGTTAATTGCGGAGTACAATATGACTTCAGCAGCGGAAAAGGCATGGAACTATCCAGATTTTCCATGGCATTTTCCACTGAAGATCAAAAAGAAGGAATGAAAGCCTTCGCTGAAAAGAGAAAAGCGCAATATAAGAACAAATAAGGAATGGAAAGGAATGATTTAACATGTATAACGAAAGCAATGAAGTTGTATTAGTTAGTGCCTGCAGAACGGCAGTAGGTAAGTTCGGCGGAGTTTTTAGAGATATACCCGCCAATGAACTAAGCAAAATAACAGCTACGGAAGCAATCAAACGCGCCGGTATTGAACCAGGCCAGGTGGATGAAATAGTAATGGGTATGGCGGCACTTGGCGGCAATGGTTCTTTGCCTCCCCGTATAGTAGCCATGCAGATCGGCATGGATCCCAGGTCGGGATCCACAAATGTATACCAGAACTGTGCTTCCGGTATGCGTGCTGTAGATGTAGCTGCTATGAAATTGGCTATGGGCCATACCGAAATAGCTCTCGCGGTTGGAACTGAAAGCCAGAGCACGACCCCCTATATACTTACGAAGACGAGATGGGGTTCAAAGATGGGTGATTTTAAATGTCTAGACGGGCTGCTTTCTGATGGTCTGATCGATACTGTGGCAAATGCCCATATGGGTGTAACGGCTGAAAATATAGCTGAACTTTATGGTATTACCAGAGAAGAGTGTGATGCTCTAGCCTTGACCAGCCACAGACGTGCCGTGCGGGCAATAGACGAAGGCCGCTTCAATAGAGAAATCGTGCCGGTCGAGCTTAAAACCCAAAAAGGCATAGTGCAGTACGTTGATGATGAACACCCACTACGGGATACTAATTTGGAGAAAATGGCCAAGCTGTCTCCCGTATTTAAAAAGGGAGGGGTAGTAACTGCTGCCAATGCTTCGGGAATGAATGACGCATCAGCCTCAGTTATCTTAATGACCAAAAAGAAAGCTAAAGAACTGGGAGTAAAACCTTTAATGAAGCTGTTAAGTATTTGTACCGAAGGCGTACCGCCTGAAGTTATGGGGTTGGGCCCGGCGGTAGCAATTCCCAAGGCTCTCAAAATGGCCAATCTGAAGTATAATGACGTAGAGTATTGGGAAATAAACGAAGCTTTTGCTGCACAAATTATCGGCTGCTTCAGAAAATTTAAAGATGAGCAGGGCATAGACATGAATTTTGGTACTTTTGAGCAGGACGGAAATATCAATAATAACGGCTCGGGAATCGGTCTGGGTCATCCTATAGGAGCTACCGGAGTACGTATGATTACTACACTTTATTATGAATTGGAAAGGCTGGGCAAGACAGTCGGCGGGACAGCAATGTGTGTTGGCGGCGGATCTGCTATGGCAAGTCTATGGACCAGAGATATATAGGATTTTGTAAAGTTGAGGTAAGCATTCCTTCCTTATCATATTTTTTAACACCTGTGAATTGGATTTTGAATGAATAGACAAGTGTTTGCAATGTGTGATAGGTTTGCACCTTATATCGCCAGAAAATTAGAGAGGAGAATTAAAATGCCCATCAGCAATTTTATATTTGATATACGCGAAACCAAATTCGTATTAAAAGAATGGATCGATATGGACAAATTGCTCTCCTGTCCTGCATATAAAAATTATTACGGTGTAGACGATATTGAGCCGATTATTGATACTGCTTTTAAAATAACACGTGATGTTATTGCACCCATGAGCAAGGAATCAGATCGTATCGGCGCACAGTTTATTGATGGCAAGGTGATCACTCCGGATTCTTTTAAGAAGGCTTTTGCGGTTATTAATGAGGCCGGTTTGGGAGCACAGAACGCAGACCGGGAAGCGGAAGGGCGTTTGCCTTATACGATTGCACGATCCTACGAAGAAATGTTCTTGGGTGTTAATTTGGGTTTTGCAACATTTTCCGGAATACCGGCGGGGGCTATATCGGTGATTCAGGAACATGGCAGTGAATTTTTAAAGCAGAAATTTCTGCCCAAAATGATTACGGGGGAATGGGGTGGAACCATGAACCTGACCGAAGCCAGCGCCGGTTCGGACGTTGGCGCCAACGCAACAAAAGCCTTTACTACGGAAACACCAGGCATTTATAAAATAAAAGGAAATAAGATATTTATAACCGTAGGCGATCATGACCTGCAGGAAAACATTATTCATCTGGTTCTGGCTAGAACCGAGGGCGCAAAATCAGGGGTAGCCGGCTTATCACTATTTATCGTGCCTAAATATTGGGTTAACGACGATGGCAGCATGGGTGATTGGAATGATGTAACCTGTATCGGTATCGAAGAGAAAATGGGAATACACAGCTCTCCGACCGCCAGCCTGGCTTATGGTGAAAATGACAGATGCCTTGGTTACCTGATAGGCGATCCGCCCGATGCCAGCGGCATGGGAAAAGGCATAGAACAGATGTTTACTATGATGAATGAAGAAAGACTGGGCACCGGCTTGATGGGACTGGCCGCTTCATCGCAGGCCTTTTTCCAGGCCCGCGAATACGCCAAACAAAGAGTACAGGGAAACAAACTTACCGACCCCAAAGGTCCTAAAGTCCGCATCATCGAACATGAAGACATTCGCCGCATGTTGATGCTGCAAAAGTCCTGTACCGAAGCAATTAGGGCGCTAATAGTCAAAACCTTATATTATTTAGATCTTTCCCATGACAGTGAAGACCCCGAAGAAAAAGATTTCGCCGCAGGGATGTTCCAAATCAGCAATCCCATGTGTAAAGCCTATGCAACTGATATGGCCTGGTCCTTAATATGCGATGCCATTCAAGTACATGGCGGCTATGGAGTCTGCTCAGAATATGAAGTCGAATCACTAGCTCGCGATATAAAAGTCACTTCCATATGGGAAGGAACCAACTATATTCAGTCTTTAGACCTAGTAGGCCGTAAGTTCACCATGAACAAAGGCAAAGTCTTTAAAAACTGGATAAACGACATAGCTGCTTTTATGTCGGGAAACAAAGAAACAATTACCTTTAAGGATGAGATGAAGATTCTCAGCGGTGCCTTCGAGGACTTCCTGGCTATTATGCAGCAGCTGCAAAAATATATACAGGGTGGCCAAATGCAAATGATGCCGTTATTTTCCACCCGTATACTTCATGCGGCTTCCACGCTCTATTGCGCAAGACTGATTCTTGATCAAGGATTAGTGGCAGATAAGAAATTAACGGATCTGGGTGAAGATCATTTTGATGCCAATTTTTATAAAGGGAAAATAGCCAGCGCTCAGTTCTATATCAAGAATGTTTTGCCACAGGTAACGATGATTAGAAACCTCATTGAAATCGGTGATGCGACCGCTGTAAAGATTGAAGAGGCATGTTTGGGATAAATAGCTCAGGAAGAAACCTGTTGGGGAGCCAGGAGTTATTAAATCTTAATTAGCAGGAGGAGATAATTATGGCAAATGAACATTCAGGTTGGGCCAATCCAATGCCGGCAGGATTAATTGCATTGGGACTTGCTTGCATAATTTTTTATGCGTTGCTCACAGGGAAAATTCCTCCAGATGGCTTTGGTGTGGTTGGTTTTTGGTTGTTGGCTGGATTTTTTATACAGGTAATTGTAGGCGTGCTTGAATTGAAACTTGGCAGTATAAGTGGAGGAAACACCTTTCTGTGGTTCAGTGCCTACTTTATGCTGGCCTCGGGTTGCGTATATCTCTTAGAGTTCTACGCGCATATGGTCGGATGGCATATTAATCCTGTCATAGAAGGCTGGGCTTGGGTAGGCATAACCTTCGTTATGTGGCTCTTATTTCCAACCTTTCTAAAAACCATGCCGCTGACTGTGGCCCTATTGATATCTATCATGAATTTTGATGCTTTTCTGATAACCGGACTAAAATTAGGCCTACTTGCCAAATCATATGCGCCCATTGCCGGCAATGTGATCGGCCTTGCCGGTCTGCTCGGTCTCTATTCAGCGGCCGCTATTATCAATAATACAGTTTATGGGAGAGCTATTTTGCCTTTCCCCGGGCCTATAATTAAGGACAAAATTAGTACTAATACTAGTGTAAAGGCATAAGCCTCCCCTTATCTTTAAAGTCCCATGCACTTATCCTTACCACGGTAGCAGCAGTATTAATAGCCTTAAACCAGAGAAAATTGGCATTAGTTACGAAAAATCTTAAGATTAAAGTTAAATCAAACTTGTCAAGATCCGATAAAAGCTGATTTGCCCCGCTTCTTTTTTTAAAATTCTCCGTGCAAGGTATTTAATAATACCTTGCACAGCCTGTCGACAAAGTCAACTTGTCGGCAGGCTTTTCGTTTCTAAAACCGCCTAAAATTAGCCATTGGGAGAGCCTGAACCGGTAAAAACTGATCTTCCGCATCCCGCAGACTAAGAATGGCGGATAACAGACTACTAGTATTCAGCCCTGGGCAGGCGCCTGATTAACTATAGGCCTTTTGCGACAGCCCGTATTTATTCATTTTCTTATACAGGGCGGAAAGATGAATATTCAACATCTCGGAAGCCAGGTACTTATCGCCGCGGGTCTTGTGAAGGACTTCTTCCAGCATCAATTTTTCGTGGGTCTGCAGGTAATTCTTCAGATCAGTGGTCTGGCAGCTCGGTGCCAGTTCTAAGGGAGGTAAAACATTCTTTCGCAACAGTTCACCCGTATGCTCTACCTGGATAGATGTACTCCCTTCCATTGCAGCCCTGATGATGGCCCGTTCTAATACATTCTCTAATTCCCTTACATTACCTGGCCAGTCATAATTTTGCAGAACCCGAATTACTTCAGAATCGATGGTATATTTCACAGTTTCCATTCTATGGCATACTTTTTCCACTATTGACTCTGCCAGCATGGGGATGTCGCTTTTTCTATGCCGAAGGGCGGGAATTTCAATATTAATCACGTTGAGCCGGTAATAAAGGTCCTGCCGGAAACGCCCTTCTATAACCATTTCATCTAATTTCTGGTTGGTTGCCGCTATTATTCTAACATCAATTTTTTTGGAACGCTGTGACTGGCTGCCCAGAGGTTCTATCTCTTTTTCCTGCAACACTACCAGTAATTTGGCCTGCATGGAAAGGGGCATTTCTCCAATCTCGTCCAGAAAAATCGTGCCATGATCGGCCATCTCAAACTTGCCTTTTTTGCCCCCCTTGATCGCTCCGGTGAAAGTTCCTTCTTCATATCCGAACAATTCTGATTCCAACAGCTGTTCGGGTATAGCTGCACAGTTTACGCGAATAAAAGGTCCCTGCCTGCGAGGGCTGGACAGATGTATGGCCTTTGCGAAGAGATCTTTACCGGTCCCGGTTTCACCTGTGAGCAAAACGGTTGAATCCGTTCCCGATATAGCTTTGGCCAGTTTCTTGATTTTTTTAAAAGATATATTTTGCCCAATTAACCTGCTAAAGCCATTGTTTTTTTGTTCGATATGCTTCTCTCTTTCCCGGAATAAACGAACATCATCATCCAACTTATTGACCATCGCGGTTACCAAATGAGCATCATCCATATCCAGAAACAGGCTGCGGCCAATAACGCCGATTATATTACCTTCTTTTATCACCGGATGACAAGTGGCAATAGTGTTCTGGCCATTAAGCGGTATGAAATAAGCCTTTTCGGCCTTACCGGTTTTTAATACCTGGGTAGTTTTCGTCATAGGCACAATATCTTCTATATGCCGGCCTATTATTTCCTCTCTTTTGAAGCCCATAACCCTCAGATAGGTGCCGTTGACATAGACTAACCTGCTTTTACTGTCAACAGCCATGATTGCGATATTGGGATCGTCAACAACATACGGTACTACACAATTTCCATTTAGCGTCTGATCTCCTTTCACGAACTGCCCCCCCTTGTTCCGTTACCCGTTACCTTTGCTTTAACTGTTTATAAAGCAATTTGCATGCCAGCTTCTTTCTCTGTCTATTCATGACTTAAAAAACCCATGTTTTCTATATAAGCGTATGTTATTTCGGTCACAAGTCTCCCAAAGTAGAATCTTTTTCTCTTTTTTTCGACTAAAACATAGCATTTTACTTACCCAGATCGACAAGTACCGCACTGCCAAACATAATCGAAATACAGACCTCAGTCTGCTTTATATCAGACGGTACATAAGGCAGGTGTCCTGGTGTTCTTTATCTACCATTCTCCGATTAGCTAAATGCTCCAAGTGGGCAACAACTTCGCCGGTGGCAAACCACTGCTGAAAGCGGGGGATTTGTTCCCATTCGCCCGAAACATCCCAGTGCATTTGGGAGGCGACCTGGTAAGCGTTCATAGGTTTTTGTCGAAGTATGGTAAGAATTTCATCAAGCCGGTGTTTATGATGATTCATCAGTTCGACGATTCGCTGGTGGTGATCGTATATAAGTGTTCGGTGTCCTGGTATAATCAGCTTGATATCCATTGCGTCTATTTTCCCCAGGCTGTTAAGGTAATCACCGAGCGCATCTTTTACATTGTAGCGCGCGGTAATGTTAGAACTTATGTTGGCCAGAAGCAAGTCCCCTCCCAGTAAGAACTTTTGCTCTGGTTCGTAAAGACACATATGGCCGGGAGTATGCCCCGGTGTGCTTAGGCAAGTTAAGCGGTATTTCCCGTATATAAGAACATCGCCTTCAATTACATAGTCAAATGTCATTTCATCCCCGGCAAAATAGTTGGTCAGGGTATTGCGCTGCTCGGCCAGCCACCTGGCGGGAAAACCGTGCGAAATATAGAAAAGATCCGTTTTCTGCCAGTAATCAGGCCTCATAGTCGTTTGGATAATATCGGCGTCCACCTTGCTGCAGTATACCGCGGATTTTGCATGAGCAAGCGTAAAAGCCAGCCCGGAATGATCTCCATGAAAATGAGTAATAAAAATGTCGATATCGGACCAATTGAGCTTCAAATACTCTAAATGGTTTATCTGGGCTTCCAGACATTCCGGCCGGTTAAAACCGGTATCAATAAGCAAATGTCTTTTAGCGCCTTTGATTAGATAGGAATTAAGGACTTTTAGAGGGTTTCCCGGGAGGGGAATTTCCAGTAAAAATAGGTCTGGTAGAATTTCTTGGATCATATGGCTGCCTCCATGTTTACAATATGTTTCTCAGTTAACCTTTAGGTTTCAGGGTGTTCAGCAAGGCACAAAAATAGCCTTGGTTGGGAAGAATCATAAAGACCGATTATTTAACGGCATTTTTGTCCAGGTAGCTAATTATGGCCCTCGATATTTCTTCAACCAGAGTTTTTTCAAAAACCTGGGCCTTGACCCGATCATAGCTGGCCGGGTCCCCGCAATAGGCCTTTGGTAAAACTCTCCTGGCCGGCATCCCGCCTTTTGCCCATATGGTTAATTCACTTGCACTCGTCTGCGAAGATGGCAAACTGGGAATCATATCAATATCGACCAGTTCAGGAAAGTTGTTGAGCATCCAGGCGGTCTCCATTGCCCCGGCATGTATGTCGGCATATCCATCTATAGCCTCGAACTCTTGCATTTTATAAACCAGAATGTAGTTTTCCGAACCACTTATTTTACAGGCCGGGCTTAAAAAGTCGGGCAAGAGCAAACCAGCTTCAATTTTGTGCCTGCAATAAGCATCTTTTACTGCATCCAATAATGCCCGATTATGATGAATATCACCGTGAATATTTACAAGGAAAATCGGACCCAATCCCCACTGACGAATACATGCCATTATGTCAAGCAGCAATGCAGACATAGTACTCCTTTTAACAGTGAAGGATCCGGCAAATGCATCATTGGCCCGGTTAATGCCCCAATAAAAAGGAGGTGCTATCAGCGTAGAACGCCCCTTTTCTTTCAAGTTGTTAAGGACTTTCTGGCACAGGGCATAAGTCAAATACGTGTCTACTCCCAGACACATATGAGGGCCATGCCCTTCAATCACCCCAACCGGCAATAGTACACTGGCCTTCCGTTTTGCTGCCAGCTCGACTTCTTCATAGGTCATGTCCGCCATGGTACCTGCAAATATGGAGTATGCCACACATATAACCTCCCGCTTGATTTATATAAAAGTTGCGTTTTTAATTTGCTTACCTGATTCTGAGTTCTCCTTCACAGATCTTTGTCTGTTGCATGACCATAAATTATTAAAAAAAACCCGCCCCTGCGGGCGGTAGTAGAAGGGTCAATTAGCATTCCCAATTTCTCATAAACCGGGACTTTAAAATGGAAGCGGCAGTGAAAAACTGATCACCCCTGGGGTACCGAACTTATCTCCTTCATAGGTTGAAAAGACGTAACCAGATTATAAATTAACTACTCCAGGGTATACGCTTTCTCAAATCCACCGCGGAGAGCTGTGGAAATATCGCCAGGTTTTTTTACGTCGCCAATTATCATTACAATAGGAAAAGCTTTTCTAAATATTTCAACAAGCTCATCCCTGGGTTTTACACCAATTGCAATTACAACCGCATCAATTTTCAATAACAACTCGGTTTGTGTTTTTAGATCATATAAAGTTACCTTGTGCTGGTAGACAGCCCCGATCTTGTGCTGAGTGAGGATTTTCACTCCAAATTTTTTTAAGTTTGTTATTTTTTCATTCCTGGTTACTTTCTCAACATCCTCAGCGATCGCATCTTTCATTTCTGCAAGTATTACTTGATTACCCTGAAGTGCTATTTTCTCGGCGGTTTCACATCCCGTCATCCCCGCCCCCACAACCAGTATCTTCCGATTTTTAAACGATGCCCTATCCTCCAAAATATCTTCCGCTAAATATACATGAGGACTGTCAATTCCCTCTACACGGGGCTTTACAGGTGATGACCCGGTTGCTATGAAAACCGCATAGGGTTGTTCCTTTTGAACAGCTTCCAAAGTGGCAGCGTGGTTCAGTCTGATATCTATGTTTAAACGCTGCATTTCATGGGTCTGAAAATCAATTAACCAGCCAACACGGTCTTTGTTTACACCCTTTTTGGCTAGATGCAGCTGCCCTCCCAGAACATCGCTTTTTTCAAATAGTATTGGGCTAAAACCTCTTTGGGCAAGCCCGCGGGCAGCTTCCATCCCTGCCGGTCCTCCACCGATTACAACCACCTTTTTACCCTCGCCTGATTTTTTAGGATCGTTAAACTCAAGCTCCCGCCCGGTACGCGGATTTAACGCGCAGGCTATATGCAGCCCATTATTAAGCTGGTCTATGCAATATCTGCAGGATATGCATTTCTGGATTTCTTTTTCTCTGCCTTCCCGCGCCTTTTTTACCCATTCCGGATCAGCCAGCAGGGGCCTGGCTAAAGCGATAAAATCGGTTGACTCTGTTTGAAGTAATTTTTCGGCAAAGTCCGGTTTCCGAATAACATTTACTGAGATTACCGGTATGTTTATTACTCCTTTGATCCCTTTGGCCAGGTACGACTTCCAGCCCTGGTCAAAAGCAGCCGTCTCAATTACGTTTAATCCATTGCTTACATCGATGGCGTCGACCCCTATGCCTTCAAGATGTTGAGCTATTTTTTGGGACATAGGCAGATCAATTCCCCCGGGAATAAACTCATCGGCGCTAAGACGAACTATCACCGGGAAATCATGCCCGCAATTATCCCTTATCGCATGGATGATCTCGTCCAGAAACCGCATTCTATTTTTGAAACTGCCTCCATAGTTGTCAGTGCGTAAATTCGTTTTGGGGCTTAAGAACTGATTAATGAGATAACCGTGGGCGGCATGAATTTCAATTCCATCTATTCCAGCTTTTTGGCAGCGCAACGCACCGCGGGCAAATTTATTTACCAGGCCTTTAATTTCCTGAAGGCTTAATTCCCTCGGTATTTGAGCTCCCCAGCCAACCGGGCTGGGAGCTACAGGCTGTTTTCCATCCAAGAATTGAGGTGTGGTCAGTCTTCCCGCATGGCCCAACTGAATAAAAATCTTGCAGTCATATTTTTGAACGTATTGCGCCAGCCGGTTGAGCATAGGGATATACTTATCGTTAGCTACACTGAGCTGAATGTAATTGACCTTGCCCAGTTCATTATCGACGGTTGCCATTTCTGTTATAATTAAGCCCACGCCCGCCCGGGCTCTCTCTTCATAGTACTTCAGGGAATTGGCTGTGATCTCGCCGTTAAAGCCGGCCAGGCCGGTGCCCATAGCTGCCATTATAATTCGGTTCTTTATATGAATATTACCAATTCTTCCTGGACTAAAAAGGTGCGGGTAGCCCATGGTAAACCTCCTCTTCTAGGGATTATATTAAGCCTGCCAATAGGCCCGGCGAAATTAAGTTCCCATTCCAGACGACGCCATAAATTCATTAAACAGCGTAATGCCATAAGCAGGCTAAGGTCATTGCTGCAACGATATTCTTGATTGCTTACGAATGCTTTCTGACCTACGCCGTTTAATTGTGATTTCTGAACATAACACTTGAATTAATGGTTCTGCATTTCATCAGCGATAGAAGCTATTTCTTCAATGGAACAGGCCAGCTCATCAATCGCCCTGGCCTGTTCCTGAGCCAGTTGAGTAGCTTGATTGGTCTGTTCATTAGACCGCTCCACGAGCTCCGCCACTGCCTGGACCTGTTGTTTGGTGATCTCGGCACCGGCTTTAATGTTATTAAGAACATCACGCAAACTTGCCCCCAGTTCGTTCATCTGCTCAAGCGCTTCAGTGACTTGCATATTGGTTACCGTTGCCCGGGGAACGTCAGTGGTAGCTTCGTGAGAAGCAGCTTCCGATTGATTAATATCGGCAATCACTTTAGTCATCTGGTTATGTATATCCCGCACCAGATCTTGAATTTTATCAGCATTTTCAGCCGATTCATTGGCCAGGCTGCGGATGTCCCCGGCCACAACGGAGAACCCGCGTCCGTACTCCCCGGCAGTGGCTGCCTCTACGAATCCATTGACCGCCAGCATGTTGGTCTGAATGGAGACATTTTGGATGGTGTCCACTATTTTTTCAATGCGGCGGATTTTATCCTGCAGCTTTTCTATTGCGATGTTGATATCTTTATAAGACTGCATGGTTTGTTGCACGCGCTGTGCAATCTCCCTTGCTTTAGCCCGTACCTTGGTCCAGAGCTCGTTAAACTCAACTCGCAACGTTTTGCTTAAGCTGGCAATATCCTCAGTTGAGGCTATAATTTCCTGGCCGGTTTCAGTTAGTTGTTGGGCATTCTTATTTTCCTGGTATATCGTTTGGATTGCATCGTTCATCTGCACAAGCGAGCTGGCAATCTGAGCCGCAGAACTGCTGAGTTCTTCAACATTGGCCGATAGCTGCTCGGCGGTGGCGGCCACTTCTTCGGCAGATTTGTTTATGTCAGTGGAGGTCTTAAGCTCATCAGCCATTTCACTCAGCTCCTGACTGGCCGTACTTACTTTAGCCAGGGCCCTGGTTTGTTCATTTACAGCTGAGCTAATTTCTTTAGTTCCCACGGCTACTTCTGCAGTGGCGGAAGATATGCTCTCGCTTCCCATCATAAGTTTATTGGCGTTTTCTACCAGTTTACTGACCAGGTTCTTTTGCTCCAGTGTTTTGGCCCCATATTCTTTAAGAAGATCAGCAGTTCCAGTACAATTTCCCACCACTTCTTCAAAACCGCTGGCCATGGACTCAAATTCTGCAGCAGTTGCGTTGATATCTTTGACCACTTCATTAACGCCGTTGCTTATTTCATCCACTACACCCCGAATGTCTTTGGCCGAGCGCTCAGACGTCTCGGCCAGGTTACGCACCTCATCAGCCACGACTGCAAACCCGCGCCCATGCTCTCCAGCCCGGGCCGCTTCAATGGCCGCATTCAGAGCTAGAAGATTGGTCTGATCGGCAATCATCACCACTGCCTGCACGATGTCACCGATGCGTTGGGACTGCACTTCCAATTCGCCGATGCGTTTTGCTGACTGCACGTTCTTATCAGCCGCTTTTTTGAACAAATTGCCTACACTTCCCAAGATCTCCATGGACCCTTGAGAAGCCTTAATACCGATTTCGCTGTTGTTTAGAACACTATTCATTACCCGGTCAAAATCAACTGCAGCGCCGTTCAACTGAATACAAGCATCGTACATCTTGCCTGATGCCGTCCCAGATTGCTCGGCTTCCCGGGTAACATTGTTCATTAAACGGGCGAATTCCTGAGCCGCCGCACCTGATTCTTCCACCCCGGCGACCAACTCTTCCGAAGCCGAAGCTATGCGTTCAGCCAGAACTTGCTGCCTGGCCATGGTGCGGGCACGGGCCTTTTCCTGAGCCATCTTTTTGGCCAGTTCACGTTTCTTAACAAGCTCTTCGCCTTCAGTTTTGGCAGTGATCCCGGTTCTCCCGTTTAGTTTCATACTATCTGGTTTTTGCAGTTTTTTGGCCATTTCCTATCCCCCTGCCCTAATGTTTATTTATACATAAAAAATGTTTTTTACATTGATGTGAAATAGCGATTGGTGGAAAGGGCAATAAGATTGCCAAGCTCATCAACTATTTTTGATTCGATCAAATGATCCTCTTGGGTCCCTAAAGCATCTGAATAAACATAAATGCCTCCTTGGGGGAATGAAGATATCATGGTTACTTTCCCACTATAAGTGATAGGAGGTCTTTCTTTATCTGCCTGAGTACACGCGGCAATATAAGCACAGGCTTCACTTATTATGGAACAAAGGCCCAATCTAATTTCTCCCGCATTATTAATAATTTTGTCGGTGCCCGGTACGAACAATTCACACATTCCTTTTTTCCAATGAATAATTTTTAGTTCCAGATACTTCAAAAAAGGCAAATTCTCAATTTCATCGACGATATTGTTTAAATCCGTATCATTCACATTAATTCCCCCCTAAAGAATAGAGCCTGGCGAATACACATTATTTAGCGACGATTTGCCTATCCATCTCTCAAACTCTTCATTTTTAAAAAACCAAGCTGCCGACCAGTGTATTTTTTTCAGACGCTATTTAGAAAAACAGTTTATTGAATATGATATTTAAGCAAATAACATGCCAACCACTATATCTGCCTATATTGGGAGTTCTTGCGTTATCTTTTTTTACATGTCCGTAGAAAATAGTAGAATATTATTCGTTTTGAGAATCATTTTAGGTGAGGTAGGGTGATATGATGCTGGGGAAAAATAGTCAGTTTAAAGGTCTACAGGCCTTTTTTTGAAAAATACGAGCTAATTGGCACACTACTTGCATTAAGTAACGCAACAAAGTATCTAAAGGTAAGTTAGAGGACTAATTTGCTTTAAAGGGAGGTCGCAAACTTGGCAACAATTCTCGTCTACGCTCAAACACAGGAACTGGCCTATGAATTAATCCGCGCTGTTCATGCGATTGGTGATGAGGTGATAGCCCTGGCCATTAATGATGAAGCTCTGGCAGTAGATTTGGCCAGACGCGGAGTGAAAGTGCTGGCAATTACAGGGAGAGATCTCGCAATTGCAGATATAACAACCATAGTATGGGCTTTAAAGCATGCCATTGATAAGACTAGAGCTTCAACTATATTTCTGGCCAGCAACCGGTTTTTAAACGAAGTGGCCCGACGTTTATCAAATATAAATGATTCCAAATGTTTATACAACATCGATTACCTGTGGAGCAGAGAAGAGCATATAGTATGTTACCGCAATTCTTCATTGGGAAGCGATATAAATGTTATTGATACTATTGAAATAGATAAACATGGAGCTATATTAACACTTTCGCCCCATATATACCCTCCAGTTCCCGAGTGCGGGGGTGGAAGTATTGAAGATATCAAATTAAACCTTCCCCCTGCCCAAAAACTGGCCGGAGCTAAAATATATTCAATTGACAACTTCCTGGAAATGAGTATCAAACTGGTTGCGGAAGGGATCTAATGAAATCGGTTATCATATTACGTCAAATCAAGGATATTGATACCGACTCTGACTCTATAAAACTCTTATTTTTTTAATTATTTAGAAACCCCCTTATATTAATATATCTTGAGGCTCCACTGGTTGGAGCCGATTTTTTTAGGCAGTATTTAAAGATCAAAATGATTGACAGGCGAGACATATGGAAAGGAGGAGGCTTGAAGATGCATCTAAAATATTCATAAAGTCGGCTGGAAAATCTTGCGTTTACATGTGATGAAGGCCCTTCCCCGGCGGGAAGGGCCTTTTGAGGCGTAAAACCACTTTGTGCATAGAAACATTAGAACCCGGTGGGCAATTTGTTCGGCATGACAATCGACTGGGTGGGTTTTATCCGGTATACAGCAGGAATCA
>Ga0228536_1000996_pt1 | contig 35456 bp, 35 predicted proteins | sample SJ1Smetagenome_FD_168611 | JGI IMG/M metagenome (GOLD analysis project Ga0228536, IMG submission 168611) | Enriched culture of PCE-dechlorinating microbial communities from Ithaca, New York, USA - SJ1.S | ecosystem: Engineered > Modeled > Simulated communities (microbial... > Unclassified...
GGCGGATCGCTGATGCTCACCATGGGCATGGCTATTCTCACGTCTGTATTCCCGTCTTCTGAAAGAGGGAAGGCGCTCGGTGTCAACGTGGCGGCCATATACCTGGGATCATCGGCGGGGCCTTTTTTCGGGGGGATACTGATCTCATTTTTCGGATGGCATTCCGTGTTTTTTATCAATGTATTTCTGGGAGCGGTTTCGCTCCTGCTGCTGAAACGAAATGTCAGGTTCGAGTGGAAGGAAGGATCGAGCAGGAGCATGGATATCACCGGCTTCCTTGTCTACGGGGTATCCCTTGTTGCGGTAATGTACGGGGCCTCTGTTTTGCCTTCGGGGACCGGAATGATCCTTATGGCATCCGGTACGCTTCTGTTTTTCGTTTTTCTCAGGAGAATGCTGACGGTTGAAGATCCCCTGTTCGAGGTCAGGCTTTTTTCGGGAAACAGGGTGTTTGCGTTTTCGAACATCGCGGCGCTCATAAACTATGCGGCCACATATTCAGTCGCCTTCCTCCTCAGCCTTTATCTCCAATATATAAAGGGAATGAGCCCTTCCGAGGCAGGAACCATAATGGTGATCCAGCCGCTTCTCCAGGCGGTTCTTTCTCCTGTTACCGGGAAACTTTCCGACCGTATAGAACCTGGGCTGCTTGCCTCCGGAGGGATGGCATCCACGGCGATTGGCCTGGGGATCTTCGCCTTCCTCGGCTGGGGTACTTCCATGTTTCTTATTGTGTCAGGGCTTGTGCTCTTGGGGCTCGGTTTTGCTTTTTTCTCATCCCCGAACACGAACGCCATCATGGGGTCCGTTCCGTCACGGTATTACGGTGCCGCCTCGGGGGCTGTGGGGACCATGCGGGTCCTGGGACAGATGACCAGCATGGCTGTTATCACCATTGTTTTTGCGGCACTGCTTGGAGGCGGACAGATCACCCGGGAGCGCTACGATGCCTTTCTCTCGGCTGCGCGGATCTGTTTTTCTATTTCGTCTCTTCTCTGCTTCACAGGGGTTTTCTTCTCCTGGTTCCGGGGAAGCCTGCATACCCGGCGCAGTGAGGTCGTTTCCGGGGAAGGGGAGACTGGTTAACCGTGATCCATGGGATCTTGTTTTTTTGTGAAAATACATGTTGTGAGATAGAATTTCTGAAGGAAAACGATTGCGGGGTGAACGAGAATGATAGATTTTGAAAAAGGATACTCCCTCGAGGAATATTTTACGAAAGGATACGAAGAAGAGCGCGAAAGGCAGAGACGGGCCTGCGAACGGACTGTGTATTCAGAAGCCTTTGAAGATGCGGTGAAAAAAGTGAAAAAAACTGTAATGCTGGCCGCTTTCGCTGAAATCTACTGTCCTGATACAGTCGTAGTCATGCCCTTCGTGAAGAGGATGACCGACCTGAACCCCCTGGTCCGTCTCGGTGTATTCGAGCGTGACCCTTACATGAAGGAAATGGAGGCCATGACCGGAACGGCAAGGATCCCGACGCTTCTTTTCTTTGACGGGGAAATGAACCTCAGGGGAAAGTACGTGGAGCTTCCCGACGGGCTGAAAGATAAAATGAAAGATGCTGACCCTGGTGAACGGAGCGCCATGGGGCTCGATTACCGAAGGGGCAAGTATAACGCCCTGATCCAGGAACAGCTCGCTGAAATTCTTTCTCTTTTTCACTGAAAACTCCCGTGAAATGCAGTAGATGGGGCTGTCAGTTTCAATAGAAACGAGGTACTGAATGTCTCTTTTAGGAGTATTTTTCCTTTTTCTCCGCCTCGGAGCCTTAACGTTCGGCGGTGGGATCGTCATGATCGGCTTGCTCGAGCGCGAGCTTCGGGGAACAGGCAAACTGTCGCCCGGAGAAACCATGGATATGATCATTTTCGCTACCGCTCTCCCCGGGCCAATTGCCGCGAACCTTGCCTGGCTTGCGGGAAGGAAACTTGCAGGAAAGACCGGGGCTTTTACGGCAGTATTGGGTACTGTTATTCCGCCGTTTCTCACGATCCTTTTCCTTTCAAAATTTCTTCTGCTGTACATGAACGATCCCAGGATCGCCGCTTTTTTCCTCGGAGCGGCATGTGCGGTGGCTGTAATAATCGGAGGGGTCGTTTTCGACATGACGAAGATTTCCTTTTCCGGCGGATGGAAGGATATGGCGGTTTTTGCCGTGGTTTCCGTCCTCCTACTTGCCTTTCGCATGTCTCCGTTTATCGCCCTGGGAGCAGGGCTTTCGCTGCGCCTTGCTCTTGGTGAGGGGAGAAAACAGTGAGCGCTCTGCCGGTACTTTTTCTGACCTTTGTACGGATCGGCCTGGGGGCGTTCGGAGGCGGTCTCGCCACCATACCGTTTATCCACTACGAGCTGGTCGTTTCAAACCCCTGGCTGACGGAAAGGGAATTTGCAGACGTCGTCTCTCTTGCGCAGATGACGCCGGGACCTGTAGCGGTAAACGCTGCCACGTTCGTCGGGTATCGGATAGCCGGCTTTGCCGGGTCACTCACCGCAACGGCGGCTGTTGTGGCAGCTCCGCTCGCTCTTTTGGTCCTTGTTGCCTTCCTTGTGTCCCGGGCATCCGGGAGGGCGAAGGAATGGACCGAAAGGGTCCAGCGGTCACTTCGACCTGTTGTGGTCGCAATGCTCCTGGCCGCCTTCTGGACGGTAGTCCGGCCGCTTGCAGGCGATTGGCGGCTTTGGCCCTTCTCCGCCGTTGTACTCGGAGCCTCAAGGCTTCCCCTTACGAGAAGATATCCCCAGGTGCTTTTGATCGGGGCAGGGGTTTTAGGGATCCTGCTCTTTTAACGGAAAAAATTACTGATGAGAAAGGATTGATGCTGCCGTGGAGATGAAAGTTGCCCTTATAGATTTATCGGCAGGCAGTACTGAAGTTGTGAACGTTCCGGAGGAATTGCTCCGAAAGTATATCGGAGGCTCGGGACTGGCAACGTATTTTTTGTTCCAATACGGTTCTCCTGAAGCGGATCCCCTTTCACCGGAGAATCCCCTTATCTTCATGAACGGACCGTACCAGGGGACCGGCATACCTACGTCCGGAAGGCATCAGGTCGTAAGCAAATCGCCTCTTACCGGGTGTTTCGGTGAATCGGACTGCGGCGGAACGTTCGGGTACCATATGCGGAAAGCGGGTTTTGACGGCGTGGTGTTCCTCGGACGGGCATCCTCTCCGGTGTATGTCGCCATGAAAGACGGCGTTATTGAAACACGGGATGCAGGATTTCTCTGGGGCAAGGATACGTTTGAGACTGAAGAGGCCCTCCTGGAAATCGAGGGCAGACCCGGGGCTGTCGCATGTATAGGCCCTGCAGGCGAACGGCTTGTGCTCCTTGCGAACATTATGCATGACGGGCCAAGCGCGCGGGCAGCCGGCCGGGGAGGCATGGGAGCGGTTATGGGGTCGAAGAACCTCAAGGCTGTGGTGGCACGGGGAAACGCTTCCGTCCCAATGGCCGATCCTGAAGCCGTCAGGGAGAAATCCAGGGAAAAGGCCCGCTGGTACGCAGAAAAAATGCCTGCCATGACCCGTTACGGTACTGCCGGCGGAGTAGCTTTCGCCGAGCAGAACGGTGACCTGCCGCTCAAGAACTGGAGCATGGGGAGCTGGAGCGACGTCAAGTCCATAACGGGCGAGGCAATGGCTGAAACTGTCCTGACGGGAAACTGGGGATGTACGGCATGCCCCATACGGTGCGGCCGGGAAGTTGCATTCGATGAGATCAGCGGAGGCGGCCCCGAGTATGAAACCCTGGGAATGCTGGGAAGCAACTGTCTTGTCAGCGATCTCAAGGCTGTCTGCAGGGCGAATGATCTCTGCAACAGGGAGGGCCTTGACACGATCTCGTGCGGTTCAGCGGCAGCTTTTTCCATGGAGCTTTTCGAGCTGGGGATAATCAACGAGAAAGATATCGGGTACCCCCTTGCCTGGGGAGATGGGGAGGCTCTGCTTCGTGTTCTCCGTGATATCTCGGAGAAAAATGGGTTCGGAAGCATTCTCTCCATGGGAACACGGAAAGCGGCGGAACTGATCGGAAAGGGAGCTGAGAAATACGCTATCCACAGCAAGGGGCTCGATTTCCCTGCCCATGACCCCCGGTGCTACAAGAGTCTTGCTGTCGGATACGCCACATCCAACAGGGGGGCGTGCCATCTCTCGGGGTACTCGTACGCCTTCGAACGGAGTGCCGTTTACCCGGACCTCGGGATCAACGAAGTCCAGGACCGGTCTCTGGACGAGGGGAAAGGGGAGCTCAACGCGAAGCTTCAGGACATGATGTGCGTTTTGGATTCCCTGAAAATGTGCAAGTTTCCCTTTGCCAATACGCCAATTGCGGATATCCTCGCATGGCTGAACGGGATCACCGGCTGGGATGTGACCGGGGAGGAGCTTCTGGAGACAGGGGAAAGAATATTCAACCTGAAACGTGTCTACAATATTGCCTGCGGCCTAACCGGTAAGGATGATACCATTCCGGAGCGGATCCTCAGGGAGCCCAGGGGATCGGGAGGTTCTGCGGACTTCCTTCCTGTGCTTGAGGTACAGCTGAAAGAATACTACGGGGCCAGGAAGTGGTCTCCTGAAGGTATTCCTCTTCCTGAAACACTTTACTCCCTCGGGCTTGAACCGTTTATTCACTTCCTTGGACAATAGGGGAAGGGACGGCGCATCCGGGGCCGTCCCTTTTTTTCCCAAAATGAATTTTGAGGGGCCGTTTCTTCAGATACTGCGTGAACAATCGGTACAAACCCGGGAAAGAGAGGTCCGGAATGATGAAAAAAATAGGTTCTTACGTGGTGATCTCAGTACTTTTTCTTTTGATTCTTGTATGGGGAACGTCGAGGCTTGCTGATCATTACGTTCTCTCCCGGTGGCACACCGATGATTCTGCAGTGGTGATAATCGAAAAGGTGCTCGGGATAAAGAGTGATTCCGGAGGTCAGGATGAAGATTGGGAGAGTGAGCGTGTCACGCTTCGCATCCTCTACAGAAACGGCCTGAAGGAAGGTACGGCCGAAGAGCTGGAGATCGTCAGGCTGAAGGACAGCAGACTGCTCCTTATGGAGGGAGAAGAATACCTGCTCCTTTACGATGTATTCGACGACGGTACCGTGCAGTATTCCATAAGCGACCGCTACAGGCTTCCGGCAGTGGTGGGCTTTATCATGTTCGCGTGCGGCATGCTTGCCATTATAGCCGGAAAGTCTGGCATCAAGGCTTTGGCAGGGCTTTTTCTTTCGCTGTTGTTTCTCCTGGGGTGGTTTGTCCCCCGCCTTGCGTCAGGTTACCCCCCTGTGCCGTTCGCCATTTTTACCGTAGCTTTCATTTCGCTGATCACTGTTGTATTTGTGGTCAGGAAAAAGGAGCTCTGGCCGATTCCCTGTATCGGCGCCGTCGGTGGAGCGCTGGGGGCATCGGTAACCGGGTGGGTAATGGTGAGGCTGTGGCAGCTCACAGGACTCGAAAGCGACAGTGCCGCCCTTCTTTCCTCAACGTCACCGGACATGTCTCTCCAGGGGCTTCTTCTTGCCGCAGTGATGGTAGGCGCCATTGGAGCGGTTCTGGATGTAGCCGTTTCAGTAACATCGTCAATGTCGGAACTGTACGAGTATGATCCCTGTATACCTCTGAAAAGGCTTTGGAAGGCGGGATTAAATGTAGGCAGGGATGTCCTCGGAAGCATGATCAACACACTTATTCTTGCCTACCTTGGAAGTTCTCTTCCCTTTGTTGTTCTCATTGCGACTGAGGGCGCTGACTTCATAGGGCTTCTCAATGATCCCCACATCGCCCAGGAGATCCTCAGGAGCGTTTCGGGAACGGTGGGACTTCTTCTTACCATCCCGGTCACAGCTGCCGCAGGGACCTGGTGGATACGGTACTGCTGCTGCCCGGAAAATAAAGAACCACGGGACGGACTAGCTGACTGAATCGATTCTTTGTGGTAATATTACACCCTATAAAAAAATTTACTGAAATTATACGGAGGTGTTGCAATGAAGAAAATTGCGATCAATGGACTTGGACGGATCGGACGGATCGTTCTCCGATGCTATATGGCGACGAAGCCGGGAGATGTGGAAATTGTTGCCCTGAATGATCTCACTCCGCCCTCGGAAATGGCCTATCTCATCAAGTATGACTCTGTCCACGGCCGGGCGGCATTCACTGTAGAGGCAGGGGACAATTGTCTCGTGCTCGACGGAAAATCAGTTCCTCTTTTCAGCGAAAAAGACCCTTCAAAGCTTCCATGGAAGGATCTCGGTGTGGATATTGTGCTCGAGTGCACAGGCTTTTTTACCAAGAGAGAAAAGGCGGCGGCACATCTTGCCGCAGGAGCGAAGCGGGTTATTATCAGCGCTCCCGCAGATGATCCGGATATCACCATCGTTCTGGGAGTAAACGAGGAAACGTACGATCCTTCGAAGCATGCGGTGGTGTCCAATGCGTCATGCACCACAAATTCCCTTGCTCCGGTGACCAGGGTGCTTAATGATGCTTTCGGCATTGAATCTCTTATGGGAACAACGATCCACGCCTACACCTCCACCCAGGTCCTGGTCGACGTCCCTAAGGGAGGCGGCCGGAAGGGCAGGGCTGCCGCAGTCTCACTTGTTCCTGCAACTACAGGGGCCGCCAAGGCCATGGTCCCTCTTTTCCCCGAGCTGAAGGGCAGGATGGATATGATTTCCGTACGGGTTCCCGTTGCCGACGGGTCCCTTACGGACGTAGTTGTCCACCTGAAAAAGGAAGTCACTGTGGAGTCAGTCAACGCAGCCCTCCGGGAAGCCGCAGAGGGAAGACTCAAAGGAATAGTGGAGTACAGCGACGAAGAGCTTGTTTCTGCGGATATTATCGGCAACTCCCATTCCGGGATCGTTGACGCCCCTTCAACAAAAGTGATCATGGGGCATATTGCGAAAGTGATGGTATGGTACGACAACGAATACGGCTATTCCAACAGGATGCTCGAACTCGCGAGGTTCATGGCAGGCAGGGAATAAGTCTCAGGAGAGCTGCATACGGGACTTTAAGAAAGACGCTTCCTTCGGGATGCGTCTTTTTTTTTTAGCCGGAAGAAAATTCACGGAAAAAACCAAGATAATCCCGGATATGTGCATTGAATTGACTTTAGACCTGATATCTTCCACAGTATCCCAGATTAAAGGCTATTTACACATATATGCTTATATTTCTAATAGTTACCTGATGAGAAGAAAAAAACAGTCAATAGCATATAAAATTCTTTTTCTGTGCTAAGATACATATAAGCAATTACCTTTCATGGAGGTGTTGTTAATGAAACGGGTGGCCATAAACGGATTAGGGAGGATCGGCAGGCTTGTACTGCGCCGGTATATGGAAGTCAGGCCTTCTGACATCGAAATTGTCGCACTGAATAAACCCTCACCCCCCCAGGAAATGGCATACTTCATCAAGTACGACTCCGTCCACGGCAAAGCCGGTTTCAGTGTGGAAGCCGGGGAAAACTCCATCATTCTCGACGGAAAAGAAATTCCTCTCTTCGGGGACAGGGATCCTTCAAAGCTTCCATGGCAAGACCTGGGCGTGGATATCGTGCTGGAATGCACCGGACATTTCACGAAAAGGGAGAAGGCTCTCGCCCATTGTGCGGCAGGTGCAAAACGGGTGCTCATCAGCGCACCGTCCGAAGACGCGGACCTTTCCGTGGTTCTCGGCGTCAACGAGGAACTGTATGATCCCGAAAAACACCAGGTCATCTCAAATGCCTCCTGTACAACCAATTCACTTGCCCCCGCGACCCGGGTGCTGAATGATGAATTCGGGATCGAATATCTTCTGGGTACAACCATCCACGCCTTTACGTCGTCTCAAAAACTGGTGGACGTTCCCAAAGGCGGCTTGAGGAAAAACCGCGCTGCCACACTCTCCATTATTCCCACAACAACAGGAGCCGCAAAGGCAATGATTCCTCTTTTCCCCGGACTGAAAGGGAAAATGGACATGTCTGCAGTACGGGTTCCCGTTGCGGATGGTTCCCTCACAAATATAGTTGTTCACCTGAAAAAGGAAGTTACCGTCGAATCTGTGAATAATGCGCTGAGAACAGCCGCTGAGGGAAGACTGGAGGGAATTCTTGAGTACAGCACGGAAGAGCTTGTTTCCTCCGATATTGTAGGGAATTCACACTCCGGCATAATCGATTCGCTCAGCACAAAAGTGGTTATGGGAAGAACAGCGAATATCCTGATCTGGTACGACAACGAATATGCCTATGCAAGCAGGCTGCTCGAACTTGCGCAGCTTGTAGCCGAAAAAGAACCTGCATTCAGCAGCCTTTCCGTCAGATAATACAGTGTATCGGGCGAGCGATGGACCCGCCCGATACGTTCTGCTTTTATGCGGCCGTTTTGTTGCTGCAATACTCTTCAAGGGCCTCCACTATTTGCGGGTCGTAAGCTGTTCCTGAAAGAAGCTGTAATTCTGCAAGGGCTTCTGCAGAAGTCTTTTTTTTCCTGTAAGGACGATCTGAGGTCATTGCGTCGTATGCATCCGCCACTGAAAGAATCCGTGCCTCTATCCGGATGTCTTCTCTACGCAGCCCCAGGGGGTACCCTGACCCGTCAATACGTTCATGATGCTGGAAAACGATTTCAGCAAGGGGCCATGGAAAGGCGAGCGGGGAGAGGATATCCCTGCCGTATTCGGGGTGTTTCTTGACCAGTTCATATTCGGGAGCGGAAAGACGCGTCGGTTTCGACAGGATCCCTGCGGGTATGTAGAGCTTGCCGACATCGTGGACAAGACCTGCAAACAGAACCCCCTTCCGTATATCTTCGGGCATGACCAGGATTTTTGAAAGTGATTCCGCGATAGAGGAGACACTTTTTTGATGTCCGGCGGTGGAAACGTCACGCAGTTCGCTCACCTGGCACATTGCCCGTATTGCCCCTGTAAAGCGCTCATTCATGACACGATTGTTTCTTTCGAGGCATTCCTCGTCAGTGCGCTGCTCCAGTGCTGCCGAAAGAATATCCCGTACCATGTCAAAAAGAGTGTCCTCAGAATTCCGGAGCCATTTTTCCGATGGATTGCCCAGTGAAAGAAAGCCATGAAATGAATCTTTCAGAAAAAGGGGAAAAACCGAAAGAGAGCGGATCCCTTCTTTGACGAACGCGTCCCGCACCTTCTGAAAATCCGGGTCCGTTATATCCCCGGGGATAAATGAGAAGTGCCGATGCGACCCCTCGTTGAAGATCAACTGCTTCCAGAATCTGTCGTGTTGTCCCGGTGTGGATGTGATCATCTCTGCAAGGGAAGGGCCGCCTCCGGGGCCTATCGCTTCATGCTCGGGGAGAAGCGTGCCGTTTTGTACGGGAATCCTGAAAAGAGATGCTGTTTCTGCGTCTGCGAGCAGACGGATAGTCTCAAGAGCGTGCCGGATTGATCCGGTGTAATCCTGCGAGAGGAGAAAACTGGTTGAAACAGATGCCAGCCGTTCCTGAAAAAAGGCCCGGTCGGAAAGTTCCGACTCCATAGCTTTTCTTCTGCTTATGTCATGGACAAGTGCACAAAAGTTTTTTTCTTTGCCGGACGATAGGGAAAAAGGCAGAAATAAAGCGGTGAGAGGGATCAGGTTTCTGTCCGGAATGACGGCTTCCTTCGCCGCTGTTTTCCCTTCAGGAAAAAAATCCTTCCGTGAAAGTGTTCCGTTCTCCCATGGGAGAACGGAACTCAAACTTTCAGTTGAAAGCTGTTCTCCGGAAAGGGAGAACAGAGAGCGGAACCTGGTGTTGGCTTCTATGATTTTTCCTGAGCTGCTGTATACTATTATTCCTTCGGGGGAGTGCTGAAAAAGCGTTTCCCAGTATTTTGACCTCTCAAGAAGATCTTTTTCAGTTTTTTTTCTCCGGGCGATCTTTTTCCTCAAAAAGGCTGCAAGCCCCCCAAGGATGGAGAATACAAAAAGATTCAGGGCGGCAAAAGGGCCATATTTTCGGAGAAGGTCTGCAGGGTCGTTTATGACGATGCTGTTCCGCGGAAGCCTGCTTCTCGTTATCCCGAAATCACTCATTTTTCGAAAGTCGAAAACCATGGCATTGCTGTCCATCAGCTCAGGCTCTATGGATGCGGGGGATTCGCCCCCGAGTATCCTGAGCGCTATTTCACCGGCACGTCTGCCCTTTAAAAAAGCATTGCCCGCGACACTGCCCAGGGCGCCGAGTGAAACTCCTTCCTCCTGGACGGTGTAAATTGGGTTCGACGGTGATAGTGAGGAAAAAGCCCCGATCATCTCTCCAAGAAGTATAGGCGCGCCGGAAAGGGTACGTGCGCACGTGCCGAATATAACAACGGTTTCCCGGGAAAGAGACTCCCGGTACAATGGTACTTTTTCAGGAGAAAGCCCTGCAAGTGTCACAACTTCCGGACGTTTCGCCAGACTGTTGAGGTGATTGTGAAAATGCGCAAGGTCTCTGAGCCCTGCAGGCGTTAGATCGGCGACGAGAGATATGGGGATGCCGGGGTGCAGGCGTATTATCTCCCGGAGAAGAAGTGAGACCGGGGAAGTGGAAAAAACCCCTGTCCCCCGTTCTCTTGGAAAAACAGAGAGGATGGAAGGATTTGTCAGTTCGCAGAAAACGATTGGAACATCCTCGAAAAGCCCCTCTTCATTGACGAGAAGGAATGATGCCGCTTCGTTTCCCGTGGTTATGACCAGGTCGAGAGATCCCGGAGGCAGCTTGGCACGGATGAGGTTTTTCAGCTTCATCGTCTGTTCCGGCCTGTCTGAGCGAAGTGCGCCGGCTACATCCATGTACTGGATGTAGATCTCAGCGGAAGATTGCCGATCAGCGAACGCGGAGCGGATGCCTTTTGTCGCCTGTTGCGTCCAGATTTCTTCAGGGGACAGGGTATGAAGAAGAAGTACCCTTGTTGTTTTTTCCCCGGCATCGGCAGCACAGGAAAGGATCACAACCAGAAGAAGCGTTATAAAAAAGCTACACAGGTTTTTTCGCCTGTAGGTCATCATTGCACCTGCGCCCGTTTTCCGGAAGGGCATACATTTCTGCCGCGCTTTCCCCTGCAATATAGCCGGTACTCCAGCACATCTGGAGATTGAATCCTCCTGTAGGACCGTCAATATCCAGTATCTCCCCTGCGAAAAAGAGATTCTCCGCCAGTTTTGACTTCATTGTCGCAGGTTCTATTTCTTTCAGGCTGACGCCCCCGCTGGTCACGATGGACCAGTCAAAACCGAGCAGCCCGGAGGGTGCGAGCGGCATTGCCTTCAACAGGTGTGCGAGCCCGTTCCTCTCTTCAGATGAAATATCGGAAACCCTTTTTTCCGGAGGGATTGCCGATTTTTCAAGAACGGAGGGAATAATGCCCCGGGGAAGAAGGTCTTTCAGAGAGTCACGAAATATGCCGCCGGCATATTTTTCAAAATCCCTTCCGATGCGTGCTGCAAGGACTTCAAGGGTGAGCGCCGGCTTCAGGTCGAGGTAAAGTTCTGAGGATCCCTCCGAACAGGCATCATCAATCTCCCTGCTCATGTCCATAGCAATGGGACCGCTGATGCCGAAGTGGGTCAGAAGCAATTCTCCAAAACGCTCGGAAATTTTGACTCCGTCCAGGAACAGGGAAAGGGAAACGTTTTTCAGATTGAGCCCCCTTGCAGGGAGCGGCCATTTGTCCCTGAGCTTCACCGGGCAAAGCGCCGGTTTCGGAGTGATAATTGCGTGCCCCGCTCTCTGGGCAAAACGGTAGCCGTCGCCGGTGGACCCGGTTTTGGGAAATGATTTGCCCCCGGTACATATGATGAAGGAATCGCCTTCCACTTCCTGACCCCTTAAAATAAACCGCTTTGCCCTGCCCCCGTGGAATTCCAGGTTGAGAGCTTCCCGGCTTCTGTAGATTTCGACCCGTCCCTCTTTCAGGTATTCAATGAGACAGTTGATTACCTTTTCCGAACCGCCTTTTTCCGGGAAGATGCGTTTCCCGCGCTCCATAACCGTTCGGAGTCCCCTTTTTTCAAAAAAAGCCAGTGTTTCCCTCGGGCCAAAACGGGAAAAAGCCGAGTAGAGGAATTTCCCTTTTTTTCCGTAAAAGGAGAGGAAACGGTCAATGTCCTCCTCTCCATTGGTAATATTGCACCTGCCTTTTCCGCTGAGGATAAGTTTCGCACCGAGTGCCTGGTTTTTTTCCACGAGAATGACCCTGGCGCCGCACTCTGCAGCACGTCCGGCAGCGATGAGACCTGCCGCTCCTCCTCCAATAACAATTACCTTCGGGGAAGTCATGATTTATTTCCCTTTCCTTTGTCTTTCATGGAGAGGGCAATGCGTCTCCGTTCAAGGTCCACCTCAAGAACGGAGACTCGTATTTTTTGTCCCGGGTGAAGTTCGGCGGGGACTTTGGATGGAAGGTGTTTTCTGTGAACGAGCCCGTCCTGGTGTACCCCGATATCCACGAAGACTCCGAATGATGTCGTGTTGGTCACCACTCCGTCAAGTTCCATGCCCGATGCCAGGTCTTCGATCTTTTCCACGCCCTCCCTGAAGGAAAACACTTCGAATGCATGCCTGGGATCCCTTCCGGGTTTTTCGAGTTCTTTCAAAATATCGGCGAGGGTGGGGAGTCCAACGTCGCCTGAAACATATCGGCTGATATCGATTTCTTTTCTTTTTTCACCATTTTTCAGAAGCTCTTCAACTGAGCAGTTGAGGTCTGAAGCCATTTTTTCAACAAGGGCGTACCGTTCAGGGTGGACAGCGCTGGCATCGAGAGGTTCGGAGCCTCCTGTCACCCTGAGGAATCCGGCGGACTGTTCAAAGGTTTTCGGGCCGAGGCGGGGAACTTTAAGGAGTTCGCGCCTTGTTGAGAACGGGCCGTTGGTTTCCCTGTAATTTACTATTTGTGCAGCCAAACCGGCGGTAATTCCTGACACAAAGGAGAGAAGTTCCGTGCTTGCTGTGTTCAGGTCGACTCCTACGGCGTGAACGCATGATTCAACAACCGTCTCCAGAGCCTTTTTCAGCTCCTTCTGGTCCACGTCGTGCTGGTATTGCCCGACACCTATTGATTTCGGATCGATTTTCACGAGTTCAGCAAGAGGGTCGAGGAGGCGCCGTCCTATAGAAACTGCTCCCCGAACGGTTATATCATGATCCGGGAACTCCCGCCTTGCAGTATCCGAGGCCGAATAAACGGAGGCTCCGCTTTCATTCACCATGGTTATGATAACCGAAGACGGCAGCCCGATCTTTTTGAAGAATCGCTCAGTCTCTCTGCCGGCAGTTCCGTTGCCTATAGCAGCTGCTTCTATTTGGTACGTATCAACTGCAGTCCGTATGATCGCGGCGCTTTCATCCTCATTCTGCCTGGGAGGATGAGGGAAAATAACACCGTGATGGAGAAGCTTTCCCTGTCTGTCGAGGCAGACAAATTTACAGCCTGTCCTGAAGCCGGGGTCTACTGCCAGGATGTTTTTCGGACCCAGCGGTGGAGCGAGGAGCATTTCCCTGACATTTCTCGCAAAAACGGAGATCGCCTCCCGGTCCGCTTTCTTTTTAAGGGCATTTCTCAGCTCTGTTTCCATGGACGGCGCAAGCAACCGCCTGTAACCGTCTATGACGGCCTCTTCCACAATACGGGAGTCAGGTGATTCACCGGCGACGAACAGCCTTTTAAGAATTTTCAGCGCTTCATCTTCAGGGGGAAGGATAGACAGGCTCAGGATTTTTTCCTTTTCGCCCCTGAACATGGCGAGAATCCTGTGAGAAGGGGCTGGTGCGGCAGGTTCTTCCCAGTTGAAGTAGTCCCTGAAGTTTGTCCCTTCATCCTCTTTTCCCCTGGAAACCGTGCTTTTTATCCTGCCCTTCCTTCCGAAAAGCAACCTGATCCTGCCCCGGGCTTCACCGTTTTCGCTGATGCGTTCGGCAATAATATCCCGTGCTCCCTGGAGGGCCTCATCTGCTGAAGGAACCTCTTTTTCTACGGAAACGAACCGTCCGGCGATTTCTTCAGGAATCAGTCCCTTTTGGTCAAAAATCTGATCGGCAAGGGGAAGCAACCCTTTCTCTGCTGCTGCGGAGGCCCTGGTTTTCCTTTTCGGACGGTATGGAAGATAGGCATCCTCGAGCGCTGTCATGGTAGCTGCAGCGTTGATCTTTCCTTCAAGTTCAGCCGTCAGCAGATTCCGCTCCCTGAGGGACGATAGAACAGCAGTCTTTCTTGCCTCGAGTTCCTCAAGGCGGGTATACCGTTCCTTCACGGAGAGAATGGCTTCTTCGTCCAGGGATCCGGTCGCTTCTTTTCTGTACCTGGCTATAAAAGGTACGGTGGCATCCTCTTCGAGCAGAGAGAGGACGGCATCTACTGATTTCCGGGAAAGCTGAAGCTCTGTTGCGACTCTCAATGCCAGATCAGGGTTCATTTATTGCCTCCGGTTATTTTTCCCCATTGTAGCACGGCGCAGGGAAAGACAGGACGTATCGTGGTAGAATCTGCCTTGAACAGGAGAGATGTCAATGACACACAAATGGTGGATGCATCTTTACGGGGTTTTCTTCGGAATCTATATTCCCAGGGAGTTCCAGTACCTGAAGGGGAAAGTCGTCCTTCACCTCGCGGATACTCCGTCGACTTTTTACGGTGCCGTCAGCAGACTTGTCCACACACTGGATCCGATGTATGTGATCCATACGGGGGATCTTGCGGACGATGTGAAACTTGCACTGAACCCCGGGGATCTTGAGCGGTATCGCGGGAAACTGCTTGAACTCAGGAGAGCTATTTCTCCGGGGAAGAACAGAAAACTGGTTATAGTTACCGGAAACCATGACGACGAAAATAGCGTGCGGGAAATCTTTCCTGACGCCATAGTTTTTCCCCGGAAGGGGCGGGTTGAAATAGAGGGTGAGGAATATAATCTGAGTCACGACAGAAATGGTCTGGAGGGATCGCCGGCCCGTTTTAATCTGTTCGGCCACGAACCTTCCGGTGACGAAACGGATGACAGTCATTATTATTTAAACGGGGTCAATACGATTCATGTTATCTCAGCTGTTTCCGGGGAGGTGTACCGCTTGCCTTACCCCGGCTATGTCAACGACGGGAGGCTCCTAAGGAGAAAAAGGGGACTTTAAATCAGGAGAGGAGGGTTCGTCTTGCTTTCCATAGTCCGTGGTGGTCCGCGCATCATGCTTATGAGAGGTGTCGAAGACGGTTTTGAAACAGCCCTTTCCGGAAAATTCACTTTTCACGAATATCCTGTGCTTGAGGACGCTTACAACAACGCCGGAGAGGGACAATCATTGATTCTGCTGGGCAGACCGGGACGCGGTATGAAACGCCGGTTTCTGGTGGTTGATTCGCTGTCTGACGAGATCCTTGCCTTTTTATTGAACAGAAAAAACGCCCCGGTTCCCAAATACGTTCTTATGATGCCAAGAACTCTTCTGTTCAGGATATTCGGCGAAAAAGAGCGGGTCATCAGCCAGATCGCCGCAGACTACGGGGCCAAAAGGGGGAAGTTCGGATCTATTCTCCGTCCGTCACGGAGGGAGAGCATTGCGGTGTGTTTTACATCAAGCCCTCTGAACAGGTCGCTTTCTTTTGAGAATATAATGGACGATGTCCTTCATATCCGGGGGATACCGTACGAAAGGCTTTTCAACTCATTGCGGAGCAGGGCCCTCTGGTATTTCAGCGAAGGACTGGAAAACAGGCAATGGAATGATCTTGAAATACGAATTTACGATTCCTGGGGATATTTCATGGAGCATTACGAGCGCCTGAGGACCGTTCTTGAAAGCCTTGAGGCCGGAATGGTGCTTGGTGAAGGATGGGGAAAAGATTATGCCCATATCCTGATGGCCGTAAAGATTTACCGCCTCCGGCTTTTCACTTTTCTTCCTCCGAAAGCAGTAAAAGAGATTCTCATGGGACTTGAGTACTCGGCAGACGGGACACGGCTTGCGGATCTCGATCTCTATACGGGAAGGGACAAGATTTCATGGGGCGGCATGGAGAAAAAGGCCGGAGAACGGGGAACACTCGGCTTTTCTTTCCGGGAAAAACTTTTTTCCCGACTCTTCGAGGAGGACAGAAAAAAACTGCAGGAGTCGGAAGTGCGGATTTTAAACCTCAGAAAAGGCAATACGTGAGAAAAGCCCCGGATGTGTTGCCGAAAAAAGTAAAAATTGCACTTTTTCCTTGCATGGAACTTGATGTTTCGATTATACTTATTTGAAAAGTTGTGGAAACTCTTTTTTCGCAGGCTTTAGGCTTTATGGCGTCATGATCGCGTTTTGTACACTATTCAGGTCGTCAAACAACGAAGGAGGTCTTTTTATGGAAGTTCTCAAGGTCTCTGCCAAGTCGCAGCCGAAGTCAGTAGCCGGAGCCATAGCAGCAGTACTGCGGGAAAAGGGGGCGGTTGAGGTTCAGGCGGTAGGTGCCGGCGCTGTAAACCAGACTGTAAAATCAATTGCAATCGCACGGGGATACGTTGCGCCGAACGGAATTGATCTTATCTGTATCCCGGCGTTTTCAAAGATTTCCATTGAAGATGAGGAACGGACTGCGATCAAGTTTCAACTGGAATCTCGCTGAGGGATATTCTCCTGTACGGTTGGGGTTTTCCACGGCTTGAGAGAAGCCGTGGAAAGAGAAAGTGTGTTTTTTTCTCCGGAACCGGGGCGTTCCCGGAGTAAAATAAAGGTATGTTTGATAAGTACCGGGGGGAAGAGCAAAACCCACAAAAATCAGACCGCGTCGGAAGGAGGCTCCGCACTGTGACCGATGCGAATATGATTCATCCGGCTGCGATTTTCGCATGTGCAATGACGATGACTAGCGGTGACCCTCCTGAAGCGGTCGGCGCTTAGTTTTTCGTGCGCGGCAGCTTCAACCGGGGGTCTTCGTAAACGAAGGCCCCCGGTTTTTTGGTGCACCCTGTATGATTCATGTATATACGGTGAACGTCCGGCACACTGAAGGCGCGGCAGGTTCCGGCTTAAGACAGGGTCCGAAGGAAACCGGCGGCGAAACTCCGGCCCGAGAGACACTGGTTCCATTTGAGGCTCTGGCATCTTAAGAAACTTGCCGCAGAAAGCGAAGTCCATGCACCTAAGGTTGACCGCAGTACATGGAACGGCTGCATGGAGTGAAAAAGATGGATCTCAGCAGCCGGGTGCATGCGGCGAAAGCGACCGACACGGTTCACTTCGCTGCGCCTTTAGTCTGCATAATCCTGGGAGCTCTCTGCCTCGCCGTACGTGCGCTTCATGAAGAATTGATTGAAAAGAAAGGGGTATTTTGATGTGCGTAGAATCATCATATGGACTCTGTTTCATCGGTTTCGGGAACGTGGGACAGGGGCTGGCCCGCATTCTTGTCCGAAAAGAGCGTGAGCTTGAGGAGCGATGGGGATTTACATTCCGTACGGTTGCCGTTGTGACACGCACCAGGGGGGCGGCCGTCTCAGGCAGCGGCCTGTCGCTCCGGGAACTGCTCGAAAGATCTGAGCGGGGTGAACCCATTGGCAATGACCGTATTTCCCCGATTGATGCGGCTCTCCTCCCGGAAACGGGCATAGTCCTCGACGTTACGCCCACAAACCTGGTTACCGGTGAACCCGGGCTTTCCCTGACCCGGGCGGCTCTCGGGGCGGGACGTTCGGTTGTCAGCTCTAACAAGGGGCCGGTTTCGCTGGCACTTACAGAGCTGAAGGAACTGGCAGATTCCACGGGAGCGCATTACCGTTTTGAAGGATCGGTGCTGAGCGGCACCCCGTCGCTCAACCTGGCTCTTGAATCCCTTGCCGGCTGTAATGTACAGAAAGTCGAGGGTATCGTTAACGGAACGACGAACTACATTCTTACCCGAATGGAGGAGGGATTCGAATACGCTGACGCTCTCCGCGAGGCACAGGAGAAGGGATATGCTGAAGCTGACCCGGCGGGAGATGTGGATGGATGGGATGCTGCCGTAAAGGCCCAGATACTGGCTGCTGTGGTTCTTGGTACGAATCTTTCCCTGGGCGCCGTGAAACGAACAGGAATATCGGCCATATCCCGCACTGACGTGGAATCTGCCCTGTCAAGAGGAAAACGTATCAAGCTGATCGCAAAAGCCGCCCGGACATATGAAGGCGCCTGCGCCTCCGTTGCCCCCGTTGAAATTCCTCTTTCCAGCCATCTCGCAAGTGTTGGAGGTGCTGTTAACGCGCTCACCTTCACCACTGACAATCTGAAGGAGGTCACTATAATCGGCCCCGGCGCCGGCCGCGAGGAAACGGGACAGGCGCTCCTTTCGGACATGCTCGCTATCGCGTCGTCAGACAGAAACCGATGCCGACGGAAGGAAGAAAGGAAATCAGAAATCAGTCTGTAACCATTATTGCCACTCCTGTGAAACTTTTTAGAGAAACATGGAACGCAAATTCAGGATGCAAATGCGAAGTGGAAAAAATGTACAAAAATGGGGTATACTATCCTGCATAATGTATATCCGGCAGTTTTCGCTCGCCTGCCAGGGGAGTAACTGCTGCCGGCGGGAGGAGATAGAATGTCGGAAATTAGTGCGCCCAAGGGAGTTCGGGATATTCTCCCCGAAGAATCATGGAAATGGGCCTATGTTTTCAGAGTGTTCCGGGAAACAGCAGAAGATTTCGGGTACTCGGAGGTCCACCTTCCGATTTTTGAACATACTGAGCTTTTTGCACGGGGAATAGGCGATACGACGGACGTGGTGGAAAAAGAAATGTATACGTTCCTGGACAAGGGCGAGCGCAGTATAACGCTGCGGCCGGAGGCTACTGCATCAATGGTCCGCTCATATCTCGAGCACCGGATGGGGGCGCTTCCGCAACCGGTGAAAATGTGGTGCACAGGTCCCATGTTCCGGTACGAAAGACCCCAGAAAGGGCGGTTCCGCCAGTTCTGGCAGGTGGACTTTGAAAGCCTTGGTTCACCTCATCCCTATGCGGATGTGGAGATTATTTCTCTTTCCCTGGAAGCATTCAGACGTCTCGGCCTTTCTCACCTCGAAGTATTGATTAATTCCGTCGGCTGTCCGGAATGCCGCCCTGCGTACCGAAAAACGCTGAGCGACTATTTTTCTTCACGCATTGATGAACTGTGTGAAACCTGCAGAAGCCGTCTCGAGAGGAATCCGCTGAGAATTCTTGACTGTAAGCGGGAATCATGCCGCAGTGTGACCGAGGATGCGCCTGCAGTGTACGAAAGCCTCTGCGGGGAGTGCAGGGACCATTTCGACATGGTGAAGGCAGGGCTGGACGGAACAGGAACACCATACCGGCTCGATAAAAGACTGGTCAGGGGACTCGACTATTACACAAAAACCGCTTATGAAGTGCTGTCGGGGGCCCTTGGCTCTCAGAACGCCGTCTGCGGGGGAGGGCGCTATGACAACCTCGCTGAAGCTATCGGAGGCCCCCATGTCCCGGGTGTCGGTTTTGCTGCAGGTGTTGACAGGATCCTTATGGTGATGGAGCAGCAAGGGTGTTCCTTCGGGGCCGAACCGGCGCTGGATGTTTACGGTATCGCCATGGACAGGGATTCCCGTGCCGGCATTCTCCACCTGCTCGATCTGCTCAGAAGAAACGGCATCTCCGCTGACATGGATTTCAGCGAACGAAGCATGAAGGCACAGATGAAATCCGCTTCTGCCAGGAAAGCCCGTCTTGCCTGCATTCTCGGTGAAAATGAACTGGCAGGGGGTACTGTAACGGTGAAGGACCTTAATTCCGGAGAACAGAAAGAAATTTCCGCTGATTCTATTGTAGAAGAAGTGCAGAAGATCCTTTCTGCCGGCAAAGATTAGCTCTCGGGACTCGTATTGGAGGCTGGATCCATGGAAGGTGTGCAAAAGCATTTTGACGCTGCCTGGCAGAGGACATCGTATTGCGGGCTGGTTTCGGGGAAGGTCGGGGAAGAGATCCCGGTTGCCGTGAACGGATGGGTCCGCAGGCGTCGTGACCTCGGCGGGCTGATTTTCATCGAATTATGGGATCACACGGGCGTCGTGCAGGTTGTTTTCAATCCGGAACTTACCCCCGATGTGCACAAACGGGCAGGGGGACTGCGAAGCGAGTTCGTCATCGCCGTGCGGGGAAAAATCCGTCCCCGGCCTGACGGGACATTGAACCCGTCCATGAAGACCGGCGAATGGGAGGTCGTGGCTGATGACTTTCTGCTCCTTTCCCCGGCTGCCCCTCTTCCCTTCGAGATCTCGGAAAATACCGACAAGGTTGATGAGAATCTGCGTCTTCATCACCGGTATCTTGATCTGCGGCGGGAGAAGATGCAGAAAAATATAAGAACCCGGCACAGAATCGCCATGTATACAAGGAATTTCCTTTCCGGTAACGGCTTTCTCGAGATAGAAACGCCCATGCTTACGTTATCAACTCCCGAAGGGGCCCGGGACTACCTGGTGCCGAGCAGGGTCAACCCGGGGACTTTCTATGCCCTGCCCCAGTCGCCTCAGATTTTCAAGCAGATCCTTATGATCAGCGGCTTTGACAAGTATTTCCAGATAGTCAAATGTTTCCGCGACGAAGACCTGAGAGCTGACCGTCAGCCCGAATTCACTCAGGTTGACGTTGAGATGAGCTTTCTCACCGAGGAAAACATATACTCATTGATTGAGTGCTATATGCAGGGGCTTTTCAGGGAAATACTGGACGTTCACATAGAGGTTCCCTTCCGCCGCATGACCTATTGGGAGGCTATGGACAGGTTCGGGAGCGACAAGCCTGATCTCCGCATACCTTTTGAAATCGTGGACCTTTCACCGGTTTTTTCTGAAGGCGGATTCCAGCCCTTTAAAGAAGTACTTGCAGCGGGAGGGTATGTAAGAGGTTTTCCGCTTCCGGGCGGGGGGTCGCTCTCGAGGAAAAATCTTTCTGATATCGAGGAAAAAGCAAAAAAACTGGGGGCAAGAGGTCTTTCCGCTTTTCAGCTGAGAGAGGGAGAACTCAGGGGACCGCTCGTCAAGTTCCTCGACGGGGCAGGATGTGAAGAACTGATCAACAGAGCGGGACTGAAGGACGGGGATGTCCTTTTTGTAGTGGCAGGCAGCGACAGAAAAGAAGTGTCGGAGATATTGGGAAGCCTTCGTATCGATCTCGCCAGGGAACATGGACTTGTTGCGCGGGACCGGTGGGAGTTCCTCTGGGTTGTGGAATTCCCGCTCTTTGAAAGGGACGAGGAGGAAGGACGGTGGGCAGCAGTCCACCATCCGTTCACGTCCCCAATGGCAGCGGATATTCCCCTTATGGACTCGGATCCGGGAGCAGTACGGTCAAGGGCATATGACTGCGTGCTCAACGGAAACGAAGTGGGCGGCGGTTCGATCAGGATCCATGATCCGTCAGTGCAGGAGAGAGTTTTTTCATGCCTCGCTTTCTCGCCCGAAGAGGCCAGGGCGAGATTCGGCTTTCTCCTCGACGCACTTTCTTCGGGAACACCTCCCCACGGAGGAATTGCCCTGGGGCTGGACAGGCTGGTCATGCTTCTTTGCGGAGCATCATCCATCCGGGATGTTATGGCGTTCCCCAAAACCCAGAAAGCGCAGTGCCTCATGTCGGGTGCACCATCTTTCGTGGGAGCGGATCAGCTCGAAGAACTGCATATACGGTGCGTTTCATCGGAAAAGGATTAGCGGACTTTTTTTGAAAACGGCTCCCTGCAAAGGGAGCCGTTGAATAAGAGGAGGGGAAGCATGATGAAACTTCGGTACCTGGGACATTCTGCTTTCGAGCTTAAAGGCGGAGGGGCGGTTATTCTCACGGACCCCTTTCTTTCCGGAGGCCCTGAGAGTTGTTTGTCGGCGGAGTCTTTCGAAGAAGTGGATTTTATCTTTGTTACCCACGGTCACAGCGACCATATCGGCGATACGGAAAAGATCGCTCTCCGTACAGGAGCCATAGTGGTGGCGAACTTTGAACTGTGCCATTATTTCGGGAAAAAAGGACTGACGTGCCACCCGATGCATATCGGCGGTTCCTTTGAATTCCCATTCGGCAGGGTCAAAATGACGCCGGCCCTCCATGGGTCGGATATCATGGAGGGAGACACGATCATTCCGGGGGGCAATCCGTGCGGTTTCCTGTTCGATATCGGAGGGGTTAAAGTCTATCATGCAGGAGACACGGGATTGACGATGGATATGCAGCTCCTTGCCGGGGAAGGAGTGAAAGCAGCGCTGCTCCCGATAGGGGGGAATTTTGTAATGGATGTAAAGGACGCTGTTCGTGCCGTGAGTTTTATACGGCCGGAAATAGCTGTTCCTATCCATTACGATACCTTCCCCGTTATTAAGGCCGATCCGGGTGAATTCGCCCGTCTCGTGGGATCTGCGGCTGAAGTCAGGATAATGAAAACGGGAGATGAAATGGAACTTTCCTGATACGGAAAAGAGAAAAGGGGGAGCCTGGATTCCAGGCTCCCCTTTTTCGTTCGTCTGACCTGTTTTCAATATCTCAGCCCATAGGCAGGATGGTAAATGCGCTCATCATGAAGGCCCATTTCCTGGTCCTGGAGGGCAGCTTTAACCTTTTCCCCGAGGTTCACGCAGAGAACGGAGGTAAGTATGTGAACGATAAAAACCGGGCCGACAATGCTGCTTCCGAATGTGGGGCTTGTTTCACTTACGAAAAAGGAAAGGTTTGAATGCTGGCAGACAGGTGCGGCGGGGCTGTCGGTTATGGTGATCACGGAGGCGCCGTTGGAGGACGCCTTTTCTATTGACTCCGTTACCTCGATGACGTAACTCGGGAGTTCGCAGACAACGACAAGATCACCTTTGCCGAGCGGCCTGGCCTGTTCTATGAGTGCAGCCGAGCCTCTTTTCATGAGGGATGTCCGTATGCCCATCTCTACAAGTCTTGAGTAGAGAGATTCTGCAACTATGGAAGAAATGCCCCACCCCATGCAGTAGACCATGCCGGCCTGCTTTACCATCTCGCAGAACTTCACGATATTCTGGGGTTTGAGCTGGTTCCAGGTGTCATCGAGGTTGGCATGTTCCATTCGGAGGATTTCCTCCGGAAGATCCTGGCGGTTTTTCATTATCTTGCTCAGAAGGGCTGTCGGGTTGACATGTTCGAGAACAGAGTTCTGGAGCGTATCTTTAAGGTCGGCATAACCGCTGAATCCTACCATCCTTGCAACCCTGACGAGCTGGGCTTTTGAAACTTCCAGCCTTTCAGCCACTTCCCCTATGGAAAGAAATGCTGCCTCCCTGGTGTTGGAAAGAAGGTATTCCACTACACGCCTGGCCTTGTTGGGCATAGTTTCCATCTTTTCCCGCAACAGGGCCTGAAGCTGCGTACTGTCCATAAAGACACCTCCGAAACCGAATGATATTTCGAAAACGGCACCGAAAATAAGTTTATTCCCACGCAGGGATTCCGTCAAATGACTTTCGGCTGCATTGTATCCCCGTTAGAAAAAAAGACGCGGTGTTTTGTTTCGGAAAGGGGAAGCCCGGTTATTTCTGAAAGCAGTCTGAATCCGTATTCACCGTGCCCCGTCAGCAGCGACACGGATCGTGAGGGGAGATTCCAGGGCCCCTCCGGATTTTTAGTCTTCAGGGAGAATGAGAGGGCGGCGGAGCGCGCCAGTTCACCCAATGCCGGATGATGTGGACCACCGATTACCGACCGGCTGAGGCTTTCGGATTCCTGAAGTCCAATTCTCTGGACCGAAAAACCGAGCCGGACCGCCTCGTTCAGAAGTTCTCCGGCCCATATTGCCGCGCCGTTGACGGAGAGAGGGGTATATTTTCCCTCCCTGCAGAGTTCCGCGAGGGGGGTTTTATCGAGCACCAGGCACGGATATATACGGAGAGTCACCGGGCGCCCTTTCCTTATTTCATTGATCCGGCGAAGATCCTGCAGTGAACTTTCCCGGGCCTGTCCCGGAAGGCCTATCATCATCTGCGCCCCTGCGTGAAAGCCTTCATCCAGTACTGTCCTGAGAGATGCAAGGGCTTCTTCGCCGGAATACCCACGGTTGCACACCTTGAGCACCCTGTCGTCCAACGATGAAATGCCAAGCTCGATCATTGATACCGGATATTGCCCTGTCTCTTTGAGTACGGTCCGCGAAATGCATTCAGGGTGTGTTGAAAATCTGACGGTACTTCCGGAAGGCGCTGCGAAGACTGTTTCCAGGTATTGTTTCTGCCTCCCGGGGGGGAAACAGGTAAAACTGCCTCCGAAAAAACAGATCTCGCACGGGGAATCCATTGCGGAAACTGCACGCAGAACGTCCTCAGGAGAGGGAATGCTGTATGTGCCTGTGATCTCTCCCTGGTGGCAGTAGATGCATCTCCTGGGGCAGCTTCCCATGGAAAGGAAAAAAGGAAGTCTTTTCATGGCAGGTAATTTATAATGATGACTCTTTCCAGCATATTTCCCACTCTTTCAGGGCAACAGCCCATGCAAAAAGGTCCGCCTGGTGTTCGAAACTGGAAAGCGGAGTCGCCGTTCGTCTCCAGAACGATTCACCCTTTCGGTGTTCAAGAAGGTGGTACAGTTCGTGGAAAAGGGCAAAACGCTTCCATTGGTCCGGAAGCCGTCGGTTTAAAAAAATCCCGGCCCGCTGCCCTTTCACGATATGGAATCCCCACGTGCTTTCGGGAAGCATGGAGCAGGTGATCTCAATACGCTTTCCTGAAATCTCTTCAGCCCGAACAAGAATTTCGAATTCGTCGAGACCTGCCCAACTGTCCGCTTCCTTTTCTGCCCATTCGGGAATGTGCTCCGGAGGGGCAGGGAAAACAAAACCGCCCCTGTTTCCGGAGGAGCTGTCAGACGCTGCCATCAGCCTGGTCCTCTTCCTCCCAGCGGGAGATGGCCGCATCGATTAGGCTCTGTACGAACTTCAGCTCCCTGGGTTTCAGTTTTTTGCTTCGGTACCACACCTCAACCTCGGGGCTGACCTGAAGCACCTCTTCAAGCTGAAGCCTTCCCGAGGGAGACGAGGAAACGGTTTTCACAAGATCCTGGACTTCAACCTGGAGAGCTTCCGCAAGGCGGTGGAGGAGCTTCATTGAAGGCATCCTCCTGTTGCTTTCAAGGGCCTGGATATAAATCCGGCTGACACTGGTTTTATCCGCGAGTGCCTGCTGGGTAAGGCCAAGAGCCTTTCGCAGCGTGCGTATCCTCATTCCGAGGCTCATAACGCAATTCCTCCCCTGATATATGTTTTCTGTGTATATATTATCACATTAATGATTACAATAAGCCCCAGAAAACGAATGGAGAAAAAATCTCCTGCAAAAAATTTTTTCAGCTCTTGAACTCCTTTCCATTTCAGAATATATTAATAGCGGGGAAGAAAAAAAGATATTAAATGTAAAAATTGGGGAGGAATCAAAGGTGGATTTTCGTGAACTGCAAAGCCTTGTTGAGGTAATGGAAAAAGGCAGCATATCTGCGGCAGCAGCTTCTCTTGGAATTTCCCAGCCTGCAGTGAGCAAGCATATCGCAAAACTTGAGAGGGAAATGGGCGTGAAAATCTTCGCCCGCGGACAAAAATGTTCAAATCTCACCGTCGAGGGTGAAGTGTTGTATAAATTCGCACGGAAAACCATATCACAGCTGGCAGATATCAAGAGAGACTTTTCCGATATTGCCGATGACGTGTCGGGTATCGTACGGATCAGTGCCAGCTCTATTCCGGGAGATTTCATTCTTCCCGCAATGCTGGTGGAATTTCGAAGGCTCTACCCGAATATCGAAGTGGAGGTCCGTATTTCAGACTCGAGGGAAGCCATCGAGAAACTGGTTACAAGGGAATCGGATATTTCGGTAACCGGTCACGGGCGTCATGCTTCGGGATTCAATACGGTTCCGTTCGCGAGGGATGAACTGGTGCTGATCGTCGGTTCCTCGCATCCTTTCGCGTCCAGGGAGAGCGTCACGCTGAGGGACCTTGAGAATATGGATCTCGTGGGCAGGGTTACGGGATCATCCACATCAAGGATATGGGAGGATGCCTACAAGGCACATACAGGTAAGGGAAAACACGTTTATCTGAAGTTCGGCCATGTAAGTGCTGTTGTCGAAGCTGTCCGGAACGGGGCGGAAGGTGCGGTAGTTTCACGTCTCGCTGCGGGTGAAGTGTCAGGGTTATCCATGATTCCCTTCCGGCCTGCACTCATGAGGACGTTTTCCATAACCTACGGCACCATGACGACAAAGGCGATGGAAATGCTTCTTGACTTTTTGAGGCAAAAGAAAAACTACAAAGATGATGAGTGACAGCCCTGCCTTTGACAAAAAAAGAGAATCTGCCATTGATGCCTGCCCGGTAGAGCGCGTCAGGTCCTTTTTGAGAGGCGAGGGATTCCCTGACCAGGTTATGACCTCGGAAGAAACTATTTTTACTGTAGATGACGCCGCAAGGGTTGTGGGGGCTCCTCCGGAACAGATTTTAAAAAGCCTTGTTCTCCTTGTGGACGGTAATCCTGTTCTTGCACTCATGTCAGGTGTAAACCAGGTTGATACAAAGAAAGTGCGTATACTGGCAGAGGCAAAAAAAGTGAAGATGGCGGATCCTGCCTTCGTTTTCGAATGGTCGGGATTCCAGGTCGGAGGGGTACCCCCGGTAGGCTACCCGCAGTCAGTTCCTGCGTACCTCGACGAGAATCTGTTCCTGTACCCGGTCGTATGGGCGGCGGCAGGCAGTGACCACGCATTTTTCCCCGTATCGCCGGAGGATCTGAAAAGAATTACGGGAGGAATGAAATGTTCCATCAGGAGAAAAAATAAGTAAAAAAAAGAAGGGACCCTGAAAGGGTCCCTTCTTCAGCCGTAAGGCTAAAGTCTTTTTTCAGGTGTCAGCGCTTCGAAGGCGCCGTCAAAGGAGCGGCCGAGGAGCATTGTTGAGAGAGGCTTCAGGAAAATCTCCGCATTATTGAATATAATTGCCTGCAGGATGTGCCCGGAAAGCGCGGCATGGTCGGGCCTGTTGAACACACCGTGCAGGTGGGGGTAGAGGGATCCTCCGCGGTAGCTGACATTTCCGCTCAGGGCAGTGAGTTCCATTATGTCCTTGATTGTTTCCGTGTTGTAATCCCTGCCGTTGTACCAGCCGAATGTCACAGATGAGACCATTCCGGCTGCCCCTACCACCACAGCTGAATCGACGTCGCAGGTTCTGCAGACGTGTGCAATGGAATCAGACAGATCATCACCTTCCGACAAGCGTATAGCTATCATTTCGTCAGTTGCGGCGTATTTCATTTTTATTCCCTCCTTCCTTCCTGCTGGAGAAAAATTCTGAACCTGGAAAATATTATATTGTAAGAATATTTTAGCACATTGCTGTTCTGTTTCCAAACGTTTTTCTTTCTTTTTCCGTTTACCCTTCAAGAAGATATGACTGGATTTCCTGCCGTGAAAGTCCTGCGCCGATTGCAACGGAGAGTTTGATCCGTGCCTGTACCGGTCTGAGTCCGCCGCCGTCGAGAACTCCGATCTCGATAAGACGTGCCATATTTCCTTCAAACGTATAGGGCATTCCCCGTGTATGTCCCTGGTGGCACCTGGAGGTTATTACAACGGGGATATCCTCTTTCACCAGTTTTTTTACGTGGGGTATCCACGAAGGAGGGATATTCCCGCTGCCGAAACCGGCTATGACCAGCCCGTCAAGATTGCTGTTTTCATCTGCGGCAAGGAATTCGATATAGTTGTCGTTTCCGCCCAGGGAAGCGAAAAGAAGCTCAACATTTCTTGCGGGGCTGCTCTTTTCCTCGAGCACCTGTGACCGCTTGTACTGTCTCAGTATTTCGACCCTGTCCAGAATGAGCTGGCCTACAGGCCCCCTGTCAGGAGCGGAGAAAGCGTTTCTGCGGTGGCATGCTGTTTCAGTAATTTCCGATGCGGCAAAAAGCTGGTCCTGAAGACACACAAGTACTCCTGCCCCCCAGCATTCCCTTGAAAATGCCGCGAGCACTGACTGGTAAAGGTTGATGGAGGCATCTGCCCCCCGGCTGTCTGAAGGAAGGGCACCGGCAGTAAAGATGACCGGCTGAGGATATGCCCAGCATAGGTCAGTCAGGTAGGCCATTTCTTCAAGCGTGTCGGTTCCGCATGTGACAACAATGCCATCCGCTCCGTCGATCACCGTTTTGGAAAGAACCTGGATAAGGTCGGCCGTCATCCGGATGGTGTAGTGGCTGCTGGGCTGCCGGCTCCAGTCAACGACAAAAATTTTCTCAGCAATTTCCGCCGGAAGCCAGGAGAGCATTTCATCAGCGGTCACGTTCGGCTGGCAAGTGTTCGTCTGCGGGTTGAACTTCATCCCGATCTGCCCCCCGGCGAGAACGAGCGCTATTTTTCCCCGATTGGACATTTCACTTTTCCCCCTTCTCATGATGCAATAACGGGGCAAGTTTACACTAAAAAGAGGGAAAAATCACTTAATGAAAAAGGCGGCCATGAAGGCCGCCTTTTTCAGGACGGTTATCTTCCCTAAAAACCAAGATCCTCTCCGACGATAATGACATGGGATTTTCTGCCCCCTGTGGCTCTTTCAAGGATGAGAAGCGCTTTGCAGACCCTTTCAGGTGAAGAACAGTCCACGCAGTGACCCGTTTTTGCGCAGGGGGTATCAAGTTTCAGGCGGAGAGCATTCGGAGGAGTTGCGGTGTTTCTTGTCCGTGATATCGCTTCATCGATAGTGGCAGTCAGTTTATTCATTCCGACAACGAAAATGAGAGTGTTTTTCCCCCAGGCCATTCCGCTTACGCGGTTTCCATTTCCGTCGATATTTACCAGCATCCCATCTTGTGTTACGGCATTGGAGCTCGTCAGGAAATAATCTGCGAGGAGTTCATCCTGCAGTTTCTGAAGCCTCTCCTCAGGTGACAGTGAGGGATCCCAGTGGTGGATAACGGGGCATCCCCTCTCTGCCAGAGCCTCCATCGCCCCTATCTCGCGGATGGTGACGCTTCCCGGAATACCGACGGATGCTCCCCCAGGTATTATCTTCAGCACTTCCTCGAGAGCTTCTTTCTTCGTGTCAGCGTAAACAGCCTCAAATCCCCTGGAAGCAAGGTTCTTTACAACTGTTTTACCAAGGGTCCTCCAGTGTTTTTTCCGTGCCTCGTCGAAAGGGCTTGTACTCATTGATTCTTCCTCCCTGATTTTTATTGATTTGAAATTTATCATTGCAGGAAAAAGCATCTTTGTCCAGACTCGGCCAATAAATAGGGGAAAGGCAAATACTCAGCTTACTGTCAAGAAAAATACCTTGACAGATGCGGGAGGGAAGTCTATAATTCCTCTGTTTTGGGAGGTGGGGATGTGGCAGATGAAGAGAAAGCCCTCTCCAGAAGGCTTTATATAAACGAGTTGTACGATCTGTACGGGCCGTTGCTCACCGAAAAACAAAAAGAGGCCTGGGAACTTCACGAGTTTTCGGATTTTTCTCTTTCCGAGATAGCTGAGAAACTTGGTGCCAGCAGGCAGGCTGTTCATGACCTTATTTCAAGGAGCAGGGACCGTCTTGAAGAACTGGAAGCCCTGCTCGGATTCCACGGGAAGGAAGAAACGCTTGAAAACGAGATACGGATTCTGCGAAAAGCGGTAGCCGGTATCAACTCCCGGAAAGAAGACCGGAAGCTGGAGGAAGAAAGCAATGTTTGATGCTCTTCGTGAACGTCTGGAAGCAGTATTCGACAAACTGAAGGGACGGGGCAGGCTTTCGGAAGCGGACGTTGAGAGCGCCCTCCGCGAAGTACGCAGATGTCTGCTTGAAGCCGATGTAGACTACAAGGTCGTGAAATCGCTCGTCGATTCCATCAGGAGCAGAGCGGTGGGGAAGGATGTACTTGAGTCCATAACCCCGGGACAGCAGGTTGTCGCAGTGGTGTATGAGGAGCTGGCCGCTCTCATGGGGCAGGAACCTGTCCCCCTGACCATTTCATCCAGGCCCCCTACCGTTTACCTTATGGTGGGACTGCAGGGCGGCGGAAAAACGACCACAACAGTGAAAATAGCAAGGAAGCTCGCTTCCGGACACAAGCCGCTGGTTGTTGCCTGTGACCTCCGGAGGCCTGCCGCAGTCGACCAGCTTCGTGTCCTTGCAGAGCAGTCGAAGATCGGATTCTATGGACCCGAGCCCGGAGAAAAGGATGTTATGCGCGTCGTCAGTGGAGCAGCGGAATTTGCTTCTTCGCGCCTTTACGACGTTATCCTGCTTGATACTGCCGGCCGGCTGCACGCTGACGAGGAACTCATGGAGGAGCTCGCTTCCCTGAAGAGAATTCTCCCCCCTTCGGAAATACTGCTTGTTGTGGATGCCATGACCGGCCAGGAGGCAGTAAAGGTTGCCTCGGCTTTTCATGAAAAACTTTCCCTCACGGGAGTTGTTCTTTCCAAGCTGGATGGTGATGCAAGGGGCGGAGCTGCCCTCGCAATCAGGCAGGTAACCGGTGTCCCTATTAAGCTTGCCGGTGTGGGAGAAGGAACCGACGCTCTCGAGGTCTTTGACTCGAAGCGAATGGCCCAGAGAATCATGGGAATGGGCGATGTTATGGGCCTTGCCGAAAAGATCCGCGAGATGGCTGATGCCGGCGGTGCTGAAAAAATTGCTGAAAGCATCAAGCAGAAGAAGTTCACGTTGGAAGAGCTTCTTCTGCAATTCGAACAGATAGAGAAAATGGGGCCGCTGGATAAGGTGCTCGAGATGATCCCCGGCTTCAGCAGGATGAAGGGTATGGGCAGTGATGATCTTGACTCAGGCCGAATGAAGCAGTCAAAGGCAATAATACAGTCGATGACGAAAGCGGAACGCCGTGATCCGTCAATAATCAAGGGCAGCAGAAGAAGGCGCATTGCCCTGGGTTCCGGAACATCCGTGCAGATGGTGAACCAGCTTCTTGCACAGTACGAGCAGATGCGCAAACTATGGAAGCAGTTCGGAAAACAGGGGAAGGGCTTGAAGCTTCCCAAAGGCCTCCTTGGAGGCGGCGGATTCCGTTTTAAATAGGCAGCATCCGGACGCTGAAGGCTGCCGGGAAACATTCCCGGTCATCACGATCCGGTATTTTTTTAGGAGGTGTATGGTATATGGCAGTACGTATTCGCCTTTCCCGTCACGGACGGAAAAAGGCCCCGTTTTACCGTTTGGTGGTAGCAGATTCCCGCTCTCCCAGGGACGGCCGGTTTATCGAGCTTCTCGGAACCTATGATCCGATGGCTGACCCGGCAAAAATCACGGTCAATGAAGAAAGGGCAGTGTACTGGCTTACGGTAGGCGCAACTGCGTCTGAAACAGCCAGGGGACTGCTCAAGAAATCCGGCGTCTGGGAGAAATTTGAAGCGGGGAAGAAGCAGGCTGAATAGCCATGCCTGATTACAGGGAACTCGTCGAATTCATTGTCCGGCGCCTTGTGACAATGCCGGACAGCGTGCAGGTAGAATCCCGGACAGACGATCACGGAGTTGCATCAGTGTCCATACGGGTTGCACCTGAAGACGTGGGACGGGTGATCGGCAAGAGGGGGGCAACCATCAATGCGGTCCGCCTCCTGGCGAAGGCAGCGGCGGTCAAGGTCAACGACCGTGTGGATGTGGACATAATTGAGGACGAATAGAGTTAGGATCGGAAGAATAGTCGGAGTTCACGGTATCCGAGGGGAAATTAAAATTCTCGCCCTCACCGATTTCCCGGCAAGATTCTTTGATATGAAGTCCCTCAGCGTTTTTCGGAGTGACGGTACTCAGCAGTCGGAACTTACCATTGAGTCTGTGCGGCTTTTGGAGAACAAGGGACTGATAGTGGCCAGGGTAAAAGAGATCAGTGACCGGGACAGTGCGGAAGAAGCCGTGGGCGGTTTTGTGGAGATCCCGCCCGAGGAGCGTTACCAGCTTGAAGAGGGTGCATTCTGGATCGACGACCTTCTTGGGATGGCTGTACTGGAAACCGGTTCGGATGTGCCCCTGGGGGTGCTTGCCGATGTTATCTCCCAGGGCGAGAACGATCTCTACGTTGTGAAGGACGAAAAAGGAAAAGATCACTATATCCCTGCAGTGAAGGAGTTTATTGCCGGGGTGGACCTTGACAAAGGGGAAATCCGCATTTCCCTCATCGAGGGGCTCTGGGAATCATGAATGTCACCATAATTACCGCCTTTCCCGGCCTTTTTGAGGGGTTCCTGTCCGAAAGCATGATAGGACGTGCGGTTTCAAAGGGGCTTATCAGCATCGAAATTCTCGATCTCAGGGAGTTCGGGGCAGGAAATTACCGCCAGATCGATGATTACGCATTCGGCGGCGGAGGCGGAATGGTGCTTTTGCCTGAAGTTATGGAAAAAGCTCTTTTCAGCGTCAGGTCAAGAAAAGGCGGAGGATTTGTGGTTTATCCGTCACCACAGGGCGATCTGCTGTCCCAGGAAGTTGTTGAGACTCTTGCAGCCCGGGAGCATGTCGTGATTATATGCGGCCATTATGAAGGCCTCGATGAGCGCTTCGTTTCATTGGAGGTGGACAGAGAGATCTCCATGGGTGATTTTGTCCTCACCGGCGGTGAGATTCCAGCCATGGCCATAGTGGACGCGATGTCCCGCCTTGTTCAGGGTGTGATAGGGAAGGAAACTGCCGTTATAGAGGATTCTTTTTACAGGGGCATGCTCGACCATCCCAATTTTACACGCCCCGCAGAATGGAGAGGTATGAAGGTACCGGAAGAGCTCCTTTCTGGAAACGCTGCGGAGATTGAAAAATGGAGGAGAAACGAGGCCTCGGAGCGGACTCTCTCGAGACGCCCGGATCTCCTGGGAAGAGCCAACATTCGTCCGTATCTTCCCCGGGGTGTGTATGCGGTCCTTGTACATTCTCCCGTCCTGGACAGAAAAGGGGAAAAGACGACAGCGGCCGTTACCGGCCTGGATCTCTCGGATATTGGGAGATCCTGCAGAACGTTCGGGCTGGACAGGTTTCTCGTGACCACTCCCCTGGCGAGCCAGAGGGCACTTGTAAAAAAAATGGCCGCTCACTGGACTGAAGGGGCGGGGGGAACGCTGAACCCTGACAGGAAAGAAGCGTTCGGGATGCTGAAAGTATTTCCGTCTCTTGACAAAGCCGCTGAATGGGTGGCAAAAAGAGAAAAAGAAATTCCGCTTCTTGTAGGAACGACTGCCCGGGCAAGAGCGGGAAGTTTTCACTGGCTTGAAGTGAAAAGGCGTATTTTGAGGGAGAAAAAACCCGTGGTTTTTGTATTCGGAACAGGTTCGGGGATTCACGACGAAGTGCTCGATAAATGCGGTGCAGTGCTTCAGCCTCTCTCGGGGGGCCCCGGTGATTACAATCACCTTTCAGTCAGGACAGCGGCAGGAATCGTGCTCGACCGTTTTTTCGGATGGCGCTGAAAAATTAAAATCGAATTGTGAAATGGAGCAAGGAGGATTCTAAAATGGACGTTATCAGTCTCGTGGAAAAGAAATACCTGAAAAATGATGTCCCCGATTTTCGTTCGGGAGATACGGTAAGGGTGCACGTGAAGGTCAAGGAAGGTGCAAGGGAACGCATACAGGTTTTTGAAGGAGTCGTGATCGCCAGGAAACATGGCGGCCTGAGCGAAACCTTCACCGTACGCAAGGTTTCGAGCGGTGTGGGCGTGGAACGGGTGTTTCCTCTCCACTGCCCGTCAATAAAGGAAATTGAAGTGAAGAGACTCGGCAAGGTCAGGCGTGCGAAACTCTATTACCTGAGAAAGAGAAGCGGGAAATCGGCAAGGATAAAAGAAAGAAGAGAATTTTAGATTTCTCTCTTTCCGCTATTGACTCTCTTCCAAAGGGCGATTATAATATCCGTCGTTGCGCGGGGGTGGCGGAACAGGTAGACGCGCAAGGCTAAGGACCTTGTGGCTGCAAGGCTGTGGGAGTTCGAGTCTCCCCCTCCGCACCATGATTTTAAAAAAGATGCCTTTCTCATTCCGAGGAAGGCATCTTTTTTCGTGTCCGTGGGCCGGCCGCAGGAGCAAAAAAAAGGACTATTTGACTGTTCAGCAAAGGGACAGTACCATCTTGCTTGATCAACAGGAGAAAAAACTTAATGTCTCTTCATTTTTCTGCTGCAGGCAGAAGAAAAAAAGACCAGCTATAAAAAGTCAATAGCAAAACAAGGAGCAAAAAAGAGAACCTTGAAAAGCGAATATGGGACAAAACTCAGTTTCTTAAAGGCTTTGGAGGATTTACCTCGTATGGCCTGTTCTCTTTTAGGATAGTGAAAATGATATTGCACATTTTTCTTGCAACAGCGCTGACGGCTGTCAGATGATGTTTCCCCCGCTCTTTGAGGCCCTGGTAATATTTGGAGAGAATCGGATCACAAAAGACGGCTCTGGAAGCGGCCATCCAGATCGCCCTGCGGAGATAGGGTGAGCCCCGTTTGGATATTCCCCCCTTGGTCCCTGAAAACTCTCCGGACTGGTGAACGGCGGCATCCAGGCCTGCGAATGCGACGAGCTTGCCGGGAGTGTCAAAGCGGTTGATATCACCAATTTCACCGATAATGGCGGCGCCAATAGTCTCTCCGATGCCGGGAATCGTAGTGATCACTGTATTGGTTTTCCTTAACAGGGCGGCGATCTTTTTTTCCAGTTCTTCCGTCTGTTTTTCGAGAAAGGTGATCTGTTCGATCAGCTGTCGGATCTGGAAAGAAAAGGCATCGCGGGAAAAGGTGACGCCAAAGGAATTTGAAGCGGTTTTTCGTATCTGATTCGCCTTCTCGTCCCGGAATCTTCCTTTGCTGGTTTTGGTGAGCAGTGTTGTCAGCTTCCTGGAAGATATTGTTAGCATGTCTTCGGGAGTGGGGCAGTTGAGCAGCAGTTCTTTAGAAGTGGTTCCGAATGTGTCCGAGAACAGGGTTTCGTATTCCGGGAACACCTGGTCCAGAAGTGCGATGACTCTGCGTTTGCAGTTTCCGCACTCTTCGACCAGAGACAGACGATATCGTGAAAGCTGTTTCAGCGCGTGGATATTTTCTTCGGAAAGCCGGGTCGCGGAATATTCTCCGAAGCGCATAAGCTGTGCAATGACCAGCGAGTCTTTCGAATCGTTCTTGGTCTTGCGAATGGACAGCCTCCGAAAGGCATCGGACTGGATGGGATTGATGACCTTCACATCATACCCTTTTTCCAGGAGCCAGGAATACAGGCTCAGCCAGTAGTGCCCTGTCGCCTCCATGCCGATCACGAGCTCCTGAGGGGATATGCTCAGTCTCTCGAAGAGGGCGAGGAGTCGGTCGCTGCCTTCCCGATCGTTGGTGAAGGAAAGGCTTTGAGAAAGCGCTCTGCCTTCTGTGTCGATTATGGAAACCTCATGTTTTCGCTTCGCGATGTCGATCCCTGCATAAAACATCCTTGTCACCTCCCTGGATGAATCGACAGGCAAAGGTATTCCTCCGGCATTTACGGGA